>Ga0209918_1000069_pt1 | contig 78993 bp, 73 predicted proteins | sample SalPonD_shore_MG_FD_185712 | JGI IMG/M metagenome (GOLD analysis project Ga0209918, IMG submission 185712) | Salt pond soil microbial communities from South San Francisco under conditions of wetland restoration - Salt Pond MetaG... | ecosystem: Environmental > Aquatic > Marine > Intertidal zone...
CGCTCCAGAACGGGATGTCCCAGCCGCCCAGGAAGAAGACCGTGATCAGGGCGGCCGTGGTGAGCATGTGCGCGTACTCGCCCAGGAAGAACATCCCGAACTTCATGGCCGAGTACTCGGTGTGGTATCCGGCGATGAGCTCGGCCTCCGCCTCGGGAAGGTCGAACGGGATCCTGTTGCTCTCGGCGAGCCCCGCTATGAAGAAGAACGCGAAGCTCAGCCCGAGGGGGAGGAACAGCCACAGGCCGAGCGTCGGCGGCCCCTGCCCCGAGAAGCCCTGCTGGAGGGCGACGAGGTCCGGAATGCGCACGCCCCCGGACAGGAGGACCAGCGGGACGAGGCTGAGCGCGAGGCCCACTTCGTAGCTGATCATCTGCGCCGAGCCGCGCAGTCCCCCCAGGAGCGCATACTTGCTCCCCGAGGACCAGCCGGCCATCACCACGCCGTACACTCCGAACGAGGCCACCGCCAGGACGTAGAGGAAGCCGATCGGGACGTCCGCGACGATGACGTGGACGATGCCCCAGCCGGTGGGGAGCGGGGCGGCGAAGGGGATCACCGCGAACAGGATCGTGGCCGGGACCATGGCCAGCATGGGCGCCAGCAGGAAGAAGGCCCGGTTGGCCGCCTCGGGCAGGGTCTCCTCCTTGAGGAGGAACTTGAGCCCGTCGGCCGCCGTCTGCAGGAGCCCCCACGGCCCCACCCGGTTCGGTCCGCTCCGATCCTGGATGAAGCCGGCCACCTTCCGCTCGAAGAGCACGAGGCCGGCCACCATGAGCATGAGCAGGGTGAAGAACAGGACGACCTTGACCAGCGTGGAGACCAGGAACTGGCCGTTGGTCAGCATCTCCACGTCATGCCCCTCCCGACCCGGAGCCGGCCGTCTCGGCCGGCCGCGCGCCCTTGAGGCCCAGCGAAGCCCAGGTCATCCCCGCCATGCGGTCCGTCTCCGCGGCCATCCGCTCGAAGGCATCGGCCGCCTCGAGGACCGCTTCGCCCCGACCCGCGAGGTCGAGGAGCCGGCTGAGGACCATCCACGCCGGACGGGCGATGCCGGGCTCCCGGAGGGCCTGGTCGAAGCGCTGGACCCGGCCTTCCCAGTTCGTGAACGTCCCCTGCATCTCCGCGAAGGACGTCACCGGCAGGATGGCGTCGGCCGCGCGGGCCGCGGGGCTGATGCGGGAGCCCAGGTAGAGGAAATACGAGGCCTCCTCGCCGAAGCCCTCGTCGTCGAGCTCCGACGGCGCGCCCTGCAGGCGTTCCTCGAGGACCACGAGCGCCTCGCCCTCCCCCGGCCGGGCCAGCGCGTCCGACCGGGCGAAGCCGAACGCCTCGGCTCCGGCGACGTTGGGCGCGCGGTCCGCCCGAAGCTTGAGCTTCGGGAACCCGGAAAGGGTGGCCTCCTCTCCCCGCTCGACCGTGAAGCTCCCCCCTTCGATCCCGATGCCGTCCAGGAGGCGCCGCAGGTAGAAGAGGCTCTCGTTGCAATCGTGCGGGGAGACCACCGCCCGACCTCCCGACACCTCGCCCAGACGTCCGGCCACGGTCTCGAGCGCCTCGGCCCAGTCGACCGCCCTCAGCTCGCCGTCCTCGTCCCTCAGGAGCGGGACCTCCGCACGGATCCCCCGGTTCGCCATGACCAGGTGCTTCCGGCCGTGGTCGCACATCCAGTAGGAGTTCACCTCGGCGTTGTGCCGGGGCTTGAGCCGGACGATCTGGTTCTCCTTGGTGTCGATGGCGACGTTGCAGCCGTTCGAGCACCCGGGGCACACGCTGGAGGTGCTGTCCATGTCCCAGAAGCGTGCCTTGAACAGGAAGTCCTCGTGCACGAGGGCTCCCACCGGACAGATGTCCACGATGTTGCCCTGGAAGGGATGGTCGAGCTTCGCGCCCGGGAAGGTGTCGATGTAGGCCCGGTGGCCGCGCTCGGCGACGATGAGCGCGTCGTCCTCCGCCACCTCGCGCATGAACCGCACGCAGCGCGTGCAGATGATGCAGCGGTCGGCGAAATACATGATGTCGTCCGAGATCCGGTCCCGCCCCATGACCTGCTTGGGCTCGTCCAGCCGGCTCTCGAGCTGCCCGGTCTCGAACGCGTAGTCCTGCAGCATGCACTGCCCGGCCGCGTCGCAGATCGGGCAGTCGAGCGGGTGGTTCACGAGGAGGAACTCGATGACCGACTTACGGGCGAGCTTCGCCTCCTCCGTGGCCGTGTGCACGACCATGTCGTCCCGGGCGTCCAGGACGCAGGACGGCTGGAGCTTCCCCTGCCCCTCCACCGAGACCAGGCACACGCGGCACTGGGCCGGCCGCGTCGGGATCCCGGGATGGTAGCAGTAGAACGGAACCACCACGCCCGCCCGCTGCGCGGCGTCGAGCACCCTGGTGCCCTCGGGCACCGTGACCTCGACGCCGTCGATCGTGAGGGTGACCGTGTCCTTCTGCCCGTTCTGCTCGCTCATGACGCCGTGCACGTGTCGCGGAGGATGTGCGCCTCGTACTCGTCGCGGAACTTGTCGAGGGAGGACTTGAGGGGAAAGACGACGCTGTCGGCGAGCACGCAGATCGTGCGCCCGGTGAGCTGCTCGCACAGGTCGTAGAGGTTGTCGATGTCCTCCATCTTCCCTTCGCCGTGCTCGATGCGCTCGAGGATCTTCGTCACCCACTCGGTGCCCTCGCGGCACTGCACGCACTGCCCGCACGACTCGTGGGCGTAGAAGTGCGCGATCCGCCGCATCGCCTTCAGCAGGCAGGTGGTCTCGTCCATCACGATCGGCGAGGCGGTGCCGAGCGAGCTCCCGACCTCCTTGAGCCCCTCGTAGGTGGTCTCGCAGTCCAGCTCGTCGGGCGTGAGGAACGCGGTCGAGGAGCCGCCCGGGATCACGGCCCGCAGCTCCCGGCCCCCGGGGATCCCCCCGCACACGTCGAAGATGATGTCCTTCATGGGGACGCCGAGGGCCAGCTCGTAGTTGCCGGGCCGGCTCAGGTGCCCCGAGCAGCACCACAGCTTGGTGCCGGGGCTCTTCTCCGTCCCCCACTGCCGGTACCAGTCCGCCCCGTTCGACAGGATCATCGGGACCGCCGACAGCGTCTCGACGTTGTTGACGGTGGTCGGCTGGCCGAAGATCCCGTGCTGCGCGGGGAACGGCGGCTTCACCCGAGGCTCGGCCCTCCGGCCCTCGAGCGAGGACATGAGCCCCGTCTCCTCGCCGGCGATGTAGGCCCCGGCGCCGATGTGGACCGTGAGGTCGCAGCTCCAGCCGCTCCCCAGAATGTCCTCTCCGATGTAGCCGCCCTCGTAGGCCTCGGCGACCGCGTCGTTGAGGATGCGGATGACGGGGAAGAACTCGCCCCGCACGTAGATGTAGACGTGCTCGGCGCGGATGGCGCGGGCCGCGATCAGGCACCCCTCGACGAGGAGGTGCGGCGTCCAGCGCATGATCTCCCGGTCCTTGAAGGCACCCGGCTCGCTCTCGTCGGCGTTGCAGCACAGGTAGTGCGGCCGGTCATCGTCCGCGCCGGGCATGAAGCTCCACTTCATCCCGGTCGGGAAGCCGGCGCCGCCGCGGCCCCTGAGGCCGGAGTCCTTGATCACGCTCGTGATCTCGTCCGGCTCCATGTCGACGGCCTTCCGGAGCGCCTCGTAGCCGCCACGCTCGAGCCAGGCCTCAAGGTGCCGGGCCTTCTCCTCCCCCATGTGCCGGGAGAGGAGCGTGGTCGTCTCGTCCTCGTGGCGGTGGGGATAGGCCATCTACGCCCCACCTTCCCCGGCGCGGTCCCGCAGGTCCTTCACGATCCCCGGCACCTTCTCCGGCGTGACGTCCTCCACGTACTCGTCGTTGATCTGCACGACCGTGGCGAAGCCGCACGCGCCCAGGCACTCGACCTCCATGACCGTGAACAGACCGTCCTCGGAGGTCTCGCCCGGCCGGGTGCCGATCTCCTCGAGGAAGCGCTCCATGACCTCCTCGCCGCGGTTCAGGTGGCAGGCGATGTTCGTGCACACCTGGACCAGATAGCGCCCGATCGGACGCCTGTTGTACATCGTGTAGAAGGTGGCGACCGAGTGGACGTAGGCCGGTGTGAGCGCCAGCACGCCGGCGATCTCCTCCATGGCGCGCCCGGAGACCCAGCCGTTCCGCTCCTGGGCGTAGTTGAGGAGCGGCAGGAGAGCCGGCCGCTTGCTCGGGTAGCGGCTCAGGATCTTCTCGAGCCGCTCGCGTCCCGCCTCGCTCTCGAACAGGGGCTCGTCGCTGCTCGCCGCGCCCTGGCGGTCGGCGAGCATGTAGGGCTGCGAGCCCGCCACCGCTGGATGGAGTCCGTCGCTCATCCCTTCCCTACCGGTCGATCTCGCCGAGGACGATGTCCAGGGACGCATTCACCGCGATGACGTCGGCCACCAGCTCGCCCTGCACCATCCTGGGCAGGGCCGACAGGTTCACGAACGACGGCGCGCGGAACCGGCAGCGGACCGGCTTGTTGCCTCCGTCGGAGATGATTCCGAAGCCGAGCTCTCCCTTGGAGGCCTCGACCGAGTACCACACCTCGCCCGGCGGCACCTGCAGGCCCTCCATGACGAGCTTGAAGTGCGAGATCATCGAGTCGATGTTCCCCATCGCCTCGCTCTTGGGCGGCAGGATGACCCTCCGGTCCTGGACGTCCATCGGACCGTCCGGCACCCCGCGCTCGAGGGCCTGCTCGATGATCCGCAGGCTCTGCCGTATCTCCTCGATGCGCACGAGGTAGCGATCGTACGTGTCGCCGTGCTCCCCGACCGGGACGTCGAAATCGTACTCGTCGTAGCCCAGGTAGGGACGCGCTTTCCGAACGTCGTAGGGCACGCCGCTGGCCCGGAGGCTGGGGCCCGTGAGGCCGTAGCTCACCGCCTCGGAAGGCCCCATGGTCCCGACGTCCTCGGTCCTGGCCAGCCAGATGGCGTTCCGGGTGAGCAGGTCCTCGACCTGGTCGAGCGTCTCCGGCAGGCCGCCGCAGAACTCCGCCACGGCGTCCAGCCAGCCCACCGGCAGGTCGGCGACCATGCCGCCCACGCGGGTGACCGACGTGGTGATCCGTCCCCCGCAGTAGGCCTCGTGCAGGTTGTAGATCTTCTCGCGCTCCTGGAACGTGTACAGGAAGACCGTGAACGCCCCGAGGTCGATCCCCGTGGTCCCGAGCCACAGGAGGTGCCCCAGGATCCGGTTCAGCTCCATGAGGATGACGCGCACCACGCGGCACCGCGGGGTGATGTCGATCCCGAGGAGGCTCTCTACGGCCAGGGCGTAGCCGATGTTGTAGATCATCGGCGCCAGGTAGTCCATCCGGTCCGTGTACGGAATCACCTGGTTCCACTCCCGGTACTCGGACGTCTTCTCGAAGCCGGTGTGGAGATAGCCCAGGTGCGGGATGCAGCGGAGGATGCGCTCGCCGTCCAGCTCGAGCACGAGCCGCAGCACGCCGTGCGTGGCCGGGTGCTGGGGGCCCAGGTTGATGAGCATCTTCTCGCCCTCGAGCCCGTGGGCGGCCTCGCCCACGTCCTCGGGGCTCATGCCGACCGGCAGCTCCTCGAGGCCCTGGCCCGCGCCCGGGATGCGGGCGGCCAGGTCCAGCTCCTGGCGCGCGTAGACGTCCTCGAGGCTCTCGGACAGGGAGCGGCGCACCTGCTCGGCTCGCGAGAAGCGGCCGCGGAGCGGAAAGTCCTTCCGGAGCGGGAAGCCCTCGGCATAGTTCTCGGGCATGAGGATGCGGCGGAGGTCGGGATGGCCGCGGAAGGTCACCCCGTACATGTCGTAGACCTCGCGCTCCAGCCAGTTGGCCGATTCCCACATCCCCGTGGCGGTGGGGAGCGCCAGCTCCTCCCACGGCGGCTCGGCCACGACCCGCATCATCCGCCCGTGCCGGAGCGACCACAGCTGGTACCACACCTGCAGGGGGCGGCCGCCGCCCGTGTCGGCCCCCATCACGTCCAGGAGGAGCTCGTAGGACTGGTCCGGGTCCTCCTTCAGGAAGCGGAGGGCCTCCTCCAGCCGATCGGGCGCGACCACCGCCACGGGCACCCCGATGGCGTCCCGGTGGACCCTGTCGAGCCCGTCACCGATCCTGGATCGGAGCGCCCGGACGGAGGGGTGGTCCTCCGCCGCACCGCCCGAGGGCGGGGCGGCACGGACGAAGGCGTCGGCGGAGACTCCGGGCATCACCTCCGGCATCGTCCCGGCCTATCCCCTGTGCTCGAGGAGCCGCTCGACCCGGTCCCCGGGCCGGTCGACCGCACTGGTGGCCTCGAGGCCGCTCACGCGGTTCTGCTTGGTCGAGTTGCCGAAGGGCTGGGAGACGAGCTCGATGACCTCGGGCGGGAGGTTGGGTCGTCCCGTCGCGGAGGCCGCCTCTTCTCGAGCGGCCGGGTCGCTCACCGACTCGCCCTTGATCTTCTCCTGGACCATGAGGAGCCCGTAGATGAGGCCCTCGGGCCGGGGCGGGCAGCCGGGCACGTAGACGTCCACCGGGACCACCGAATCGATCCCCTGGACGATCGTGTAGTTGTCGAACATCCCGCCCGAGCTGGCGCACGCCCCCATCGACACGCACCACTTGGGCTGGGGCATCTGGTCCCACACCTTCCTCAGCACCGGCGCGAGCTTGTAGCTCACCCGCCCGGCCACGATCATGAGGTCGGCCTGACGCGGGCTGAAGGACATGCGCTCCATGCCGAAGCGACCGATGTCGTACTTGGAGGCGGCCGCGCCCATCATCTCGATGGCGCAGCACGCCGTACCGAAGGGCATCGGCCACAGGGAGTTCCTACGAGACCAGTTGATCAGGTAGTCCAGCCGCGTGGTGAGCCAGCTGCGAGGCACCCCCGTGTCGACGGTGCCGGTCTCGCCGCTCTCCTCCCCCAACGTGTGCAGCTGCCTGGGCATCGCCTCAGCTCCGTTCGCGGCCGATCAGGTGGTCCACTTGAGCGCGCCCTTCTTCCACGCATAGGCCAGGCCGACCGCGAGGATGGCGATGAACACCAGCATCTCCCCGAACCCGAACAAGCCGAGCTGCCGATAGATCACGGCCCAGGGGAAGAAGAAGATCGTCTCGATGTCGAACACGATGAACAGCATCGCCACGATGTAGAACTGCACCGAGAACCGCGCTCGGGTGCCTCCGAGGGGGAGCATGCCCGACTCGTACGGACTGCCTTTGGCCGGGGTGGGCCGGAGGGGGCTCGCGAGCTGGGAGGCGAGCATCATGACGCCGGCGTTCAGGACGCCCACGATGCTCAGAAAGAGGATACCCAGGTAGGGGCGTGTCATCGCCTCCTCGGAGCCCTTGTGAAAATCTTCACTAGCCTCGCGTCACCGGAGTATATCGAACCCGCGAAGGGGGATCAAGCACCGGCCGGAGGCCGGGCGTGAGCCCCCCCGGCGGCGGCCGCGAGTACGGGGTTCGTACCCATGACGGGGTCCTGCGGGCGGCCGTCCGTGGCCGCGGACCCACCCTCCTGTGCGTGCACGGCCTCACCGCCCACGCGGCCGCCTGGGATCCCCTCGCCCGGCTCCTGGAGGACCGGTTCACCCTCGTCCTCCCCGACCTCCTGGGCCGCGGAGGCTCGGACGCGGCGCCGACGGCGTCCTACCGGCTGGAAGCCGAGGTGGAGCGGCTCGCGGCGCTGGCCCGGGAGCTGGCTGCCGGCCCCTTCCTGCTCCTGGGCCACTCGCACGGGGCCGCCCTGGCGCTCGCGCTCGCCGCGCGCGAGGAGCGCTGCCGGGCCCTCTGCCTCCTGGACCCGGTCACGCCGTGGACGCCGCGTCCCGCCCTCCTGGGGCTCCTCCGCTCCTCGGCCGTGCGCCGGCTCCTCGCGCTCCTCGTCCCCCCGCTGCGGAGGCCCGTGGCCCGCGTGATCCTGCGCCGCCGCGTGTTCGCCGATCCCGCGGCCGTCGGCGAGGCGGTGGTCCGCCGTTACGCGGATCCGTGGGTGGGTCCGGGACGGCCCGAGACGCTCCTCCGCATCCTCGCGGACTGGCGCCCCGGGGACCTCGGACCCCACCTTCCCACCGGCCGGCGTCCGGCCCTGGTCCTCACGGGCGAGCTGGACCGGCGCGCTCCGCCGTCCCTGGCCGGGCGGCTGGCCGCCGCGCTGGGCTGCGACCTCCGGGTCGTCGCCGGCGCGGCGCACGCGCTTCCCGAGGAGGCGCCACGGACCGTGGCCCGCGCGGTCGAGGAGCTGGCGCGGGACGCGGCGGCCGGCCCCGACGCGAGCCCGAGGCACGACCCCACCCACCACGAGGGAGACGCATGAGCATCAAGAGCGACCGCTGGATCCGGCGCATGGCCGCCGAGCACGGGATGATCGAGCCGTTCGCCGACGGCCAGGTGCGCGAGGGCGTGATCTCCTACGGCCTCTCGAGCTACGGCTACGACATGCGGGTGGCCGACGAGTTCCGGATCTTCCACAATGCCCTGGCCCCGGTCGTCGACCCCAAGGCCTTCGACGAGCGCTCCTTCGTCGAGTTCACGGGCGAGAGCTGCATCATCCCGCCCAACTCGTTCGCGCTGGCCCGTTCGGTGGAGTACTTCCGGATCCCGCGCGACGTCATGACGATCACGGTGGGCAAGTCCACCTACGCGCGCTGCGGCATCATCACGAACGTCACTCCCTTCGAGCCCGAGTGGGAGGGCTTCGTCACGCTCGAGATCAGCAACACGACGCCCCTGCCCGCCAAGGTCTACGCCAACGAGGGGATCGCGCAGGTGCTGTTCTACCAGTCGGACGAAGCGTGCGAGATCAGCTACGCGGACCGCAAGGGGAAGTACCAGGGACAGAAAGGCGTGACCCCCCCGCGGCTGTAGGGGGGAGGTTCGTCAGCCCAGCGTGCGCCAGCCCGTGACGGCGACCACGACCCACCCGGCCAGGAACGCGGCGCCGCCGAACGGCGTGATCGCCCCGAGCCACCGGGTCCCGGTCGCCGCCAGGAGATAGAGGCTCCCCGAGAACAGGACCGTGCCGGCCACGAACAGCCACCCGGCCGCCGACCAGGCCGCCCCCGGCCAGCGGCCGGCGAGCGCCGCCAGCGCCACCAGCGCCAGCGCGTGCACCATCTGGTAGCGTGCGCCCGTGTCCCACACCTCGAGCAGGTCGGACGGTATCCTGCCCTCGAGGCCGTGTGCGCCGAAGGCGCCGGCCGCCACGGCCACGAACGCCGAGACCGCCCCGACGACCAGGAGCCCCCGAGCGCTCACGCCGCTCCCGCCGCGCCGGAGGGCGCCCGCGGGCCCGAGGAGGCCCCATCGGTCGCGCCCCGCCCCTCCCTACCGATCATCGCCCGCCCCCCCCAGGACGCCCCGCTCCGCGCGGGAGGCCAGCTTCTCGAGGTTCGCCCGGGCGATCTCGGAGGAAGAGAGGCCGAACTCGTGCGCCAGGACGGCCACGTACCACTGCACGTCGCCCAGCTCCTTCTTGATCTCCCGGCGGAACTCGGGCGTGACCTCGCCCCCGCGGTCGCGGAAGAGCTTCTTGATCTTGCCCAGCACCTCCCCGGCCTCGTTGGCCAGCCCGAGCGCCGGGTAGACGAAGCCGTGCCCGCCCACGTCGGGATAGAGCGCGGTGCGGAGCGCGCCGCGCTGATAGGCGTCGAAGTCCAGCGGGGCGTCCGGAGCGCCGACGGGTGCGTCCGGCTCGCTCACGAGCCGCCCGCGCCGGAGGCGTCGGCCGATCCGCTCGTGGCCCCGTCCGCCGAGCCCGGGGAGGCGGAGCCCCCGGAATCCGCGACGGCCGGCGGCGGCCCGAAGGGGGACCCGGCCGCCCACGTGGGCGGCTTCTCGGCGTTGGCGGCGACCCACCCCACCAGGAAGGCCACCCGGGCCTGCTGGGCGGCGCCCCCCATCGTGTAGCCGGGCAGCATCTCGTCGTCCGGCTGGTGGTATCGCTCGGAGCGGTAGGCCTCCTCGCGCTCGCGCCCGGTCCCCTCCGGCAAGCCCGCGTAGTCCATCCCCTGCTCGATGTAGATCGACGGGACGCCCTGCCGCACGAAGGAGAACTGGTCGGAGCGGAAGAAGTGGCCCTGGCCGGGGCTCTGGTCGCCGCGGGCCTCGAGGCCCACGTAGCGGGCGATGTCGGCGAAGGTCCGCCCCAGCGACGAGTACTCGCCCCCGAGCTGCACCATGTCCCTCGTGCGGCCGTACATGTTGATCGCGTCCATGTTGATGTCCGCGACGAATCGCCCCCCGGGCGGATGGCGCGCCAGGTAGGCCGAGCCCAGCAGCCCGGACTCCTCGCCCGTCACGGCCGCGAACAGGACCGTGCGGCGCGGCCGCACGTCCATGTCGCGGTAGGCCTTCGCCAGCTCGATGATGGCCGAGGTGCCCGAGGCGTTGTCCTTGGCCCCGTTGTAGATCGCGTCGCCGTCCTCGGGCGTGCCGATGCCAAGGTGATCGTAGTGCGACGTGTAGACGACCACCTGGTCGTGCAGGGTCGAGTCCCGTCCCGGGAGGCGCGCCACGACGTTGGCCGACTCGATCCGCTCGATGTCGCTCCGGATGTCGCCCTCGGCCCGGAGCGGTAGCGGCCGCGCCGTGAACCCCGAATCCCGCGCGGCGGCCATGAGCGAGTCCAGGCTCACGCCCGCCAGTCCCAGCATTCGGCGGGCCGCCGCCTCCGTGACCCAGGCCTGGAAGGCCAGGTGGTACTCTCCCGGCTCGTTCGGGATCTCGAACTGCTCACCCGACCACGAGTTCGAGACGACCGACCACCCGTAGCCCGCCGACTCGGGCGTGTGGACGAGGATGAGGCCGGCCGCGCCCCTGCGGGCCGCCTCCTCGTACTTGTAGGTCCAGCGGCCGTAGTACGTGAGCGTGTCGCCGCGGAACTTCTTCGACCCGCCGGTCCCTCCCGGATCGTTCACGAGCCCGACCAGGACCTTCCCCTTCACGTCGGTGCCATCGTAGTCGTCCCAGCCGTATTCGGGGGCCGTGATCCCGTACCCGACGAAGACCAGGTCCCCCGAGAAGTCGACCTGCTCCTCCTGCCGTCCCGTCCACGCCACGAAGTCGTCCAGGTAGCCCGGCGTGTAGCGGCTCCGGCCGTCGGCGCTCGTGAACGTGAGGTCGGGATGGGGCGTGATCCCCACGAAGGGAACGCGCTGGTAGTAGCTCGTGTCCGCGCCGGGCTCGAGGCCGAGGGCCCGGAACTCGGTGGCGATGTACTCGGCGGCCAGCCGGCCCCCGCGCGTGCCGGGCGCGCGCCCCTCCGTGAAGTCGCTCGCCAGGAAGGACGTCCGCGCCCGGATGGAGGTGCTGTCGATGCCGTCCATCCCCTGCCGCGCGGCGGCCGACGACACGTTCACGCCGTCGATGGTCGAGGGGCTCTTGCAGCCGGCGGCGGCCAGCGCCGTCAGCACGCACGCGGCCAGCACGCCGCTCGGCCGCAGAAAGGGTCGTCGGGTCATGGTCACGCTCCTGGATGCCGGGGGGCGGCCCCTCGCGGGGCCCGGGACGGGCCGGACGGGGCTCAGGTCTCGTCCCAGGTCAGAGCCCGCTTCACCTCCCCGATGGCGCGGGTGACCTGGATCCCGACCGGGCAGGCCTTGGTGCAGTTGTAGATCGTGCGGCACGACCACACGCCCTCGCGCTCGTCCAGGGCCGCCATGCGCTCCTCGCTGCCCGTGTCCCTCGTGTCGAACACGAAGCGATGGGCCTGGACGATGGCGGCGGGCCCGATGAAGCCGCTTCCGGGCCAGAACGACGGGCACGAGCCCGTGCAGGCCCCGCACTGGATGCATTTGGAGGTGTCCCCGTAGCGGGCGGCCTCCTCGGGCGACTGCAGCCGCTCCTTCTCGGGCGGCGGCTCGTCGTTGATCAGATAGGCCTTGACCTCCTTGAACTGCTCGAAGAACGGGTCGAAGTCGACGATGAGGTCCTTGAGGACCGGGAAGCCCATGAGGGGCTCCACGGTGACCTCCGCGCCGACGTCCCGCAGCAGCGTCTTGCAGGCCAGCCGGTTCCGCCCGTTGATGCGCATGGCGTCCGAGCCGCAGATGCCGTGCTGGCAGGACCGCCGAAGGGCCAGCGTCCCGTCCATGTGCCACTTGATGTGGTTCAGCCCGTCGAGCACCCGGTCCGTGGGCTCGGCCTCGAACTCGAACGTCTCGTAGTACGGGTCGTCCCGGACCTCGGGCTGGAAGCGCCGGATGTTGAAAGCGACGTTCATCAGTACTTCCGCTCCTTGGGCTCGAACCTGGTGATCGTCACGGGCCTGTAGGCGATGTCGATCCGTCCGTCCCGGCGGTAGGCGAAGGTGTGCTTGAGCCACTCCTCGTCGTTCCGCTTCGGGTAGTCCTCACGGGAGTGCGCGCCGCGGCTCTCCGTGCGGTTCAGGGCGCACTCGGTGATGACCTGAGCCAGCTCCACCATCCCCTTCGTCTCCCACGCCTCGGTGAGGTCGAGGTTGAACTCGCTGCCCTTGTCGTCCACGACGATGCGCCGGGAGCGCTCGAGGAGGTCGGCCATCTTCTCCTTCGCCTCCTCGAGGAGCTCACCGGTCCTGAACACGGAGACGTTGTGCATCATCATCTCCTGCATCTCGGCCCGGATGTCGGCGGCCCTCTCGCCCTCCTCGCGCGTCCGGATGGCCTCGAGCTCCTCGCGCGCCGGCTCCGCGTCCTCCTTCCCGCCCGGGAGAAGGTCGGCGTGCGCAGAGAAATCCGCCATCGCGTCCCCCGACCGGCGCCCGAAGACGACCAGGTCCAGGAGGCTGTTCGTGCCCAGACGGTTGGCCCCGTGCACGGAGACGCACGCCGCCTCTCCGGCCGCGTACAGGCCCCGGACGACGCGGCCGGTCTCGTCGGCCATCACCTCGCCCCGGATGTTGGTCGGGATCCCGCCCATGGCGTAGTGGGCGGTCGGCTGCACCGGCATGGGCTCGTCGACCGGGTCGATCCCGAGGTACGTCCGGCAGAAGTCGGCGATCTCGGTCAGCTTCTTCTCGATGACCTCGCGACCCAGGTGCGTCGCGTCCAGGTGGACGTAGCGCTTGCCGTCGATGCCGCGGCCCGCCCGGATCTCCTTGTAGATGGCGCGCGAGACCACGTCCCGGCTGGCCAGGTCCTTCATGTTGGGCGCGTACTCCTCCATGAAGCGCTCGCCCTCGCTGTTCCGCAGGATCCCGCCCTCTCCCCGCACGCCCTCGGTGATGAGGATCCCCATCCGGTAGATGCCGGTCGGGTGGAACTGATAGAACTCCAGGTCCTCGAGCGGCAGGCCCTTGCGGGCCACGAGCGCGAGGCCGTCGCCGGTCAGCGTCACCGCGTTGCTCGTGATCTCCCACACCCGGCCGTGACCTCCCGTGGCCAGGAGGACGGCCTTGGACCGGAAGACGTGCAGCTCGCCCGTGGCCAGCTCCAGCGCCACCACGCCACGGCAGGCGTCGTCCTCGATCAGGAGGTCGACCACCTCGAACTCGTTGAAGAACTTGACGTCGTGACGGACGCACTGCTGGTAGAGCGTCTGGAGAATGGCGTGGCCGGTCCGCGAAGCGGCGTAGCAGGAGCGGCGCACCGCCTCCTCGCCGAAGTTCTTCGTGTGCCCCCCGAAGCGGCGCTGCGCGATGCGCCCGTCCTCTGTGCGGCTGAAGGGGAGGCCCATGTGCTCGAGCTCGTAGACGACCTCCGGTGCGTCCCGGCACATGACCTCGATCGCGTCCTGGTCGCCCAGGTAGTCGCTCCCCTTGATCGTGTCGTAGGTGTGCCACTCGGGCCGGTCCCCGTCCGGGCTCATGTTCCCGAGCGAGGCGCCGATCCCTCCCTGGGCCGCGCCGGTGTGCGACCGGGTCGGGTAGAGCTTGCTCACCACGGCGGTCCTGACGCCCGGGTGCCGGCCCAGGTACAGGGAAGCCATCAGGCCGGCCCCGCCCGCGCCGACCACGAGCGCATCGTAGGTGTGGACTCTCGCCATCGCCTCGTCCCCTGGAGGTGCTCGCCCGGCCCTCAGGCCGGGACGCTGAAAGTGAAGATGATGTACGCGCCGGCGCTCAGGAGCAGGAAGGCCAGGACATAGGCCACGCTCTTCATGGCCAGCAGCCTGCCGGGCTTTCGAACGTAGTCCTCCAGCACCATCCGCAGGCCGTTCACGCCGTGGACGAGCGCGAAGCCCAGGAGCGCGAAGTCGTAGATCCGCCACAGCGGGTTCGACCAGCGTCCCACGACCGTGTCGAAGTCGATGTTGTCGACCCCGATCACGAAGTGCATCCACAGCAGGTGGAAGACCGCGAGGAAGAGGAGGACGACCCCCGAGATCCGCATGAAGAGCCAGGCCCACGACTCGAACCCCTTCGAGCCGGGCCTCCTGTGACCACCGCCGCGCCGTCGTCCGGTCGCCATCTCAGCCTCCGAACAGGGGCTGCAGGATCGCCCACGCAGCGGGCAGGAAGATCACGAAGAGCACGACCAGCTCGAGGATGACCAGCTTCCTCTCCGCGAGCCACGTCCGCGGCGAGAAGTCCTGCACGATGATCCTGAGGCCGTTGATGGCGTGGAAGAGCACGCCGAAGAGGAGGAAGACCTCCATGACCCGGGCCCAGGGCGCGCGATAGAACCCCAGGAGCTCGTTGAAGACGCTCTTCCCGAAGCCGAGCAGGAAGATGTCGACGATGTGGAGGCTGAGGAAGAGGAGGATGCCGAGACCGGCCAGCCGGTGGAGGGCCCACATCAGCATCCCGAGGCCGCCGCGGTAGCTGATCCAGGCCCGTGGGGCCGTGAACGTGGGTCGCTCTTTCGTGGTTCCGTCGCTCATCGCCGCATCCTCACCTCCGTCTCCGGCGGCCCGGCGCCGGCCCGCCGACCGGGCCGGCTCTCAGATCTCGACCGCCTCCATCGTCGCCTGGACGTCCGAAGCGGAGCGCTCGAGCGCCTCCCGCTCCGCGTCGGTGAGCTCGACCTCCAGGATCTCCTCGACGCCTCCGCGGCCCAGCTTGCACGGGACGCCCATGAACAGGCCCTCGAGCCCGTACTCGCCCTCGAGCCACGCGGCGCACGGGAGGATACGCTTCTTGTCCCGCACGATGGCCTCGCACATCTGGGCGACCGCCGCCGACGGAGCGTAGTAGGCGCTGCCCTCCTTGAGCAGGCCCACGATCTCACCGCCTCCCTTCCGGGTGCGCTGGACCAGGGCCTCGATGCGCTCGCCGTCGAGGAGCTGCGTGAGCGGTACGCCACCCACCGAGACGGTGCTCACGATCGGCACCATGCTGTCGCCGTGCCCCCCGAGGACCAGCGCCTGGATGTCCTCCACGCTGACGTCGAGCTCGAGGGAGATGAAGCTCCGGAAGCGCGCCGTGTCCAGGATCCCGGCCATCCCGACGACCCGCTCCCGAGGGAAGCCCGTGACCTCGCGGGCCACGTAGGCCATCACGTCCAGCGGGTTGGTGACCATGACGATGACCGCGTCGGGGCTCCGGTCCCGCACCTCCGAGGCGATCTCACGGATCACCGCGCTGTTCTTGCTGACCAGGTCGTCCCGGCTCATGCCGGGCTTGCGGGGAAAGCCCGCCGTCACGACCACGATCCCGGACCCGGCCGTGTCCGCATAGTCCTGGGTGCCGGTCAGGCGGCTGTCGAAGCCGCGCACCGGAGCCGACTCCCACTGGTCCAGCGCGACGCCCTGGGGAAGACCCTCCTTGATGTCCGCGAGCACGACCTCGCGCGCCAGCTCGGCCTCCGCGATCCGCATCGCGGCGGTGGCTCCCACGTGGCCCGCTCCGACGACCGTTATCCTGTCCACTGTGCCCCTCGCTCTCTATCTCGATTCAGGCCCCGCCGGCCGCGCGAAACCGGGAATCCCCGGCCCTGCCGGCCGCGCGGCGGCGCCAAGGTATCCGGGCCCTACGGAGCGGGCAACCGGTTTCCATCAGTTCCTGCGCGGTCCCGCCGGGCCCACGCGGCGCGCCGCCTCTCCGGCCACCGCCTCGAGCGCGCGGTCCCAGCGTTCCGGACTCACGCGCTCGATAGCGGCCTCCACGAGCCCGAGGAGGACCAGTGCCTCCTGGCGCGTGACCGCCTCGTCGCGGTCCGCCCGCTCCAGGCGGTCGCGCAGCTCCTCGACCTCGTCCACCAGCTCGCGGTACCGCCGTCGCTCCTCGTAGGTCAACCGTCCGCCTCTCTCCTGCCCGTCTCCTCGTCCGCCGCACGGCGCGGGGGCGCGCTCATCCGCCCACCTCGCTCAGCGCCGCCAGGCCGCCGCTCCCGCGGTCGGAGCCGAGCTGCAGGTAATGCCGCTCGGGCTTCCCGGCCAGCGCGCGCCGCACCGCGTCCCGGATCTCCCCCGTCTCGCGGAGCGGCGTCTTGAGATCGACCTCGTGCTCCCCGAACAGGCAGGTCCTGAGGCCGCCCTCGGCCGTCAGGCGCATGCGGTTGCATCGATCGCAGTAATTGTGCGAGAGCGGGGTGATGACCCCCACGGTGCCCGCCGCGCCCGGATAGCGGAAGTAGCGGGCGGGCCCGTTCCCCGGCGGCCCCTCGACCGGCTCCATGTCGCCCAGGGCGGCCACCCTCTCCAGCATCTCGGAGGCCGGGATGAAGCGCTCCGTGAGGTGCAGGTTCCGTCCCACGGGCATCAACTCGATGAACCGGACGTGCCACGGCCGATCCCGGGTGACGGCGGCGAAGTCCCCGAACTCGTCGTCGTTGAGGCCCCGCATCATGACCGTGTTGATCTTGATCGGCTGGAAGCCGGTCGCCTCCGCCGCTTCGATCCCCTCCAGGGTGGCATCGAAGAAGCGGGGGGGGCGTCGGGCCAGCTCCTCGAACCGCTCCCGGCGCAGGGTGTCGAGGCTGATGTTGACCCGGCGTACGCCGGCGTCCCGGAGCTCCCCGGCGAAGCGCGGCAGGAGGACCGCGTTCGTCGAGAGCGCCAGGTCCTCGATCCCGGGCACGGAGGAGAGCATGCGGACCAGGTCGGGCAGGTCGGTCCGGATCAGCGGCTCGCCGCCCGTGAGCCGGATCCGCTCCAGGCCCATGTCCGCCATCTGCCGCACGATCTCGGTGATCTCCTCGTAGGTGAGAAGCTCGTCGCGCGGCACCCACTCGAGGCCCTCCACGGGCATGCAGTAGGTGCAACGCAGGTTGCACTTGTCGGTGACGGAGATGCGGAGGTAGTCGATCCGACGACCGAACTGGTCTTTCACGCCTCGTCCTCCCCGGCCGGCCCCGCGGCCCCGGCGGTCGGTCCGGTCGGCTCCCCTGCCCGACCGGCGACGGGATGTCCGTCCAGCCACGCCGAGCCACCGTCGGCGTAGCTCTCCTTCTTCCACACCGGAAGCCGTCGCTTGACCTCCTCGATCACCTCCCGGGACGTCCGGTACGCCGCATCCCGGTGCACGGCGGCCACGGCGATCCCGACGCTGGCCTGCCCCGGCCGGAGCGCTCCGGTCCGGTGGACGGCCGCGACCCGGGAGGCGCCGTGGCGCTCGGCTGCCTCGCGCGCGATCTCCGCCAGCTCTTCCCGCGCCATGGCCCCGTACGCCTCGTACTCCAGCGCCGTCACCTCCCGCTCGCGGTTCCATGTCCGGACGGTGCCCAGGAAGAGGAGGACCGCCCCGTCGTCGGGGTGCCCCACCCGCTCCACCAGGCTCGATGGGTCGATGGGATCCGGGGAGACGTCCGCCTCGACGACCGGTGGCCGCTGCGCCGGTGGCGACGTCACGGGCTCAGCCTCCCGAGACGGGCGGGATGAGGGCGACCTCGTGGCCGTCCCGGAGCTCCAGCCCGGGAGGCGCGTAGGCGCGGTCGACCGCGACCGCGAGGCCGGAGGGGAGGCCCGGGATCTCCCGCTCCAGGAGCTCGAGGAGGTCCGCGACGGTGCTCTCCGCCGGCATCTCGAAGCTCCGCTCCGCGCACCCGGCGCGATCTCGCAGGAGGGCGAAGAAGCGGACCTGGACGCCGATGGTCGCCGTGCGGGGCGACGCGGGGCTCACGCGGCGCCGCCCTCGCCCACGGCGAGCTCGGCGGGGGCCGGCGCCGCCGCCCGCACCGCCGACAGGAAGCGTGAGGCCACGGCGTCCTCCCGAAGCGTCGAAGCGCGCACGCGGGTCCGTGACCCGTCCTCGGGATCGGGGAGCGCCGCCACCGTGATGCGGCTCCGGAAGGTGTTGAACGTGATGTGGGTGCCACTCTCGTTCTCGACGGACGCCGGGCACACCGGGCGGCGGCCCGTGAAGAACTCGCGGGCCACGGCCAGGACCTCCGTGGGCTCCAGTGTCGTCGTCATCTCGTGGGTCATCGGTCTCCATCTCCGCTTGACGCCCCGCTCGGCCCGCTCGTAGCATCCGCCGTCGAGGGGGGACTTCCGGACATCCCTCCGGCGTGGCCGGCTCCCTGCTCAAAGTAGCGGGCGCGCCGACCGCCTTCAATCCGACCCACGACCCCGGGAGACATGGTGAGATTCTCCGACAACGTCGCCTCGCTCGAGCCTTCGGCGACCCTGACCCTGGCCGCCCGGGCGCGACGCCTGCGCGACGAGGGGCGGTCCATCGTCGACCTCTCGGCCGGAGAGCCCGTGTACGGCACGCCCGGCTTCGCCGCCGGGGCCGGAATCGACGCGATCCGGGCCGGGAAGCTGGGCTACCCGCCCAATCCCGGGGTGCCGGAGCTGCGCGAGGCCATCGCCGCCTACCTCGGGGAGAGCACGCGCCACTCCGACGTGACGCCCGAGCGGGTCCTGGTGAGCAACGGAGTGAAGCAGGCCCTGTTCAACTGCCTCTTCTGCCTGGCGGGTCCGGGGGACGAGGTCCTCGTCCCGGTGCCCTCGTGGACGAGCTACCGGCCGCAGGTGCGGCTCACGGGAGCCCGGCCCGTCGTCGTGGAGACCACCTGGGAGGACCGCTTCCGTCCCGACCCGGCGGCCCTGGAGAGCCTCAGGACCGACCGCACCCGCGTGCTCCTGCTCAACAGCCCCAACAACCCCTCGGGCGCCGTGTACGGCCTCGACCTCCTGGGCGAGATCGCCGGGTGGGCCGAGCGTCACGGGATCTGGCTCGTCTCCGACGAGATCTACCGACGGCTCAACTTCGGCGAGGGGTCGGCCCCCTCGCTCCTGGATCTCCCCAGGCTTCCCGAGCGCTCCGTGGTCCTGGACGGGGTGTCGAAGGCATTCTCGATGACGGGATGGCGCATCGGGTTCGCGGCCGGACCACGGGAGCTCATCCAGAAGGCGGCCGACCTCCAGAGCCAGACGACGTCGGGAGCCTCCGCGCCCGCGCAGTACGCCGCGGCGGCCGCGTTCGGCCGGAGCGAGGAGCGGGAGGCCGTGGTGGCCGACTACGTGGCGCGGGTCGCCGGGACCCGCGAGCTGGCCACGGAGATCCTCGAGGCGGCGCCGGGGCTGGACGCGCGCCCGCCCGAGGGCGGCATCTTCCTGTGGTGCCGCTCGGAGGACGACCCGGACACCGCGGCCCTGGCCGAGGAGCTGCTGGTCGGGGCCGGCGTGGCCTGCATCCCGGGCGAGGCGTTCGGGAGTCCCGGACACCTGCGCTTCAACCTCGCGGTGGAGCGGAGCGTCCTCGAGGAGGGGCTCCGGCGCATCCTGTCCTTCTTCGAGGAGCGCTCCGGCCGGGCGGGTCAGTCCTCGGGCGGGTAGTCCGCCTCTTCGGCCACGTACTCCTTCCACAGCTTGGAGGGGCGGAACACCGGGACCGCGCGGGGAGGCACCCTCACGGGCTCTCCAGTGCGGGGGTTCCGCGCCATGCGCTCCTTACGGTGGCGCACCTCGAAGGTGCCGAAGCCCCGGAGCTCGATGCGCTCCTCGTTGGCCAGCGCCTGGCGCACCGCGCTCAGGAAGCCATCGACCACGGCCGCGCAGTCCTTCTTGGTGATGCCCGGTCCGATGGCTTCGTACACCTGGTCGACCAGATCGGCCTTCGTCATGTCAGTCTCCCCGTACTGTGCGAGCCCGGCGGACCGCTCCCTCGCGACCGCCTTGTCCCGCAACCAGATACCCGCCCATCCAGAGGGGGATCCCGGAGACGCTCACCGCCACTGGTACAGGATCCGCGGCGCGCCCCCCTCCCCGAGCCCCACCAGGCCCGTCCACGAGGCGAGCCAGGATCCGATCCGACCCTCGTCGATGCCCGTCAGGAGATCGAGGACGCCGATCCGCCGATCCCGGGGCCGGACCGTGGTCGGCCGGTCTCCGAGCCCGGCGGCACGGCCGGCCCTCGACACCACCTCCGAGAAGGTGGCCAGGCCGTCGACCAGGCCCAGGCTCCGGGCCCGCTGGCCCGAGAAGATCCGCCCGTCGGCCAGGGCCCGCACCGAGTCCTCCGGCAGATGCCTGTTCTCGGCCACCACTCCCACGAACTGGCCGTAGGTGTCGTCGACCACCTGCTGGAGGATGCGACGGTCCGAGTCGGTGAGCTTCCGGGCAGGGCTCCCCATGTCCTTGTGCTCGCCGCTCTTGACCACCTGGAGGTCGACTCCGGCCTTGTCCATGAGACCCCGGAACTCGGGGAACTCCATGATCACGCCGATCGACCCGGTGATCGAGCCGGGGAGCGCGAAGATGCTGTCGGCCCCGAGCGCCGCGTAGTAGGCGCCCGACGCGCCCACGTCGCCGATCCAGGCATAGATGGGCCGGTCGTCCCCGTCGCGAAGCTTCGCCAGCTCCCGGTAGAGGCTCTGGGAGCCGCCCACGCTCCCTCCGGGCGAGCGGATCTCGAGCACGAAGGCCCGGACCGAGCCGTCGTCGCGGAAGCGGTGGAGCGCGTCCAGCGCCCGCTCCCCCGTCCCGATCACGCCGTCCAGCGGGAGGACGGCCACGCGCCCGCTGCCGACGAGGGGCATCCGGCGCCCGGTCGTCAGCGACGCGACGAGGATGACCCCACCACCGAAGAGGAGCAGGAAGAAGGCCACGGCGAGGAGGGTGGATCGGCTACGGGCCGTCATGGCTCTTCCCTCGAAAGAAGACCGTACCGCCTTGTATCACAAGCTACTATCCGGACATCGAAGCTGTCAACGAGAGGCTCTCGCCCGGCCGCCCACGGGGCGCATGGCGTCCACGAAGCGGTCGAAGAGGTAACGGCTGTCGTGGGGTCCCGGCGCGGCCTCCGGATGGTACTGCACCGCGAACACCGGGAGGCTCCGGTGGGCCACCCCCTCGATGGTGCCGTCGTTGAGGTTGCGGTGCGTGACCCTGAGATCCGACGCGCCCGCCACCTGGCCGTCCACCTCGCGCACCGCGAACCCGTGGTTCTGCGACGTGATCTCCACGTGGTCGGTGTCCAGGTTGCGGACCGGGTGGTTCCCTCCCCTGTGGCCGTAAGGGAGCTTGTAGGTCTCGCCCCCCCAGGCCAGGGCCACGAGCTGGGCCCCGAGGCAGATCCCGAACACCGGGAGGTCGGACTCGGCCGCCGCCCGGATCCGCCGGGCCGCACCCGGCACGGCGGCGGGGTCGCCCGGGCCGTTGGACACGAACAGGCCCGAGGCTCCGGCCGAGACCAGGTCGTCGGCGGAGGTGTCCCAGGGGACGACCCGGACGCGGTAGCCCGCGGCCCGGATGAGGTCCAGGCTCCGTCGCTTGACCCCGTAGTCCAGGCAGATCACGAGCCCGCGCTCCGGACCCTCCGCGGGAAGCTCGTAGGGCTCGGGAGTGGAGACGACCGTGGCCAGATCCCGGCCGTTCATGGCCGGCTCCGCCTCGAGCCGCTCGCGTGCGGCCTCGACGGGCTCCGCGCCCGGGGCGATGACCGCGCGCATGGCGCCCGCCTCCCGGATCCGCCGGGTGATCGCGCGCGTGTCCACCCCGGCCAGGACCGGGATGCCGTGCTCGGCCAGGTAGTCCGGCAGCGTGCCCGCGCCCGGGCCCGCGGGGTCGTCCGTCAGGTGTCGGACCACGAAGCCCGCCACCCACGGGCGGCGCGACTGATCGTCGTTCCCCCTCGTTCCGTACACCCCCATCATCGGAGCGGTCATCGTCACGACCTGCCCCGCGTAGGAGGGGTCGGTGAGCACCTCCTGGTAGCCGGTCATGTTGGTCGTGAACACGGCCTCGCCGACGCCGGCCGTCCCCGAGCCGGCGAGCCGGCCCTCGAAGCGCGCACCGTCCTCCAGGAGGAGATATCCGTCCGAACCACCCGATCCTTGCGCCCGCTCCACCTATCGGCTCCCATAGAGGGTCATGGATTCATCCGCTCACGACGACGTCGAACGGCCCGGGGGCCCGTCGCTCATCTACATCTACGCCGACGAGTCGTGCCTGGGCAACCAGTTCCGCACTCGGGCCAACCCGGGCGGGGCGGCCGGGCTCCTCGAGCAGTTCCGCCCCCGTGCGGGCTGGCTCCGGAAGGACTTCGCCTTCTACGAGCCCGACACCACGAACAACCGGATGGCCCTGTGGTCGGGCATCCTGGGCCTCTCGGCGCTCCGCCGCCCCGAGGAGGTCGTCTTCACCAGCGACAGCCAGTACCTGGTGAAGGGCATGAAGGAGTGGATCCACGGCTGGGCTCGCCGCGAGTGGCGCCGCAAGGGGGGGGCGATCGAGAACCTCGACCTGTGGCAGAGGCTGGCCAGGGTGGCCTCCCGGCACGAGATCGAGTGGCGGTGGGTGCGCGGGCACGCCGGCCATCCCAAGAACGAATACGTCGACATGCTGGCGCAGAGGACGGCCGAGACGGGGGAGGCCGCCGAGGGTCTCGTCCCCTCGGGGTTCGACGAGTGGATCCAGGCGAAGATCGACGCCGGGGTCTACGTGGACTACCTGGACGTGCCTCCCGAGGAGCCGTTCGACCCGGACCCCGCTCCGCCGCTTCCCTGACCGGCCCCTCCGGTCTGTTCCGCGCCCGGGATCCGGACGCCGCCACCCGACCCGCCCGAGGTGTCCGCCCCGGGGATCTTCGCCCCCGCGCTCTCCGCCTGGAGGACCGATGTCGGCGTGCGCGGGACCTGCGCCTGGCCCGCCTGGCCGCCGAACTCGCCCTCGAGGATCGAGCTCGGGGGGCCCTGGCTGGTGCGGCCCGAAGAGACGATGGCCAGCACGAAGGCCAGGAAGAGGAAGACGCCGCCCCCGATCCAGCTCAGCCTGGTGAGCAGCGTGGCCGCCTGCCGCCCGCCCATGAACGAGTCGGTCGACGAGGAGGCGCCCCCGAACGTGGCCGCGAGCCCTCCGCCCTTCCCCGACTGGAGGAGGATGATGACGCACAGGAGGACCGCCAGCAGGACCAGGATGACGATCAGGAATGTGTAGAGCATGGCCTCGTGTCCAGGGGTGCATCCTCGTAACGTGCGAAGGCGCGGGCACCCGTCGCCCGCGCCTTCTCGGGGGTCGAACCTAGCGTTCCCCGACGGGCTCCGTCAACGCTCCTACCCCGCACCCGCCTCGCAGATTCGCGCGAACGCCTCCGGGTCCAGGCTCGCGCCCCCGACCAGGGCGCCGTCCACGCCGGGGGCCGCGAGGAGCTCGTCGACGTTTTGGGGCTTGACGCTCCCCCCGTAGATGATCGGGATCGCGTCGGCCGCCTCCCGCCCCAGGTGTCCCGCGAGCTCCCTTCGCACGGTGCCGTGCGCATCGGCGGCGTCCGCGGGGCTCGCCGTGCGGCCGGTGCCGATGGCCCACACCGGCTCGTAGGCCACGACCAGCTCTCGCGCCGCCGGTCCGGGGAGCCCGGGGACCACCGCGGCCAGCTGGCGGCGGAGGACCGCCTCCAGGCGACCGTCGTCGCGCTCCTCAAGCGTCTCGCCCACGCACAGGACGGGACGGAGCCCCGCCTCGACGAGCCGGACGGACTTCGCCGCCACGAGCTCGTCGTCGTCCCCGAACTCGCGGCGCCGCTCCGAGTGGCCCGCCAGCCCCCAGGCGGCGCCGGCGTCGGCGGCCATCCCCGCCGAGATCGCGCCGGTGTGTGCACCTCCGGCCTCCTGGTGGACGTCCTGCACCCCGACTTCGAGGTCGTCGCGGGCCGCCGCCGCCTCGCGGAAGGCCGGGAGCGAGATCGAGGGCGGGAAGAAGACCACCGCGGAGTCCGTCCGCGGGGCGTGGAGCTCGGCGAAGGCCCGCACGAAGGCCCGGGCCTCGGAGGGCCCCTTGTGCATCTTCCAGTTGGCGCCGAAGAAAGGCCTCGGCGCGCTCACGGCGTGTCGTCCAGCGCCTCGACGCCCGGCAGGGTCCCGGACGCCAGGTACTCGAGCGCGGCGCCGCCCCCGGTGGAGACGTGGGAGAGGTCGTCGGCCACCCCCGCCTCGCGCACCGCCCGCGCCGAGTCTCCGCCGCCCACCACCGCGAAGGCGCCCGCCCGGTCGGCCGCGGCCACGGCGCGGGCCACCGCCCGGGTGCCCGCGGCGAAAGCCTCGCGCTCGAAGAAGCCCATGGGCCCGTTCCAGAACACGGTGGTCGCCCCCTCCAGGACGTCCGCGTACGCTTCGCGGGTGGTCGGGCCGATGTCGAGGGCCATGGCGTCCGCCGGCACGCGGCCCGCGTCCACGACCGACGCCTCGTCCCCCGCGTCGGGCGACGGGGCGACGACCAGGTCGTCGGGAAGCGCGAGCTTGCCACCGGCCTTCTCCGTCAGCCGCCGCGCCTCGTCCAGGGCGTCCTCCTCGACCAGCGAAGCGCCCATCTCCCGGCCGCGCGCGGCCAGAAAGGTGTTGGCCATGGCCCCGCCCACCAGGATCCGGTCGGCCCTCCCGATGAAGGCCTCCAGGAGGTCGATCTTGTCGGCGATCTTGGCGCCGCCCATGAGCACGATGAAGGGAGGATCGGGGTGCTCGCGAATCTCGTCCAGCGCCTGGAGCTCGGCCTCGACCAGCAGGCCGGCGACCGCCGGGTGGAGGACCGAAGGGACCCCCACGATCGAGCAGTGGGCGCGATGGCAGGCGCCGAAGGCGTCGTTCACGTAGAGATCCCCGAGCCGGGCCAGCCGCCGCGCCAGGTCCGGGTCGTTCCCCTTCTCCCCCGGGAGGAATCGGAGGTTCTCGAGGAGGACGATGTCACCCCGGTCCCGATCCCGGCTGGCGGCGAGGGCGTCGTCGGAATCCGCCGGCTCCACGAACGCCACCTCCCGCTCGACGAGCTCCGAAAGCCGGTCGGCCACGGGCGAGAGGGAGAGCGACGGGTCCGGCGACCCTCCCGGCCGCCCCAGGTGCGCCATGAGGACCGGGCGGGCTCCGGCGCCCAGGAGGTGGTCCAGGGTCGGCAGCGTCGCCGCGATGCGCGCGTCGTCCTTCACCCGGCCGTCCTCGAGCGGGACGTTGAAGTCCACCCGCACGAGGGCCCGGCTCCCCTCCAGCTCGTCCGTGGCCAGATCGCGGAGCCTCCGCTTCACGCGGCGCTCCCCGCGGGCAGGCGCTCGGCCACCCGGCCGGCCAGCTCGAGGCAGCGGTTGGAGTAGCCCCACTCGTTGTCGTACCACGAGACCACCTTGACCATGCGGCCTCCCTGCACCGCCGTGGACTGGCCGTCGACGATCGAGCTGGCGGGATGGCCCGTGTAGTCCACCGACACCAGCGGCTCGTCACTGAACGCCAGGATGCCCTGGAGGTCGCCCTCGGCGCGACGGCGGAAGATGTCGTTGACCTCCTCGGCCGTGGTGTCCCGGCTCACGTCCACGACCAGGTCCGTGATCGACACGTCGGGGGTCGGGACCCGCATGGCCATGCCCTCGAACTTCCCCTCCACCTTCGGATAGACCAGCGCCGTGGCCCGCGCCGCTCCGGTCGTGGTCGGGATGATCGACAGGGCGGCCGCCCGCGCCCGGCGGAGGTCCTTGTGAGGACCGTCCAGGATCTGCTGGCTGGTCGTGTACGAGTGGACGGTCGTCATGAGCCCGTTCTCCCACCCGAGCTCCTCGTCGATCACGCGGACCAGGGGCGCCACGCAGTTGGTCGTGCAGCTGGCGTTGGAGATGATGTCGTGCGCGTCGGGGTCGTAGTCGTCCCCGTTCACGCCCAGGCACACCGTCACGTCGGGATCCTTGGCCGGGGCGGTGATGATGACCTTGCGGGCGCCGGCCTCGAGGTGCCTGGCCGCGTCCTTCCGGGCCCGGAACAGTCCGGTGGCCTCGAGGACGATGTCGACGTCGAGCTCCTCCCAGGGAAGCGATGCCGGATCGCGCTCCGAGAGGACCCGGACGTGGCGGCCGTCGACCACCAGGTCCCCATCCCGCACCTCCACCTCCCCGCCGAAGCGGCCGTGCACCGAGTCGTAGCGGAGCAGGTGCGCCAGCGAGGAGGCGTCGGTCAGGTCGTTGACCGCCACGATCTCGAGCTGGTCCTCGCCGCGGTCGTGGGCGGCCCGGAAGATGTTGCGGCCGATGCGGCCGAACCCGTTGATCGCCACGCGTGCCGTCATGTCGTCCCCCTCGATGATGTCGGATCCCGACGTCGGTGTGAGCGGCTCCGCGCGGCGGCCTCGTGCCGCCCGGGAGCGCCGGTGCGAGGAGGCCGCGCGCGCGGCCTCCGGGCAGATCACCCGTCCCCGACCGCCTGCAAGGCGCGTGCGAAAACCACCGCGCCCGTCACCCGCCGTCCCGCGCCCTCGAGGACCGAGGCGCAGGCGGCGGCCGTGGCCCCCGTGGTGAGGACGTCGTCCACCACGAGGACGGGGAGGTCCGGGGACCGGCGAGCGCCCTCCACGAGGAGGAACGCGCGCCGCACGTTCTCCCGCCGGTCGTCGCGGCCGAGCCTCACCTGCCGCCGGCGGGAGCCCGCCCGTCCCAGCGAGCTTCCCACGGGCCAGCCCAGCTCCCGGCCGAGCGACCGGGCCAGGAGCGCGGCCTGGTTGAAGCCGCGCTCACGCAGCCGGGCGGGCGGGAGCGGGACCGGCTCGAGCGAGTGGGACGTGCCCCCGGCCAGGCGCCGGGCGTGCGGGGCCATCGCCCGCCCCATGGCTCCGGCCAGGGCGAACCACCCTCCGTACTTGAGCGCGTGCACGAGGTCGGACGCGCCGCCCGCCATGAGGTAAGGCGAGCCGGCCGCGGCCAGTCCCTCCGGCCACGCCGCGCACTCGGCGCAGCGGCCCGGACCGGCCAGGTCCAGGACGCGGGTGGCCCCGCAGCGGGGGCAGTGGGGACGGGGGATGCGCGGGAGCCTCTCCCAGCACAGACCGCACACGGGCGATGCGCCCGGCGTGAGGCCCCGCCCGCACAGGACGCAGGGCGGCGGCAGGAGGCGGTCCAGAAGACCGGGGCGGGCTCCTCCTCCGCGGTCGGCTCGCGGCGGGCCGGCCCGGCCGGAGGCCGCCCTTCGCAGCCGGCCCGTCACCGGTCCCGGCCCGTCGCCCGGAGGGCGGCCGCGCGCATGGCGCCGATCGGAGGCTCGACGCCGAGCCACCGCCGGACGGACGCCGCGGCCTGCGCCACCAGCATCCCGAGCCCGTCCGCGGCCTCCGATCCCGCCTCCCGCGCGGCCCGCACCCAGGCCGTCTCCCGCTCCCCGTACACCAGGTCGAGCGCCGCCGCCCCGCCGAGCGCCGCCGGGTCGACCGGAAAGGGGTCCCCGGGGCCGAGGCCGAGGCTGGTGGCGTTGACGACGAGGTCGCGCGCGCCCGGCGGAGGGTGGAGGGCGGCCCGCCGCCCGCCCTCCTCGCGGCCAGGTCCGTTCTCCACGACCCGAACCCGGGGGTCGTCACCGCCCACCTCCCGGATCATCCCGCGGGCCCGGGCGGGCGTCCGGTCGAGGACCTCCACGGAAGCGGCGCCCTCTCCCAGACAGGCGTGGAGCACGGCACGGGCCGCTCCGCCGGCCCCGAGCAGGAGGATCCGCGCTCTCTCCGGGGCGCCCGGCAGCAGAGCGCCCGCCGCCTCGAGGAAGCCCTCCACGTCCGTGTTGTCGCCCGCCAGCGTCCCGTCCTCTTCGCCCCAGAAGCAGTTGCACGATCCGGTGGCCCGCACCGCCCCGGAGGCGCGGTCGAGCGCGGCCGCCGCTTTCCCCTTGTGTGGAAGCGTCACGTTGCCGCCGCCCTGGCGCGCCAGCGCTCGCATCACCGGCCCGACCTCCTCCCCCTCGACCGCGAGCAGCCCGTACGACGCCTGCGCTCCGAGCGCGTCGAAGGCGGCGCGGTGGAGCACGGGGGAGAGCGAGTGCTCCACCCGTCCGCCCAGCAGGGCGAAGAGCCGGGGGGGCCGGCTCGCGCTCCCCGGGGGGACCTCCGCGTCGCTCACGGGCCCTCGCCCGAGGCTCCCGGGCCGCCGCCGGGGTCTCCCGGACCGCCGGAGCCGCCCGCGCCGGCGGCGCCGTCCCCCGCCTCCCCCAGCTCCGAGACGAGGCCGTCGACGGCCCGCCTCAGGACGTCGAACGCCTCCCGGTAGGCCACGGGCCCGCACCCGATCGGGTCGGGGACGTCCTCGTCCCGCATCGGGTCCTCCGGGGGGAGGTAGCGGGTGAGGAGCACCGCCCGGTCGCCGGCTCCGAGGCCAGCCGCCACCCGGCGGTGCGAGTCCGTCATGCACAGGACGAGGCGGGCGCGCGCCAGGAGCCCACGGCTCAGGGACCGGGACCGGTGGCCTTCCAGGTCGAGCCCGCGCTCGGCGGCCACTCCGACCGCCTCCTCGGCCGCCGGCGCGCCCGGAGCGGCGAGCGTGCCCGCCGAGAGGACCTCGAGCCCGGACCCGGGGAGCCGCTCCGCCAGGGCGGCGCGGGCGAGGGCCTCGGCCATGGGACTCCGGCACGTGTTCCCCGTGCACACGAACAGGAGCGCGTCCCGCCGCCGGCGGCCCCGGTCCGGGCCTCGCTCCCCGACGGTTCCGCCGGCGCCGGACGTCCGCTTCCCGGAGCCGCTCACGTCGACAGCTCCCCGCCCAGGACCTCGGCGACCGCTTCCGGCGGCACGGCCCCGGCGCGCAGCAGGCGGGCGGGACGCTCCACGAGCGAGACGACCGTGGACGGGCGGGAAGCCGGCAGGTCGCCCGCGTCCAGGAAGACGACGGGCCGACCCGCGTCCGGCGCCGACGCGAGGAACGCTTCGACCTCCCGGGACGTCCGGGCCGGCTCCGTGCCCGTCCGGTTCAGACTCGTCGAACTCAGGGTGGCCGTCCCGAGCCGACCGAGGAGGGCGCGGGTGACGGGGTGGGCCTCCACCCGCACCCCGAGCCCCGTCCCCGAGCCGTCGGGGAGCACGAGCGTGAGGCCGCCGGGCCAGAAGCGTCGGGCCAGCCCCGCGGCGCGCTCGTCCCACTCGAGCTCCGGGCGCGCCGCGCGAAGAGCCTCCACGCTCGCGGCCAGCCGCAGGAGCGGACGCTCCGGGTCCCGTCCCTTGAGCCGGGCGATGGCCCGGTCCCCATCCGGGCCCAGGGCGCCGAGTCCGTAGACGGTCGAGGTGGGATGGGCCAGGACGGCCCCGTCCCGCAGAGCCGCCGCCGCACGCTCGAGAGCTTCGGCGGACGGGCCGCCGCCCGGTCCCGGCGCCTCGAGCCGCTCGAACGGGGAGCTCACCGCACCCTCCCGGTCTCGAGGAGCCAGGCGGCGTACTCGAAGTCTCCGGGGGTCGTGAGCTTCAGGTTCGTCTCCTCCCCCTCGACCCCCCGCACGGTCTCCCCCATGGCTTCGCACAGGGCGGCGTCGTCGGTGGCATCCTCGCCCGAGCGGGCCGCCCGCCGGTGGGCCTCCCGCAGGACCCCGGCCGGGAAGCCCTGCGGGGTCTGCGCTCGCCGCAGCGAGGCGCGCTCGGGCGTGCGGGTCACGCGCCCGTCCCCGTCCACCTCCTTCACCGTGTCCCGGAGCGGGAGGAGCGGGACGACCGGGCCGACCTCCGCCGCGGCCAGCACGTTCCGCACGAGCGCCGGACTGCAGAACGGGCGGACGCCGTCGTGGACGAGGATGCGGCCGGCTCCGGGGGAGACGGCCTCGAGGCCGCGTGCCACCGACTCCGTGCGCGTCGCGCCCCCGGCCACCAGCCGTGCGGGCGCCTGGCGAAGCCACGTCGGGGGCTCCTCGGCCACGTCCGCCGGGAGGACGAGCACGAGCTCTCCGATCTCCTCGGGCGGCACGAACGGCCTCCAGGCGCGCTCGAGCACCGGAACTCCGCACAGCTCCCGGAACTGCTTGGGTGGACCGTCGCCCGCCCGCTCCCCCCGGCCCGCCGCCACGAGGATGGCCGCGGCGTGCGGACGCGTGCCGCCGCTCACCGGGCTTCCCCGCCTCCGGGCCGCCCCTCGCGCACGCCCGGCCCTCCACGTGCGGCCGGCCCCTCCCGCACGCCCCGCTCGTCCGTTCCGCCCTTCACGAGGAGCCGCACGAGCCCCCTCACGTCCTCGACCGCGTGGACGGCCAGGTCGGCTCGTAGCCCGTCCGCCGAGGCGGCCGGCACGACCACGCCCTCGAGGCCCGAGCGCTCGGCCTCGCCCACCCGGCTCTCGAGGCGGGAGACGCCCCGGATCTCGCCGGCCAGCCCGACCTCGCCGACGAAGGCCAGGTGCGGCGGCACGGCGCGGTCGGTCGCGGCCGAGACGAGGGCGGCCAGCACCGCCAGGTCGGTGGCCGGGTCGGCCAGGCGGAGGCCCCCGACCACGTTCACGAACACGTCCGCGTCCCCGAGGCCGGGCCCGCCCCGGCGGTCGAGGACGGCCAGGAGGAGGGAGAGCCGGCGCGACGAGAGCCCGGTGACCACGCGCTGCGGCGTCCCATAGCGGCCGGGCACGGTGAGCGCCTGCACCTCGGCCAGGAGGGGACGCGAGCCCTGCAGCGGGATGGCCACGGCCGAGCCGCTCACCCCCTCGGGCCGGTCGGCCAGGAAGAGGCCCGAGGGGTCGGACACCGGCTCCAGGCCGCCCCCGGTCATGCGGAAGACCGCCATCTCGTCGGTGCCGCCGAAGCGGTTCTTGGTGGTGCGCAGGATCCGGTGCTCCAGCGTGCGCTGTCCCTCGAACACGAGGACCGCGTCTACCAGGTGCTCCAGCGTCCGCGGCCCGGCCAGCCCGCCCTGCTTGGTCACGTGCCCCACCAGGAAGGTGGCCGTCCCGACCTCCTTGGCGAAGGTCTGGAGGACCGCGGCACACTCCCGGACCTGGGCCACGCCGCCCGGGGCGGAGTCCAGCCGGGAGGAGCGCAGGGTCTGCACGGAGTCCACGCACAGGAAGGCCGGCTCCGAGCGGCCGGCCGCCTCGACGATGGTCTCCACGTCGGTCTCGGCCAGGAAGGGGATGTCTCCGGCGCCGCCGCCCAGCCGCGAGGCCCTCATGCGGACCTGGGCCGCCGACTCCTCGCCCGAGACGTACAGTCCGGACACGCCCCGCTCCTGGAGGGAAGCGGCCGCCTGCAGGAGGAGGGTGGACTTGCCGATCCCCGGCTCGCCGCCCAGGAGGACGAGGGAGCCGGGCACGGCGCCCCCGCCCAGGACGCGGTCCAGGTCGCCGACCCCGAGGAGGAGCCGCTCGTCCGACCCCGCCTCGGCCTCGCGCAGGGGAGCGGGCTCGCGGCCGCCCGAGGAGACGCCGGCCCCCCGGCCCTTCCGGCCCTTCCCGTCCTTCCGCTCGCGGGCCGCCGACGGGGCCTCCCGCAGCGAGTTCCACTCCCCGCACGCCGGACAGCGACCCTCCCACCGGAGGCTCTCGCCCCCGCAGGAGGTGCACACGAAGACGGTCTTCGAGCCCGACACCGGCCGCTCAGCCCTCGTCGCGTCGCGTCACGGAATCGAAGAGCGTGTACTCCTTGTGGAAGAAGAGCTCGACCGTGCCGGTGGGGCCGTTCCGCTGCTTCCCGATGATGAGCTCCGACTTCCCCTCCAGGGAGTTCCCTTCGGCATCGACCGGGCCCTTGTAGACCTCGTCGCGATAGACGAAGAGCACGAGGTCGGCATCCTGCTCGATGGCCCCCGACTCGCGCAGGTCGGCCAGGACCGGCCGGTGGTCGGTGCGCTGCTCGGGGGCGCGGGAGAGCTGGGAGAGGGCCAGGACCGGGACGTCCAGCTCCTTGGCCACCGCTTTCAGGGACCGGCTGATGTGGCTGATCTCCTGCTGGCGGTTCTCCACGTCGCGCGGGCCCGCCATGAGCTGCAGGTAGTCGACCACGATGAGGCCCAGGTCGACCTCGGCCTTCAGGCGCCGCGCCTTGGCCCGGAGCTCGAGCGCGGAGATGGCCGGCGCGTCGTCGATCCACAGGGGCGCCGTGTTGAGGTGCCCCGCGGCGGTCGCCAGCCGGGAGTACTCGTCGTCCCGCAGTCGTCCGCGGCGAAGGCGCCCCGAGTCCACCCGGCCCTCGGCGCACAGCAGCCGCTGGACGAGCGCCTCCTTCGACATCTCCAGGGAGAAGAGGGCCACCGGCGTGTCGTCCTCGATGGCCACGTGCTGGGCGATGTTGAGCGCCAGGGCGGTCTTGCCCATCGAGGGGCGGCCGGCCAGGACCACGAGATCGGCCGGCTGGAAGCCGGCCGTCATGTGGTCCAGGTCCGCGAACCCGCTGGCCACGCCCGTGACGGTCTCCGGGTTCCTCTGCAGCTCCTCGATGCGCTCGAAGGTCGGCCACAGGATCTCCTTGATCCACACGAACCCGCCCCTCTGGGCCGCCTGAGCGATCCGGAAGATCCGCTGCTCGGCCTGGTCCAGCGTCTCGTCGATGTCGCCGCCGCCCGCGTGGTAGGCGTCCTGGATGATCTCGGTGGCCGACTCGATGAGCTGCCTGAGGGTGGCCTTGTCTCGCAGGATGTTGCAGTGGTACTCGATGTTCGCGGCCGTGGGGACCGCGTCCACCAGGCGGGCCAGGTAGGCCATGCCGCCGGCCGCCTCGAGGTCCCCCGCCGACTTGAGCTCGTCGGAGAGGGTCACGACGTCGATGACCTCGCCGCGCCCGTACAGCCGGGCCATGGCGCGGAAGATCCGACGGTTCGCCTCGCGGTAGAAGGCGCCGTCGTCGATGCTCTCGATCGCACGCGCCACCGCGTCCCCGTCGATGAGCATGCCCCCGAGGACGGAGATCTCCGCCTCCTCCGACCACGGAGCCTGCCGCTCCTGGAAGACGTCGCGTCCGCGCGTGCTCGGGCTCGACTCCATCATCCTAGATGAGGCCCATCTGCTGGCCGGCCCGGATGCCCGAATCGCCCCCGGCGCGCTCGCCGTCCACGATGGCCCGCACGCGCTGGAGGTCCTCCCAGGTCGGACGCGTCCAGCTCCGGTTCCGGAGGAGCGCCGCCGGGTGGTAGGTCGCCACCAGCGGGTAGCCCCGGTAGCGGTGGACCCTGCCCCTGAGGCTCCCCAGGCTCCCGGTGGCGTCGAGGAGCGTGCGAGCGGCGAAGGCGCCGAACGCCACGACCACGTCGGGGTCGATGAGCTCGAGCTGGCGGTGGAGGTACGGGGAGCACGCCTCGATCTCGTCGGGCTGCGGGTCGCGGTTGTTCGGGGGGCGGCTCTTGAGGACGTTGCAGATGTAGACCTCCTCTCGCCGGAAGCCCACGGCGAGCAGGAGCCGGTCGAGGAGCTGGCCCGCCGGCCCGACGAACGGGCGGCCGGTCTCGTCCTCGCGTGCCCCGGGCGCCTCTCCGACGCACACGACCCGGGCGTGGGGAGCCCCCTCGCCGAACACCTCGCGCGTCCGGGAGCGGTGGAGCGGGCAGCGCTCGCAGGACTCGACCACCCGGCGGAGACCGGCCAGGTCGGGCACCTTTCGGATCTCCTCGCCGGTCCCCTCGCGCGCCAGTCGCGCGATCTCGTCGTCGGAGAGGGAGGGGGCGGCGGGAGAGGCGGCGGCGGGGACCCCGGCGGTCGCGGCGGCCTCCGCCTCCCCGGCCTCCCGGGCGGCCTCCGCCTCCCGCGCCGGCCCGAGGACGCCCTCGATGGCCAGGCGGCGCGTCATGCGCCGCGCCCCGCGCCGGTCGAGCCCCCGGAACACCACCTCGGGCTCGCCCAGCGAGCGGCGGGTCTGCAGGTAGCGCCGCAGGGCCTCACCCGCGTCCATGGTCACGGTCCTCGAGGCGATCCTCGATGCGCTCGAGGATGCGCTCGGCGACCTCCTCCTTCCGGAGCAGCGGCATCTCCTCGCGCCCCCCCCATCGGTCGAACAGCGTGACCCGGTTGGTCTCGGCCTCCATCCCGGCATCCGGGGCGCCGGCCTCGTTGAGGGCGATGAAGTCGAGACCCTTCCCCCGGAGCTTCTCGAGGGCCCGCTCCTCGCCCGCGTCGGTCTCGAGCGCGAACCCCAGGCTGAGGACGCCGCCCTCCTCCCGCAGCGGACGCGTCTCGGCCAGGAGATCCGGGCCGGGCTCCAGGTCGAGCTCGGGCGGGCCCGACCCCTTCCTGATCTTGCGGTCGGCCACCGAGCGCGCGACGAAGTCACTCACCGCGGCGGCCATGAGGAGGACCGCGGCTCCGTCCAGCTCGTCGCGGAGCGCCTCGAGCATCTCGGGACTCTCCCGCACCCGGCGGAGCGTCGGACCGTGCGGCGGCTCGACCGCCGTCGGGCCCGCCACGAGCCGGACGTCCGCACCCCGCCGCCAGGCGGCGGCCGCGAGGGCGAAGCCCATCCGCCCCGACGAGGCGTTCGAGACGAAGCGGACCGGGTCGATCGGGGCGCGCGTCGGCCCGGCCGTCACGACGACACGCAGGCCGGAGAGCGGCGAGCCGGCGCCGCCGACCACGCGCGCCGTCTCCGCGACGATCACGGGCGGCTCGCTCATGCGACCCATCCCCGTCTCGCCCTCGGCCAGCTCGCCCTCCTCGGGGCCCACCAGGTGCACGCCGCGCTCGCGCAGCGCCCGGACGTTCTCCCGCGTGGCCGGGTGCTCCCACATCCGCGTGTTCATCGCCGGGCAGGCCACCACGGGGCAGGCCGCCGCCAGGAGCGTCGCTGCGGCCAGATCGTCGGCCCGACCGGCCGCCATCCGGGCCAGGAAGTCGGCCGTGGCCGGCGCCACCACGGCCACGTCGGCCTCCTTCCCCAGCTCGACGTGCGCCAGGGGCCGCTCCCACACGTCCTCCAGGACCGGGGAACCGCTCAGCGCCTCGAACGTGACCGGCCCGACGAAGCGCCGGGCCGAATCGGTCATCACGACCCGGACCTCGCCGCCCGCCTCGCGGAGCCGGCGGACCAGGTCGGCGCTCTTGTACGCCGCGATCCCGCCGGTGACTACGAGGAGGACCTGACGGCCCTCCAGGGCTCGCACGCCGGCCGGCTCAGCCGCTCCGGCGCGCCACGAGCCTGAACTCGAGCTGGCCGCTCGTGAGGGCCTCGAGGGCCACGGTGGTGAGCTTGCGCGGGCCGTAAGGCGACGTCTCGAGCGGGAGCGCGTTGAGCTCGCGAGCGTACGTCGCCGCCACCAGGACGCCGCGGTACTTGTCGCCCGTCACCCGGGCCACCTCGTCGGGCGTGAAGACCTTCATGAACCCTCCTCCTCGTCGTGTGGCGCCCCCCCTCCGTCCGCGCCGGATCCGTCCCGGCGACCGTCGGCGAGCGCGTCGCGTATCTCCTCTTCCAGTCGGGCCGCCCGGGATGATACTCGCTCACCCATGCGGCTGATCCGGACCTCCTCGGCTCGCACGATCGCGGACGTGCGGGCGACCGCCCGCTCGAGCTCGTCGTTGACGACCACGAAGTCGAACTCGCCGACCGCCTCGAGCTCCTCCTCGGCCGCGCGCAGGCGGCCGCGGAGCTCCGCCTCGGCCTCGCTCCCCCGCCCGCGGAGGCGGCCGACGATCCTCTCGCCCGATGGGGGCAGGAGGAAGATCGTGACCGCCTCGGGCTCCAGCCGGCGCACCGAGCGCGCCCCCTGCACGTCGATGTCCAGGAGGAGATGCACCCCGTCACGCCGGGCGCGGCCGACCTGCTCGCGCGGCGTCCCGTACCACTCCCCGTGGACCTCGGCCCACTCCAGGAGCTCCCCCCCGTCCCTCTTCCGGACGAAGGTCTCCCGGTCCACGAACAGGTAATCCTCGCCATCCACCTCTCCGGGGCGCGGCGGGCGCGTCGTGGCGGAGACGGAGAACCGGAAGCGCGAGGCGTCCCCGGCCAGGGAGCGCGCCACCGTGGTCTTTCCGCTCCCCGATGGCCCGGCCAGCACGACCGGGAAGCCGCGGGCCGCCAGCTCCTCGCTCACGGAGCCCTCCGGCGTCCGGCGCCGCTGCGCGAACCCGTACGGCGGGCCCTCACTCGACGTTCTCGATCTGCTCGCGCAGGCGTTCGAGCTCGTTCTTCATGTCCACGACCACGCCGGAGATCTCCGCGTCGTTGGCCTTGGCGCCGGTGGTGTTCACCTCCCGGTGGAGCTCCTGCACCAGGAAGCCGAGCCGCTTGCCGACCGGAGTGGCGGCCGGCTCCTCGAGAAGCTCCCCGAAGGCGTCCAGGTGGGCGCGGGCCCTCACCGTCTCCTCCCCGACGTCCCACTTGTCGGCCAGGACCGCGATCTCCCGCGCCACCCGCTCCTCGTCCAGCTCCGCGCCGCCCGTCAGCTCCCCGACCGCCTCCAGGAGCCGGGCCCGCTCCCGCTCGAGACGGCGCGGGGCGAGATCCTCCACGCGGTCGATCCCCGCCTCCAGCGCGCCGAGCCGTTCGCGGAGGTCCGCCGCGAGCCGCCGGCCCTCCGCCTCGCGCATCCCGACCAGCTCGTCGAGCGCGCGCGAGGCCACCGGCTCGACCTCCTCCCAGGAGACCGCCCCGGCGCCGGGGGCCGCCTTCGGCTTCAGGAGGCCGCCGGCCCGAACGAGGAGGGGAAGGTCCACCCGGCCCGGGAGCGAGTACTCCTCCCGGAGCGTCGCGAACGCCCTCAAGTAGGCTTCAACCCGCTCCCGGTCGAGCTCGAGCGGGAGCGCCTCCTCGCCCGGCGCCTCCACCTGCACGGTGAGGATGACGCTCCCCCGCTCGACGCGGCCGCCCACGAGGTCGCGGAGCGGCGCCTCCCAGGCCTCGGCCCCGCTCGGAAGACGCAGATCGACCCTGAGGTGGCGTCCGTTCACGGAGCGCACCTCGACGGTGACGACGGCCTCGCCGTCGCCCGCGCTCGCCGAGCCGAATCCGGTCATGCTACGCAGCATCTTGGAGCGCCCGAACGTAGGCGACGCGCGTGAATCCCGTCAACCGATCGGGCCCGGGCCGGGCCGGAGCTCGCCGCCCCCGGCCGCTCAGTTGCTCCACTCCCACGTGATCCCGACCACGTTGGGCGCCAGCGGGTGGGGGATGCCCGCGATGTCCCCCGCGTCGATCTCCCCGAAGTCGTGCCCGACCCACCAGATCCTGAACCGGTCGATACGGATCTCGGCGCGGCCGATGGCCAGGGACTGGCCCGGGAGCAGGTCGGTGACGGCCTGCCCGGGCACGCCCGTGGCCATCGGGCCGCGGTACGTGGCCCCGAACGCGAGGCGGAGGTGGAGGCTCCGATCGAAGAAGGCGTCGCGGAACTCCACGACGCCCAGCGCCCGGTTCCCCGGGACGTAGCGGAGCGGACCGCCGGAGAGCAGGCTCTCGCGCCGCCACACCCCGCGCACCCGCACCCGGTCGGCCAGCACCGGGACCGGGATGAGGGGGCCCTCCACCCCGCCCTCGAACCCACCCACGGTGGCGGCGGGCCCGGCCGCGAGCGCCGTGTCGAACGCGAAGCCGAGCGGGAGCTGGCGACCCAGCTTCTGGACGGTGCCCCGCCCCGTGAGCGTGTAGGGACCCAGCCTGAGCTGCGCGCTCCCGGCGAGCGCATCGAAGCTCACCGAGTCCGCGGTGCCGGCCAGCGGCCGGGGCACGCCCCGCGTGCCCGTGGCTGCCGAGCCGGTGAGCACGAGGCCGAGGGCCGCGGACGGCCGGGGCTCGACCCGCACGGCCACCTCGGCCGACCGCGTCGTGAAGGCGCTCCAGGACGCCGTGCGGGCGCCGGCGCTCAGCCGGAGCCACGGCGCCGGCCCCACGCCGGCCGACACCTCGCCCTCCACACGCGGACGGGCGTCGCCGCTCCGCGCGCGAAGCACGGCCTGTCCGAAGGCGCGGTCTCCCGCCGCGGTGAGGGACAGCGTGCCCTGGTCGTCGGTGACCGTCGGAACCGTGTCGCTCGTGGCGGCGCCCGCATCCGGCGTGCGCCGGGTGCGCGCCGCCCACGCGTCGAGCTGGACGCCCGGGCCGAGATCCGCCCGGCCGTGGAGCGCGACATCGGTCCGCGAGAACTTGTCGCTCACGCCCGTGGGCGTCCGCTCCACGCTCTGCGACCGCCCCCGCACCTCGATCCCGACGTGGCCGCCGCCCGGCATCCACCCCACCCTGGCCCAGCCGTCCGTCCAGCTGGCCGGCGTGGGCCCGCCGGTCACGTCCAGGAAGTCGCCGGCGCCCGCGAACTGGACGTGGCTCCCCCATCCGTTCGCGAACGCGCCCCGGATGAGGTTGAGCGAGGGACGTCCCGTGCCGCCCTGGATGCTCGAGTAGGCCGGGCCGCGGCCGTGGGAGAGCGTGGTGACCTCGATCCGCAGCCGGTCGGCCCCCCGGATCACGCGCAGGCGCTCGATCTGCACGAGCGGGATCCGGGTGAGGTCCGGCGTCCTCCCTTCCAGGGGGTCGAGCTCGCGGCCGTCGACGAGGACCCGCACGAAGCCGGGGCCGAGAACGCCATCGAGCGCCAGATGGGGCCCGCCGAAGTAGCTCACCCGGAGTCCGGTCAGGCCGGGGAGCTCCCATTCCAGGAAGCCGAGGAGCGACTCCGCGGAGGAGGCGAGGATCTGCGTCCGGTCCCACGAACGGACCTCCGCCCCGAGCGCGGCGTCCGGCGGCTCGACCGCAGCCGGGAACGGCGGGGCCTCGGCGGCCGTCGTGTCGCCGGCGGCCGTGGTGTCGGCCGCGGCCCTCGTGGTGTCGGAGGCCGTGGTGTCGGCCGGCGCTCCCCGGGTCGTGTCGGCCGGCGCTCTCCCGGTCGTGTCGGCCGGCGGCGTCGTGTCCCCGGCGGCGGCCAGGGCGAACCCGGACGTCCCCCGCGGCCGCGCGCTCGCCGGCGCGGCGCCCAGGGCGAGGACCGCCAGGGCTCCGATCGGGATCAGGAGGCGGAGCAGCGTGGTACGCGCGCTCCGGACCCGCCCGGCCCGGCCCGGATCAGCCCTCCGCAGCCCGACGGAGCCAGTCCAGGAGCAGCCGCACGCCCACACCGGTCGCCCCCTCCGGCTGGTAGGGCCCGTCCTCGTCCGCCCACGCGGTACCCGCGATGTCCAGGTGGGCCCAGCTGATCGAATCGTCCACGAACTCCTTCAGGAAGCAGCCGGCGGTGAGCGGGCTCGCGTCCCGACCCGCGCTGTTCTTGATGTCCGCGATGTCGGAATCGAGCTGCCGGCGGTACTCCTTCCACAGGGGGAGCCGCCACACCCGCTCCCCGGTCCGCCCCGCGGCCTCCTCCAGGGCTTCCACCAGGTCGTCATCGTCGCTCATGAGGCCGCTGGCGTGGTGGCCGAGGGCGACCACGCAGCCCCCGGTGAGCGTGGCCAGGTCCACCATCGCGCGCGGGGCGAGCCGGGCCGCGTACGCCAGCGCGTCCGAGAGGATGAGGCGCCCCTCCGCGTCCGTGTTCACGACCTCGATCGACTTGCCGGAGACGCCGCGGATCACGTCCGCGGGCTTGAGCGCGCTCCCGGACGGGAGGTTCTCGGTCGAGGGGACGAGCCCCACGACGCGGCACGGGAGCTCCAGCGCCGCCGCCGCCCGCAGCGCGCCCAGCACGGCGGCACCGCCCGCCATGTCGAACTTCATGTCCTCCATGCCCTGCGCCGGCTTGAGGGAGATGCCGCCGGCGTCGAAGGTGACGCCCTTCCCCACGAGGACGAAGGGCCGGTCGCCGTCGGCGCGGTGCTGGAGGATGATGAAGCGGGGCTCCTCGCTCGACCCGCGCGCCACGGCCAGGAGGCCGCCGAAGCCCTCGCGTCGGAGCTCGTCGGGGCCCCACACGTCCACCTCGAGCCCGAACTCCGAGGCCATCTCCCGGGCCCGGGCCGCCAGGAAGGACGGGGTGGCCACGTTCCCGGGGCGGGCGACGAGGCCCCGGGCCCAGTTCTGCGCCTCCGCCAGGAGCCGCCCGCGGCGCGCGGCCTCCACCGTCCCCTCGGGCGGGCCCGATCCGTCGCCGGCCTCCCCCGGGACGTGGACGACGGTCCGGGACGGCGGCGGCGGGCTCTCTCCGCGCTTCTCCTCGCCCCGGAGCTCCTCGAAGCTCCAGTCGCCGAGCACGAGACCCTCGGCGGCGGCCTGAACGGCCTCCTCGACCGGGCCCCCCGGCGCGGCGGGAAGGCTGAAGGCCACCGAGTCGCGTCGGCGCTTCCGGACCGCGCGAACCGCACGGCCGGCGGCGCGGCGCACCGCCTCGAGGTCGACGGCGTCCAACTCCCCCATGCCGAGGGCCAGGAGGTCCGGGCCCTCGGCCGCCGGGAGGAAGAAGAGATCCTCCTCCCGGCCGGCGAACCGCCCCTGGTCGATCCAGCGGGCCAGCACGCCGCCCGCCCGGCGGTCCAGCTCCGCCGCCGCACCCGACGGCTTCTCGCCCTTTCGGAGCGCCACGGCCACGACCTCGGCGTCCAGGCCCGTGACGCCGCCCGTCCGGACGTCGACCGAACGCGCCGGCCTCTCGTCCACGGCGGCTTCGGGTCCGGCGAGAGCGCTCACGAGCCGCTCCCCGCGTGCTCCTCCATGTGCGAGACGATGTGCTCGGCGTACTCGGAGGTGGACACCTTCGTCGCCCCCTCCATCTGGCGCGCCAGGTCGTAGGTCACCGTCTTCGCCTGGATCGCCCCGACGATCCCGTCCTCGATCAGCCGGGCCGCCTCGTTCCAGCCCAGGTGCTCGAGCATCATGACTCCGGAGAGGATGAGGGAGGTGGGATTGACCTTGTCCTGGCCGGCGTACTTGGGCGCGGTGCCGTGGGTGGCCTCGAAGAAGGCCACCTCGTCGCCGATGTTGGCGCCCGGGGCCATCCCGAGACCGCCCACCTGCGCGGCGCACGCGTCGGACAGGTAGTCGCCGTTGAGGTTGGGCAGGGCGATGTAATCGTACTCGTCCGGTCGGAGCAGGACCTGCTGGAACATCTGGTCGGCGATCCGATCCTTGATGACCACCTTGCCCTCGGGAGCCTTCCCGTCGTGCTCGTCCCACAGCCGGTCCTCGGTGATCGTGCGCTCGGGAAAGCGCTCGCGCGCCACCTCGTAGCCCCACTCGCGGAAGGCGCCCTCGGTGAACTTCATGATGTTGCCCTTGTGGACGAGCGTGACCGAGCGGCGGCCGTCCCGGATCGCGTCCCGGATGGCCATGGCCACCAGGCGCTTGGTTCCGAACTCGGAGATCGGCTTGATCCCGATCCCGCTCATCTCTCGGATCTTCGTGTCCATCTCGTCGGCCAGGAAGCGGCGGACCTTCTCCGCCTCGGGCGAGCCGGCCTCCCACTCGATCCCGGCGTACACGTCCTCGGTGTTCTCGCGGTAGATGACGACGTCCAGCTTCTCGGGCGCCTTCACCGGCGACGGCGTCCCGGGGAGCCAGCGGCTCGGCCGCACGCAGGCGTACAGGTCGAGCTCCTGGCGGGTCTTCACGTTGAGGGAGCGGATCCCGCCGCCGACCGGCGTGGTCAGGGGTCCCTTGATCGCGACCCTGAACTCCCGGGCGGCCTCGAGCGTTTCCTCGGGGAGCCACTCGCCGGTGACCTCCTTGCCCTTCTCGCCGGCGTAGACCTCCATCCAGCGGATCTCCCTGGCGCCGTCATAGGCCAGCCGGACGGCTTCGTCGAACACGCGGGAGGAGGCGGCCCATATGTCCGGACCGATCCCGTCGCCCTCGACGAAGGGGATGATCGGACGGTCGGGGACCACGAGGTCCCCGTCGGACGTCTCTATGCGCTCACCGTCGGCGGGAGGCCGAGCGTACCGGTAGGACGTCATGGTGCTCCTCTCCTGCGTCTATGTCCGATGCCTGGCGTGGCGGGCGAGAAGGGCCCGGCCCGTCCGAACCTACGACGACCGTCGCCCTGCCGGTAGGCGGACGGGGCGGCCCGCGGCCGTCGGATCGCCGCACGGCCACGGGGTCGCCGGGGCCCGGGACCGGGCGGTCCCGGATCGGCTCAGCGCCGGTCGATGGGCTCGAACTCGCGGTTCTTCGGGCCCACGTACTCGGCGCGCGGCCGGATGAGGCGGTTGTCCCCGTGCTGCTCCATGACGTGGGCGGACCAGCCTCCGGTCCTGCCGGCGGCGAACAGCGGCGTGAACAGGTCGAGCGGGATGCCCAGGGTGTAGTAGACGATGCCGCAATAGAAGTCGACGTTGCAGTTGATCCCCTTGCGGTCGATCATCGTCTCCTCGACCCGGCGAGCGATCCGGTGCCACTTCGGGTCGCCCAGCTCCCCGCTCAGCTCCTCGGACATCCGGCGAAGGTGCGTGGCCCTCGGGTCCTCGGTCCGGTACACCCGGTGGCCGAAGCCCATGATCTTGCGGTGCTCGCCCAGCGCCTCGTCCACCCACGCCTCGGCCTCCTCCGCCGAGTCGATCTCGAGGATCATGCGCATGGCCTTCTCGTTGGCCCCGCCGTGGAGCTCGCCCTTCAGGGCGCCCACGCCGCCGGCGATCGCCGAGTGGAGGTCGGCCAGGGTCGAGGCGATGACCCGGCAGGTGAAGGTGGAGGCGTTGAAGCCGTGCTCCAGATAGAGGAGGAGGCTCGTGTCGAGCGCTCTCGCGGCCACCTCGGACGGCTCCTCGCCGGTGAGCATGTAGAGGAAGTTCCCCGCCTGCGAGAGGTCCGGGTCCGGCTCGATCGGCTCCCGGCCGTTTCGGATGCGGTCGAAGGCGGCGATCACGGTGGGGATCTTCGCCGCCAGCCGCGTGGCCTTGGACAGCTCTGCCCCGCGGTCGTTGTCGCCGGCCCTGGGGTCGAAGGAGCCCAGGGCGGCCACCGAGGCCTGGAGCGCGGTCATCGGGTTCGCGTCCTCGGGAAGGCTCCCGAGAAGATCCACCACTCCGGCCGGGATCTCCCGGTTCCCGGCGACCTCCGACTCGAACGCCTCGAGCTGGTCCCGGGTCGGCAGGTCCCCGTGCCAGAGCATGTACAGCGTCTCGAGGTAGCTCGCCTTCTCGGCCAGGTCGTGGATGTCGTAGCCGCGATACAGGAGCCGCCCCTGCTCGCCGTCGATGAAGCCGAGTGACGTCTCGGAGACCACGACGCCCTCGAGCCCCTTGGCCATGATCTGTTCAGCCATCGTCCGCGTATGCCTTTCCCTGGTGTCTCTCGCCCTCTTCCCGTGCCGTCGTCCGCCGGAGCGACCGCGTCGCCCCGTGCCCTCGGCCCACCGTGGCCGGGCCAGGGTACGCCGGGGACGGCGGGCACACGTTCGTGCAAGAAACGTCCCATTCCCGCGCCTCCGCGCCGTGCCCTCCGGGCCATCCCGATGCGTCCGGGCCGTCCCGAAACGCCACGAGCGCGAGACCGGGTGGATCCGGCCTCGCGCTCGCTGAAGAGCTCTATGATGTCGGGCGGCCGCTTCCCTAGCGGGGAGCCGGCTCCGGAGTGGCCTCGAGGAACTCGCTCCGCAGCGTCTCGGGATCCAGGCCGTCGAAGGCCCCGACCGGAAGACGCGTCCTGCGCTGCGGCTGCTGCGGGTCCGAGAAGCACACGAAAATGACCGACTCGTACTCCGTGTCCGGCTGCTCCACGTCGGGGTCCGGCCAGTACACGTCACGGGACGCCCGCCAGGCCTTCCAGCGTCGCCCGTCCTCGTCGTAGAAGTGCTTCGTCATGCTCCCCCTCACCTCACGGTTCGTCCGGCGGCGGGATCCGGAGCGTGCCGACCCCGCGCAGAGTCCGGGCCAAAGATAACGCGCGCGGCACATTTTGTCTACCGTGTACCATACTTATCACGTGACATCACATGGCACCGTACAAGACATTTTACGACAAGGACTTGCGTACGATCTAAGACGCCGGGTGACCCGGTCGACGGAGGCTCACTCGTCGCGGATCCCCGGGAGCCAGATGAAGGCCAGGCCGGCGCCGAGTCCGGCGATGAGGACCGCCAGCATGATGGTGAACAGGACCCAGTACACGCGCGCCTCTCGGTGGGGGGACGCCCTCTCCTCGCCTCCCGGTCCCGGCGTCCCTCGGGCCGCGGAGGGCCCGGCCCCGCCGTGGGGCCGGTCGACCTTCCACGGCCCGAGGATGCACGTTCCCTGCCCTCCTGTCCAGCGCGGGCGGCTCTCTGCCGCCCCCTCCCTCGCCGCGCTCGGGTCGCGTGCGGCGCGCCCCGCTTGCGAGGAGTCCGGGCCGGACTCTAAGGTGCCGCGTGCGGCGCGGCTCCGACGGGAAGGACCGGAGCCGGACCCGCGCGATCCGAGCGCACGACGCGAATCCACCAGCCAGGAGCCCCGAGCATGAGCCCCACGAGCATCGCCGGCCCCGGGACGCGGGCCGCCATGGACGAGGCCGAGCGTTTCAGCGCCCGCAACTACAAGCCGCTCCCCGTCGTGCTCTCCCGCGGCGAGGGCTGCTGGGTGTGGGACGTGGACGGGAACCGCTACCTGGACATGCTTAGCGCGTACTCGGCCCTGAACCAGGGGCACCGCCACCCGGCCGTCCTCGCGGCCCTGCGCGAGCAGGCCGAGGCCATCACGCTCACCTCCCGGGCTTTCCACAACGACCGCATGGGTCCCTTCCTGCGCGAGCTGTGCGAGATGACCGGCTTCGAGAAGGCCCTGCCCATGAACACGGGGGCCGAGGCCGTCGAGACGGCCATCAAGGCGGCCCGCAAGTGGGGCTACACCGTGAAGGGAGTGCCCGAGGGCCAGGCGCAGATCATCGCCTGCGAGAACAACTTCCACGGCCGCACCACGACCATCGTCGGGTTCTCCACCGAGGCCCAGTACCGGTACGGCTTCGGCCCCTTCACCCCGGGCTTCCGGGTGATCCCCTACGGGGACGCGACCGCGCTCGAGGAGGCGATCACGGACGACACGGTCGGCTTCCTGGTCGAGCCGATCCAGGGCGAGGGCGGCGTGGTCGTGCCGCCCGAGGGCTACCTGGCGCGCTGCGCCGAGATCTGCGCCGAGCGGGACGTCCTCCTCCTCAACGACGAGATCCAGACTGGACTCGGCCGGACCGGGAGGCTCTTCTGCGGCGACTGGGACGGGACCCGGGGGGACATCCTCATCGTCGGGAAGGCCCTGGGCGGGGGCGTCTACCCCGTCTCGGCGATCCTGGCCGACGAGGAGGTCATGGACGTGTTCGCGCCGGGCGACCACGGCTCCACCTTCGGCGGGAACCCGCTGGGCGCCGCCGTGGGGAGCGCCGCCCTCCGGGTCATCGCGGACGAGCGGCTGCCCGACCGCGCCCAGGAGCTGGGCGAGTGGTTCAAGGACCGGCTCCGCTCGATCGACTCGCCGCACGTGGAGGAGGTGCGCGGCCGCGGTCTCATGGTCGGGGTGGTCATCCGGGAGTCCTCCGGGACGGCCCGTCCCTTCTGCGAGGCCCTCATGGACCGCGGGATCCTGGCCAAGGAGACCCACCACCAGGTCATCCGCTTCGCCCCGCCGCTGGTGGTGACACGGGAGATCCTCGAGGAGGCGCTCGAGTCGATCGAGCCGGTCGTGCGCGGCGAGGGCGTGGACCTGGACTGACGCCGCCGGACCGCCGGCCCGGTCCCCCGCCCGGGGGCGGAGCCGGCGTCAGGCGTGAGGGGTGGGGGCCTCGTCGGCCTGGCCGGCCCGGATGCGGCCGATGGCCCGCTTCTGGGCCCGCAGGGTCTCCATGACGCGGTCCACCAGCTCCTGGGCGGTCTCCTTGGAGCGGGGGCGGCCCTGGAGGTCGGAGTAGTCGATCGGGTGCCCGAAGTAGATGTAGACCCTCCTGAACAGGCGCGGGAAGACGCTCCCGATCGGCAGGACGCGGTCCATCCCCTCGATCGTCACCGGGACCACCGACGCCCGCGTCCCCAGGGCCACGAGCCCGGCGCCCGGCCGGCCCGGCCCGATGCTTCCGTCCCGCGTGCGGGTCCCCTCGGGAAACAGGAGCATGACGCCCTCCCGCAGGGCCCGGAGCATCCGATAGAGGGCCTTGTAGTCCCGCCGCCCCTCCCGGATCGGGATGGCCCTCCACAGGTCCGAGAACAGCGCCAGGAGCGGGGTCTTGAAGAAGTTCTCGCGGGCCGCCGGGTTCCACGGGATGAGCCACGGACGCCAGAAGGACTGGGGATAGTAGGCGGAGATCCCCACGAGCCAGCTGTCGATCATCGACTGGTGGTTGGAGAGGAGCAGCGTGTTCCGACCCTGGGGGAGCCTGTCGCGCCCGACCACGGTCGTGCGGTTGAGGACGAAGAACAGGATGAAGCCCACGAAGGCCGTCAGGTTGGTGAACAGCCAGCTCGTGAAGGGCCACAGGGCCTCGAACACCCGCCCCCGGTGGTCGGCGTGGAACGCTTCACCCATGCTTCCTCCCCGCGCGGACCGCCGCTCCGGCCACCCGCCCTACATGCGCTTGTAGCCGGGCCCGCTCCCCCCCTCGCGGGGCGTCCACCGCGGTCCCAGCACGTCCGTGGCCTTGCAGTCGATGCAGTTGGGAGCGTTGACCGTGAGCCGGTCTCCCTCGAGCGCGTAGACCCCCGCCGGGCACATGTGCTCGTAGAACGCGGCGACCTCCGGCGGGACGTCCTCGCCGACGACCAGGTGGGTGGGGATGTCGTCCCGCGTGGTGTTGCCCGACCGGTACACCGCGTCCTCCTTGCCGAAGGTGCGGCTCCCGTCGGGCGTGAACTCGCCCACCCGGCCGGGCACGCGAGGCTCATCGGCGTCCGGCTCGGCCGGGATCCTCCGGCCGGGGAGCGAGCCCCCCGTGAGCGTCATGAGCGCGGCCCTGGCGCCGCCCCGGTACAGCCCCCCTTCCTTGAAGGCCAGCCGCATGTTCCGGGTCCGGTACAGGTCGCTCACGACGAAGCTCTCGCGGATCGCCTCGTCGTAGCGCCGCAGCGCCGTCTCGGAGGGATCGTCCTCCCGGAGGGCCTCGAACGCGGCCCGGGCGGCCAGCATCCCGGAGTGGACGGCGTAGTGGATCCCCTTGAGCGAGGGGACGTCCACGAAGCCGGCGGCGTCGCCGACCACGACCAGCCCGTCGCCGTGGAGGCGCTCGGGGAGGGCGTAGAAGCCCCCCTCGGGGATCGTCTTCCCGCCCCACTCATCGATCTCCCCGCCCTCGAGGAGCTCCGCGACCATCGGGTGGCCCTTGAGCTGCTGCAGGAGGCCGTGGACGTCGAGGCCGGCCTCGTGGTAGTCGAGCCCCACGACCAGGCCGAGCGCCAGGAGGTCGTCGGCCATAGGGTACAGGAAGCTTCCGCCGAACACGTCGGGCGGCAGGGGCCAGCCCATGGTGTGGATGACGGCGTCAGGGGCCTCGGGGACGCGCCACAGCTCCTTGACGCCCAGCGCGTAGATCTGGGCGTTCCTCGAGCCGATCCCCTGCCAGTCGAGCCAGGCGGACGTGAGCGAGCCCCGGGTGCCCTCGGCGAGCACCGTGATCCGGGCGCTCACGTCCGTGGGAGGCATGTACCCGCCCGCCGGCTCGCCTTCCCGGTCCAGCCCGGCGGGAGTGGTGCGCACGCCGCGCACGCCCTGGTCCTCGACCAGGAGCGAGTCGGCCGGGAAGCCGGTGAACAGGTTCACCCCGAGCGCCTCCGCCCGCTCGCCCATCCAGCGCACGATCTCGCAGATCGAGGCGATGTGGTTCCCGTCGTTGTGCATCGTGGGCGGCGTCGGGATCCGGATCCGGCCGCGCTCGGTGAGGAGGTAGACGCGATCGCCCGGCGAGGGTCGGCGGAAGGGGAGATCCTCGAGCGGCACGTCGGGGAAGAGCTCGCGGAACGGTCCCGGCTTCACGACCGCACCCGAGAGGCAGTGCTCTCCCAGCGTCCCCGATTTCTCGAGCACCCCGATCTCGAGGTCGCCGAGCGCCCCGCCCTCCTCCGCCTCCCTCCGCGCCAGGCGGGCCAGCTCGATCGCGCCGGCCAGGCCGGCCGGCCCGCCGCCCACGAACAGGACGTCCAGGGGCAGGGCCTCCTCGCCCGGCGGCTCCCGTACGAGCAGCCGCGAGCGCGGGAGGGGCGGCTGGTGGTCGGCGGGGACGAACCTCCCCCCGCCGTCCGCCGAGGTCGTATGCGGTGACTGGCTCATCCGTGCTTCCGTCCCCTCGTCCACGCTCTCCGCCCGGTCGCTTCGGCGGCCGTCCTCCCGACTCGGCGTGCACGATATCCCGGCTTCGGGGTCCCGTCCAGCGAGGGGGGGAGGGGCCGGAGGCCCCCACGGGGACGCGGCCGCCCGATTGCCGCGAGGCCCCACCGGCGCCCATCCTGGACGTGACGATGCCTCATCTCGCGTCGGTCCTCGTCTCCGCCCTCGTCTGGGTCCTCTGGGGTGTCCTCGTCATCGCGTGGACCCCGCTGGTGGCCTGCCTGTGGCTCCTCACGGCCTGGTGGGACCGCCGGCGCCTCATCGCGGGCCGATTCTTCCGCGCCTGCGCGGCCGCCGCGATCCGGGTCAACCCGTTCTGGAGCGTCCGCTTCGAGGGGCGCCTCCCGACGGACCGCGGGCGACCCTACGTGGTCGTGTCCAACCACGAGTCCCTGGCTGACGTCGTGGTCGTGGGGTGCCTGCCGTGGGAGATGAAATGGCTCTCGAAGCGGGCGATCCTCCGAATCCCCTTCCTGGGCCTCATGATGCGGATGGTGGGCGACGTCGCCGTGCGGCGGCGCGACGCCGAGAGCCGGAGCCGCGCCTACGAGAAGCTGCGTCGGTGGCTGGAGCGCGGGGTGCCGATCATCATCTTCCCGGAGGGGACGCGCGCCCGGACCCCCGAGCTCCTCCCCTTCCGCGACGGCGCGTTCCGCCTCGCCCTCGAGACGGGGACGCCGATCCTCCCGCTGGCCCTGAGCGGGACCCGGGAGGCCCTGGGCAGGGGCTCCCTCGTGTTCGGCCGGGCCCGGGCCGTGGTCCGCATCCTGGACCCGATCGAGGTCCCCCGCGCGCCCGACGACCCGGAGGCGATCGAGCGCCTCAAGGGCCGGGTGCGGCACCTCATCGACCGGGCTCGCCGCCGATGACGCCGTGCCGCCGGAGGATGTCGAGGACCCGCTCGACGGGGAGCGCCCGGGTCGTCCGGCCGCGGTAGCCGGTCACGGTCGTGGCCCTGAACAGGGAGTTGAGGGCCGCCTCCTCGGTGGCTTCCACGGCCGCCTCGAACAGCGCCGAGAGGACGCGCCCGTCCTCGATCGGCGGGGCGCCATCCCTCCGGGTGGAGAACGCGATCGCGTAGTCCCCCGAGCCGTTGGCCATCCACGAGCCGGTGCGCCCGATCCCGAGGAAGGTGCGTCGCGCCAGCCTGGTGAGCCCCAGGTGCCGGAGCGGGGCGTTCGTGGCGACCACGATCATGACCGAGCCTCCCCCCGCCGCGTCCCGGTCCGGGGCGTCGCGTCCGGCGGCGGCCGCCCTCCCTTCCCCGCTCCCGTCTCCGAGGTCTCTCCAGATCGGGTAGCCCGCGATCCGCAGCCTGCCCCCGTAGTTGGTCTGCACGAGGACGCCCAGCGTGTAGCCGCCCTCGTCGTCGGGGATCACGCGCGAGGCGGTTCCGATCCCGCCCTTCCAGCCCAGGGCGCGGGTCCCGGTTCCCGCCCCGACGCTCCCCTCCTCCACCGGACCGCCGCGGGCCGCGCGCAGGGCGCCCCGGACCTCGTCGGGACCGATCGGGCGGGCGCGAATGTCACTCAGCCAGCCGTCGTTCGTCTCCCCGACCACCGGGTTGATCGAGACCACGTCCCGGTTCTCGGGGATCTCCAGCATCGTGTCGACCAGCGCGTCGGCCGCGCGCCACACGCTCAGGGTGCCGGTGAGCAGGATGGGCGTCTCGATCCGGCCCAGCTCGTTGACCTGCGAGAGGCCGATGAGCTTCCCGAACCCGTTCCCGACCACCATCGCGCCAGGAACCTTCTCACGGAACAGGTTCCCCTCGTGGGGGAGGATCGCGGTGACCCCGGTTCTCAGGGAGTCCCCGCGCCGCAGCGTGACCTGCCCCACGCGCACGCCGCCCACGTCCGTGATCGCGTCGAGAGGGCCCGGCGGGAGCGCGCCGAGGACGATGCCGGCCTCGCGGACCCGGGGCCGGTCCGAAGCGCCCGCACGACCGGAGACGCCCGGCGGCTCCTGCGCCCGCACCATGGAGGTGAGGAGGGGGGCGATCACCAGTGCGGGCAAGAGGCCCTCGATCATCCTCGGCATCGATCCCACCTCTCTCGGAAACGCGGTGTCACCGGGTCCGGACCAGCGAACGCACGAGCTTCGAGATCCCGTACAGGGCGCCCGCCACGATCACGATGAGGGGCCCGGTCGGGAGGTCGATGCCCGGTCCGATCGACAACCACCACGCCAGCCACAGGCCCCCGACGATTGCGGTCGCGCCCACCGCGGTCGACAGCGCCATCAACCTGCCCAGGGTGGCCGCCCACGGCCGGGCCGTGGCGGCCGGGATGGTGAGGAGGGCGATGACGAGGATGACGCCGACCACGCGGATCAGGAGGACCACGGTGAGCGCCGTGAGGCCCAGGAGGAGAAGGAGGAGCGCGGTGACCGGCACCCCCACCACCTCCGCGAACTCCTCGTCGAAGCAGAGCGCCTGGAGCGGGCGGTGCCACAGGACGACTGCCAGGAGGACGGCCCCGTCCAGGAGGGCGGCCAGCAGGATCCAGGTCGGCGAGACGAGAAGGATGTTCCCGAACAGGTAGGCGGCCAGGTCGGGAGCGTAGCCCGGCACCATGGCCAGGAAGATCACTCCCAGCGCCATGCCCACCGCCCACACCATCGAGACCAGCGTCTCGAGCCCCTGCGTCCTGCGCCGGTAGGCCACGCCTATGCCGGCGCCCGACAGGAGCCCGAAGCCGACCGCGCCCAGCATCGGGTCGAAGCCCAGCAGGTAGCCCAGCCCGACCCCGCCGAACGCCGCGTGCGCCAGCCCTCCCGAGATGGACGCGATCTCCTTGACGACCACGTAGCTCCCGATCACGCCGCACGCGACCGCGGCCAGGAGCCCCGCGGCCAGCGCGTGCCGAAAGAACGGGAGGGCCAGCGCGCCCGTCACGCCTCGGGTCCGTGGCCCTCGAGGATCCGGTGGCCGTGCGCGTGGGTCACCAGCTCCATCGGCTCCCCGTAGGCCTCCTCGAGGATCTCCGGCGTGAGCTCCCCCCGGCCGTGGTACCAGACGCGGCGATTCACGCAGGCGATGCTCCGCACGTGTCGGTGGAGGACGCCCACGTCGTGCGAGACCAGCACGCGGGTCATCCGGTCCCCCAGCTGGTCCAGGAGCTGATAGATCGAGCGGCCGGCCCGCGGGTCGACGCTCGACGTCGGCTCGTCCAGGAGGAGGATCTCGGGCTCGCCGGCCAGGGCCCGCGCCACGAGCACCCTCTGGAGCTGCCCCCCCGAGAGCTCGCCGACCTGGCGCCCGGCCTGATCGGACATCCCCACCTGCTCCAGGGCCCGCTCCGCCGCGGCCCGATCGGCCGCCTCCGCGGGACCCCACAGTCGGCCGCGGCCCAGGCGAGCGGCGAGCACGGCGTCGCGGACGCGGATCGGAAAGTCGGCGTCGAACCGGGCGTACTGCGGAACGTACCCGATCCGGCCGCGCGCCCGCGCCGGCGACAGGCCCAGGACCTCGACCGTGCCACGGTCGGGCTCCAGCAGGCCGAGCACGAGCTTGAGGAGCGTGGTCTTGCCGCCGCCGTTGGGGCCGAGGACGCCCAGGTACGCGCCCCTCTCGATCTCGAGGTCGACGTCCTCGAGCACCGTCCTCCGGCCGTAGGAGAACCACACGCCGCGGAACGAGATGGCCGGGGTCACCGGCGCCACGAGGCGTCCAGGGCCCGGGCCGCGTCCAGGTACATCGAGGGCCAGTCCTCGGCTACCGGATCCAGCGAGGAGGTCTCGACTCCCATCTCCGCCGCCACCCTTCGCGCCTCCCCCCGGGACGTCCCCGGCTGAACGAACATCACGTGGAGATCCTCCGTGCGGACCCGGGCGAACACCCGGGCCAGCTCCGCCGGGCTCGGCTCCCGGGAGCCGGACTGCACGGGGACCTGCTCGAGGCCGTGCTCGCGGGCAAGGTACCCCCACGCCGGGTGATAGACGAGGAAGGCGCGGCCCCGGTCGGGCCCGAGGACGGAGTCGGCGAGCTCCGCGGTCCGGGCGACGGTCGAGAGGAGCGAGTCGAGGCCCGCCCGCAGCCCGGGCGCGTCGGCCGGAGGGAGCAGCTGGCGGAGCGCTTCCTCGGCGCGCCGGGCCATGACCCGGTAACAGGGCACCGAAAGCCACACGTGCGGGTCGTCGGGCGAGGCGTCGCACCCCTCCGCTAGGCGCACGATGCGAGGCCTATCGCCCCCCGCGGCGCTCCCGCCGCCCTCCAGGGCCGCGAGCCAGGCCACCTCGAACCCGAGCCGCGGATGGCCCACGGCGAGGTAGAGCGCCGACCCGGCGGCCACGCGGGCATCGGCCATGGACGGCTCGTAGGTGTGGGGGCTCGCCCCCGACCTCAGCAGCACCCGCACCCGCACCCGCGTCCCGGCGATGGTCCGAACCAGGTACGCCTGGGGAGGGACGGACACGAGCACGGTGGGTCGGCCTCCGGCGGCGGACTCGCGGGGCGGCCCACAGGCGAGCACCGGCAGGAGCGCGGCCAGCAGGAGCGCCGCCATCCGCGGGGCTCCGGCTCCCCCGCCCCCTCCGGGCCGTCCGGCCCTTCCGCCCGTGAGGCTCTCCGACGTCGACGCTTCCACGACCTCCCCCGTTCTCCGCCCCCCGGAGCGGAGCGGCGACGTGCCCCGCGCGCTTGCCCGGCACCTCGGGCCCGGCCAAAATATTTGCAGTCGAGACGAATCGCATCCTGGAGACGGGCCTTCGCGGCTCCCGAGCCGGCGTCCGGCGGCCCGTTCGCGCCACTCGATCATGTCGAGGAGAGCCATGACGGAACACCCGGTAGGCGAAACCACCCGAGATCCGGTCCGCGGGCGCGCCGCGCCATCCTTGCTGGCGGCGGCGCTCCTGCTCGTCCTCGTCCCGGCCGCCGCGTGGGCCCAGGGCTTCGGGGTCTTCGAGCAGGGGACGTGCGCCATGGGGCGCGGGAGCGCCGTGGCGGCGTCCTCGTCGTGCCGGGACGGCTCGTCGCTCTTCTTCAACCCGGCCGGCATCGCAGGTCACCGGGGGCTCACGGTCTCGGCGGGGGGCACCGGGATCCTGGCGTTGGGCCAGTTCACGGCGGACCGGACCGGCGACGTCACGAAGATGGACCGCAAGGTCATCCCGGTGCCGCACGCGTACCTGACGTACGGGATCGACGACCGGTTCTCCGTGGGCCTGGGCTTCTTCACGCCGTACGGGCTCGAGACCGCGTGGCCCGACCGGTCGGACGCGGCATTCCTGGGCTACGACACGCGGCTCCACTCCTTCTACCTGGAGCCGGCGGCCGCCGTGCGGCTCCTGGACGGCCGGGTCTCGGTGGGGGCCGGGCTCACCTTCGTGATGAGCAAGATCAAGCTCAACCAGCTCCTGGACCTCTCGGCGCAGAGGGTACCGGACCCCTCGGTCCCGCCCGGGACGACCTTCGGCCAGCTCGGGATTCCGAACCATACGGCCTTCGCCGACGCGCACCTCTCGTCCGACGTGGCCACCGGCTGGGGCGGGAACTTCGGACTCCAGGTGGAGGTGACCGATGCGATCACCTTCGGGGCCCGCTATCTGACCCGGGTCACGCTCGACTACACGGGGTCGGCGTCGTTCGACCCCGTCTCGACCGGGATCGTCCTCCCCGCGGGCAACCCGTTCGGCGCTCCGGCCGGGACGCCCCTCGACGCGATCCTCCAGGCGGCCGGCATCTTCTCGGGCCCGCTCGCCGACCAGGGGATCCGGACCTCGATCACCATGCCGGACCAGCTCGTCCTCGCGCTGGGCGTCCAGCCGACCGACCGGCTCGAGCTCGAGGCCGACTACTACTGGACCCACTGGTCCACCTTCGGGCGTCTTCCGATCGAGTTCCAGGGCGGCGCCGGGACCGAGGTCCGGGTCGAGGACTACCGGGACACGAACGGCATCCGCCTGGGCGGCCAGCTGGACATGGACCACGGCATCACCCTGCGGCTGGGCTACGTCTACAATCCGCCCGCCGCTCCGGCCAAGACGGTCACGCCGCTCCTCCCCGAGGCCAAACGGAGCCAGTTCGCCGGCGGGCTGGGGTGGAGGATGGACCGGCACTGGGAGCTCAACGTCTCCTACAGCTACCTCCTGCAGGCGGACCGCCGGGGCCGGGTCCAGGATCCGCTGCCGGGCATGGAGCCGACCACCGCGCTCAACACGGGCGCCTACCAGTACGCCGGCCACCTGTTCGCCACCACCGTGACGTTTCACCTCTAGCCGGGGGCTTCCGATACCATGTCCTCTCTCCTGTCAGATGCCGGGAACGCTCTCTCCAGGGGCGGCCGGGGACGCTGGACCGCGGCCCTGCTCGCCGTCGCGCTCGCGGCCGGCTGCCGCGACGTCGTCCGGCCGCCCGATCCCGCCGGCGGCCACCTGTTCGACCGCTACGCGGCGCTCGGGAACAGCATCACGGCGGGCTTCCAGTCGGCCGGGATCAACGACAGCACGCAGCGGCAGAGCTACGTCACGCTCCTGGCGCAGTCCATGGGGACGGCGTTCCACCAGCCGCTCCTGAACGCGCCGGGCTGCCCGCCTCCCGTTGTCAACATCTTCACGGGCCAGACGGTGGGCGGCGCGAGCGCGCCTCCGTGCGCCCTGCGTGACGCCGACATCCCGTTCGTGATCAACGACGTGGCGGTCCCGGGGGCCGCCATCATCGATCCGCTCACCAACCTGTCCGACTCGAGCAGCGCCAACGCACTCACGACCCTGATGCTGGGCGGGCGCACGCAGCTGGAGGCGGCCCGGGAGGTCCGGCCCACGTTCGTGACGATGTGGCTGGGGAACAACGACGTCCTCGGGGCGGCGCTCGCGGGCGACACGACCCTCATCACGCCGCCGGCGACCTTCGCCGACCGCTACGGGGCGGTGGCGGACAGCATCGCCGGCTTCCAGGACCTGGAGGGCGCGGTGCTGGTGGGCGTGGCCAACGTGACGCTGATTCCCAATCTGTCGCTGGGCGCCGCCTGGTGGCAGGCCGACCAGCAGGGCCAGCTCCCACCCAATTTCTCGGTGGACGGCGACTGCGCCCCGTCCCAGTTCGGCGGCGTGGGCGAGGAGGCGCGCGTCCCCTTCGCGTACGGCTTCGGCGTCCTCCTGGCGCGGGCGCAGCAGGGGCAGACCGTACATCTCGACTGCGTGACCGACGCGCCCGTGCTCAACCCGGACGAGGTGCTGGCCGTGAACCGCGCCGTGGCCGCGTTCAACCAGACCATCCAGCAGGTCGCGCAGGACCGCGGCTGGGCGTACTTCGACCCCAACGGGCTCCTCCTGCAGGAGTTCCAGGCGGGCAACATCCCGGTCTTCCCGAACACGTCGGGCGCCGAGGCGGTGACCGAGCCGTTCGGGCCGTTCTTCAGCAAGGACGGCGTCCACCCCAGCCTGCAGGGCCATCGGGAGGTGGCGGCGGCGCTCGTCGACGTCATCAACCAGGCCTACGGCACGGACCTCCAGCCCCCCCAGTAGGGCCTCCCACCTGACGATCGGGGCGCGGCGCCCCGCCGCGGGCGTCGCGCCCTCCCTTGGCCTCCGGCCCGTCACGGGATAGCGTACGCGGGCTGGCCGACGGCACGGGCCGCGGGCGGCGAGCGGGCTCTGGAGCCCCCGCCCCGCATCCCGACACCCGAATCCGACACGGAAGGCACACATGAGCCGCACACATCGCCCTCGTCCGCGGACCTCACGCGCACGCCTGGCCGCCGTCCTCGCCCTTCCGCTCGTCGCGGCGTGCGCCACGGCCGGCGGAGGCGCGCAGCCCGCCGCGCCGGCACCCCCCGCCCGGGCGGCCGCGGCCGAGTCGGCGGCCGCCGCGGGCGCCGGCCTGCAGCCGGGACCGGACATCCGGCAGGCGGCCTCGAGCGCCGAGCTCACCGGACGGGAGCTCGGAACCATGTGGACGTTCGAGAACCCACCGCTCCAGTACTGGAAGGACCGCTACGGCTTCCAGCCCTCGCAGGAGTGGCTCGACCACGTCCGTCTCGCGTCGCTCCGCTTCGACGAGAGCTGCTCGGCCTCCTTCGTGTCGCCGGACGGGCTCGTGATGACGAACCACCACTGCGCGCGGGATTGCGTCTCCCGGGTCTCCCCGCCCGACAGCGATTACGTGGAGAACGGCTTCTACGCGAAGACGGCCGACGATGAGAAGCTCTGCCCCGACCTCTACCTGGACCAGCTCGTCGGCATCCGGGACGTGACCGACAGCGTGCGATCGGCCGCCCCCGCCGGCGCGACCGACGAGCAGATCGCCGAGGCCCGCGACTCGGCCGAGGCGCGGCTCGAGAGGCGGTGCGAGTCCGGCTCGGACCTCCACTGCCAGGTGGTGGACCTGTACCACGGGGGCCAGTACCAGCTCTACCGCTACCGCCGCTACTCGCCGGTGAAGCTGGTGTTCGCTCCCGAGCTGCAGGCGGGCTACTTCGGCGGCGACCACGACAACTTCACCTACCCGCGCTACGCCCTCGACGTCTCGTTCGTGCGCGCGTACCGGCCCGACAGCACGACTCCGGTCCACCCCGAGAACTACTTCCGGTGGGACTCGTCCGGGGCCTCCGAGGGGGACCTGGTCTTCATCACGGGGAACCCGGGCTCGACGAGCCGACTGGCCACCCTCTCCGAGCTCCTGTACGAGCGCGACTACCGGCATCCCTTCCGCCTCGACTACTACCAGCAGCTGGCCGACTTCTACCGCCAGGTGGCCCGGCAGAATCCGGCCGCACAGAACCAGGTGCGGGAGCAGCTGTTCGAGATCGGGAACGCGATCAAGCTGTACGAGGGCGAGCTGAAGGGGCTCCGCGACACCGGCCTCATGGGCGAGAAGCTCGAGTGGGAGAAGGCCTTCCGGGACAGCGTCTCGGCCCACGCCGACCTGGAGCGGAAGTACGGGGACGTGTGGGGAAAGCTGGCCGGCATCGAGGGCGACAAGCTCGACATCGCCGCACGCCACTCGCTGAACGATCCCCGGTTCATCGGGTCGCCCGACGTGGGGCTGGCGGCGGACCTCATAGAGTACGTCCGGCTGCGGAACGCTCCCGACGACTCGCTGCCCGAGGGCGTGACCCGCGACGACCTCCAGCAGATCGGCCAGCACCTGCGATCCGAGGCCTCGCCCGGGTCCGAGTTCGCCGCCAGGGTCCTGCAGATCCGACTGTCGCTCGTCAGGAAGTGGCTCTCCGACGATGACCCTCTCGTCGCGGCGGCCTTTCGACCGGGCGAGAGCGCCGAGGACGCGGCCGGGCGCATGGTGCAGGACACCCGGGTCGCCGACCCCGCCTTCCGGCGCGCTCTCCTCGAAGCGGGGGCCTCCGCCGTCGATACGACCTCGGACCCGATCGTGGCGCTCGTCCGCGGGATGGAGTCGCGCTTCCGGGAGCTCGATCCGCGCTGGGACGAGCTCCAGGCCTCCGAGAGCGTGCAGGAAGGCCGGCTGGCCGAGGCCCTGTTCGCCGTGTTCGGGACGCAGGTGCCGCCCGACGCCACGTTCACGCTGCGGATCTCCGACGGGGTCATCCGGCGCTATGAGTACAACGGCACCCTCGCCCCGCCCCACACCACCTTCTACGGCATGTACGGCAGGTCGGCGGCGTTCGGGAACGAGGAGCCCTTCAACCTCCCCCGGCACTTCGCGGAGGCCAGGGACTCGGTGGCCATGTCGACCCCGCTCGACTTCGTCTCGACCAGCGACATCACCGGGGGGAACAGCGGAAGCCCGGTGATCGACCGCCAGGGACGCGTGGTCGGGGTGGCCTTCGACGGCAACATCGAGCAGCTGCCGAACGAGTACCTCTTCCGCGACGACCGCGCCCGGACGGTGGCCGTCCACTCGGCCGGGATCACCGAGGCCCTGAAGCACATTTACGGGGCCCATCGGCTGGTGAGAGAGCTGCTGGGCCGACCCGGAGGGAGCGGTGGGGGCGGCGCTCCCTGACGGCGCGGTCCGCGATCTCGCGTCGTCGGGCCGGGTCGGAGAGGCCCGGTACCCCGACGCCAGCATCGTCATCGTCGACGACGAGCCGGCCAACGTCGAGCTCCTGACCCGGATCCTGCGACCGGTCGGGTACACGAACATCCGGAGCACGACGCGGGCGCGGGAGGCCCTCGAGCTGTGCCGGGAGGAGGCCCACGACCTGATCATCCTGGACCTCCGGATGCCCGAGCTGGACGGGATCGAGCTGCTGGACGAGCTGTCCGTGGCCCTGGAGGACTTCGAGCTCCGCCCCGCCCTCGTGCTCACCTCCGACCGCAGCCGCGACGCCAAGCACAGGGCACTGACCCGCGGGGCCAGGGACTTCCTCACCAAGCCCGTCAGCCCGGCGGAGGTGCGGCTCCGGGTGGGGAACCTCCTGGAGACCCGGTTCCTTCACCTGGCGCTCCAGCGCCAGAACGAGCGGCTCGAGGGCCGGGTACGCGAGCGGACGGCGGAGCTCGAGGCGGCTCGCCTGGAGATCCTCGAGCGCCTGGCCGTAGCCGCCGAGTGGCGCGACGACGACACGGGCGAGCACACTCGCCGGGTGGGCCGCATGGCGGCCGAGCTGGCGCGCGAGATCGGGATGACGGACGAAGAGGTCTCCGTGATCCGGCGGGCGGCCCCGCTCCACGACGTCGGCAAGATCGGCATCGGAGACGCGGTCCTCCTCAAGCCCGGGCCGCTCGATTCCGGGGAATTCGAGATCATGAAGACGCACGCGACGATCGGGGCGGAGATCCTGTCGGGGAGCCGGTTTCCGTCCCTGCGGGCGGCCGAGGAGATCGCCCGGTACCACCACGAGAACTGGGACGGCTCCGGCTATCCCGAGCGGCTCGTGAGGAGCGCCATCCCGCTCCGGGCCCGCATCGTGGCCCTGGTGGACGTGTTCGACTCGCTCACCCACGAGAGGGCCTACAAGCCCGCCTGGCCGCGCGAGGAGGCGCTCGACGAGATCCGACTGGGGACGGGGACCAAGTTCGACCCGGAGCTGGTGAAGGCCTTCCTGTCGCTGATGCGGGACCGCCGGATCGACGGCGACGGTCCGGAGGCGCACGCGTGAGCGGGTCGATCCGGAGCCGCGTCGGGGCCGCGTCGGCCCTGCTGCTCGCCCTCGCCGGCTGGGCCTGCGCGACCTCGCAGCCCGCCTCGCGGCCGCCCCTCCCCTCGCCCGTCTCCGCCACCGAGCCCGTGGCGAGCGCGCCGGTGATCGTCTCGGCCTCCGACCTCCTGGATCGCAGCCAGGCGGCGCAGGACGCGGGGGAGTATGCCCGGGCGGACTCGATCCTCCTTCGCGTGTGGGACGCGTGTGGCACGGCCTCGCCGGCGGGCGGGCGGGCGCTCCTCCTGCTGGCCGGGTTGCGGCTGGACCCGCGGTACGCGGCGTCGAGCCCGGACGCGGCGGCCCGGGTGGCGGCGCGTTACCTGGCCACGTCGGGGACGCCCGTGTGGACGCGTCCGCTCGCGAGGCAGCTCTACCTGCTGGCCCTCGAGCTGGGGGCCCGGCCCCTCGATGCGGACTCCCTTCCCGAGCCCGGGCCGGTGGCCGGGTCCGACTCCACGGCGGCGAAGGCGGTGGAGGGGTCCGTGGCCGCCGAGCCCGGGGACGCCTGGGCCGCGCGCCCGGCGGCGGCCGTGGCGGCGCTCCCGGTCCACGCCTGCGGGGTTCGGGAGCCGATCGGGGGCCTCGCCGCCGACGGCGGCCTGCCGCGGCCGGCCGGCGAGAGCCTGGCCGCGCGGCTGACTCGGCTCCGGGAAGAGGTGGCCGCCCTGCAGAAGGAGCTCGATCGCATCCGCAAGACGATCCACCCATGAGCCGCGCTTAGGGGACGCTCGGCGACGTGTCCGTCCGCACCCGGCTCGTCCTCACGCTCTCGCTCCTGATCGCCGTCCTGGCGGTTCCCGCGGCGTACGCCGTGCTTCGGCTGAGGGCCGTGAGGGACATCGCCCTCGAGCTCCAGGGTCAGGACGCCGCGGCCTCCCTGGCCGTGGGGCGGCTGGAGTCCGCGCTGGGCCAGATGGACTGGTCGGAGCGGAGCTACATCGCGGTTCCCGGTGAGGAATCCCGCGTGCGCATGTACGCGGCCCTGGACAGCGCCGAAGCCGCCGTCCGAACGCTGCGCCGGGCCGGGTTCGACCGGGAAGTGCGCCAGGCCGAGGCCCTCCTCGCGGTGCTCGGTCCCTCCACCGCACGCACGGAGGCGCTCATCCGCGCCGGCGATGCGGCCGGGGCCACCGAGCATTTCGAGGAGATCAAGCCGCTCTTCGAGCGCGCCCGGGCCTCGCTCGGGCCCGTGGCCGAGGCCATCGACAGGCGGGGCACCGGGGCCGCGGACCGGGCCCGGCGCCTCAGCCAGTCGGCGGTCCGCACCGTCGCCGTCGCCCTGGTGGTGGCCCTCACCGCGGCCCTTCTCGTCGGCATCTGGCTCACGGGCACCCTGACCGGCCCGCTCCGCAAGATGGGACGCGCGGTCGGGAGGGTGGCCCGGGGAGACTTCGGGGATCCGGGGGACCTGCCCTACGGGCGGTCGGACGAGCTGGGCGAGCTGAGCCGCGCCTTCCGACGCATGACCCGGGAGCTGGAAGAGCTGGCGCGCCTCAAGGCGGAGTTCGTGAGCGTGGCGACCCACGAGCTCAAGACCCCTCTCAACGTCATCTCGGGTTACGGGGAGATGCTGGAGGCCGGGGAGTACGGTGCGCTGACGTCCGACCAGTCCGAGGCGGTGACCCACATCCACGAGCAGTCGCGCATGCTCGACCGGCTGGTGAGCCAGCTCCTCGACCTCAGCCGCATCGAGGCCGGGGTGTTCACGATCGAGATGGAGCCGCTGGACCTCGGACACCTGGTGCGCGGCCTCGAGCGCAGCTTCAAGCCGCTGGCGATCCAGCGGGACATCGCCTTCACCGTGGAAGCCGAGCCGAGCGCGCCGGAGCTCATCGAAGGGGACGTGGACCGGCTACGCAACGAGGTCCTCGGGAACCTCCTCTCGAACGCGTTCAAGTTCACGCCCCGCGGCGGATCCGTGCGGCTGCGCGTTCGGGGGGGCGAGGAGGTCGTGGCGTTCGAGGTCTCGGACACGGGACGCGGGATCGACCCCGATGACGTCCCGCGGATCTTCGAGAAGTACTTCCAGCCCGATCGGACGTCCCGGGCCCTGGGCGCGGGACTCGGGCTGGCCATCGCCCGCGAGGTCGTGCTCGCCCACGGGGGCACGATCGACGTGACGAGCGCACCGGGCGAGGGGAGCCGCTTCCTGGTCACCCTGCCGCGACGCCAGCCCGACCGGGCGGGTCCCACCCGCGTCTCCCTCTCCCCGTCCGGCGGGGACCTGGACGGGCCCTCCGGCGCGTCCTCGGGCTGACTCCGGGCCGACCCGGAGCCGGCACGGCAGCCCCTGCGCCCCGGGTCTTCCTCCCTACAGCGCCATCGCGACGTACCAGAGGCCGAACAGGAGGCTCGCGGCTCCGAAGGCGGGGACCAGGCTCTCCAGGCGCGCGGCCGCGCCGCCACGGCCGCCGAACACCCGGCCGAACAGGCCCGAGAGGCCGGCCATGGAGGCCGCGGTCCCCCCGGCGAACAGCGCGAGCGCCGCGAGCGCCGCGGTCGGGGTGGGCGCCGAGGCCACGAGGAGGACGCCCGCGGCCGCCGACCCGCCCACGCCGTGCACCAGGCCGATCCCGTACGCGGCCAGGGGCGTCCGCCCCACGGCCTCCGCGTGGCGGTGCCGGTGGGCGGCCGGGTGGCCGTCCCCCTCGCCCGCCTCCCCCGGCTCGAGCTCGTGGAAGTGGGGGTGGCTGTGCACGACGCCGTCGTGCTCGTGGGGGTGGGCGTGAAAGTGCCCGCGCTTCCAGCGAACGAGCAGTCGGACGGCGAGGGCCGCGATCACCAGCCCGACGGCCACCTCGGCGCCGCGCTGCGCGGCCTTCGGCAGATAGTGGCCGAAGAGGACGGCCGGGACGCCGAGCGCGAACAGGGTCGTCGCGTGCCCGGCGCCCCACGCCAGCCCGAGACCCGCGGCGCGCCGACCTCCGACCCCCTCGCTCAGGGCCAGCGTGGAGAGCGCGGCCAGGTGGTCGGGGTCGGTGGCGTGACGCAGGCCCAGGAGGAGGGCGGCCACCAGGGCCATCACCGCGCCACCCCCGCCGGTACCGGCCAGCCACGGGTCGATGCCGTGCATCCGGTCACCCCCTGCTCGCATCCACGCTCCGAGGCCCGGCGCACGCCCGGCCCCGGTCCCGCTCCCTCGTCACGACTTCTCAACACTCGGGCGGGCCGCGGCGCTGGCCGCCTGGCCGTAAGAGAGCCCGCCGTCGTTGGGCGGCAGACGCTCCGGGACGAGCGGGCGGAGGCCGGCGCCGGCCAGGAGCGCCGAGGTTCGCTCGAGGAGCCGCACGTTCTGCCAGACGCCGCCCGAGAGCACCACGGTGTCGAGGCCCAGGCGCCCGGCCGCCTCGGCGCAAGCGTCCGCGGTGCCGCGCGCCACGCCCTCGTGGAAGCGGGTCGCGATCCAGCCGGCCGCCTCTCCGGCGGCCAGGTCCTCGAGGACCGCCCGGATGGTGGCCCGGGCGTCCAGGATCCGGCTTCCGCCCTCGCCCTCGATCCACGGCAGGGGGTAGGGGTGGGCCGGGGGCACCGGCCGGGAGCCCTCCCCACCGGCGCCGGTGGCGGCGCCGCCCCCGCGGCGCGCGGGGACCCCGGCCGCGGCCGCCATCTCGAGCTCGATGGCCGCCTGGCCCTCGTACGTGACCCGGAGGCGGATCCCGCACAGCGCGGAGACCGCGTCGAACAGGCGGCCCACGCTGGTCGTCACGGGCGAGGCGAAGCCCTCGAGCGCCAGGCGGGCCACGTTCCGCCAGTCGGCCGGCTCCACCCTGCCCCCGAACGCCGCGGGCATCTCCGGGATCTCCGCCTCGAGCTCGACGAGCCACGCGCACGCCATCCGCCACGGCTCGCGGATGGCCGCCTCGCCGCCGGGGAGGCGCACCGGCCACAGGTGCCCCGCCCGCTCGAACCCGGCCAGGTCCCCGGACAGGATCTCCCCGCCCCACACCGTCCCGTCGGTCCCGTAGCCGGTCCCGTCGAAGATGGCCCCGAGCGCCGGGCCGGTCTCCCCGTGCTCGGCCAGGCAGCCGGCCATGTGGGCGTGGTGGTGCTGGACGCCGACGAGCTCCGGCGGGCCCTCTCCGCCCCCGCCCGCGCCGGGGACCTCCCCCGCCACCGCCTCCCGCTGCCGCTCGTACGCATACTTCGTCGACAGGTACTCGGGGTGGAGGTCGTGGACCAGGACCTCCGGCTCCACCTCGAACAGACGCTCCAGGTGCGCCACCCCCTCCTCGAAGGAGAGGAGCGTCTCGAAGTTCTCGAGGTCGCCGATGTGGGGCCCCACCCACGCCCGGCTCCCGCGGGCCACCGTGAACGTGTTCTTGAGGTGCCCGCCGCAGGCGAGGAGGGGCCGCGCGGCCGGCGGGACGAGCCGGACGGGCGCCGGCACGTAGCCCCGCGAGCGGCGGAGCATCATCGGCCGGCGCTCCCCGGCCACCTCGACCACGCGGACCACCGAGTCGTCGGTCCGGGTCTCGATCGGGCGGTCGTTCACGAGGAAGAGGTCCGCGATCCCCGCCAGCCGCTCCAGCGCTTCCTCGTCCCGGTAGCGGATCGGCTCGTCCGACACGTTGCCGCTCGTCATGACCAGGGGGGTGCCCGCGTCGGCGAGCAGGACGTGGTGGAGGGGCGAGTACGGGAGCATGACGCCGAGGTCCCGGTGGCCGGGCGCGACCGCCTCGGCGACGGCCGCCCCCTCCCTGCGCCGCGCGAGGACGATCGGGCGCTCGCGGGAGAGGAGGAGCGCCTCCTCCTCGGGGCCCATCTCCACCAGCTCCCGGGCCTCGGAGAGCCCCGGGACCATGATCGCGAAGGGCTTGTCCTCCCTGTGCTTGCGTCCCCGGAGCTCGGCCACCGCCTCAGGGTGGTCCGCCCGGCACGCCAGGTGGAAGCCCCCGAGCCCCTTCACCGCCACGATCCTCCCCTCGAGGATCGCGGCCGCGGCCGCGGCGACCGGGTCCCGGGCGACCGCGGTGCCGGCCGAAGCGCCGTCCCGATCCACGAGCTCGACCCGCGGACCGCACTCCGGGCACGCGTTCGGCTGGGCGTGGAAGCGCCGGTCGGTCGGGTCCTCGTACTCGGCCCGGCAGCGGGGGCACATCGTGAACCCGGCCATGGTCGTGTTCGGCCGGTCGTAGGGGATCCCGCGCACGATCGTGAAGCGCGGGCCGCAGTTCGTGCAGTTGATGAAGGGATAGCGCCAGCGGCGGTCCTTCGGGTCGAACAGCTCCCGCAGGCAGTCCTCGCAGGTGGCCGTGTCGGGCGAGACGAGGGCCGAGGACCGCTCCCCTCCCTCGCTCTCGACGATTTCGAAGGCCCGGGCGCCCCCGGCCGGGCGCCCCTCGGGCGGGCGGGCCTCGCACGCCACCCGCTCGACCGTGGCCAGGGGCGGCGCCTCCGCGGGGAGCCGCTCCAGGAAGCGGTCCAGCGCGGCCTCCGGCCCCTCCACCTCGAGGAGCACGCCGCGGGCGTCGTTCAGGACCCAACCGGCCAGATCCAGGTCGGAGGCCAGGCGGTAGACGAAGGGGCGGAAGCCCACGCCCTGCACCGTGCCCTCGACGCGGACCCGGAGGCGGACGGGCTCGGACCCCGAGCCCTCAGGTGGCGGCGGGCAGCTCATGGCGACCTGTGGGGAACTCGTCCTCGGGAGGCTCGTCCAACATCGGGATGCCGGAGGTGGGATTCGAACCCACAAGGGCTTTCGCCCACCGGATTTTGAGTCCGGCGCGTATGCCAGTTCCGCCACTCCGGCCTATACGGTCGGAGGCCGCCGGAGCGGCCTCCGCGAGATCGGTGTCCACTGCCTCTTCCGGCGCGGGCCGCCTCGACCGACCCGGTGGAGAGCGCCCGCGCCCGGGGGCGGGGCCTCAGTCGGGCGACCAGCTCCCCTCGTCGCGCCCGTCCTCGGTGATGAGGTCGGCCACCAGGTCCGGGAGGTGGTCCCGGTCCTCCAGGCCGCCGAACACGTAGTGCATCTCCCGGGAGCCGCCTCCCGGCGACTCGACCGTCGCCCACGCCTCACCTCCGCCGTCACCGTCCAGCTCCCACCGTAGCTCGAGCAGGGCCTCGCGCTGCATGCTGCCTCCCGTGGTTTCGTGGCTGGGATGGCAAACTAGGACGCCGTGGGTCCGGCTGACAGGCACGGGTCGGTCCAGCCGGCCGAGAAGCCGCCGAAACGCGCGTCGGACGCCGGGATCCCGGCATCATACACACGTATGATAGGCATGGTATCCTGCGGGGGTGAGCGGAGGATTCGCCGCCATGGCGGGATTCTCAGGAGCTGTCGGCGATCGCGTAGCTCCTCACCCGCTGGACGCCCAGGCCGTCCGCGGTGACCAGGTAGAGGCGGTCGCCCCGCAGGTACGGAGAGACCGAAGCGTCCCCGTCCGGGGGCACGGCGACGGTCCCCTCCAGCCGGAGGTCCCTACCGAACAGGTCCAAAACCCGTCCGCCGGCGGTGCCGCGCTCGACCAGCACGCGGCCGCCCTCGCCGAAGGTGATGCCCCGGAGGATCGGGGCCCGATCGGGCCGCTCCAGGCCCCCCTCGCAGTCGGCCCCCTTCCACGACTCCCGGAACTTCCGGTAGCGCTCCATCACCCCCGACCAGGCCGAGTCGGGCACGGGCGGGGCCGCCACGTCCCGCGAGACGGTTCTGAGCGTGTCGCCGCCCGCGTCGATGAAGGCCAGGCGGTAGGACGACGCCCTCGCAACCACCCTCTCGTCCCCCGGCGCCGGGACCGCGATCAGGCCGTCGGCGAACGGGTTGCCGAAGAATCCGATTCCGTTGCCGCCCCGACACGTGACCAGGGCCCCGGGAGGGGGCTCGCTGCGGGGGATCGGGAGCGAGTCTCGTGGCCCTCCCGGGGTGAAGCGGACCCAGACGCTCTCGGTCCGCCCGTCGCGACCGCCACGGAGCGCGTGGGCGTAGACCGCGCGGGGGCCGCCTTCGAAGACGAAGGGGCCCGTTCCGGTCAGCGACAGCCACGGCCACACGGCCACCTCCTCGCCGTCGGCGCGCAGGGCCGCCACCCGCGCGTTCCCGTAGTCGAGGACGACCAGCGTGTCCGGGGCCAGCCACCACAGGCCGCCGATGCCGCCGAACTCCCCCGGCCCGGCGCCCTCCCGCCCGATCTTCCGCAGGAACGTCCCGTCGGGACCGAACACCCGGATCTCGTGCGCGATCCCGTCGGCCACGTACAGGCGCCCCTCCCCGTCGGCCACGACGCCCCTCACCTTCCCGAACTCCTCCAGAGAGCTTCCGGCGACCGACGCCCGCTTCCCCAGCGTGAGCAGGGGCTCCAGCCGCCACCGCGGCGCGGGGCCCCGATTGGCGATGCGCACCACGCCTCCGGCGGTGTCCACCGTCGTCGTGAGCGCGGAAGGCGCTCCTCCCCGACCCCTTCCGCAGGCCGCCAGGGCGGCGCACAGGGCGAGGGCGGCGATCGCCAGCCGCCCCTCCGCCCGGCTCACGACACCCGCACGCCCGCGGGCCCCGGCCGCTCCTCCCCCCTCGCCACGATCCACCGGTACGCCACCGGGATCGCCACGAGCACGAACAGCGTGCTCGACAGGAGCCCGCCGATGGTGGCCAGCGCGAGCGCGTTCCAGATGTTGGCGTCCTGGCTCCCGGCGAACAGAACCAGGGGGAGGAGCCCGAGCACGGTCGTGGCCGTGGTCATGAGGATGGGCCGCACCCGCTCGAGGGTGCCGCGGAGGATCGCCTCGCGCGTGGCCAGGCCCTCGCGCTCGCGCAGCTCCCCGATGTGGTAGATCACCAGGATGGCGTTGTTCACGACGATGCCCGCCATCATGATCGTCCCGATATAGGCGGTCCTCGTGAACGATGCGTCCGTGTAGAAGAAGGCCAGGAACACCCCGATGAGGGCGAGGGGGAGGGTGAGGAGCACCACGAACGGCGCGGCCAGGGACTCGAACAGGGCCGCCGTGGTCATGTAGATGAGGAGGACCGCGAACCCGAGGGCCAGGTAGACCTGGGCCTTCTCCTCCGAGGAGAGGCGGAAGCCCCGCTCCTTCTCGATCCGGTAGCCGGGCGGGAGCTGCGTGGCGTCCAGGACGGCGTCCCGCACCACGTCCCCGAGCTTCCGGGGGCCCCGGAACTCCCACGCCACCGTCCGCTCGTACTGCTGGTCCTCGCGGACGATGCGGGCCAGCACCTCGCGGCGGTCGACGCTGGCCACGTCCCCCACCTGCGCCACGCGTCCCCCCGCCCCGCGCACCTGGAGCCCCTCGAGCCCCCGGACGTCGAGGTTCTCGTAGCCGGCCAGCTTCACGACGAAGGGCACCTCCCGCTGGCCGACGTGCACGCGGCCACCCAGCGCCCCTCCCGGCGCGCTCCCCGTGACGTCCGAGGACACGTAGTCCAGGAGGTCCTTCACCGACAGCCCGTAGCCGGCCAGCGCCGCCCGCCGCGGCTCGAGCGCGTACTCGAACGCCCGGTCCCGCTCGTAGAAGAAGCCGCTCGAGTTGGGATCCACGTTCTGGATGCGGCTGAAATGCTTCAGACGGTCGGCCAGCTGGTCGGCGTAGTCCCGCAGGGCCAGGTAGTTGTAGCCGTAGAGCTTGACCGAGTAGTTGGGCGGCGAGCCCCCGCCCCCGTAGAAGCTCGGCCCGAAGCCGTACACGCGGACGTCCACGCCCGAGAAGCCGTAGCTGTAGGCCACCATCCGCTCCTTGATGGCCACGGGCACCTGGGTGCGCTCCAGCGTCTTCGGGAAGGTGACCCGGATCGAGGCCCACTGCGGCTGGACGTACGTCTCGTAGCGCTTCACCTCGGGGATCCCGGCGAGCCGCTCCTCGAACGAGCGCGCGAGCTCGTCGGTCCGCTCCAGCCCCGCGCCGCGGGGAAACTGGATCTGGATGGAGATGTAAGTCTCCTGCCCGAAGTAGTCGCTCCACCGCACCCCGCGCGTCACGTGCGCGTCGAACAGCTTCCAGCTCCCCCACAGCGCCCCGGCGCACACGAGGAGGACGACGAACGGGTGGTCGAGCGCCCCCGACAGGAGCGCGCGGTAGCCGCGGACGTAGGGGGGGCCGGGACCGGATGTCGAGGGGTCGCCCGTCGTCCGCCTCCCGCTCCACTCCCCCAGCCGCGCCGCCATGGACGGCACGAAGGTGAAGGCCACGAACAGGCTGGCCAGGATCGAGAAGCCCACCGCGAAGGCGAGGGGGACGTAGTAGAGCCGAAGCTCGCCCTGCAGGAAGAGGAAAGGGACGAGCACGATGGCCGTGGTCGCGGTCGAGGCCACCACGGGCAGCACCACCTGTCGCGCGCCCCCGATGGCCGCCTCCAGCCTGCCCTCCCCCGCCTCGCGCCGGCGCTCGACGTTCTCGAGCACCACGATGCCGTTGTCGACCACGAGCCCGAAGCCCCAGGCCAGACCCGCCAGGGTGAGGACGTTGAGCGAGAAGCCGCCCAGGTAGAGGCCGTTGACGGCGGCCAGCACGCTGAACGCGATCGTCCCGAACACGGTGAGGACCGCCCCCAGGGAGCGGAGGAAGAGCATGAGGACGAGGAAGATCACGGCCGCGGCGGCGAGCGCCCGGAGCCGGAGGTCGGAGAGCTGGGCCCGGATCTCCCTGCTCTGGTCCTGGTCCAGCTCGAGCGAGGCGCCCGGCGGGAGGAGGGAGCGGAGCGAGTCCACCTGGGCCTTCACCCGGTCGGCCACGTCGATCGCGTTCGAGCCCGCCTGGCGCCCGACGAGGAGCGAGATCGTGGGTTGTCCGTCGATCCGGTGGTGGCTTCGGGCCGGCTCCTCCTGGAGCCGGACGCGGCCGACGTCCCCGAGCCGGACCGCGCCCTGCGCCCGGGGGCGGAGCACCAGCTCCTCGAGGTCGTGCACCGTCGCCGCCCGGGAGCGGATCGCCAGGTCGAGGCTCCGGCCGGCGAGCACGACCGAGCCCGCCGGACGCGCCTGGTCCAGGGCCCGGAGGCGCGCGGCCACGTCGGCCGGTTGGAGGCCGTGGGCGGCCAGCCGATCGGGATCGAGCTCCACCGACAGGATCCGGTCCCGTCCGCCCACCACGGTGGCCGAGGCCACCCCGTCCAGGGAGAGGAGCCGCGGCCGGATCTCGTCGCGCACGGCCCCGGCCAGGCGCGTGGGCGTGTACGGCCCCCGGATCTGCCAGGAGAGGAAGGGCTTCTGCTGCTGGGCGAACTCGTCGGGCACGTAGGGCTCGACCGAGGTCCTCGCGCCCGGCGGGAGCTCGTCCCGGAGGGCCGCGACCCGTTCCCCCAGGTCCAGCCGCGCGAACTCCATGCGCGTGCCGCGCGCGAACTCGACCTCGATCTCCGCCGAGGAGCCCGTCCCCCGCGGGTCCGCCCGGGAGGTCGAGGTTACCTTCCTGACGCCCCCCACCCGCTGCGCCACCTCCTCGAGGGGCGCCGTGACCTGGGACTCGAGCAGCTCGGGGGAGGCTCCCGACCAGCTCGCGTTCACGGTGAGGCGCGGATAGCTGACCTCCGGGAGGAGCTCGACCGGGATGAGGCGGAAGCTGTACAGGCCCAGGGCGAGGAGCGCGGCGTACAGGGCCGCCGTGGCGACCGGCCGCCGGACCGAGAGCTCGATCACGCCGGCGCCCCGCCCGGCGGCGCCACCCCCTCCCCTCGCCCGGCCACGAGCGAGTAGACCACCGGCACCACGATGAGGGTGAGGAGCGTCGAGGAGAGGAGCCCGCCGATCACCGCCACCGCCAGCGGTGCGCGGAGGTCGGCGCCCGCGCCCCACCCTAGCGCCATCGGGAGGAGACCGAACACGGTCGTGACGGTGGTCATGATGATGGGGCGGAGCCGGAGCCGGCCCGCCTCCAGGATCGCGCTCCGGAGCGAGAGCCCGGCCGCGCGCCGCTGGTTGATGAAGTCCACTTTCACGATCGCGTCGTTCACCACGATCCCGATGAGGATCACGAGCCCGATCCCGCTCATGACGGTGAGCCCGTCCCGGGCGATCCACAGGGCCGGGACCGCGCCGATCGCGGCGAGCGGCACGGCGATGAGGACGACCACGGGCTGAAGGACGGACTCGAACTGCGCCGCGAGGATGAGGTAGACGAGGAGGAGGGCGAGCCCGAACGCGAACAGGAGCGAGCGGAAGCTCTCCCGCATCTCCTCGTTCTGGCCGCCCACCCGCACCGTGACCCCCGGCGGGGGCCGGAGGCCCGAGAGCCGGGAGCGCGCCTCGTCCACCGCGCGGGAGAGGCCGGCCCCCGTGACGTCGGCCAGGACCTGCACGGTGCGCGCCTGGCCGTCGTGGCGGATCTCGACCGGCGCGTAGTCCCGGTGGGCCGTGACCAGGGCGCGGAGCGGGACGCCTCCCACCGTGAGGCCCAGGACGTCGGGGAGGTCGGTGCGCGCGGCGGCCGGGAGGACCACCCGGATCCCCACCTTCCGCGAGAACTCCGCGTACGGCCGGTCGGTCTGCGCGCCCCGGAGGTACGCCTCCACCTGGTCGGCCACCTGGCGCACCGTGAGCCCGTAGCGGGCCACGGCCTCCCGGTCGATGTCCACGGCCAGCTCGGGCTGCGTGCGCCGCAGGTCGACGCGGGGGTCCGCGAAGCGGGAGCTCCCCGCCAGCCGCGCCCGGGCCGATTCGGCCACGGCCACCAGCTCGTCCAGCCGCTCGCCCTTCACCTGGACGGCCAGGTCGGCGCCGCCCGCCCCCAGGGCCCGGCCCAGGGAGCTGGCGCGCCCCGTCTCGAACGAGACGTAGCGCGGGTCGACGCCCGCCGAGGCGATCCGCCGCCGCACCGAGGCCGCCACCTCGCCGGCCGACGGCGCGTGGGGAGCGAGGCGGACCTCGAGCGCCGCCGTGCTCACGCCCGACAGCTCGCTCGCGGCCGCCTCGGCGCCGCGCGCCCGGCCCACGCGGGCGAAGACGCTCTCGACCCCGTCCGTCTCCCGGAGGAGCCTCTCGACCCGGGCCGCCGCCTCCGAGGTCACCGGGAGCCGGGTCCCGGTCGGGAGCTCGAGGTCCACCCGGAAGGCGCCCTCGTCCACCCGGGGCATGAGGCTCCGCGGGAGCGAGCCGCCCAGGAGGACGGCCGCGACGAGGAGGGCGAGGGTCCAACCCAGGACCTGCCCGCGGTGGACCAGCGCCCACTCGAGCGCGGCTTCGTAGCGGGCGGCGAAGCGGCGGAAGCGGCGGTCGAACGCCTCGAACACGGGCGTCGTCACCCGGGAGACGGCGCGGCCCGCGGCGCGCCACAGGTCGCGGTAGCTGTCGCGGACGGAGCCGGTCACGTACCCGCCCGCGGCCCGTAGGGCGCGGCCGGCCTGCGCGGCCCGGCGCCGGAGGGCGCGCCATGCGACGAGGGCGCGGCCGAGCAGGCGCGTGCGGTGCGAGCCTCGCGGCGGCGGGCCCGCGCCTCCTGCGTCCCGCCCGCGGTCGTCCCCGGCGCCGCCCGGCCTCGCCTCCCCCACGCCCCTCCCGCCCCCGAACCTGGCCGCCAGCACCGGGAGCAGCGTGAGCGCCACGAGGAGCGAGGCGAGGAGGGAGAAGGCCACGGCCAGCGAAAGGTCGCCGAACAGCGCCCCCGCCACACCCTTCACGTACAGGACCGGCCCGAACACGGCCACGGTGGTGAGGGTGGAGGCGGTGATCGCGCCTGCCACCTCGCTCGCCCCGCGCGAGGCCGCGTCGTGGGGGCCGGCCCCCTCCTCCTCCCGGTGCCGAAACACGTTCTCGAGGACCACGATCGAGTTGTCGACCAGCATCCCGACCCCGAGGGCCAGCCCGCCCAGCGACATGACGTTGAGGCTGACGTCCGCGAAATAGCAGAGCGCGAACGCGGCCAGCACCGAGATCGGGATCGCGAGGCCGATCGCCACCGGGTAGCGAGGGTCGCGCAGGAAGAGGAAGAGGACCAGGAAGGCCAGGAGGCCCCCGAGGAGGAGCGACTGCACGACGTTCGAGATGGCCTGGCGGATGAACACCGCCTGGCTCGAGGCCACCGCCATGTGGATCCCCGGGTACTCGCCCCGGAGCTGGTCCAGCGTGGAGCGCACCTGGTCGGCCACGCGAACCGTGTTCGTGCCCGACTCCTTGTAGACCTGGAGCCCGATCGCCGGCTCTCCGTCGAAGCGCGAGATCGTCTGCACATCGGCCATCGTGTCGAGCACCGTCGCGACCTGGTCGAGGCGGACGAACGAGGCGGGGCCTTCCGCGTAGCCGCCGCCCCGGCGCCCGCCGGACCCACCCCCGGACGCCGGAGGCCCGCCGCCTCCGGCCCCGCCCCCCTCGCGCCCCACCGCCACCTCGCCCAGCTGCTCGACCGACGTGAACTGGCCCATGGTCCGGAGGCTGTACTGGAAGCGCCCGCGCCGGATCATGCCCCCGGGCGCGCTGTAGTTGGCCCGGTCCAGCGCCGCCGTGATGTCCGAGAGCGACAGGCCGTGCGCCTCGAGCCGGTCCGGGTCGACGACCACCCGGAGCTCCCGCTCGGGCGCGCCGGTGACCGCGGCGAGCGCGACCCCGTCCAGCTGCTCGAGCCGCCGCTTGAGCACCGTCTCGGAGAGCTGCGCCAGCGGCTCGAGCCCCTCGCCCGTCACGGCAATCGTGAGGATCGGGTCGCTGGTGGGGTCCGAAGTGAGGATGTCGGGCCGGTCGGAGGTCTCGGGGAGCTGGTTCCGCAGGTCCTCGAGCTGCTCGCGGACGTGGAGCGCCGCGAACTCCATGTCCGTCCCCCACCCGAACTGGAGGCGGACGAGGGACTGGCCCTCGCGGGAGCTCGAGGTGACGCGCCGCACGCCCGGCACGCGGCCCAGCTGCTCCTCGATCGGGTCGGTGACGTAGCGCTCGACCTCGCTCGGGCCGGCCCCGGTGTAGGTGGTCCACACCGACAGCGTGGGGAACGCGATGTCGGGGAGGAGGTCGATCGGGAGCCGGACGAAGGAGACGATCCCGAGGACCGCCACGGCCACGTAGAACATGGACGTGGCCACGGGCCGCCGGATGGAGAGGCCGGGCAGGCTCACGCCGTCCGGCTCACGATCCGCCGCCCACCAGCGCCTCGAGCCTGGCCCAGGCCACGCGCGCGTCGTGAAGCTCCTGGGCGACCGCCTGCTCGTCGCTCGTGGCCTGGTCGATCACGTTCTGGAGCTCGATGAAGCTGAGGCTCCCGAGCCGGAACTGCTGGCGGGCGAGCTCGACGCGCTGCCGGGAGAGGTCGGCCACCTCCCGCTGGATCTCGAGCCGGTGCTGCCGCCGCCGGACCTCGGCCACGAGGTTCCGGACGTCGCGCTCGATCTCGTGGGACTTCTTGGACCGGCTTGCCAGCGCCTGGTTCTGCGCGACGGCGGCCTGAGCGGCTTCCTGGTGGCGGGTGAAGCCGTTGAACAGGTTCCAGCTGGCGGCGACGAAGAAGCTGTTGCTGTGGTTGCTCGGGTCGAAGGTGAAGAAGCTCCCGTTCGGGCCGAGCTGCTCCGAGCGGCTGAGGTCGAAGCCCAGGCTGATCGTGGGGAGGTACCGGCTCCGGGCCGACCACTTCCTCAAGCTCGCCGCCGCGGCGTCCGCCCGGAAGGCGGCCAGGGCCGGGTTCTCTCCCATCGCCTGCCGGACCAGGGCGTTGGCGTCCAGGGAGTCGGCGTCCGGGAGGGGTGGCGCCTCCGCGAGAGCCAGGCTGTCGGGAGCCTCTCCTTTCCGGCCCATGGCGACCTCGAGCTGGCGTTCCGCCTCCCGCGCGGCCGCCCGAGCATCGGCCAGGCGGAGCTCCGCCCGGTGGACCTGGATCTCGGCGCCCAGGAGGTCGCTCCGGTCCACGGCCGCGATCTGGTAGCGGCGGCGGGTGACCTCCAGGTCCTGGCGCCGCGCCTCGAGCTGGTCCGACGCCATCTCGGCCAGGCGCTGGCGGAGGAGGGCGTCGAAGAAGGCCTGCTTCACCGTGGAGACGGCCGTCCGCTCGGCGTCGCTCACCCGGAGGCTCGCGGCGCGGCTCTCGGCGGCCGTGGCTCCCAGCTCCGCGAACCGCCGGCCGCCCCGCAGGAGGTCCCAGCTGAGCTGCAGGCTCTGGCTCGTGCTCCGGCGCTTGTCGGTGATCGGGTCGGAGAGGCGCTGCGAAAGCCCTTCGGGCGAGAGGAAGGTGACCGTGGTGAAGCTGTAGCGGTAGAAGCTCGTGCTGGCGTCGGCCCGAGGGAGGAACGCCCCCCACGCGGCCAGTCGGTCGGCGGCGGCCCCGGACACCGCGGCGCGCGCCGACCTCACGTCCGGGCTCCGCTCGAGGGCGCCCCGGATGGCAGTCCCGAGGGTGAGGGTGTCGCCGGGCGCTCCCGCCGCCGGCTGCCGCGCGGCGGCGGCTCCGGACTGCGCGCGGGCGGGCCGGGGAGCGAGGACGCAAGCGAGGGCGACGGCGGCGCACGTCACGACGGCCCCGGCCGGCGAGCCCGCGCGCCGCGCGGCTCGCTCCGCCGGCGCCTCCCCGCTCCGGCCGCCCCGGCTCCGCGCCCCGCTCATCGCCCGCCTCCGCTCGCGGCGGCCCTCCCGGATCCGCCGCCGGCCTCCCCCGCCCCGCCGATCGCCAGGCTGTCGGCGTTGGTGAGCCGGACCTTCGCGTCGTGCACCAGGGTCTCCTGCCCCTCGGTGAGCACCAGCTCGCCCGGCTCGAGCGCCGACTGGTTCGTCCCGGACTCGGGCGGGAGGATCTCGACGTAGCGGTCGTTCGTCATCCCGGTGTGGACGTACTTCCACTCGGCGCGGCCCGTGGCGCTCCCCGAGTCGTCGGGGGCGAACACGAACACCACGTCCCGGCGGTCGCGCTCCACGACCGCTTCGCGCGGCACGAAAACGCGGTCCGCGTAGAGCTCGCCGGCGATGCGCACGCCGGCCGACATGCCCGCCGCGATGTGGGCGCGCGGGTTCTCGAGGCGGACGGTGACCCGCGCCGTGCGGCTGTCGGGGTCGACCACCGGGTTCACGGTGAGGAGCCGGCCGCGGAACGTCTCGCCCGGGAGCGCGGAGAAGATGGCCGTGGCCTCGCGCCCGGGGGCCAGGTGCGGGAGGTCGGTCTCGAGCACCCCGACTTCCACGTCCACCTCCGAGAGGTCGAGGACGGCGGCGACCGAGTCCCCCGGTCCGACCCGCGAGCCCCCCTCGACCGCCAGGCCCGCCACCGTCCCGCGGAAGGGCGCCCGGAGCGTCGTGTGCGCCAGCCTGTTCCGGGCCTTGGCCAGCTGCACCTCCGCCCCCTCCAGCCCGCTCCGGATCCTGGCCTGACGCCGTCGCTCCCGCCGGAGCGAGTCGTTCTGGATCTGCTCGTCGAACAGCGTGCTGTTCAGAAACTCCGCGGCCGCCTTCGCACTGTCGGCCTCCGCCTGCCGTACGTCGAGCGCGTAGGAGGTCGTGTCGATCCGGGCGAGCACCGCGCCGGCCGGTACGAGCTGGCCCTCCCGCACCGGAACCGAGACCACCGGTCCCTCGACCTGCTCGGTGCGGACCGTGGCGGCCCGCCTGGGCTCCGCGCGCCCGTCCGCCTTCACCCACAGGACGAAGGTGTCGTTCCGCACCGCCGCGCCGCGAACCGGCACGGCCACGTCCGCGGCGAACGCCGACGAGGCCGCCTCCGAGCGGATGGCGGCCTTCACCGAGTCCGGGCCCGAAGCGGCGTCCCCGCCGCCCTCGTCCTCCGGGCCGCCGGCCCGGATCCGCCACAGCACGCCGCCCAGGAGGACGACGAACAGGAGCGTGACGACGGTCGCGACGACGTGGCGTGTCTTCATGGGCGATGTCCCGTCATGAGGGGGCGGGCCGACGAGGATCCGTCCCTGTCGTACGATCTTCGAACATGGATGCGAGCTTCACGGCCGTCTCATCGCGACAAAGCGGGCCGCTCGACTTGCAGACACACGATCTGGGGAACGCCCGCATCGCCCGCGGCGGGAGCGCACACCCTGTCGCCCCGGAAGGCGGCGGCCGGCAGCCCGAAGTGCGGCGGGAGCCGGAGCGCGCCGAGGTAGCGGCCGTCGGGCCCGAACACGTCCGCGACGGCCGAATCCGCTCCCGCGGGAGTCGGGACCTCGACCCACAGGTCGCCGCGACCGTCGGAGCGGAACGACCGGAACGCCGGCTTCGTGTCGGGGAGGCGCGAGAGGTCCGGCTTGAGGTCGTGCTCCCGGATGTAGCGCAGCACTCCGTTGTCCTCCCGGTCGCGCTCGGTGACCGGCACGGGCGTCCAGTCCCGCTCCACCACCCGGAGGGTGTCTCCCCCGGGGTGTCGCTCGAAGATCCGGTACCGGTCGGATCGCCCGAACCACAGGGTCCCGGAACGATCGAACCACCACTCCAGGCCCGGCGCCCACGGTATGCCGACCATCATCCGGGAGTCCCCGCTCTGGAACTCGAACTGCTGCTCCCCGGCGCTGAACGGGCTCGGCGGAATCGGGACCGAGTCGACCGGCGTCAGTCGGTCCCCGTCCGGACGGTAGCCGACCAGGACGCCGCGGAACCCCACGTCGCCCTCCGACGGCAGGAATGCCAGGTCGTAGAGGATGCCCCCGTCGGTGAACGTGCCCGGCCACGGAATCCGGTAGCCTCCGATCTCACGCCGGTAGCTCTTCACACGGGCGCCCGTCGTGTCGAACACGGCGTAGCGGCCGTTGGTCGGATCACACACCCAGACGTCGCCGTCCGGGTCGAAGGCGAGCCCGATCGGGTCCGCGAACTCGCCCGGTCCGCCTCCCTCCCCGCCGATCTGTCGCACGAAGCGGCCGTTCCGATCGAAGACCTTCACAACGTGGTCCTCCCGGTCCAGAGCCCAGACACGATCCATCCCATCGATCGCCACGGCCGTGATCTCCGAGAACATGCCGGGGCCTCCGCCGCTGGCCGCCCCGATGCGGAGGACCTCCTCGGCTCTCCAGGCGGAGGCCGAGTCCCACGCGCCGGCGGCCGGGCTGTGGACGCGGACGGCGCCGCCGGGGAGCGTGTCGACGGTGCCGGCCCATCCGGAGCGCCCGCCCGACGGACCGCACCCGGCCGCGACCAGCCCCGCGAGCCCCAGGAGGCCGAAGAGCAGCGCCAGGATACAACGCCGTAACCTCCAGGCGTCCAACCTCATGTGCCCTCCGACTTCACCCAACGGTAGAGCAGCACACGCTGCACCCCCAGGTCGTCCTCGGTGCGGCCGAGCACGAAGTCCCGGCCCACCTGGAAGACATGGAAGCCCGCCGGCAGGCTGGCCACCGCGACCAGCGAGCCGTCCGCAGCCAGCACGATCCAGCGGCCCGGCCCGTCGGGGTCCACCGCGGACTCCTTCACCCACACGTCGCCCGACGACCCCACCTTCAGGTCCGCGAAGGCGGGGAGGGTGTGACGGGCCGGGCCGTTCTCGATGCGCTCGGTCATCTGGTCCACGAAGCGGGCGGGCACCGCGCTGCCCATCTGGCCCAGCTCCCGCTTCATGTCCGCGATGCGCCGCTTGCGCTCCGCGGCGATCTCGTCGTCGCTCAGCCGGCGGGGCTCGCGGTCCATGCGGACCCGCATCAGCACGTTCCCGGCAGGGTCCAGCGCCTCGATCTCCCAGCGGTCGTCGTCCCCGACCCACACCCGATCGCCGGCGGCGGCCATGTGCGAGGCCCTCCCGAACAGCACGGCGTTCGACTGGAAGCCCCCGTTCGGGTGGCTGATCTCCGTCTCCCGGCCGGGCACCACGGCGAGGGTGTCCGCGGCCGACCCGTCGGCCGAGCGCACGAGCAAGGCCGTGGTGTCGCGATGCACGCCGGCCTCCGCCTCCATCATCCGCTGCGGCGAGAAGCCCCCGCTCGTCACCGCGCGGCGGCTGCCGAGGATCCCGTACAGGAGGGAAAAGCTCATCGTCCCGGAGGCAACGTGGGCCGTGTAGCCGTCCGCGAACGTCCCGTCCGGCGTGAGGAGGGCGAGGTGGGACGCCATCGGATCCCACGCGGCGATCGTGTCGCCCGGGAGGACGGCCACGTCCTGCAGGCTCCGGAACTCCTGCGGGCCGCCGCCCTTCCCTCCCCGGGACCACAGGTGACCGCCGTGCGCCCCGAACGCCCGCAGCTCGTCGGCCTGACCGTCGGCGACGACCACCGTCCCGTCGGCGAGGCGGACCGCGTCGGTGACCTGCCCGAACACCTCGGGGCCGCCACCCTCCGCCTTCCCCAGGGTGAGCTCCGGAGTGTCCGCCGCCGTCCATTCGGGGAGGTGGGGCGCCGAGGACGGCGCGTCCCGGAGACCGAACGGCACGGGATCGGTGACCAGCGTGATCCCCGCGCTGTCCCGGCGCGTGGTCGTCGCGTCGCCGGCGCCGGCGTCGCTCGACCCTCCACAGGCGAGGAGGACGCCGGTCGCCCCGCAGGCGAGGAGCGCGGCCGCGGTCGATCGTGTCCGTCGTGGCTTGACCATCATGCTCCTCACGATGCGAGTCGGAAGGTCATCCCCACCACCCTCTCCACCCCCGTCGCCGGATCGCGGACCACGCCACACGGCGAACCAGGCTCCCGGACGCCCGCGAGCCGTTCACGTCCCTCCTCGCACGATCCGGTACTCGGTGACCCGCTCGATGTCGAGCGAGTCCTTGTGCACCGCGGCGATGTGGTCCCCGGGGAGGAACGTCCCTGGGAGCGGGGTGCCGGCCGGGAGGGTGCCCAGGTACTCCCCCTCGGGCGAGAGGACGTCGATCGGCCCGCGGGCGTCCCGGCCGATGGCCTTCCGCTCGACCCACAGCGTGCCGTCGGGCGCGAGGGCCAGGTCCTTGATGACGGGGACCACCGCCGCGAAGCCCAGCTTCTCGACGACCTCGGACGCCCTGCACGTCCTCGGCTGCCCGCCGCCCAGGCTCACCTGGATGCCCTCGCCGAGCTCCCGCGTGGCGAGCTCGGCCGTGGCCTTCCGGGGCTCG
>Ga0209918_1000070_pt1 | contig 78903 bp, 70 predicted proteins | sample SalPonD_shore_MG_FD_185712 | JGI IMG/M metagenome (GOLD analysis project Ga0209918, IMG submission 185712) | Salt pond soil microbial communities from South San Francisco under conditions of wetland restoration - Salt Pond MetaG... | ecosystem: Environmental > Aquatic > Marine > Intertidal zone...
TTGACGCGCGGCAGGCTGGAGACGCTCATGCTCAGGCTGTCCATGCCCATGCCCAGCAGCAGCAGCGCGGCCGCCGGATCGCCGGCCATCTCGCCGCAGACGCTGACCGGTTTGCCGTGGCGGTGGGCGGCCTCGACCACCTGCAGCAGGGCGCGCAGCACCGCCGGGTGCAGCGACTCGTACAGATCGGCCACGCGCGAGTTGTTGCGGTCCACGGCGAGCAGGTACTGGGTCAGGTCGTTGGTGCCGACCGAGAGAAAATCCACCCGCCGGGCGAGGTTGGCCGCCTGGTAGACCGCCGAGGGCACCTCGATCATCACGCCGATGCGCGGCATGTCCACCGCCTCGCCTTCCTCGCGCAGCTCGCTGTGCGCACGGCGCAGCAGCGCAAGGGCCTCGTCGAGCTCGCTGACGTGCGTGATCATCGGCAGCAGCAGGTGCAGGTTGTCCAGACCGACACTGGCGCGCAGCATGGCGCGCAGCTGGACCATGAAGATCTCGGGGTGGTCCAGGGTGATGCGGATGCCGCGCCAGCCGAGAAAGGGGTTGTCCTCGTGGATGGGAAAATACGGCAGGGCCTTGTCGCCGCCGACGTCCAGGGTACGCAGCGTCACCGGCCGCGGGGCAAACCCTTCCAGCACCTTGCGATAGATGTCGCGCTGCTCCTCCTCGCCCGGAAACTGCTGGCGGATCATGAACGGGAACTCGGTGCGATACAGCCCGATGCCCTCGGCGCCGCTGTTCAGCGAGGGGGTGATGTCCGAGAGCAGGCCGGTGTTGACGTACAGGGGCACGCGCACGCCGTCGGGCGTCTGCGCGGGCAGGTCGCGCAGCCCCAGGAGTTCCTCGGACAATTGGCGCTCCTCGCCCGAGAGCCGTTCGAACTCCTTGCGCACGATGTCCGAGGGCGAGACGTAGACGCGGCCGCTGTAGCCGTCGGCGATTACCTCGGCGCCGTCGACCCGGCCCACCGGCAGGTCGGTGGTGCCCATGACGGCCGGTATGCCCAAGGCGCGCGCCAGGATGGCCGTGTGCGAGGTGCGCGAGCCGCGTACCGAAACCACGCCCGCCAGCTTTTCCGGCGGCACCTCGGCCAGCACGGAAGCGGAGATCTCCTCGCCGACCAGGATGGTGTGCTCGGGGTAATCGCGGCTGTCGCGCGCATCGCGCTGCATGCGCAGCAGGATACGACGGCCCAGGTCGCGCAGGTCGTGACCGCGCTCGCGCAGATAGGGGTCGTCCATCTCCTCGAACACCCGGGTGTGCTCGACGATGGTCTCGCGCAGGGCGGCCGGTGCCCAGCTCCCCTCGGCAATGCGCGCCTCGGTCGGTTCGATGAGCGTGCTGGACTCGAGGATCATCTGGTAGGCATCGAACAGCGCCCGGTCCTCGGCCGGGATCAGCTTGGTCAGGCGTTTGGACAGGGCCTTGATGTCGGCCTTGACCTGCTTGATCGCGTGGCGAAAGGCAGCGAGCTCGGCCTCGGTGTCCTCCACCTTGCGGTCCGGGATGGCGCTGATGTCGGCATAGGGGTAGACCACCACGGCCGTACCCACGGCCACGCCCGGCGCACCGGGCTGGCCGCGCAGCGGCCGACCGTCGGGGGGCATGCGCCCGGGCTCGCGCAGCCCATCGATGCCGCCGCTGGCCTCGGCATGGGCGATGGCCCCGGCCAGCTGGGCGGCGATGGTCACCAGGAAGGTGACGGTGTCCTCGTCGAAGCGATGGCGCGCGTGATGCTGCACCACGAGCACGCCCAGCACGTGTCGATGGTGGATAATCGGCACGCCGAGAAAGGCGTGGTAGCGCTCTTCGCTGGTCTCCGGAAAATAGCGGTAGCGTGGGTGATGGGGCGCATCGTCGAGGTTGACGGGCTCGGCGCGCTCGGCCACCAGGCTGGTCAGACCCTCCTGGAAACCCAGGCGCACCTTGCCGACGGAACCGGGATTGAGGCCGTCGGTGGCCATCAGCACATGCTGCTGCTGGGCATGGTCGGTCAGATAGACCGAGCAGACGTCGGCCGCGATAGCCCGCTTGACCCGCTGGACGATGATATCCAGGGCCTGATCCAGATTACGCGCGGAGTTGACCTCCTGCGTGATGCGGCGAAGCGTGTCGAGCATGGGCATCCTGGACGGTCTGTTACCTGTGTACTTTAGTCGAGCTCAGGCGCGGCCGCGCCGCGCACAACGCTCCCCCGACCCACCGGGCCGGCGAAACGGTCGATAACGGGGGAAACCTGCCACCGGGGCAGCGGGCGGCCCAAGGGCCGATCCCATCCGGGGACGCGCGGTGCGGCGCCCCGGGCGGCTAACCCGCCAACTCTCGCACGAGGGAACGGCGCCCGCCCGCCTTGAGCAGCGGCGCGAGCTCCTGCAGCGCGCGGCGGTAGACGGGGCGTTTGAACGCCACCACCTCCTGCAGGGGGTACCAATAGTTGACCCATCGCCAGCAGTCGAACTCGGGCTTGTCGCTGACATCGAGCCGGACGTGGCCCTCGTCGCCCACCAGGCGCAGCAGATACCAGACCTGTTTCTGGCCGATACACACGGGCTTGCGGCCGTGGCGGATCAGCTTCCTGGGCAGGCGGTAGCGCAGCCAGCCGTCCGTGCAGCCGATGACCTGCACGTCCTCGGCCGCCAGCCCGGTCTCCTCGGTCAACTCGCGGAACATGGCCTGCTGCGGTGACTCGTCGCGGCGGATACCGCCCTGTGGAAACTGCCAGGCATCCTGCCCGATGCGCCGGGCCCAGAACAGGCGGCCGTCCCGATGGCTCAGGATGATGCCGACATTCGGTCTGTACCCATCTGAATCAATCACTTGCGCGCCACTTCTGTCCCTTTTAACTAGATTCTTCCACATTTCCCAGGGGGCGGCAAATTTTCTGCCGGGTCAGGAATACATCACCTGTTTTCATAGTCTTATAGACAAAATCGGTCCATCCCTCCCCTTCGCCGGGCGGATGGGCTAGTATGCCGGCTCCCCCGGCCGCGAACGGGGGAGCGAATCGGCAACCGCCAACACTGGGGACAGCGGCACCTTGAGCCTGGCCATCTTCGATCTGGACAATACCCTGCTCGGCGGCGACAGCGACTACCTGTGGGGGCGATTCCTGGCCGAGCGCGGCGTCGTGGACGGCGAGGCCTACGAGCGCGAGAACCACCGCTTCTACCTCGAATACCAGGCCGGCACCCTCGATATCCACGAATTCCTCGCCTTCAGCCTGCGCCCGCTGGCCCGGACCGAGCCCCGGCGCCTGGCCGAGCTGCGCCGCGACTTCATGCGCGAGCTCATCGAGCCCATCATCCTGCCCGCGGCGCGCACGCTGCTGGCCGACCACCGCGGCCGCGGCCACACCCTGCTCATCATCACCGCCACCAACCGCTTCGTCACCGAGCCCATCGCCCAGGCCCTGGGCGTGGACGCGCTGCTGGCCACCGACCCCGAGCTGCGCGACGGGCGCTACACCGGCCGCGTCAGCGGCACACCGTGCTTTCGCGAGGGCAAGGTCGAACGCCTGCACCAGTGGCTGGGCGAGACCGGGCAGAACCTGGCCGAGAGCTGGTTCTACAGCGACTCACAGAACGACCTGCCGCTGCTGGAGCTGGTCACCCGTCCGGCCGCCGTCGACCCCGACCAGACCCTGGCCGCCCATGCCGAACAGCGCGGCTGGCCCATCCTGACCCTGCGCCGCGGCGACCGGCCCGAGCCGCTGACCGCCCCCGATCCGGCGCGCGGCGACCCGGCCACCGGGACCGAGTGAGCCACCGCCGGTCATGCCCGCCCGGCTCCTGCTTCCCCTGCTCGCCCTGCTGACGCTCGCCAGCCTCGCCCTGGCCCTGCTCAGCGGCAGCCTGAGCATCGGGCCGGGCGAGCTGGGCTCGATCCTCACCGGCCACGGCGAGGGCGTCGCCCGCGGCGCGGTCCTGGAGTTGCGCCTGCCGCGCACGCTCGCCGCCTTCGCCACCGGGGCCCTGCTGGCCCAGGCCGGCGCGCTGATGCAGGTGCTGCTGCGCAACCCGCTCGCCGACCCGTACGTGCTGGGCATCTCCGGCGGGGCGGCCAGTGCCGCACTGGTCGCCCTGGGTGCCGGTCTGGCCGGGCTGGCGCTGTCGGCCAGCGCCTTTGCCGGCGCCCTGCTCGCCATGGTCCTGGTCTTCGGTCTGGCCCACGGCGGCGGGGCCTGGTCGGCCAACCGCCTGCTGCTCACCGGCGTGGTCCTGGCCGCCGGCTGGGGCGCCTTCATCAGCCTGGTGCTGGCGCTGAGCCCCGATGCCAGCCTGCGGGGCATGCTGTTCTGGCTGATGGGCGATCTCAGCGGCGCGGCCCATCCCGGCCCGCCGCTGGCCGTGGCCGCGGCCGGCCTGGTCCTCGCCCTGCCGCTGGCCCGCGAACTCAACGTGCTGACCACCGGCAGCCTGCAGGCCGGCGCCCTGGGCGTGAACGTGGCCCGGCTGCACACGGCGATCTACCTGCTGGCCTCGCTGCTGACCGCCGCCGCGGTGACCGTGGCCGGCAGCATCGGCTTCGTCGGCTTGGTCGTACCGCACGCCCTGCGCCTGCTGGGCGTGCGCGACCACCGCGTCCTGCTGCCCGGGGCGGCCCTGCTCGGCGGGACCCTCCTGGTGCTGGCCGACACCCTGGCCCGCACGGTGGTCGCCCCGCAGCAGCTGCCGGTCGGCGTGATCACCGCGGCCCTGGGCGTGCCCCTGTTTCTGGTCCTGCTGCGCCGGGGCTACCGATGAGCGCCGCGAAGGCGGATGCCGCCGGCCGCGACGGCGGACTCGACGCCCGCGGCCTGACGGTGCGGGTCGGCGGCAAGTACGTCTGCCGCGACCTGGACCTGGCGTTTGGGCCCGGCGAATGCTGGGCCGTGCTCGGGCGCAACGGCGCGGGCAAGACCACCCTGCTGCACACCCTCGCCGGGCTGCGCCCGCCGGCCGCCGGCCGGGTGTCCCTGGAGGGCGCCGGCCTGGACACCCTGTCGCGGCGGCACATCGCCCGGCGCCTGGGCCTGCTGCCCCAAGGCCACCACGACCCCTTCCCGGCGCGGGTGCTGGAGACCGCCCTGGCCGGGCGCCACCCCCACCTCGCCCCCTGGCAGTGGGAGGGCCCCGAGGACATCGCCCTGGCCCGCCAGGCCCTGGCCCAGGTCGACCTGGAAGGCCTGGATATACGCATGGTCGACAGCCTGTCCGGCGGCGAGCGCCGGCGCCTGGGGCTGGCCACGGTCCTGACCCAGGACCCGGCGGTCGCCCTGCTGGACGAGCCGGTCAACCACCTGGACCTGCACCACCAGGTCGCCCTGCTGGGCCTGCTGCGCCGCTCCGCCCGCGAACGCGGGCGCACGGTGATCATGGCCCTGCACGACCTGAACCTCGCGGCCCGCTACTGCGACCACGTGCTGATGCTCTTCGGCGGGGGTGAGGTGCTGCAGGGGCGCAGCGCGGTGGTCATGACCGATATGAACCTGGAGCGGCTGCTCGGCCACCCCATCGGCCATGTCCAGTCCGCGGCGGGGACGCTCTACTTTGCGATGTAGACCGACGAGCCGCGCCGGACCGGATCGTCGCCGGCCGGTTCGGCGGCGGTGGGCCCGGCCCCGGTAGCGGCCGTGGTCTCGGGCTCAAGCCAATCGATGAGCCCGGACCACTGCTCCTTGTCGCGCTCGACCCGGCTGTCCTCCAGGTCGTGGATGCCCACGCCCCGCTCGGCGGCGCGGACGTAGTACTGGGTGTCGCGCAGGCGCGCGACGAAGGGCAGGCGCAGGCTGTTGAGGAACCGCTCCAGGGCCTGGAAGACGAGGGTGTTCTCCTTGACGCGGTTGGCCACCACGCCCAGGCGGATATCGCGCGTGCGCACCTTGCCCACCAGCAGCAGGTCCTGGATGAAACGCGAGGCGGCGTGGATATCGATGGGCGAGGGCAACACCGGGATGAGGATGACGTCGACCTGGGTGACGTATTCGACCAGGGCCTGGCCGGCGATACCGGCCGGGGCGTCGATGACCACGCGCTCGGTCTCCGGCGGCACGCGCAGCTGCCACGAGCGGGTGACGTCGCCCCGGGCGCGCTGGTAGGCCTCGACCCCGTGGATGGGGCCGTATTCGTCCGAGCGGCTGTCCAGCCAGCGGATGCTCGAGCCCTGCGGGTCGTGATCGAGCAGGGTCGTCGCCAGGCCTCGCGCGGCGTAATAGCTGGCGAGATTGGTCGCGATGGTGGTCTTGCCGCAACCGCCCTTGGAGTTGAGCACGATGATCCTGCGCATATCGCGGCGCCTCGTGGCCTGGGCGCCACCCGCGCTGCGCCGCGGATGCCGCCGACCCTGACCGGTTCGGCCATGGTTACAGTGTAGTTTAATGAATTCGTTAAGTCCTTGTCATTAAACCGGGTTGGCCACCGGACCGGGACCGGGGCGGCCGCGCCCGGCGGGCGGCGCCTTGACCGGCCCCCTCGAACTCTTTACAGTTTCGCCCCTCATTACGACCTGCTTCAGGTGCCCCGGCGGCCAGCGCCGCCGGGGTGAAACGGGAAGCCGGTGCGCCCGCGTCAGCGGGCAATCCCGGCACTGCCCCCGCAACGGTAAGCGAGTCCAGGTGAATCAATCGGCCACTGCGTAGCGGCGTGGGAAGGCGATTCACCGGGAGCGGCCAACCGCCCCACTCGCGAGTCCGGAGACCGGCCTGAAGCGCTGAACCGATGTGCGGCGGAGGGCCGTACCGGCAGGCCAGGCCCTCTGCGTTCCGGCCCCGTCCTCGCCCCTCTCTCCGTCCGCATGTCACGACCGACAACCGACGCACGGGTGAGTGCGTCCTGCGGAGACATAGCCTTGAACACCCGATTTCCATTCCCTCCGGCCCTGGCGGCCGGTGCCTGCCTTGTCATGACCGCCCCGGCCCTGGCCGCGGACAACCCGAACGACACCCTCGCCCCGGTGGTGGTCACCGCCTCGCGCGTGCCCCAGACCGCCGACGACGCGCTGTCCTCGGTCACCGTGCTCACGCGCAAGGACATCGAACAAAGCGGCGCGCAAAGCCTGCCCGGCCTGCTCCAGGGCCGCGCCGGCATCGAGCTGGCCCGCAGCGGCGGGCTGGGCCAGCAGAGCTCGCTGTTTCTGCGCGGCGCGAACTCCAATGCCGTGCTGGTCCTGGTCGACGGCGTGCGCGTGGGCTCGGTCAGCGCCGGCAGCGTGAGCTGGGAGCTGCTGCCCCTGTCGCAGGTCCAGCGCATCGAGATCGTGCGCGGCCCGCATTCGGTGCAGTACGGCGCCGACGCCGTGGGCGGGGTGATCCAGATCTTCACCAACCACAAGAGCAAGGGGACGCACGTGCAGGCCGAGGCCGGCATGGGGAGCTACGACACCTACCGCTTCGGGCTGGGTGTCTCGGGCGGCGGCCCCCGCGCCTGGTACAACCTGCGCGGCGAGCGCCTGGCCAGTAACGGCTTCGATGCCTATACCCGGACCGACCCCGACAGCGACGGCTACGTCAACAACAGCGTCAGCGCCAATGCCGGCTACCGCTTCGACAACGGCGCGACCTGGCGGGTCAACGCCATGGATGCCAGCGGCTCCACGCAGTATGACCGTCCCTTCGCACCCTTCGGCGCCGTGCAGGACGACTACCGCCAGCAGACGCTGTCCACCCACCTGGGATTCAACCCGCTGTCGATGTGGAAGGTCACCCTGGTCGCCGGGCGCAGCCTGGACGACCGCAACAGCCTCAACCCCGACGGCAGCCTCGCCTACCGCTACGATTCCACGCGCAAGACCTATTCCTGGCAGAACGATTTCTATCTGACCGACGCGCAGATCCTCACCGCGGGCGTGGACCGCTACGACGATAGCATCGACAGCACCGCCGGTTACGCCAAGACCGAGCGCACCACCCGCGGGACCTTCGTCCAGTACCAGGGCCATTTCGGGGCCCAGTCGCTGCTCGCCGGCCTGCGCCGCACGCGCGACGATCAGTTCGGCAGCCACAACACGGGCGATATCGCCTGGGCCTGGCGCTTCGAGGACGGCTTGAAGCTGCGCCTGTCGCACGCCACGGCCTTTCGCGCGCCCACGTTCAACGACCTGTACTACACCCCGTACAACAATCCCAACCTCAACCCCGAGAGCTCGCGCACCGACGAGATCGGGCTTGGGCAAAGCGCCACCAGGCTGCGCTGGCAGATCAACGTCTATCGCACGCGCGTCGACGACCTCATCGTCCTCGACAACACCTACACGCCGCAGAACCTGAATAAGGCCACCATCGACGGGCTGGAGGCGACGTTCTCGGGACACCTGGGTGGACTCGACCAGCATCTCTCGCTCACCTTCCTCGACCCGCGCGACGAGACCACCGGCCATCTGCTGGCGCGCCGGGCCAGGCGCAGCCTGCGCTGGAGCGTCTCGCACACGGCCGGGCGCGCCACGCTGGGCGCGACCCTCATCGCCCAGAGCTGGCGCTACGACGACAAGGCCAACACCGTGCGCGTGCCCGGCTACGGCGTGGTCAACCTGCACGGCGAGTACCGTGTGAGCAAGGCGCTGACCGCTTACGCGCATGTGGACAATCTGTTCGACAAGCAGTATGAAACCGTCAAGTACTACAACACCGCGGGGCTGAGCACCTTTGTCGGCATTCGCTACCAACTGCGCTGAGCTCGCGCCCCGGCCTGCGGAGCGGGCGCGTCCGGGCACGCCCGGGCGCGCCCAACGCTGTGCGCGCCCGATGCCGTCGGGCCCGACGGGCCACGGCTGGCGCCTGAGCGGTTTCGTGCTCGCCTCCCTGGCGGCCCACGCCGCGCTGCTGCTCTATGGGCTGTCGTCCATCCGCCTGCCGACGCTCGCGCCCCATCCCGGCGCCGCCCCAGTCATCGCGGCCCGCCTGCTCACGCACCGGCCCGCGCCCCGGAGCGAACCCACGCCGCGGCCAACGTCCACTCCGCCTGCCGCGCACAAGCCGGCGGCGCATCACGCGCCCGCGCATCGAGCCTCGCCGCGACACCGTATACGCCACGCCGACGCCGCACACCGATCGCGCCCGGCGCCCGCCTCCGACGCGCCGGCAAAGACCCGCGAGCGCCACGATCAGCGGAGCCCGCCCGCCCCCCGGGGCGCCTCGCCGGGGGAGCGCGCCTCGCCCGCGGCGCACTCGCCGGGTCGAGCCCCGCCCCGCCCCGCGATCCGCGGCGCGGCGGTCAGGGCCAGGCTCGAGCATGCCTTGCGCGCCCATTTTTATTATCCCTATGTCGCCCGGCGCAACGGCTGGCAGGGCGAGACCGATCTGGGCCTGCATATCAGCGCCGACGGGCGCATCAGCGGCGTGCACGTGGTCAAGAGCTCCGGACACCGGATGCTCGATCGCGCCGCCGTGAAGAGCGCACGGCGTATCAAAGTCCTGCCCGAGCTTGTAGACTTGCTCTACGGGCGGGCGCTGAACCTCGTCCTGCCGGTGCGCTACCGGCTCTACGACGGCTGACAGACATGGGCAACCGCCTCTCCAAGATCTACACCCGCACCGGCGACAAGGGCACGACCGGCCTCGGCGACGGACGGCGCGTCGACAAGGACCACCCGCGGGTGGAGGCCATCGGTACCGTCGACGAGCTCAACAGCCTGGTCGGCCTCATCCTCGCCTACGACATTCCCCCCGCCGTGCGCGAATGCCTCACCGACGTCCAGCACGACCTGTTCGACCTCGGCGGCGAGTTGGCGATGCCGGGCCACGTCTTCATCGGCGCCGAGTACGCCGAGCGCCTGGAACGCGCGCTCGATGGCTTCAACGCCGATCTGCCGAACCTCAAGGAATTCATCCTGCCGGCGGGCGGGCCGGCCACGGCCACCTGCCACCTCGCACGCGCCGTGTGCCGGCGCGCCGAGCGCTGCGTCATCACCCTCGGGCGCGCCGAGGCGGTCAACGCGCCCGTCACCACCTACCTCAATCGCCTCTCGGACCTGCTGTTCGTGCTGGCACGGCTGCTCTCGCGCCACGAGGCCGGCGCCGAGGTCCTGTGGCAGCCCGGGCGCAGCCGCGGGGCCGGGGGCTCCGGCGCGGGCTGAGCGCCAACCGAGAGCCGGCCGAGAGCCGGCCGACAGCGGCGGTGAGCGGCATGGCCCGCGCACGCCTCCTATACTCTCAGGGCTGTCCCGAATCCCCTTCCAACGCCGTGCATCGACGATGCGGGAGTGTCCCATGTCCGCGGAAAAACCCGAGCTCAAGGTCAGCGTCTTCTCCGACTATATCTGCCCGTTCTGCTACATCGGCAGCCGGCGCCTGCTGCGCCTGGAGCAGGACTACGACCTCAAGGTCAACTGGGCGGGGTTGGAGATCCATCCCGACACACCCCCCGAAGGCATGCCCATCGAGCGTCTGGGCTACCCCCGCGCCCAGTGGGCACAGATGATGGCCGCCCTGAACGAGATGGCCGCCGAGGAAGGTATCGAGCTGGAGGACCACGACTTCACCACCAACTCCCACCGGGCCCTGCTGCTCTCGGAGGCGGCCAAGCGCGCGGGCCGGGAGGTGTTCTATGCCCTGCACGAACGCCTGTTCCACGCCTTCTTCTCCCAGGGCAAGAACATCGGCGACGAAGGAGTGCTGCGCACCCTCGCCGCCGACGTCGGGGTACCCGAGGACATCGTGAACGTGGCCTGGCACAACCAGGACTACGAGCAGCGCCTGAAGCTCAACCTGCAGCACGCGCGGGACCTGGGCGTGCGCGGCACGCCGACCTTCGTCTTCGGCGAGGAGCTGCTCGTCGGCGCGGTGCCGCTCGCCGAGCTGCAGGCCGCGGCGCGCCGCGCCAGCCACGCCCTGGACGCGGGGGCGCCGTAGGACGGCGGGTGCGCCGGGTCCGCGGTTCGGGTTATCATCCACGCCCGCGAACGAACACCATTGAAAGACACGCCATGGCGAGCTTTGCCGAGAATCTCGAAACCCTGCCCAGCGTCGAGGGACTGGAGCGCCTGGAACTCTACGCGGCCGACAGCCACGAGCCCAGCGCCGTCATCGAAAACCGCCCGGGCCAGAGCGGCTCACTGGCGGTCTATTACAAGGTGGCGGTGGACTTCGGCGGTATCGGTCCGTCGGCCGCCGAACGCGCCCTGGACCTCTACGCCGAGCACGTCGAAGACGCCCGGGCCCATCCGGGCAAGCACCCGAATATCGACCGCCTGCTCGAGGTGCTCGACGCCGGTACCTACTATTCGGTGCGCGCCATCCCCAGGCGCTGAGCCGCCCGCGGCGCACGCCCTCACAAGTGGCTCGCCGCCTCCGCCGCGAGCTTCTTCAGGCGCGCATAACGCGCACTGCCGGGCTTGACGTCGATGCGCACCGGCGAGAGCGACAGGACGCGTTGGCCCTTGCGCACCGACAGGATCGCCACCCCCGCCGTCAGACCGTACTTGGGATCGGCCTGCTGGATGGCCACCGCCGCCTCGTCACCCAGGCCGGACACGCCCTGAATGTCGTAACCCATCGCGGCGAAGCCCGAGCTCAGGTCCTTGCGCAGACTGGTCGAGGGCGCGGGCGTGACCTGCAGCATCAGCCCGGGGATGCCGTGGGCATCGGGCCACTCGCAGGTGGAGACGTTGGCTATGTTGGCCTTGCCCACCCGCCCCTGGCCCAGGCCCGGCGCCAGGGCGTGGACCGCGGCATCGCTCAGCAGCGCACAGGCGTCGGGCGTGCCCGCCCGCGCCGGTGCCGTCGCCAGGGCCGCGGCGAGCGCCAATGGCAAGACCGCCAGGGCGCGGGTCCCAAGGTGAGTGGCCGCCCACTGAGCGAACCGCCCGAATGGGCGGCACCCGGGTGATCTCGATGGCGTCATCGTTCGCATGGTCTTCTCCTGTGTGCGCTCCGTGCCCGGCGCCCGATGATTGAGTCGTGCGGATCTCGACGGCGGTTCAAGGCATAAAAAAACCGCCGGGGGGGCCGGCGGTCGAAATATTGCACGTCCGTGCGCAATGATTACCCCATAGAAGCTCAGTACAGCTAAGGAGATCACACTCGAGGCCCGCGCGGGGCGCCTGCATCGACACCGGTCTGACACCGATAGCCGCCTGCCTCACCTCGGGCCTCATTTTTCATGTTAGTCCGGCTCGCGGCCGATGCCAGCGCCATCCCGCCTTGTGTTGACCTGGATCACGCTTTATCCGCCGGGCGGGGCCCGGCCTTCTGTTCGCGCGGTATTGCGGCCATAATGGTCCACACCGCCAATCCGCCCCCTGCCCGGGCCGCGCGCGCCGCGCCCGGCCAGCGGCGGGCTACCGCGTAAGGAACATCGTGAAACGCCGCACCATTCGCTTGCTGATTCTCCTCGCCCTCGTCGCGGGGGTCGCCGTTGCCATCTGGTACGCCACCCGTCCCAAGCCGATCAAGGTCACCGTCGTCACCGTGGCCCGCGGCACCGTCGAGTCCACCGTCGCCAACACCCGCGCCGGCACCGTCAAGGCCTGCCGCCGCGCCAAGCTCTCGACCGCCACGGGCGGGCAGATCACCGAGCTGAACGTACACGAGGGGGATCACGTCAAAAAGGGCGAGCTGATCCTCTCTCTGTGGAACGAGGACCAACAGGCGCAGGTGGCACTGGCCAGGAGCGAGATCACCGCCTCCAAGGCGCGCACCCAGGCGGCCTGCACGCAGGCCGCCGCGGCCCAACGCGACGCCCAGCGCCTGCTGCGCCTGGAAAAGAGCAGCAGCGTCTCCGAGGAACAGGTCGACAAGGCGGTGTCCGAGGCCAAATCGCGCCAGGCCGACTGCCAGGCGGCACGCGCCACCGAGAAGGTCAACGAGGCGCGACTGGGCGTGGCCAAGGCCCAGCTCGATCGCACCCTGCTCTACGCCCCCTTCGACGGGGTCATCGCCCAGGTCAACGGCGAGCTCAATGAATATGTCACGCCCTCGCCGCCGGGCATTCCGACCCTGCCCGTGGTGGACCTCATCGACAACCGCTGCTTCTATGTCTCGGCGCCCATCGACGAGGTCGATGCCCCGTCCATCCGCGTCGGCATGGATGCGCGCATCACGCTCGATGCCTTCCCGGGCCGTCACTTCGACGGCAAGGTGCGACGCGTGGCCGACTACGTGCTCGATAGGGAAAAGCAGGCCCGCACCGTCGATGTCGAGGTCTCCTTCACCAACCCGGACGATACCGGACGGCTGCTGGCCGGCTACAGCGCCGATGCCGAGATCATCCTCGCGGTCAAGCACGACGCCCTGCGCGTGCCCACCGCCGCGGTCCAGGAAGGCGATCGCGTACTGGTCTTCGACCCCGCGAGCGGCCTGCTCCAGGAGCGCACCATCGACAAGGGCATGGCCAACTGGGACTACACCCAGGTCCTGTCGGGCCTGAAGGCCGGTGAACGCGTGGTCACCTCGCTGGATCGCCCGGGCGTGCAGGCCGGCGCCCACGCGGTGATCGACACGGCCGATCAATGAACAACGCCATGATCCGCCTGGAGGCCATCGGCCGCGACTTTCGCGTGGGCGAGGAGACCGTCCATGCCCTGCGCGATGTGGATGTGCGGATCGACACCGGTGAATATCTCTCCATCATGGGGCCCTCGGGCTCGGGCAAGTCCACGCTGCTGCACATCCTCGGCCTGCTCGACCGGCCCACCGCCGGGCGCTATTGGCTCGACGGCGAGGAGACCAGCGCCCTGGGCGAAGAGCAGCAGGCGCGGCTGCGCCAGCGCAAGATCGGCTTCGTCTTCCAATTCTTCCACCTGGTGCCGCGCCTGAGCGCCGCCGAGAACGTGGAGCTGCCCCTGGTGCTCGCCGGCGTCGAGCCCGCCGAGCGCAGCGCGCGGGTGGCCCGGGCCCTGGAGGGGCTCGGCCTGAGCGATCGCGCCAGCCACCGCCCCGAGCAGCTGTCCGGCGGCCAGCGCCAGCGCGTGGCCATCGCGCGCGCCACCGTGATCGAGCCGGCCCTGATCCTCGCCGACGAGCCGACCGGCAATCTCGACCGTGCCTCCGGCCACGAGGTCATTCGCATCCTCGAGGAACTCAATGCCAAGGGCCTGACGCTCATCGTGGTCACCCACGACCCGGAGTTCGGCGGGCGCGCGCGGCGGCGCCTGCACATGCTCGACGGCCGCCTGGCCGAGGACAGCGGCGGGTCATGATCGCCGAGGACGTGCTGCGCTACAGCTTCCGGGCGCTGCTGGGCTATCGCCGGCGCACCTATCTGATGCTGCTGGCCATGGCCATCGGCGTGGCCGCGGTGGTGATGCTCACCTCGCTGGGCGAGGGTGCGCGCCTCTACGTCACCAATCAATTCAGCTCGCTGGGCACGCACCTGTTGATCGTGCTGCCCGGGCGCAACGAAACCGCCGGCGGGGCGCCGCCGGGCCTGGGCGAGACGCCGCGCGACCTGACGCTGCAGGACGCCCTGGCATTGACGCGCTCGACGGCGGTGCGCCGTATCGCCCCCATTGCCGTGGGGGCGGCGCCCGTGTCCTGGCGCCAGCGCTCGCGGGAGGTCAGCATCCTGGGCTCCACGCCCGAGCTCTATCCGATTCGCCACCTGGATATGGCCCACGGCCAGTTCCTGCCGCCGGGCGATCCCGAACGCGGCGCGCCCTATGCCGTGCTCGGCGCCAAGCTGCGCCACGAACTGTTCGGCAATCACCAGGCCCTGGGCGAGTGGGTGCGCATCGGCGACAGCCGCTTTCGCGTCGTCGGCATCCTCGCCGAGCAGGGTCAATCGCTCGGCATGGACATGGGCGATGTGGCCATCATCCCGGTCGCCTCGGCCCAGTCCCTGTTCAACACCAATTCGCTGTTTCGCATCCTCGTCCAGGCCAAGAGCCGCGAGGACATACCGCGGGCCAAGCGCGCCGTCGAGTCCATCCTGCAGGAACGGCACGAAGGCGAGCGCGACGTCACGGTGATCACCCAGGACGCGGTGCTCGCCACCTTCGATCGCATCCTGCGCGCACTGACCATGACCGTGGCCGGCATCGCGGCGGTCAGTCTCGCCGTGGCCGGGATCCTGATCATGAATGTCATGCTGGTCGCCGTCTCCCAGCGCACCGCCGAGATCGGCCTGCTCAAGGCGCTCGGGGCCCCGCAGCGCCAGGTGGCCGTGCTGTTTCTGGCCGAGGCCGCGGCGCTGTCGCTGCTCGGCGGGCTCCTCGGCCTGTTGATCGGGTTGGCCGGCAACGCCCTCATCGCCCAGCTGTTTCCCAGCTTCCCCATCGAGGCCCCGCTGTGGTCGGTGGCCGCCGCCCTGGGCGTGGCCCTGATCACGGGGCTGGTGTTCGGCGTCATGCCGGCGCGGCGCGCCGCGCGGCTCGACCCCGTGGAGTCGCTGTCGCGGAGGTGACATGCGCTGGGAGGACTTCACACGCCTGGCCATCGGCGCGGTAGTCGCCAACCGCCTGCGCAGCTTTCTGACCGCGCTGGGCATCACCGTGGGCATCGCGGCCGTGGTGCTGCTGACCTCCATCGGCTCCGGGATTCAGCGCTTCGTGCTCTCGGAGTTCACGCAGTTCGGCACCAACCTCATCGCGATCACCCCGGGGCGCACCACCACGCACGGCATGTCGGGGGCGGTGATCAGCAACGTGCGCCCCCTGAGCCTGGACGATGCCGTGGCGCTCAAGCGCGTGCGCGAGGTCGAGGCGACCGTGCCGGTCATCCAGGGCAACGCCCAGATCGAGGCCCACGTCGAAACCGGCGACCGTTTGCGCCGGGCCACCGTCTACGGCGTGGGTCCGGACATGCCGCGCGTGTGGCAGATGCACCTGGCCACCGGCCGGTTCCTGCCCCCGGACGACCCCAACACCGCCCGCGCCTTCGCGGTACTCGGGGCCAAGCTGCGCGACGAGCTGTTCGCCGCGGCCAACCCGCTCGGCCGCTACATCCGCGTCGGCGGCAGCCGTTTTCGCATCATCGGCGTCATGGAGCCCAAGGGTCAGATGCTCGGCTTCGACCTGGACGATGCGGTCTACATCCCGGCCGGCCGGGCCATGGAGCTGTTCGACCGCGAGAGCCTCATGGAGGTCGATGTGCTGCACGCGCCGGGCGCCGACGGCAAGACCGTCTCCAAACGCCTGCGCCGCGCGCTCATCGAGCGCCACGGCTCGGAGGACTTCACGGTGATCACCCAGCAGCAGATGATGGAGGTGCTGGGCTCGATCCTGGATATCCTGACCCTGGCCGTCGGGGCCCTGGGCGGCATTTCGCTGCTGGTCGGCGCCGTGGGCATCCTCACCATCATGATTATCGCCGTCAACGAGCGCACCAGCGAGATCGGGCTGCTGCGGGCGCTCGGCGCGAGCCGCCGCCAGGTCATGCTGCTGTTCCTGGGCGAGGCGGCCGCCCTGGCCGCCGTCGGCGGACTGGCCGGGCTGGCGGTCGGTATCGGCGGGGCCTGGCTGCTGCATTGGCTCATACCCGCACTGCCCACCCACACGTATTGGAGTTACGCCCTGCTGGCCGAGGGCCTGTCGATCCTCATCGGCCTGCTGGCCGGTATCCTGCCGGCGCGGCGCGCCGCCCGCCTCAAGCCCGTGGAGGCGCTGCGCACCGAATGAGGCCAATGAACCGGGCGCCGGGGTCCCTGGCCCCCGGCGCGATCCGGTATACTGCGCAGCCATTTGAAACACACGACAGACCCACACCGAGGACGGCATGAGCGAACCCATCGTAGTGATCGGCATCGGCGAGATGGGCGGGGTCTTCACCCGCGGCTTTCTGCGCACCGGCCACCCGGTCTACCCCGTCACCCGCGCCAGCGATATCGAGGCCGTCGCCAAGGCCGTACCGGCGCCGGCCCTGGTCCTGGTCGCCGTGGGCGAGAACGATCTCCACCCGACCCTGGAGACCATCCCCACACCCTGGCAGGGACGCCTCGGCCTGCTGCAAAACGAGCTGCTGCCCCGCGACTGGCAGGCGCACGCCATCGCCGAGCCGACGGTCGTGGCCGTCTGGTTCGAAAAGAAGAAGGGTCAGGACTACAAGGTGCTCGTGCCCTCGCCCGTGTACGGGCCGGGCGCGCCGCTTATCGAAGCGGCCCTGGAATCGCTCGACATCCCCTGTTGGGAGCTGGCCGAGGAGGGGGCGCTGACCTTCGAGCTGGTCCGCAAGAACGTCTACATCCTCACGACCAATATCGCCGGCCTGCGGATCGGCGGCACGGTCGAGGACCTCTGGTACCGCCACGAGGCGCTGGCCCGCGAGGTCGCCGGCGAGGTGATGGACATCCAGTTCGCCCTGGTCGGCGAGGTCCTCGACCGCGACAAGCTCATCGAGGGCATGGTCGAGGCCATCGACGGCGACCTGCGGCACAAGTGCACGGGACGCTCGGCGCCGGCGCGCCTGGCCCGCGCCATCGGTCACGCCGACGCGGCCGGCCTGGCGGTGCCGCGCCTGCGCGCCATCCAGGCCGAGCACGGCGGCTGAGCCCTCAGCGCTGCCCGGCCAGCGCGCGGCGCGCGCGCTGCAGGTCACGGCACACCAACGCGGCCCCGTCGAGGATACGCGGACCCTGGCGCTGGATAATATCCGGCGGCACGACATAGAGCTGGCCGAGCTTGACCGCGCTGAGCTGCGGCCACTGCCGCCAGGCCGCCAACCACTGCGGGCGCCGCGCCCCCGCCCCGCTGACGATGATCACCTGGGGGTCGGCGGCCAGCACCGCCTCGCGGCTGACCGTGCCGGCCACCGCCGGCAGGTCGGCGAACACGTTCACGCCCCCGCACAATCGCAGTACGTCGGATATCATCTGCCGGCCGTTGACGGTCATCAGGGGCCGGTCCCAGATCTGGTAGAACACCCGCACCTTGCCGCGCCCGGCGTAGCGTTGGCGCAGCGCGTCCAGACGGGCCCGCCAGCGCGCCGCCGCCCGCCGCGCCGCGGGGGCGGTGCCGGCCAGCTCGCCCAGGCGTTCGATCACCGAGGGAATGTCGTCCAGGCGCTGGGGGTCGATCCAGAACACGGGGATGTTCAGCGCCGACAGGCGCGCGACCTGATCGCGCGCGTTGCCCCCGGCCCAGGCGAGCACCAGGTCCGGCTGGCGCGCGACGATGGCCTCCAGATCGAGCGAGCCGGCACCGCCGACCCGCGGCACCCGCTTGGCCGCGGGAGGATAATTGCTGTAGTCCACGGCCCCGACCAGCCGCCGACCGGCCCCCGCCGCGTAGAGCAGTTCGGTGGTGCTGGGGGCGAGGCTGACGATGCGACGCGCCGGCCGCTCCAGGCGCACGAGGCGCCCGGTGTCGTCGCGCGCGGCGAGGCTCGCGGCGCCCGCCACCGTGCCAGCCACCGCGCCGGTCAGGCACGCACAGGCGCCGAAGAGCAGCGCGAACCGGCGGGCCGCGCGGCGCTCGCCGAGGCTCACAGCGAGCCGCCGTGGAAGATCACCCGCGGCAGGCGGTGGTCTCCGGCGCGCTCGACCCGAATGCGGGTGAGGCCCGCATTGGCCACCTGAAAGCGGAACAGGCGATCCAGCGGCATGTCCAGCACGTGGCGCAGCACCATGCGGATGACGCCGGCATGGGCGACGACCAGGACGTGTCCGCCGGCATACGCCGCCACGGCCTCTTCCCAGGCCCCGACCACGCGATCGCGAAAGTCCTCCAGGGCCTCGGCACCGGGCGGGCGATTGGCGAGCGGTTCGGTCCAGAAACGATACAGCCGCTGCGGGTCGTCGCGCTGGAGCTCGGCCCCGGTGTGCCCTTCCCACTCGCCGAAGCCTATCTCCATCCAGCGCGGATCGGCGTGCAGGGGCCGGCCGTGGCGGCTCGCCAGCTCTTGGGCAAAGGCCGCGCAGCGCACCAGGGGCGAGGTCAGGATGACGTCCCAGGGGCTGTGATCGGCCACGGCCTGGCGCATCTGCGACCAGCCGCGCTCGCTCAGGGGATCGTCGATCTGTCCCCGATAGCGCCGCCCGCCGACGGGCTCGCCGTGGCGCAGCAAGTCGATCACGGTGGTGGAGTGTTCTTGCGGTTCGGACATGGGAGGGGTCGGGTCGCCGCTCACGCCGAGGCGCCCACGGCGGGCGATGTGAACATCAACACACGCACCGGCCCGCGGCGCCCGCCGACGATCAGCTCAACCAGCCGGCCAGCGTCAGCAGGGCCAGGACGGTCAACCAGACGATGACGGTGCGCTTGATCAGCCCCAGGGCGTCGCGGACCGCGTCGAGCGCGGGCTCGTCCTCGGGCGTATAGCTTGGTGCGCGCGGCTCCAGGCGCAGGGCGCCGCGACCGCTGGAGATCAGCAACTCCTCGCTGTCCCACTGCCACAGTTCTTTGACCGAACGCCAATGATTGAAGGTCTCGACGAAACTGCCGCTCACGGCGTAGCTGAGCATCGTCAGCCGCGCCACCGGCCACAGCAGGATCATATACAGGTCGTCCAGGGAGCGGGCCAGCCCCGTCTCTTGCCCGCGCGTGTGAAGCCGGGCCACGCTGGCCACGCGGTAGAGGATCGCACCGACCGGACCGGCCAGCACGAACCAGAACAACACACCCAGCAGGCGCTCGGTGGACTTGATGAGCACGGCGTCGGTCATGGTCTGGGCGACCTGCGCCGGGGTGCCGGTGACGTCGCGCTCGAGCATCTCGGCGGCGTACCAGGCCCCGCCCTCGCGATCGCCGCGCTCCATCGTCTCGAGGTAACCCTCGGCGTCGCGATACAGGTCCTTGGGGCCGATCGCATACAGCACCACGCCGATGGCGAACAGAAAGGAAAACACGGGGGTCAGGGCATAGGCCAGTTGGTTGACCGCCCAGACGGCGAGCACGACCGGTACCACGATCGCGATAACGCCCACCGGCCCGTCCCGAAGGCTCATGCCTTCCATCCGGGCATAGACCCAGTCGGCGTAATGCTCGAACCAGTCGAAGCGTCGATAGTCCTCCACGGACCCGAGAAAACGCTCGATACCCAGACTCAATAAGATCACTATCAGGCTCATGGGGTGTAAGTTTCCTGCTTACGCTGTCAGGTTTCAAGCCCCGGGCGTCAAACCCGCCGGTGACCGTCGAGCTCGGCCAGCAACCGCGGCCAGTCGAAGGCCGGGCCCGGGTCGGTCTTGCGCCCCGGCGCGATATCGCAGTGGCCCACCATGCGATCGGTGCGTAAATCCGGATAGGCCGCCTGCAGTGCGCGCGCCACCCGCCCCAGCGCTGCATACTGCAACTCGGTATAGGGCGTGTCATCGGTCCCCTCCAACTCCACGCCGATAGAGAAATCGTTGCAGCGGGAACGCCCGCGGAAGCTGGAGGCCCCGGCATGCCAGGCGCGGCGTTCAAAGGGCACGAACTGCACGGGCTCGCCGTCGCGGCGGATCAACAGGTGCGAGGAGACCTCCAGGCCGCGCAGGGTTTCGAAAAAGGGATGGGCCGCGTAATCCAGGCAGTTGGTGAACAATTGCTCGATATAGGGACCGCCGAACTCGCCGGGCGGCAGACTGATGCCGTGGACGACCAGCAGTTCGATGCGCGTCCCCACCGGGCGCTCATCGCAATTCGGCGAGGGCACATAGCGCACCCCCTCCAGGCGGCCTTCTGGCAGGACGACGCGCATGGCCCGTCAGGGCGCCTCCTGCGCCGGGGCGGCCAGCGCCGTCTCGATGGCCCGGCCCAGGCTGTCCAACGCCGCCTCGCAGTGCAGCGCGCAGTGGAATTCGCCGTCGTGGAACAGGAACAGGGCCGGCAAATGGAAGACCTCGTATTCGCGCACCAGACCCATGTTGGCCTGCGCGTCGACGCTGTAGAGCGACAGGTCGGCGCGCGAGTCCGGCCGCGCCGGATAGGCCTCCAACAGGCGCCGCCAGCGGCGGCAGCCGGCGCAAGCGTCCGAGGTGAAGATGATCAGCGCCGCACCGGGCACGGCCGCCAACACGCGGTAGAAGTCGGGCTCCTCCAGCGGCTGTATCGCCCGCTCGGGGCCCGTCGCACGGTGTGCTGCAATCATGCGTTTATCGATTCGACTCCGGTGACCGGCTAGCTCTGCGTGTCCCGCTCGTCCATGCCGTGCAGCACCATATCGGTATAGCTGACGATACCCACGACCCGGCCCTGATCGAGGACCGGGGCGCGCGACAAGCCGAAGCGCTCGAACAGGCGCGCACAATAACGGATATCCATGCCCGGGTCGACCGAGACCACGGGTTTGGACATCACCTCATAGACATTGACCCGATCGGGCGCCTTGTCCCGGGCCAGCACCTGCTTGGCGATGTCCGAGAGCAGGACGATGCCGTACTCGTCGTCCGCGTGACGCTTGTCCACGATGAGGCACTTGGTCTCCACATGCTTCATCCGCTGCAGCGCCTCGCTGACCGTGGTCATTCCATCGACCATGTCGAAGCCCGGCTTCATGACATCGCGTATGCGTGTAATCTCTCGTTCGCTCATAATTCGTCCTCCACGACCCCGCTGAGCTTTTGGACCTGCTGGGCGACGCCCACGGCATCCTCCACGTCGATCTGGAAGGCGATGCCCGTACCCGGCGTGCTGTCGAATTCGCCGACCGAGTCTATCTTCTCCAGAATCTTGCGGCTCAAGTGCTCTTCGACGAGAAACAAGAGCATATCGCGCTGTGTCTCCAATGACAGCCCGAAGAAGGTCTTGCTGGCCTTCAGTCCCTCGCCGCGCGCGTGGTTGATCACCGTCGCGCCCGTGGCGCCCCCGGCACGGGCCGCCTCCATGACGGCCTCGGCCTTCTCGTCCTCGACAAAGGCGATAATCAGTTTGAAGTGCATGGTTAGTCTCCTTGGGTTCGGCGCGCCTGGGCGCGTCTGTAACGCCATTGACCAAGCTGCGCATAGGCCATAACGGTCATCATCGGAAACAGGCTGGCAAAGGCAATGAGTCCAAAACCATCGATCAATTCACTGCGGCCCGGCACGGTGGAGGCCAGACCCAGGCCGAGGGCGGCCACCAGGGGCACCGTCACCGTCGAGGTTGTCACCCCGCCCGAGTCATAGGCCAGGGCGATGATCATGCGCGGGGCCATGGTCGTTTGGATCAACACGACGATATAACCGGCGACGATGTAGTAGTGCAGCGGCGTGCCGGTGACGATGCGAAACGTCCCCAATGCGATCCCCAGCCCCACGCCGATGGCCACCGCGATGCGCAGGCCCCAGACGCTGACCGTTCCGCCCGAGACGTCCCTGGCCTTGATGGCCACCGCGATCAGCGCCGGCTCGGCGATGGTCGTGGCAAAGCCGATGGCCGCCCCGAACAGGTAGACCCAGCGGTAATCGTACCAATGCGAGACCGCCCCCTCGCCGGCCTGGGCGATGCCGTGCACGAAGCCGGGGTCGGTGAGCTGGCGCGCCATCAGTTTGCCCAGGGGAAACAGCGCCTCCTGCAGGCCCACCAGGAACAGGGCCAGGCCGAGCACCACATAGACAAAGCCGATGATCACCTGCCGCAGATGCGGTATCCGGCGGCGGATGACGAAGAACTGGAACGCGAAGATGATGACGACGATGGGCAGTACATCGAGGAGCGTCGAGCGCGTCACGCTGAGGATATGGTCGATGAGTTCCATCAGATGAGCATCCCGTAGGCCATCACGAAGATCATCGGCGTCAGCGAGGCGAAGGCGATGAGGCCGAAGCCGTCGGTCATGGGATTGCGGCCCTTGATGGCGGAGGCCAGACCCACCCCCAGCGCGGTCACCAGGGGCACGGTGATGGTCGAGGTCGTCACCCCGCCCGAATCGTAGGCTATGCCCACGATCGATTTGGGCGCGAATTCGGTCATGGCGACGACGCCGATATACCCGCCGATGATGAGGTACTGAATCGGCCAGCCGCGCAGGATGCGCAACACCCCTACCACGATGGCCAGCCCCACCGACAGGGCGACCGTGATGCGCAGGCCCAGGGCATAGGCCTCCCTGGCCTCGGCACTGGCGGCGATCATGCCGCCCGCGGCCGCCACCTTCGCCGCCTCGCCGGCCACGGCGATCAGGGCCGGCTCGGCCACCGTCGTGCCAAAACCCAGGGCAAAGGAGAAGGCAAGCAGCCAGGCGACGCTGCCCTTGCGCGCAAAGGCATAGGCCATCGCCTCGCCGAGGGGGAACAGGCTGATCTCCAGGCCGCGCACGAACAGGGTCAGGCCGAGGACGACGAGTGCCGTGCCGCCGAGCAGGGCCCCCAGGTGCGGGATGGGCTGGCGCAAAACCACCAGCTGGAAGAACGCGATAACCAATATAATAGGTAGCAGGTCGCGCACGCTGTCCAGCAGAGAACGGAAAAATGCCCGAAGCTGTGTCCCCACGCGCGCGGCCCTGTCTACAATAGCCCTGTCGGCATCCCGAGTTCATTGTACTGGCGGGCCGATGCCGCGGCCAGCCTGGCCGCGGCGGAGCCACGCGGCAAACCCGAAGGCCGAGCAGCAGCGGACATGGCGAGCGAGCCCGAACAGGCGCAATCCGATCCCGACCCGACGCGCCCGGCCACCACGGCCGTCGTGCACCGTGCGCACGCACTCACGGCCGCCGAGGCGCTGGCCGCGGTCGAGGCCACGGCCCACGGGCTGTCGAACGCCGAGGCGCAGGCCCGGCTGGGGCGCTTCGGCGCCAACGCCCTGCCGCGCCCCCGGCCCCCGCACCCGCTGGCGGTCTTCCTGCGCCAGTTCCTCAGCCCGCTGATCTACATCCTCCTGCTCGCCGCCGTGGTATCGGCGGCCCTCGGCGAATGGTCGGACGCGCTGTTCATCTCGGCGGTGCTGCTCATCAACGCCCTGATCGGCGCCACCCAGGAGTATTCCGCGCAGCGCGCCGCCCAGGCCTTGCAGCAGATGGTCAGCGTACAGGCACGCGTGCTGCGCGACGGCGATGCGCATGTGCTGGACGCCGAGGCCCTGGTGCCCGGCGATGTCGTGACCCTGGAGTCGGGCAGCAAGGTGCCCGCCGACCTGCGCCTGCTGACGGCCCAAGGCCTGGAGGTGGACGAATCGCTGCTCACCGGCGAGTCGGAGACCGTGGGCAAGGATGCGGCGCCGACCTTCGCCGAGGAGACCGTCGTCGGGGACCGCACCAACATGGCCTTCGCCGGCACGATGGTCACGCGCGGGCGCGCCCGCGGCGTGGTGGTCGCCACCGGCCTGGCGACCGAACTCGGGCAGATCGCCCGCACCGTGCTGGGCCGCGCCGAGGTCAAACCGCCGTTGTTGCTGCGCATGGCGCGCTTTACCACCCGCATCGCCATCTTCATCGGCGCCGCCGTACTGATCATGGCCGGCGCCTCGCTCGCCCAGGGTGCCGGCTTCAAGGAGGTGTTCCTGCTCAGCGTCGCGCTCGCCGTCTCGGCGATCCCCGAGGGGCTGCCCGTGGCATTGACCGTGACGCTGGCCATCGGCATGCAGCGCATGGCCCGGCGCAATGTCATCGTGCGCAAGCTCGTTGCGGTCGAGGCCCTGGGCTCGTGCACCTTCATCGCCTCGGACAAGACGGGGACCTTGACGGTCAACGAGCTCACCGCGCGGCGTCTGCTGCTGCCCGGCGACACGGCCCCCTGGGAGATCGCCGGCGAAGGCATGGTCCCCGAAGGCGGCCTGTCCGCCCCCGACGGCCTGGGCGGCGCATCCCAGGCGCAGTGGGCATTGGTCGAACGCGCCTGCCGCGCCGCGGTCCTGGCCAATGAGGCCTTTCTGGGCATGCGCGACGGCCAGTGGGTTCACCACGGCGACGGTGTGGATGTGGCCATGCTGGTCATGGCCCATAAGGTCGGCATCACGCAGGCCGAGGCCAACAACGCCTGGCCGTCGCTGGCCGAGCTGGCGTTCGAGTCCAACCGCCTGTTCTCGGCGAGCCTCAACGGCCGCCCCGGCGAGACCGGCGTTTCGGTCAAGGGCGCCGTCGAGCGCCTGCTGCCCATGTGCTCGACCATGGCGACGGCCGCCGGCCAAATCGATATCGACAGCGAGCGCATACGCCAACAGGCCCACGCCCTGGCCAGCGAGGGCTACCGGGTCATCGCCCTGGCCGACGGGCCGCTCGCGCTGGGAGCGGACGAGGTCTTCTCCGAGGAGCACCTGCACGGACTGACCCTGCTCGGGCTGGTCGGCATGATCGACCCGCTGCGCCCCGCGGCGAAGGCGGCGATCGGCGCCTGCCACCGCGCCGGTATCGATGTCTCCATGGTCACCGGCGATCACCCGGCGACGGCCTTCGCCATCGCCCGCGAGCTGGACCTCGCCGAGGACCCGCGCGAGATCGTCACCGGCGTCCAACTGCGCGAGGCGCAGCAGACGGGGCCGGCCGCGGTCGATGCCCTGACGGCCGGGGCGCGGGTATTCGCCCGCGTCGAGCCGCAGCAGAAGCTCGATATCGTGCAGTCGCTGGGACGCAACGGGCATTTCGTCGCGGTCACCGGCGACGGTGCCAACGACGCGCCGGCCCTGCGCGCCGCCCACGTCGGTGTGGCCATGGGCCGCAGCGGCACGGACGTGGCGCGCGAGACCGCCGATCTCATTGTCACCGACGACGACTTCGCCTCCATCGTCGCCGGCATCGAGGAAGGGCGCATCGCCTACGCCAACGTGCGCAAGGTGATCTTCTTATTGATCTCCACCGGTGCTGCCGAGCTGGTCCTGTTCACCCTGGCCCTGGCCACCGGTCTGCCCCTGCCGTTGTTCGCCGTGCAGCTGCTGTGGCTGAATCTGGTCACCAACGGCATCCAGGACATCGCGCTGGCCTTCGAGAAGGCCGAGGGCGACGAGCTGCGCCGCCCGCCGCGCCCGCCGCGCGAGCCGGTCTTCAACCGCCTGATGGTCGAGCGCGTGCTCATCTCGGCGCTCGTTATCGGGGCCGTGGCCTTCGCCGCCTTCGACTGGCTGCTCGCCCACGGCTACAGCCAGGAGGCCGCGCGCAATGCGACTCTGCTCCTGATGGTCCTGTTCGAGAACGTGCACGTGTTCAACAGCCGCTCGGAGACGCGTTCGATCTTCGCGCACAGTCCGCTGCAAAACCCCCTGCTGCTGTTCGGCACGGCGGCCGCCCAACTGGTGCACATCGGTGCGATGTACACGCCCGGGCTGAACGCCGTGCTCGGCCTCTCCCCGGTGGCGCCCGGTGACTGGCTCGCCCTGCTCGCCCTGGCGCTGAGCGTGCTCGTGGTCATGGAGGCGCACAAATGGCTGCGCGGGCGTGGGACAGGCTCACGCGGTTTCCGGTAATATGGCGCCGACGGCCCCGAGCGGCCGCGTAAAACAACGACAACAGTCAATGGGGGAGCCTCGATGCACGCGAGCGAGACCGGCTGGATACAGCAGCTCACCGAATGGACCGGGCATCTGTCGAGCCAGCTCTGGGGCCTGCCCTCGGTGGTCCTGCTGGTGGGCACCGGCCTGTACCTGACGATTCGCCTGCGCGGGATACAAGCGCGCGGCTTCAAGCACTCGGCCGAGCTCATCGCCGGCAAGTACGACAAGCCCGGCGACCCGGGCGAGGTCTCGCACTTCCAGGCCCTGTCGGCCGCCCTGTCGGCCACCATCGGCACCGGCAACATCGCCGGCGTGGCCACCGCCATCGCCCTGGGCGGTCCCGGCGCGGTGTTCTGGATGTGGATCACCGCCCTGGTCGGCATGGCCAGCAAATTCACCTCCTGTACGCTGGCGTTGAAATTCCGCCGCTTCCACGACGACGGCTCGGTCTCGGGCGGGCCCATGTACACCATTGCCAAGGGCCTGAACATGCCCTGGCTGGGCACGCTGTTCGCCGCCTTCGCACTCATCGCCTCGTTCGGCATCGGCAACATGGTCCAGGCCAACTCGGTGGTCGACGGGCTGAGCATGATCTTCCCGCAGCTCAAACACGACAACTTCAAACTGCTCGTCGGCGTCGTGATCGCGATCATGGTGGGCCTGGTGATCATCGGCGGTATCCGGCGCATCGCCAAGATCGCCTCGCGCATCGTCCCGTTGATGGCGGTGCTGTACTGCGGGGCGGCGCTGTTGATCATCGCCCTGAACATCACCGAGCTGCCGGCCGCCCTGGGGACGATCTTCAATCTCGCGCTCAACCCGGCCGCGGCTGGCGGCGCGGCCATCGGGGCCGCCATGCAATACGGCGTGGCCCGCGGCGTGTTCTCCAACGAGGCGGGCCTGGGCTCGGCGCCCATGGCGCACGCCGCGGCGCGCACCGATCAACCGGTACGCGAGGGCCTGGTCGCGATGATGGGACCCTTCATCGACACCATCGTCATCTGCACCATGACCGCCGTGGTCATCGTCATGATGGGGGCCTGGGGCGATGCGCGTCCCGCCGGGCTGGAAGGCGCCGCCCTGTCGGCGTTCGCCTTCCAAAAGGCCCTGGGCGGGGTCGGTGCGTGGGTGGTGGGCTTCGGTTTGACGCTGTTCGCCTATTCGACCATCATCTCCTGGTCCTACTACGGTGACCGCAGCGCCGAATACCTGTTCGGGGAGCGGGCGGTGCTGCCCTACCGCGTCATCTACACGGTGCTGGTGGTCATCGGCGCCTACGTACCTCTTCAGCTCGTGTGGAACTTCGCCGACATCGCCAATATTCTGATGGCCGCACCGAACCTGATCAGCCTGCTCCTGCTCGCCGGGCTGGTCAAACGCCTGAGCGACGAGTACTTCGCGCAGCCGCGGGAGCCGACCCGATGACCACCCTGGACCGCCAACGCCGGGAGGCGCCCGAACGATGAGCCCCGAGCCCCCGGCCGCGCCGCCCGAGGCGGTACGCGAAGACGTGCGCCGCGCCCTGGCCGAGGACGTCGGCCCCGGCGATGCGACCGCCGCCCTGATCCCGCCCCGGGCCCGGGCCACGGCGCGGGTCATTTCGCGCGAAGCCGCCGTGATCTGCGGCCGGCCCTGGTTCGACGAGACCTTCGCCCAGCTCGCCCGGGCCGCCGGCGCGGTCGAGGCCGTCGCGATCGACTGGCACGTGCGCGAGGGCGAACGCGTCGAGGCCGAGCAGGAGCTGTGTCACGTGCGCGGACCGGCCCGGCTCGTGCTCACCGCCGAGCGCACGGCGCTCAATTTCCTCCAGCTGCTCTCGGGCACCGCGACGGCCACCGCCCGGTACGCGCAAGCGATCGCCGGCACCGGCGCGCGTATCCTGGACACCCGCAAGACCCTGCCCGGCCTGCGCCGCGCGCAGAAATACGCCGTGACCTGCGGCGGCGGCCGCAACCACCGGCTCGGCCTCTACGACGCCGTCCTGATCAAGGAAAACCATATCCTCGCCGCCGGCTCCATCACGGCGGCCGTGGCCGCCGCCCGCGCCAGCGCGCCCGACCTGCCGCTGGAAGTCGAGGTGGAGAACCTGGAGCAGCTGCGCGAGGCCCTCGCCGCGGGGGCCCATCGGCTGTTGTTGGACAACATGGACACCGCCGCGCTGCGAACGGCCGTGGCGCAGACCGCCGGGCGCGCGGAGCTGGAGGCCTCGGGCGGCATCGAGCTGGCGGCGCTGCGCGCCGTCGCCGAGACGGGCGTGGATTTCATCTCGGTCGGGGCCATCACCAAACACGTCCACGCCGTCGACCTGTCCATGCGCTTCGAGACGCCGCCCGCCTAACATTTTATTAACAATTAAGGACTTAGGCTTCGAAATCGGCCCGGTTTGGGAACCCCTTGGCGCAAAAATTAGTTGACTGCTACGCTCAACTATATTCTCATAACCGTACGAACCGCAGGCCATACGACCGCCCCGAATCGGGGCGTCGATGGGCCCACCTCCCTGACCGGCTCTCGCAAAAGGACAACGCAATGAGACTGTCAACCAAAGGACGCTACGCCGTGACGGCCATGATGGACCTGGCCCTGCGCGATCATCAGGGCCCGGTCACGCTCGCCGACATCTCCAGCAACCAGGGCATTTCCAACTCCTATCTCGAGCAGTTGTTCTCGCGCCTGCGCAAGAACGGTCTGGTCAGCGGCGTGCGCGGCCCGCGCGGCGGCTACCGCCTGGCCCGCCCGGCGCACGAGATCACCGTGGCGGATATCATCAGCGCCGTCGACGAAAGCGTCGACGCCACGCGCTGTCGCGGCCAGGAGAACTGCCAGGACGGGGAGCGCTGCCTGACGCACGAACTGTGGATGGAGCTCAGCGCATCGCTGTTCGACTTTCTCGACTCGATCACCCTGGCCCAGTACGTCAACCGCCCCGTCGTGCAGGATCTGTTCACGCGCCGAGAGTCCCTGGCCGCGGCCAGCGAACAAGAGGGCGGCGACTAACCGCCCTCTTGCACCGGCCCCGCGTCCTGCGCGACCCAGCGCAGCCAGGCGTAGCCCGTCACGCCGGCGATGAGTGAGCCGACCAGGATCCCGGCCTTGGCCTGATACAGCGCCCCGGGCGCCTGCTCGAAGCCGAGGCTGGCGATAAAGATGGCCATGGTAAATCCCATGCCGCCGAGCAGTCCGACCCCCGCCACGTCGCGCAGGCGCAGCCCCCTCGGCAGCCGACCCAGGCGCAGACGCAGTCCGAGCCAACACATCCCGGTGATTCCCACGAACTTGCCGACGACCAGGCCGGCGGCGACCCCGAGGGTCACCGGGCGGGTCAGGCTCTCGCCCAGTCCCTGCCAACCCAGCGGCACGCCGGCGTTGGCCAACGCGAACACGGGCAGCACCAGCAGCGCCACGGGCCGCTCCAGCAGATGCTCCCAGCGCTGCAGCGGCGTCGTCGCCTGGCGGGCCGATTCCTGGATCCGCTGCACGATGGCGTGCTGGTGCGGGTCGCCCAGGACATCGGGATCGTGCTGGCGCCGCAGCTCCAGGCGCTGACCCAGGCGCGAGAGATGATACAGCAACCGGCTCGGGCCCAGTCTCGGGCGCGCCGGCACGGTCATGGCCACCACCACGCCGGCGATACTCGCGTGAAGGCCCGACTGCAAGACCGCCACCCAGAGCATGGCCCCGACCGCGATATAGAGCCACGAGGCCCGCACGCCCAAGGCGTTCAACAGGACCAACACGCCCAGGAACCCGAGGGCGTACCACATCGGCCCGGCCGCAATGTTCGGCGTGTAGAAGGCGGCGATTACCAGCACCGCCCCGATATCGTCGACGATGGCAAAACCGGCAAGGAACATGACCAGGGTCCGGGGCACACGCTCGCCGAGCAGGGCCATCACGCCCAGCGCAAACGCGGTGTCGGTGGCCATGGGAATACCCCAGCCGTGGAAATGCGGCTCGGCGAGATTGAACAGCGCATAGATCGAGGCCGGTGCCAGCATGCCGCCGATCGCCGTGACGATCAGCAAACGCGCCTGGCGCACGTCGCTGAGGTCGCCGGCCAGTACCTCGCGCTTGATCTCCAGGCCGATGACGAAAAAGAACAACGACATCAGGGCGTCGTTGATCCAATGGCGCAGGCTCTGCTCGAAGGCCCAGGGCCCGAAGTGCGCCCCGAGCGGGGTCTCGACCCAGGCACGATACTCGGCCGCCCAGGGCGAGTTGGCCAGCACCAGGGCCAGGGCGGTACACATCAGCAGCAGGATGCTGCTGGTCGTCTGACTCTGGACGAATTCGGCAAAGGGCGTGGCGATGCGCTGGAAATGGCGCTCCAGCGGCGTTGCCGGACGCGGGGCGCCGCGGCCCTTGTCCTCACCGGACGACGGCGCCCGCCCGGCTCGCCCCGGCCCGCCCTCGGAACCGGCGTTCACCTCAGCGTTTGGCCCGTTCGGCCGCCTGCACGGACAGGCGTTGGTACACGCCCATGCCCACGATGACCGCCACCGCACTGAGCAGCAACAAGGAAGGATAGACCAGGTTCTCCATCTGCTGGGTGCCGGCGTTGAAGATGAACACCAGGGCCTCCAGGCTCACCGCGATGGTGATAATGGTCATGAACTTGGTCAGGGTGTGGCGCGCCTCGCTCATCGAGCGCAGCTCGCGTTTGCGCAGCACCTCTTCTTCGAGCAGATATTTGGCGACATCGAACACGGCCATGGCCACGACGATGAGACCGACCGAATGGAGGAGCTGGCTGATCACGCGCTGATTGCTTTGCATGGCGTGCACGACGTCCAACAGCGAGTAGATCACCATCGCCAGCGAGATCGCGATGAATGAAATGCTGGCGATCGTATACAGCGTGGCCGAGATGTAACCGAACCATTTCATGGCGTCATCCTCAGGTTGGTACGGCCGCGGACCGGACCGCATGCGAGGGGAGCCGCGCGGCATCGCACGCGCGCGAATCGGTAAAGCCCACGCTCATTATCGCATACGGGAACGGGCGTTTCAGACAAGCCCCTGCCGCCAGTAGGCCAATGCAGGGTCCGTGAACGAGCCGCCGCCGGCCCGACCGTGCGCGAGGCCTTCGAGGCTCAAGCCTTGGGACTGGCCATGCCCTGTTTGACGCCGAACCGGATCAACAGCAGGTTGACCGGATAGGCCGCGATGAACCCGGCCGACAGCGAGACGACCAGAGAGGTCCAGAACAGGACATGAGCGAGGTGGGTGCCGCTGGACAACCAGTTGTTGAGCGCCAGGGCGCTGATCTCCATGACCGTGATGCTGGCCGTCTCGCTGTACAGGGCGTCTCGCACGGCCTGGCGCAGTTCCACGCCCTGCTGCAGCAGCGGGCCCACGGTCATGGCGTAGCCGAACAGGTAGGCCAGAGCGAAGGTGATGACCGTGACCCAGACGGTCTCCAGAGACAGCAGCCCGGCGGCGATGAAGACCCCCACGACTTCCCCGGCCCCGCAGCCCGAGTAGCAGTGCGCCACCGAGCGAAAGCCCCGACGCCAGAGCGAGTCCCGGCGAATCTGGCGGCGCCCGCTGTAGCGGTAGACGAGCAGCCCGAGCGGCCCGGAGTACAGGGTCGTCAACACCCAGACCCACTTCATCAACCCGGCGATCCGGCGATTGTGCCGACGCAGGTCGTGGCCGACGAGCCCCACGGACAGGACGACCAGGGCGCCCCAGAGCACGAGCAGGTTCGGTTCGGACAGGGCGGTCTTTATTTGGGCTTCCATGACGCGCGGTCGGCGAGCGGGCCGGGCAGCTTGAACTCATGCCACCCTAACACGCTCGCCGCCCACGCGGCACGGCCGACCGATGCGCGCGCCGGTCAGTGGTCGACGTCTTTCCAGTATTCGCGCTTGAGGAAATAGGAGGAGATCGTGAACAGGATCAGACCCAAAATGATCCACAGCCCGACCAAGTGGCTCTTCTTCTGATAGGGCGCGCTCATGTAGGCCAGGAAGTTGACCAGGTCGCGCACCATCCGGTCCGATTTGGCAGGCGAGAGCTTGCCCTTTCTGACTTGCTTGAAGCCGGCGATGACCTTGCGCGAAATGCCGTCGGCGTCCTTGACCGTCTTGTAGACCGGCTTTTGCAGCCCCTGCATCTCCCACAGGATGTCCGGCATCGCCACCTTCGGAAAGATGGCGTTGTTGACCCCGGTCGGGCGCGAGGAGTCGAGATAAAAGCTCGTCAGGTACGTATACAGCCAGTCGGCGCCGCGTACCCGCTCGATATTGGACAGATCGGGCGGGGCCACTCCGAACCACTGCTTGCCCTCCTTGTGGGTCATGGCCACGGTCATCTTGTCCCCGATCTTGCGACCGGGCAGCATCAGATTCTGGCGCATCTCCTTGGCCGTGAGCCCCAGGCCGGGCAGCACCTGTTTGTAGCGCACGTGACTGGCCGCGTGACAACTCAGGCAATAGTTCGCGAACGCCCGAGCCCCGCGCTGCAGCGAGGCCTTGTTGGACAGATCCACGCTCATGTGGCGCAGCTTGACATCACCCTCGGCCGCCGAGCCCAGGGCCGGCAGCAGGTACGTAAGGCACAGCAAAGCAACTAATAGCACTCTCATCGCGAAGTCACCCTTGTTGGTACGTCGCCGGGAATATGCAGGCGGGTGAACAGGGGCAGCACCGTGAATACCAGCCAGTACGCCGCTGGGATCCACCAGGTGCGCAGCATGATGTCTACCGGTATGTCACCGACGCGCAGCCAGTCGAGCCCGAAGATCAACGCCGCCGCCACGATGAGCGTGCCGACGTAATAGCCTTTTGAGCGAGGCTGGCTGTAGATCACCATCATGATGAAGAAGGAGAAATACAACTCCGTGAACCGGAAACCCAGATCGGCATGAGCCGGCGTCGGGGGCTGCGAGCCCATGAAGCCCAGCACCAGGAAGGTCAGCGCGAAGACGCCCAGACCGAGCTGATACAGCCCGCCGCGGTAGCGATGGGACTTGACCGGACTGCGGTCCAGCCAGGGCAGCGCGAACAAGGCGACGATCGAGGCCGCCATGCTTAGCACGCCGCTCAGCTTGTTGGGCACGGAGCGCAGGATCGCGTAGAACGGCATGAAGTACCACAGGGGCTTGATCTCCGGCGGTGTCTTCAAGGTGTTCGCCTTGACGAAGTTGTCGGGCTCCAGGAACCAGCCGTCGAGAGTCGGCGCGAAGAACACGACCAACGAGAACAGGATCAGGAACACACCGACGCCGACCAGGTCCTTGACCGTGTAGTAAGGATGAAACGCAACCCCGTCGACCGGGATACCGTCTTCGTCCTCGTTGTCGTGAATCTCGACGCCGTCCGGGTTGTTCGAGCCGACCCGGTGCAGCGCGATGATGTGCACCACCACGAGCGCCAGCAGCAGGATGGGGATCAGCACCGCATGCCAGGCGAAAAAGCGGTTGAGCGTGGCATTGGAGACGCTGAAATCGCCGCGCAGCCAGGTCTCCAGACCGCCGCCGACCCACGGGATGGCGCCGAACAGGGAGGTAATCACCTCCGCGCCCCAATAGGACATCTGGCCCCAGGGCAGGAGGTAACCCATGAAGGCCTCGGCCATCAGCAGCACGAATATGCTCGCCCCGATCAACCACACCAGCTCACGGGGACGCTTGTAGGAGCCGTAGATCAACCCGCGGTACATGTGCAGATAGACGATGATGAAAAACGCCGAGGCCCCGGTCGAATGCATGAACCGGATGAGCCAACCCCAGGGCACATCGCGCATGATGTATTCGACCGAGTCGAAGGCCATCTTGGAGTTGGGGGTGTAGTTCATCGCCAGCCAGATGCCGGTGGCGATCTGCATCACCAATATCAGCAGGGCCAGGGAGCCGAAGAAATACCAGAAATTGAAGTTTTTCGGCGCGAAATAACGCGCCATATGCTCGTTCCAGAGCTCGGTCAACGGAAACCGCCTGTCGACCCAGGCCATGAAACCGGAACTGTTTTTACTCATAGTGCTGTCTCTCCCCTACCATGTCGCGGGGTGCCAGTTTTCGTCGCCGCCGCCTTCGAGCTCGCCGACCCGCAAGGTGGTGTCGTTGACGTAGAAATGCGGGGGGACGGGAAGGTTCAGCGGCGCGGGCGAGCCCTTGAAGACGCGGCCCGCCAGGTCGTAGCGCGAACCGTGGCACGGGCAGAAGAAGCCGCCCTCCCACTTCGGCCCGAGGTCGGGCGGTGCGATCTCCGGGCGATAGGTCGGCACGCAGCCCAGGTGCGTACAGATGGCCACGCACATGAAGTATTGGGGCTTGAGCGAACGGTGCCCGTTCTTGCAGGACGGAATCTGCTGGGGCTGCTCGGAGTCCGGGTCCTTCAGGCGGGGGTCGAGCTTGGGCAGCTCCTGGAGCTGCTTGTCAGTTCGGTTCAGGACCCAGACCGGCCGCGAGCGCCACATAACGGTAATCAAGGCGCCCGGCTCGACCTTGCTGATATCCACGTCCACCGGTGCGCCGGCCGCGACCGCGGCCGCCGAGGGCTCCATGGATTCGATGAACGGAACAAGGGCCGTGCCCACCAGGGCGCCGCCGATGACCGTTGTCGTGGCCACGAGGAATCGCCGCCGCGTCGGGTCGACTTCCTCCTTCGACTGCTTCGTCATACGCTACTCCATCGGGACATTGGCACAAACTGTACTCCGGCAAAGGCCGGACCGGCCCGCCCACACCCTCGCGGCCGAGCGGCAGGACTGGCGGCCGGCGTGTGCGGGGCGCTCTGCCTCGCGAACAAACCGACCTTATTCGCCAACGCCACCGCGCCGGCGATATACGAGCGTCTTCTTAACTGGAAACACGTTACCCGCGTGGCGCAGATTATTCCAGCGCTCTGCGTTGTCGTTTCGTGTTTGGGGCATTAGACGCAATCGGACCCGGTGAGTTCGGTCCTCGTGCCCCATTCGTCAAAATTTTTCTGAACATCCGCGCCATTGTTGTGGTCACAGGCGACGAGCGCCGCACTCGATGCATTGAAGACAAGCGTCATTCGTGAAGTTTTCGAAAGTTTGTGTGAATTAATCGTTAAGACAGGCATACGCTTACTTTCTTCGTTGATACAGATCAGGCAATGCGCACAAACGGATACGACGCATCGCGTGTATCGCTTATATTTTTCCTGCGTTCAAGAGATTCACTAACAAACCTCAACAAGGAGGGCCCAACTCATGGTGCGCAAGAAACTTTTCATCGGGCTCCTGCTCGGCGGTGTGGCCGCTGCGTTGTTCGCCGCCCGAGCCGAAGCGGTTCCCAGCTTTGCCCGTCAGACGGGCCTGGCTTGTGTCGCGTGTCATACCGTATTCCCGGAGCTCAATGCCTTCGGCCGTTCCTTCAAGCTCAACGGCTATACCCTGACGGGGATCAAGCAGGTCTCGGCGAAGAATAGTTCGGCGGCCAGCGGCCTGAGTGTGAACCAGATCCCGCCGTTGTCGGCGATGCTCCAAGTGAGTGGCACCTATTCCAAGGGTCAGGACCCGACCTCGCAGATCTCGCTGCCGGACCAGCTCAGCTTCTTCTTCGCCGGGGAGATCTCCCCGCACATGGGCTCGTTCATCCAGCTGACCATGGAGCAGGGCTCCGGCTTCTCCCTGGACAACACCGATATCCGCTATGCCAACCACGCCGGCAAGGTGACCTACGGCGTCACGGTCAACAACAGCCCGACCGTGCAGGACCTTTGGAACTCGACCCCGGCCTGGGGCTTTCCCTTCACCCACGGCGCCGACGTGCATGCACCTGTCATGGCCGATGCGCTGGCCCAGAACGTGGCGGGCATCGGCGGCTATGCCGACTGGGGTAACGGGCTCTATACGGAGCTGACGCTGTACCGCGACACCAACCCGTTCGACGCCCCCGGCGGCTCCAGCTCTGCGGTGCGCACCCGCGGCCTGTCGCCCTACGCCCGCGTCGCCTACGATACGACCTTCGGCAACGGCGATGACCTGATGGTGGGCGCCTACGGCATGCAGACCTCGACCTACGCGGTCAACTCGACCACCGGCGGCGGCGCGGGTCCGGCCGACCAGTTCAAGGACGTGGGTGTCGACACCCAGTACGAGCATCCCTTCGCCGACAGCAACAACATGCTCAGCGTCCACGCCCGCTACACCCGCGAGAAGCAGACCCTGGACCTGTCGGCGCCCGGCGACTCGCCCACGTTGAAGAGCCTGCGCCTGGACGGGATCTACCACTGGGGCTATCACACGACGGCGACCCTGGGCTATGCCCAGAACAAGGGCTATAGCGGGGCCTACGACGACAAGGCGTGGACGGCCCAGGTGAGCTATCTGCCCTGGCAGAACACCAAGTTCTCGCTGCAGTACACGGCCTACAACAAGAAGGACGGTCAGACGGGCAGCTATGCGTCCGACAACAACACCACCCTGCTGCAGGGCTGGATCATGTGGTAACGACGAGCCCGCTCGTCACCGACCGGGAGACGGGGCGCCGCACTGCGGTGCCCCGTTTTTTTTCGCTCACCCACCGCCGGTGGTGGATTTGGCCCGGGGCGGCCGTGCCGACGGCGGCCAAACGCCGTACCGGCCGTGCATTTTGTCATTGGCACAGCAGTTGCGTGTGTTCGATAGCGAAAGGCGTCCGCCGCTTTCGACCGTCGACAACCACACAAGGAGTCCCCATGAACGCGCGCCGCCCCGACCAGCCGGTCGTCCTCGTCCTCTTTGGCGCCACCGGCGACCTGAGCTCGCGCCTGGTCGTCCCGGCCCTGTACAACCTGTTCCTGGCCGGGCAATTGCCCGAGCAATTCACGCTCCTGGGCATCGGCCACCACGACCTCGATGCGCAGACCCTGGTCGAGCAGCTGCATGAAGGCGTCGCGGCCAACTCGCGCAGCGGCAAGCCAACGGCCGACGACTGGGAGGCGTTTGCCGCCAAGGTCGATTACCTGCGCATGGACCTCAAGGACAAGGACAACTACAGCCGGCTCAGGCATCGCCTGCAGGGACCGGACGCCTCGGCCTCGAACAAGATCGAGTACGTTTTCTACATGGCGACCCCGCCGAGTCTGTTCGGCCCCATCGCCGAAGGGCTCGGCGAGGCCGGCCTGGCGCGCGACCGCCAGGGGAGCCGCATCGTCGTGGAAAAACCCCTGGGCCACGACCTGGACTCCTTCCAGCAGATCAACGCCGCTCTGACCCGCCACTTTCGCGAATCCCAGATATTCCGCATCGATCACTTCCTCGGTAAGGAGACGGTGCAGAACATCATGGCCATGCGCTTCGCCAATCCCATCTTCGAGCCCATATGGAACCGGCGCTACGTCGACCACGTGGCCATCAGCGTGGCCGAGACCCTCGGCGTCGAACGCCGCGCCGCCTATTACGAGGATGCCGGCGCCCTGCGCGACATGGTGCAAAACCATCTGCTTCAGCTGCTGTGTCTGGTGGCCATGGAGCCGCCGGTCGCCTATGACGCCGATGACATCCGCGACAGGAAGATGGACGTCATGCATGCCTTGCGGCCGATTGACCCCGATGAGGTTTCCGAGCTGGCCGCGCGTGGACAATACGCCGCCGGCTGGATGCAGGGCCAGTCCGTCCCCGGCTACCGGGACGAGGACGGCGTGGACGCACGCTCCAATACCGAGACCTACGCGGCGCTCAAGCTGCACGTCGACAATTGGCGCTGGCAGGACGTGCCGTTCTATCTGCGCACCGGCAAACGCATGGCGTCCACGGTATCGGAAATATCGATCCGTTTTCGCGACGTGCCACACCGCGCCTTCCCGGCCTCGGTCGGACTGAACGCCCAACCGGTACGGCTGGTCATACAATTGCAGCCGCACGAGGGCATCGTGCTCAAGTTCATGGCCAAGGAGCCGGGCTCGCAGCTTCGCCTGCGCCCCGTGGACATGCGCTTCAGCTACGACGAGGCCTTCAATATCCCGACGCCCGATGCCTACGAGACACTGCTGTGGGACGTGATGGTGGGCGATGCGACCCTGTTCATGCGCGCCGACCAGGTCGAAGCCGCCTGGCGCCTGTTGATGCCGATACTGGATGTGTGGAACAACAATCCCGCGGCCGATTTTCCCAACTACCCCAGCGGCAGCTGGGGGCCGGAGGCGGCCGAGGCCCTGGTGGCCCGCGACGGGCACAACTGGCTGACACCCACGCTGCCGTCAAACCGGGCCGACAACGCGCCCGAGGCCAATGCCCAAGGGGCCAAGGCCCGAAAGACCGGTACGGCATGAGGCGCGGGCGCGGCACGACTACTATATTTCCGATGGGAGGCCCGGCGCGCCCGCCCCGGGGCGAAGCGTCCCGGCGCCCGGATCCGCCTGGCACGATAGCCGCCGACCCCCGGCCGCAAATCCGCCGATAACGACCAGGTACAGGAGCTGGACATGGACAAGCCCGTGGACACGACCACAGCCGATCCGAAGCATTGGTCGATCGAGGACATCGATTACGGCGCGGTCGATCCCGAACGGGTCCGCGGCCGGGCGGCCCTGCGCTACCTGGTCACCGGCGCCTCGTTCGTGGAGATCGCCTCGGACCTGTACACGCGCAATCTGACCGAGTACTTCGACGGCGACGACGAGATCCAGAGCTGGCTCAAGTCGCAGTGGGAACGCGAGGAAGTCCAGCACGGCCAGGCGCTGCGCCGGTACGTGCAGGCCGCGTGGCCCGAGTTCGATTGGGACACGGCCTTCGGGAAATTCTTCGCCGACTATGCGCCGCTGTGCAAGACCGAACTGCTCGGCCCGACCCGCGCATTGGAACTGGCCGCCCGCTGCGTCGTGGAGACCGGCACGGCCAGCTATTACACCGTCATCCAGCGGGCCAGCCCCGAGCCGGTCCTGCGCGATCTCGCCGCCCGCATACGGGCCGACGAGGTGCGCCACTACAAATATTTCTACCACTACTTCCGCCGCTACCGGGAGAGCGAACCGGTTTCGCGGCCACGGGTGCTGCGCACGCTGGCCTCGCGGCTGCGTGAGGTCGACGACGAGGACGCCTATCTGGCGATGAAGCACGTGGCGCATGCCGATCCCGAGCACCCCGCCGCGCGCTTCGACCGCAGCGACTATCGGGCCACCCGCCGCCAGTTGATGACCCTGGTGCGGCCGCACTACCCGTACGAAATGGCCGCCAAGATGATCCTCAAGCCGCTGCGCCTGAACCGCTACGTGCAGCGCGCGGCGGTGCCCGTGCTCTCGGCCGGGGCACGCTATCTGTTCCTGCATTGAGGCCGTGCGGCCCGGGCCGGTGCAAAAGCCCCGTCTGTGGTGCAAAGCGCCCGCCGCCCCCGGGCGCCGGCGCGGCGGGCGGGGCGCGAACCGGCGCCCTTTCGCAACGCTGGCCAGGGCTTACGGACCCGGCTAAAAACCACACAAATTGGCACAGTTCCTGCGCCCGAGGCACTCAATAGAAGTTCCGAATACCAGATCATTTTGGTTCAACGGGGTGTGATGATGTTGTTGTCCAGGACACGCAGTGAATACATCCCTGTATGCTCGGCGGCCGCGTCCATGCGGCCGACGGTCCTGGACAACATCATCACACCCCGCACCTGTGCTGGTATTCGGATCAGCTATTTAGGCTGACGGCTTGACCCGACCACCTGGAAGGACCGCCCCGTGCCCGATAAGAACGACCGCCCCCAGAGCCAACCGGACGAGGTGTTCGACCGCCTGGCCAGCAGCCCCGAAGGCCTGTCCAGCAGCCAGGTCGGCGAACGCCTGGCGCGCACCGGCTACAACGTTCTCGAGGAGCACCGGGTCTCGCCCCTGGTGAAATTCCTGGGCTATTTCTGGGGGCCCATCCCCTGGATGATCGAGATCGCGGCCATCCTCTCGGCCACGCTGCAGCACTGGGCCGACCTGATCATCATTCTGGTACTGCTGGTCTTCAACGCCGCCGTCGGCTTTTACCAGGAATACAATGCCGGCAACGCCATCGAGCAGCTGCGCAAGAGCCTGGCCCTGCGGGCCCGGGCGCGGCGCGACGGCCAGTGGCAAGAGGTGGCCGCGCGCGAGCTGGTCCCCGGCGATGTGGTGCGCCTGAACCTGGGCGATATCATCCCGGCCGACGTGGTGCTGTTCGACGGCGACTACCTCAGTGTCGACCAGTCGGCCCTGACCGGCGAGTCGCTGCCCGTGCAGCGCGAGCGCGGCGACACGGTCTACTCCGGCTCGACGGTCAAACAGGGCGAGATGCTGGGGCTGGTCACCGCCACCGGCGCCAATACCTACTTCGGCAAGACGGCCAAGCTGGTCGATACCGCCAAGACCGTCTCCCACTTCCAGCACGCCGTGCTCACCATCGGCGACTACCTGATCTACATGACGCTGGGACTGGTCGGCATCCTCATCGTGGTCATGCTCTACCGCCACCAGCCCTTGCTCGAGCTCGTCCAGTTCGCCCTGATCCTCACGGTGGCCGCCATCCCCGTGGCCATGCCGGCCGTGCTGTCGGTGACCATGGCCGTGGGCGCCGTCGTGCTCTCGCGGATGAAGGCCATCGTGGCGCGCCTGGAGTCCATCGAGGAGATGGCGGGCATGGACATCCTGTGCTCGGACAAGACGGGGACCCTGACCAAGAACGCCCTGACCCTCGGCGACCCCGTCTCCGAGCAGGGGCTGCAGAGTCAGGACCTCATCCTCGCCGCCGCCCTGGCCAGCCAGGCCGACCAGGGCGATGCCATCGACCGCGCGGTGGTCAAGGCCCTGGCCGAGCCCGAGCGTCTTCAGGCCTATACCCTGGAGCACTTCACCCCCTTCGATCCCGTACAAAAACGCAGCGAGGCCCGGGTGAGCGACAGCGCCCACGACCGGCGCTTCGCCGTCACCAAGGGGGCCCCCCAGGTCATACTCGACTTGTGCCAGCCCGATGACGCCAACCGCACGCGCATCGAACGCCAGGTCGACGACTTCGCCCAGCGCGGCTATCGCACCCTGGGCGTGGCCCGCGCCGAGGACGGCGAACACTGGCGCTTCCTGGGGCTGCTGCCGCTGTACGACCCGCCGCGCGACGACGCCGCCCGGACGATCGAGCAGGCCGAGAGCCACGGCATCAAGGTCAAGATGATCACCGGCGACAACCGCGCCATCGCCCGCGAGACGGCCGGGCACTTGAACCTGGGCAGCAACATCCTGCCGGCGAGCGCCTTGCAGGACGACTCGAAGGCCGCGGCGCGCGACATGGCGGCGGAGATCGAGCGCGCCGACGGCTTCGCCGAGGTGTTCCCCGAGCACAAGTTCTCCATCGTGCAGGCCCTGCAATCGCGCGACCACCTGGTGGGCATGACCGGCGACGGCGTCAACGATGCCCCGGCGCTCAAGCAGGCCGATGTGGGGATCGCGGTCTCGGGCGCCACCGACGCGGCGCGCGCGGCCGCCGACCTGGTACTCACGGCCCCCGGCCTGTCGGTGATCGTCTCGGCCGTCGAGGAGGCGCGGCGGATCTTCGAGCGCATGAACTCGTACGCGATCTACCGCATCACCGAGACCATCCGCATCATGATCTTCATCGTGCTGGCGATGCTGGTCTACGACTTCTACCCGATCACCGCGATCATGATCATCCTGCTGGCGTTGCTCAACGACCTGCCCATCATGACCATCGCGGCGGACAATACCTGGCTCGACCCCCACCCGGTACGCTGGAACATGCGCCGGGTGTTGACGGTGGCGACGGTATTGGGCGGCATCGGCGTCATCGAGACCTTCGGACTGCTGGTCATCGCCGAATCCTGGCTGCACGTCGCGCCCGCCGAGCTGCAATCGATCATCTTTTTGAAGCTCGTCGTGGCCGGCCACCTGACCCTGTTCGTGGCGCGCACCCGGCGCCCGTTTTTCACCAGCCCCTACCCCGCGGCCAAGCTGCTCACGGCCGTAATCGGCACCCAGATCCTGGCCGCGATGATCGTGGGCTTCGGCTGGTTCGTGCCGGCCATTCCCTGGAGCTACGTGGGCTTTGTCTGGGCCTACGCCCTGGTGTGGGTCCTGATCGAGGACGTCGCCAAGCTCGTCGTCTATCGCCACCTGGACTACGGCACCGGGCGCCACCACCATTTCCTCAGTTTCGTGCGGCGTTCGCTGTTCGAACACAACACCGATCACAGCGGCTGAATCCCGGCCGCCGCACGCCGACGACCGCCGCAGCCGCATAAGGAGATTGCTATGAACCCTGCCACTGCCGACACCCAAACCACGTCCGGCGCCGAGCGTTCGACGCAGCCGGCGCGGCGCATCGAGCAGATCGACCGCTACTGGCGCGCCGCCAACTACCTGGGGGCGGCGCAGCTGTATCTCCGGGACAATCCCCTGCTGCGCGAACCGCTGCGCGCCGAGCATATCAAGCCGCGCCTGCTCGGCCATTGGGGCACCCAGCCGGGACAGAACCTGGTCTACGCGCACCTCGACCGGCTCATCCAGGACGAGGACTGCCCGGTCCTGCTGGTCGACGGCCCCGGCCACGGCGCGCCGGCCGTGCTCGCCAATCTGTACCTCGAAGGCACCCTGGGTGAATACGACTCCGACCTGGGCCACGGGCCGAGCGGCCTGCGCCGCCTGATGCGCCAATTCTCCTGGCCCGGCGGCGTGCCCAGCCATCTCAACCCGGGCACCCCGGGCGCGCTGCACGAGGGCGGCGAGCTGGGCTATTCGCTGGCGCACGCCTTCGGCGCGGTACTCGACAACCCCGATCTCATCGCCGCCTGTATCGTGGGCGACGGCGAGGCCGAAACCGGCCCGCTCGGGGCGGCCTGGCACTCCAACAAATACCTGGACCCGGCCACCTGCGGTGCCGTGCTGCCCATCCTGCACCTCAACGGCTACAAGCTCTCCGGCCCCAGCCTGCTGGCCCGCCTCGACGACGAGGAGATCACCGCCCTGTGCAACGGCTACGGCTATGCCGTCAGCATCGTCGCCGGCGACGACCCCGCCCGGGTTCATCCGGCCATGTGGCAGGCAATCGACTGGGCCTATCACGGTATTCGCGACATCCAGGAGCGCGCCCGGCGCGGGGAGCGCCTCACGCGACCGCGCTGGCCGATGATCGTCTTGCGCACCCCCAAGGGCTGGACCGGCCCCAAGCTGGTCGACGGCCACCCCGTCGAAGGCACCTACCACGCCCATCAGGTACCGCTGAACGACGCGACCGACAATCCCGAGCATCTGGCCGCGCTGGAGACCTGGCTGCGCTCCTACGACCCCGAGGAACTGTTCGACGACCAAGGCCGGCCGCATCCCGAGACGCTGGCCGTCTGTCCGGCCGGCGACCGGCGCATGGGGATGAACCCACACGCCAACGGCGGCCAGCTCCTGCGCGATCTGAACCTGCCCGACTACGCGGACTACGCCCTGGCCATCCCCTCCCCCGGCGCGGTCAAGGCCGAGGCGACGCGCGTGGTCGGCACCTTTATCCGCGACGTCTTTCGCGACAACGAGCAGGCGGCCAACTTTCGCTTCTTCTGTCCCGACGAGACGACCTCCAACCGCATGGAGGCCATCTTCGAGGCGACCGAACGGGCCTTCCAGTGGCCCCTGGTGAGCACCGATGAATTTCTCTCCCCGGGCGGGCGGGTCATGGAGGTGCTCAGCGAGCACAACTGCCAGGGTTGGCTCGAAGGCTACCTGCTCAGCGGGCGCCACGGTCTGTTCGCCTGCTACGAGGCCTTCATCCCGATCATCGACTCGATGCTCAACCAATACGCCAAGTGGCTCAAGGTCTCGCGCGACGTCCCGTGGCGCAAGCCGCTGGCCTCGTTGAACTATCTGCTCACCTCGCACGTCTGGCGCCAGGACCACAACGGCTACAGTCACCAGGTGCCGAGCTTTCTCGATACCGTGGCCAACAAGAAGCGCAGTGTGGCGCGCGTCTATCTACCGCCCGACGCCAATTGCCTGCTTTCGGTGACGGATCACTGTCTGCGAAGCCGCGACCACGTCAATCTCATCGTCGCCGGCAAACAGCTGCACCCGCAGTGGCTCACCGTGGAGGAGGCCGGCGATCACTGCCGGCGCGGCGTCTCCGCCTGGGAATGGGCCTCCAACGACGAGGGCCGCCCGGATGTGATCCTGGCCTGCGCCGGCGACGTCCCCACCGAGGAGACGATCGCCGCGGCCGATCTGCTGCGCCGCGAGCTGCCCTCGCTGCGCGTGCGCGTCATCAACGTGGTCGACCTGCTCTCGCTCATGTCGCCGCACGACCATCCCCACGGCATCGACGAGCGCACCTACGCCGACCTGTTCCCGCAGAACGTGCCTGTCGTCTTCGCCTTCCACGGCTATCCACGGCTGGTGCACGAAGTGGTGCACCACCGCCCCAACGCCGGCGCCTTCCACGTCCACGGTTACAAGGAAGAAGGCACGACCACCACGCCGTTCGATATGCTGGTCGTCAACCACGCCAGCCGCTATCACCTGGCCATGGACGCGGCGCGCTTCGGGGCGAGCGCCAAGGCCGTCCCGGGCGACGAGGCCGGCCGCCTCAACGACCTGTGCGAGGAACGCCTGGCCGCCCATCACAGCTACATTCGCGAGCACGACGACGATCTGCCCGAGGTGGTGAACTGGCAGTGGGGTGGCGGGCGATGAGCCCCGCCCCGACGCCCCTCGACGTGCGCCGCACGGGGAGCGCGGCACGATGACCCGCATCTGCCTGCCGCGCGAGATGCCCGAGGGCCTGGAGGCCCTGACGGAACTGGCCGTCGATCTGCGCTGGACCTGGACCCACGCCAGCGACGCCTTGTGGCGCATGATCGACCCCGAGGCCTGGGAGGCCACCAAGAATCCCTGGTTGATCCTGCAGGACGTGCCGCGCTCACGCCTGGAAGAACTCGGTGGCGACCAGACGTTCCAAAACGAGCTCGCGCGCCTGGATCGCGAGCGTCGGGAATACGGCGAGCGGCCCGGCTACTACGACGATCCGCCCGTCGAGGACGCCCCCGGGCGAATCGCCTATTTCAGCATGGAGTTCGGCCTGGGCGAGGCCCTGCCGCTGTACGCCGGGGGGCTCGGCATCCTCGCCGGCGATTATCTCAAGGCCACCAGCGACCTGGGGGTCCCGGTCGTGGGCGTCGGGCTGCTGTACCAGGAGGGTTATTTTCGCCAGCTCGTCGACGCCAACGGCTGGCAGGAGGAGATCTATCCCTTCAACGACCCCACGAGCCTGCCGATCCAACCGGTCCTGGCCGAGGACGGCGGCTGGCTGCGCATCCCCTTGGAGATGCCGGGCCGCAAGCTGCTGCTGCGGGTCTGGTGCGCGCAGGTCGGGCGCGTGATGCTCTATTTGCTGGACAGCAACGATCCGCTGAACTCACCGACCGACCGCGGCATCACGGGCAAGCTCTACGGCGGCGGCCCGGAATTGCGGCTGATGCAGGAGATCGTGCTCGGCGTCGGCGGCTGGCGCCTGTTGGAGGCGCTGGGCCACGAGGTCGACGTCTGTCATCTGAACGAGGGTCACGCGGCCTTCGCCACCATCGAGCGTATCCGCACGCACATGGCGCGCCACGGTGTGGACTTCCACGACGCCCTGTGGGCGACGCGTGCCGGCAACATCTTTACCACCCACACGCCGGTCGACGCCGGTTTCGACCGCTTCGCCCCCGAGCTCATCGACAAGTACTTTCCGTACTTCGAAAGTTATGTCCGCCAACTCGGGGTCGATGTCCAAGAACTGCTGAAACTCGGCAGGCAGGACCCGAACGATGACGAAGAGCCGTTCAACATGGCCTACCTGGCGCTTCGCTGCTGTGCCCGCGTCAACGCGGTGAGCCGATTGCACGGCGCCGTCAGCCGAGAGCTGTTCGAGCCCATCTATCCGCGCTGGCCGCCGCTCGAGGTCCCGGTCGGCCACGTCACCAACGGGGTACACGTGCCCTCCTGGGACTCGCCCTGGTCGGATCGCCTCTGGACGGAGACCTGCGGCAAGAGTCGCTGGCGCGGCCCGCCGCGCGACTTCGAACAATCCCTGCAAGAGGTCAACGACGAGGATCTATGGGCACTGTGCAGCAACGAGCGCCGCGATCTCATTCACTACGCACGAGAGCGCCTGGCGCAGCACCTGGGACAGCGCGGCGCGCCCCCGGAACTCGTCGCCCAGGCCGAAAGCGTACTCGACCCCAACGCGTTGACGATCGGGTTCGCCCGGCGGTTCACCGAGTACAAGCGCCCGCACCTGCTGTTGACCGACCCCGACCGTCTGATGCGCCTGCTCACCGACACGAACCGCCCCGTGCAGCTCATCGTCGCCGGCAAGGCGCATCCCGCCGACGACTGGGGCAAGCGCCTCGTGCAGCAGTGGGTCGAGTTCGTCAATCACCCGCAGGTGCGATCGCATGCCGTGTTCCTCGAAGACTACGACATGGCCCTGGCGCAGGAACTCGTCCAGGGCGTGGACGTGTGGATCAACACGCCCCGCCGGCCGATGGAGGCCTGCGGCACCAGCGGCATGAAGGTCCTGGCCAACGGCGGCTTGAACCTCTCCGAGCTCGACGGTTGGTGGGCCGAGGCCTTCGCACCCGAGGTGGGATGGACCCTGAGCGACGACCACCCCGAGGCGCGCGACACCGACGACGAGCACGAGGCCGAACGCCTGTACCGTACGCTGGAGCACGAGGTGATACCGGCCTTCTACGATCGCGACGCCGCCGGTATACCGCGTGCCTGGGTCGCACGGGTACGGGCCAGCATGGCCCGCCTGGCACCTCAGTTCAGCACCAACCGCATGCTGGGCGAGTATGCCGATCAATGGTATACGCCGGCGGCCCGCGACTTCGCCCAACGCTGCAAGGACGATCACGCCCTGGCCAGGGACCTGCGCCGCTGGCAGATGCGGCTCGCCGGGCACTGGGACAAGCTGCACCTGGGCGCACTGGAAGTCGCCGACCGCGACGACGGCCTGCGCTTCGAGCTGCCCGTCTACCTGGGCGAGCTCGCGCCCGAGGACGTGCGCGTGGAGATTTACGCCGAGCCGCGCGCCTCGGCCCCGAACGGCCAGCCCGAGGCGCAAGAGCCCGTGCGCCTGGCCCTGACGCGCGGCGCGGCAATCGCCGGCGCCGTACAGGGCTTCGTCTACCAAGGAGAGCTCAGCGGGGCCGCCGCGCGCGGGCGTGCCCGCGAGGAATTCACCGCCCGCATCCTGCCCGATCACACGCAGGCGCACGTACCCGGCGAGTGCCCCCTGATCCTCTGGCAGCGCTGACCCGGCCCGCCGATCGCATGACCCGCCCCCGCCACATCCTGTGCATCAACAGCGGCTCGTCCTCGCTCAAGCTGGCCCTGTACGAGCTCGGCAATGAGGAGCGCTGCCAGGCCGCCGGCGCGGTCGAACACATCGGCCTGGAAGAGGCGGCGCTGCGCTGGCAGTCGGATACCGGCGGGCAAGAGTCATCGCCGCTGGAGGGTATCGACGACCATACCGCCGCCTTCCAAATGCTGCGCGGGCGCCTCGAGGCCGAGGCCCTGCCCGCCCCCGATGCGATCGGCCACCGCGTGGTGCACGGCGGCCGCGACCACAGCGCGCCCGAGCCCATCGACCAGGCCGTGCTCGAGGCACTGCAGGCACTGATCCCCTTGGCCCCGCTGCACCTGCCGGGAGCCCTGGACGTGATGAAGGCCGCCCGTGCGGCCTTCGACGACACCCCGCAGGTCGCCTGTTACGACACGGCGTTCCACCGGCGCATGCCCGAACGCGCCCAACGCCTGGCACTGCCGCGCAGCCTGTGGGATCGGGGCATCCGCCGCTACGGCTTCCACGGCCTGTCCTATGAATACATCGTCGCCGAATTGGGCGAGCGGGCGAAGGGCCGCCTGGTCGTCGCCCACCTGGGCAACGGCGCCAGCCTGGCCGCCATCCGCGATGGACGGCCCCTGGACACCAGCATGGGCCTGACGCCCAGCGGCGGCATCATGATGGGCACGCGCAGCGGCGACCTCGACCCGGGGGTGATCATCCATTTGCTCGAGCAAGGCTACGATGGACCCGCGCTCAAGCGCCTGACCGGCGAGCAGGCCGGACTGCTCGGTGTCTCGGGCACCAGCCGCGACATGCAGACCCTGCTCGCCGGGCGCGCCAACGAGCCGCACGCCGCGCAGGCCGTCGAGATGTTCTGCTATCAGGTGCGCAAGACCATCGGCGCCTACGCGGCCGCCCTCGGCGGACTCGACACCCTGGTGTTCACGGGCGGCATCGGTGAGCGCGCCGCCGCGGTGCGCGCGGAGATCTGCCAGGGACTGGAACACCTGGGCGTCGTGCTCGACACGCCGCGCAACACCGGCCACGAGGCCGTCATCTCGACGCCGCACGCCCCCTGCACCGTGCGCGTCATCGCCGCCAACGAGGACCTCATGGTCGCCCGCCACACCGACGCGGCGGCGTTCTCGCCCGATTGAGCGCCGGGGCGCGGGGCTTTGGCGCGCCTGTCGGGCTTCGCCTATAATCCGGGCACGGGCCACGTCTCGAACAAACCTATAAGCGATCGGCCCCGGAGCCTTGCATGCCTCAAACCTTCAGCGAATACGCCGGCGACCTGGCGGGCCTGGCGTTCAGCATCGCGGCGCTCGCCCTGTATCACGGCTACCTGCGCCTGCGCCTGATTCGCGACCCGGACTACACCATCCAGGCCGTCAACCGCGCCGCCCGCCGCGCCTGGGTGGAGAACATCATGGCGCAGGAGTCGGCCGCCATCCTCGGCGTGCAGACGCTGCGCAACTCGACGATGGCCGCGACCTTCCTGGCCTCCACGGCCGTGCTGCTGATCATCGGCACCCTCACCCTCAGCGGCCAATCGGACAAGCTCGCCGACAGCTGGCATGCGCTCAACGCCGTCGGTTCGCTGCACCCCGGCTTGTGGGTGGCCAAGCTGCTGTGCCTGGTCGTCGACTTCTTCATCGCCTTCTTCAGCTTTTCCATGGCCCTGCGCCTGTTCAATCATGTGGGCTATCAGGTGACGATTCCGCCGCGCCTGCGCCCGGCGGCGATCACCCCGGAGAAGGTCGCCATCCACCTGAACCGGGCGGGCAGCTACTACAGCATCGGCATGCGCGCCTACTATTTTTCCGTCCCCCTGGTCTTCTGGCTGTTCGGCCCGCATTTGATGGTCATGGCCGCCCTCATCCTCATCGCGGTGCTGTATCATATCGATCGGGCCCCCACGGGGGCCTGAGCGTCCATCACCCGAAGTTCGAAGGCCGACCATGACCCGTTCCACCGCCCTGCTCATCCTCGTATGCGCCCTGCTGGGCGCCGCCCCGGCCGCCGCGGCCGGGCAGATCGCCAACGAGCGCGAGATCGCCATGCTGCAAAACGCCGCCCACGGCGACGACCCGGGCGCCCAGCTGCTGCTCGGACTGGCGTACCTGGAGGGGCGCTACGGCCTCGAACCCGACCAGGACAAGGCGGTACACTGGCTGCGCCGCGCCGCGCGCGAGGGCCAGCCCTATGCGCAGCTGTTGATGGGCAACTTCCACGCCGACGGGCGCGTTGACCATAACCCCGTCCGTTCGGTCTATTGGTGGCGCCAGGCGGCCGAGCGCGCCAACGCCGAGGCCGAGCTCAAGCTCGGCATGGCCTACCTGCACGGGCGCGGTGTCGACAAGGATCCGAAAGAGGCCGCCGTTTGGATCGGCAAGGCGGCCGATGCGGGCAACCACGAGGCACAGTTCCAGATCGGGCGGATGTACATGGAGGGCTACGGGGTGGCCGTGGACAAGGAGCGTGCCCGCAGCTTCCTGGAAAAGGCCGCGGCCGAAGGCCACACGCCGGCCGATCGCCTGCTCCAGATCCTGCTCGCCACCGGCAAGGACAGCACGGCCGTCTATCGCCAATCGGCCGACCAGCTCATCGCCAAGGCCAAGGCCGGCGATCCCCAGGCGCAGTACGAACTGGGGCTGCGTTACGAGAGCGGCGCCTACGACGTGCTGCGCGATGACGGGAAGGCCCTGCACTGGCTGACCCTGGCCGCCAAGGCGGGCAATCGCAACGCCATGAAGACCCTGTCACACGTCTATGCCCAGGGGCAACTGGGCGTCAAGGCCGATCCCGCGCGGGCGGCCCGCTGGGCGCGCCGGGCCGAGGCGCCGCCCAAGGAAGACTGAACGCCGTTTCAGCCCGGCGCGCGGTTCAGTCTTTGCCGCCCGAGGAGGCCGCCGCCAGGTCGGCCAGACACAGGGACAGGGCCGCGTCCCAGGGCGGCAGTTGAATACCGAACTCCTCGGCCAGCTTGGCATTGGACAGCAGCGAATTGCGCGGCCGCGCGGCCGGTGTCGGGTAGTCGCCGGTCGGTATCGCGTGCAGTGTCTTGAAACGTGCATCCGCGCCCAGGCGCGCCTGCGCCAGGATGCGCTGGGCGAACCCGTGCCAGGAGGTGCGGCCCGCCGAGGTGACGTGATACAGACCCGCCGCCTCATCGAGCAGCGCCGGCTCGGCCAGGACGCGCCCGAGCAGCACGGCGGTGACCTCGGCGAGCATGCGGCTCCAGGTGGGCGCGCCGATCTGGTCGTCGACGATGCGCAGCTCCTCGCGCTCGCGCGCCAGGCGCAGCATGGTCAGCAGGAAATTGTGCCCGCGCAGACCGTAGACCCAACTGGTGCGCAGGGTCAGATAGTGACCGCCCACCGCCTCCACCGCGCGCTCGCCCTCCAGCTTGCTCGCCCCGTAGACGTTCAGCGGCGCCGGCGCATCCTCCTCGGAATAGGGCTCGGGGTTTTCCCCGTCGAACACATAGTCGGTCGAGTAATGCACGAACACGCCGCCCTGCGCCTGGGTCTGTTCGGCCAGGACGCCGGGGGCCTCGCCGTTGATGGCCATGGCCCGCTCCGGCTCCTGCTCGGCCCGATCGACCGCCGTGTAGCCCGCCGCGTTGACCACGACCGCCGGGCGCACTGCCTCGACCAGCCCGCGGATGGAATCGGGATCGGCCAGGTCCACGGCGTGCGGCGAGGTCCGCTGGCCGACCGCCAACACCGCCCCCAGGGGGGCCAGGGCGCGCTGCAGCTCCCAGCCGACCTGCCCGCCGGCACCGACGACCAGGATGGTCTTGCGCGCCGCGCTCATCGCCCCGCCTCCGCGCCGGGGTAGGCGGGCAGGCGCTGCGCCGGCAGCTGCGACAGGCGCGGGGCCTCGCGGTCGCGGCCCGAGAGCTCGGGCTCGCGCGTCGGCCAATCGATGCCGATCGCGGGGTCGTCCCAGGCGATGACGCCCTCGTCGTCCGGGCTGTAGCGATCGGTGCACTTGTAGGCGAACAGGGCCGTCTCGCTGGTCACGCAAAAGCCGTGCGCGAAGCCCGGCGGCACGTACAGCTGCTGTTTGCGCTCGCCCGAGAGCATCATGCCGACCCACTGGCCGAAATGCGGCGAGCCCCGTCGGATATCCACGGCCACGTCGTAGACCTCCCCCTGGAGCAGGTAGACCAGCTTGCCCTGGGCGTGCGGGTGCTGAAAATGCAGGCCCCGCAGCACCCCGCGCGCCGAAAACGAGACATTGTCCTGCACGAACTCACCGTCGATGCCGGCCTCGCGGTAGCGCTCGCGCTGCCAGGCCTCGAAGAAATAGCCGCGGGCATCGCCGCGCACGTCCGGCTCGATCAGCAGCACGCCGGGCAGGCGGGTCTGGCTCACCTGCATGGAGCGCCTCCCGAAGGACTCGACATGGACCGTCGCGGCATCATAACTCCAAGAATATCACTTGCGCCGGGACCGCGCGCGCCGGCGGGGAACCGCGGGCACTCACCGCCGACGCGGGCCCGGGAGGGGCCCGTGCGCACCGGGAAGATGGTGCCGACGAGAGGAGTCGAACCTCCGACCTACTGATTACGAATCAGTTGCTCTACCAACTGAGCTACGTCGGCCTAAGCTGGCCGCGACAAACGGCTGGGCGGGAAAAACGAAGGGGCGAGTATATAGGATCGACGCGCGGCCAGACAACCGCGCCGGGGCGGCGACTCAGCGCTCGCCTTCGCGCACGCGAATGACGATGTCCACGCCCTCGGCGACCGTGCCCGAGGGCAGGTCGGGCATGGCATTGAGCTCGACCTGGCCGGCATCGATGTCCATCAGGGTGCCGGTGTCCACGTTGAAGAAGTGGTGGTGCGAGCTGGTGTTCGAATCGTAGAACACCTTGGCCGGGTCGACGATGACCTCGCGCACCAGGCCCTTCTCGGCGAACAGCCCGAGGGTGTTGTAGACGGTGGCCTTGGAGACCACCGGCGCCTCGGCGTTGACGATGGCCAGGACCTGATCGGCGGACAGGTGCTGCGGACGGGCGAACAGGATCTGGGCGATCTCGACGCGCTGCTGGGTCGGCGTCACGCCGGACGCCTTCAGCCGCTCGATCACCGCCTCGCGGGTAACAGCCTGTGTTTCCGTCACTTTTTCCATGCCTGTAGTATAGACGTCTTATTTAGACAAAGTCTACACCCGCCGGCGGGCCCACCATCGGACCCGGCGTCGCGCCCCGCATCGGACCCGGCACCGACTCTGAATCAATCACTTACCGGCGCATAGGGCCGGGGATCGAGGATCGGCGCACGCTCCAGGCACAAATCGGCCGCCAGGCGCGCCGAGGCCGGGCCCAGCACGACGCCGTTGCGGAAGTGGCCGGTATTGAGGAACAGGCCCCGCACGGCGGGGTGGGGGCCGATGAAGGGGATCCCGGTCGGCGAGCCGGGGCGCAGCCCGGCCCACTGGTGTTCGACCTCGCAGTCGGCCAGGGCCGGAATCAGGCGCAGCGCCTCCTTATATAGGTCGCCGCGGGCGTCCTCCGTGGTCCCCTTGTCGAAGCCGACGTATTCGAGCGTGCTGCCGACCAGCACCCGGCCGTCCCGGCGGGGAATGAGGTAACGGTCACGGCTGAGCACGATGCGCCGGACCAGACCGGGCGCGGCCCGGAACAGCAGCATCTGGCCGCGGACCGGCTCGACCTCCAGGCCCAGGCCGATATCGGCCAGCAGCCGGGCACTCCAGGCCCCGCCCGCCACCAGCACCGTCGCGCCCGCCAGCGTCCCGGCGCGAGTGTTCACCCCCTCGACGCGCCCGTCCCGCACGACCAGCCCCGTCACCTCCGTCTGCTCGCGGACCTCCACGCCGCGGCGGTCCAGGCTGGCGCGCAGGGCGCGGACCAGGCGCGAATTGCGCACCTGGGCCACCGCGTCCAACCACAGCGCCCCCCGCCCGGCGTCGATCTGCGCCGGCGCCAGGCGCGGCTCCAGCCGGGCCGCCTCGCCGGCCCCGACGGCCTCCAGGCGAACGCCGCTGCGCGCGGCCCATTCCAGGGCGGTCTCGCGCTCCTCGGGGTCGAGTATCAGCAGCCCGCTCGGCGTCCATTCCGGGTCGATGCCCGAATCCTCGGCCAGCGCCTCGGCCAGGGCCCGCCAGCGCGGCTGGCCCCAGCTGGCCAGGGCCGTGACCGGGTCGGGGAAACGCCAGGGATAGAGCGGCGAGAGGATACCGCCGCCGGCCCAGGAGGCCTCGCGCCCGGTGCGCCCGCGCTCGAGCACCGCCACGCGGGCCCCGCCGGCGGCCAGCTCGCGGGCGGTAAGCATGCCGATCAGGCCGCCGCCAATTATCAGGACATCGTACATAGATCCAGCCGCATACTCGGAATACGGTGCACCACGCGCGACGAGGCGCACCGCTCATCGGGAAATCCACCGCCCTCGTCGGGCATTTGCCCCAACCGGCCGCGGGCGGTGCTAAATATTGAATATGGAAAACTCAATCAGAGGCCTGACACTCATCGAACTCATGGTGACCCTCGCCGTGATCGCCGTACTGGTGATGGTGGGAGTCCCCAAGTACCAACAGTTTACCGAAAACAACCGCATGGTCGCCAACATCAACCGCATCTCGGGCGACCTGAGCAAGGCGCGCGACGACGCGGTCAACCAGGCGCAGACCGTCACCGTTTGCGCCAGCACCGACCTGGCGACCTGCAACTCCACCGACTGGGAGAAGGGCTGGATCGCCTTTACCGACCTGAACCGCAACCAGAGCCGGGACGGCAACGACCAAATGCTGTTCATCGGCGACCCGCTGCCCAAGGGCCTGACCCTGCGCACGGTCGTGCTGTCGAGCGCCGGGGTCATACAATTTTTGCCGAGCGGCCTGTCGCGCGACATGAACGGCAGTGGCAGCTCCAACGGCACCTTCAAGCTGTGCGACGCCCAGAAGCAGGTCAAGCGGGCCCGCGCGGTCAACGTGAGCAATTCGGGCAATGTCAGCCTGGCCCAGGATACCAACACCACCAAAGACGGTATCGTGAACGACGTCAACGGAAATAACATCACATGTCCGTAATGCACAACAAGTTCGCAGGCACCCGACCGACAGTGAGCCGCGGCTTCACGCTGGTCGAGGTCATGGTGGCGCTGGTGATCTTCTCCATCGGCCTGCTCGGACTGGCCGGTCTGCAGGCGAGCGGCATCCGCAGCAACAATCTGTCCATGTCGCGCAGCATGGCCATGATCCAGGCCTACAACATCGCCGATCGCATCCGCGCCAATGCCGCGGGGATGGCCAACGGCGATTACGACAACGTCACCACCACCATCGGCGGCGCGCCGACGAGCTGCATCGCGAACCAGTGCACGCCGGACCAGCTCGCCGCCTTCGATATCTGGGAGTGGAACAACTTCAACAAGAAACTGCTGCCAAAGGGGCGCGGCACGGTCACGCGCATCAACCCGGCCCCGGCCACCCTCTTTCGCATCACGGTCATGTGGGACGAGGACCGCACCGGGGCCACCGGCGAGAACTGCAGCGGCAATTCCGCCGTGGACCTCAAATGCTACACCATGACCGTCGAGTTCTGAGCCCATGTCCAAGCGCATAACCAAAACGACGTACCGCAAATGCCAACGGGGCCTGACGCTGGTCGAGCTCATGGTCGCCATGGCCATCAGCCTCATCGTCCTCGCCGGGGTCATCACCATCTTCGTCAACAGCAAGCGCGCCTACGCCCTGCAGGAGCAATACGCCACCATGCAGGAAAACGCCCGCTTCGCCTTCAACTTCATGGCGCGCGACCTGCGCGGCGCCGGTTTCGTCGGCTGCAATCCCAAGGCGATCAAGAATCACATGGACCCCACGGGGACCGGTTACTCGGACACCCTATTCGATTTCAGCAGCGCCGTGAACGGCTGGGAGGCCCAGGGTACCGGGCCCGGCACCACCGTGGACCTCGCCTCGGCCTCGACCGGCTGGGCCGATCCCACGGGCAATGCCCTGCCGACCAGTCTGTCGGGGCAGGTTTCGGCCGGCTCCGACGTCCTGGTCGTCAAGTCCACCCAGTCCGTGCCCGGCGTGAACCCCACCGGCAAGACCCCGCCCAATGCCGCCACCATCGCCCTGAACCAGTCCTCGGGTATCCCGCAGGGCACGGTCGTGATGATGTCCGACTGCGCGGGCGCCGACGTATTCCAGGACGTGTCCAACGTCTCCCAGTCCCTGGCCCGCGGCAGCGCCGGCGGTTTCGATCCGGGCAACCTGACGCCCTCGGGCAGCCCGCTGACGCACCAATACGACACCTCCGCGGAGATCATCCGCGGCACGGCCCAGGCCTACTTCATCGGCACGGCGGCCGACGGCCAGCCCGCCCTCATCCGCATGGACTACTCTGCAGGCACGCCCGTAAAACAGGAGCTGGTCGAGGGGGTGGAGAACATGCAGGTACTCTACGGCGAGGACCTGGTGGCCGACGGCAATTACCTGCCGAACCGCTACGTGCCGGCGAACAAGATCACCGACCCCAAGAACGTGGTGGCGGTGCGCATCGGCCTGCTGGTGCGCACGCCGCGCGACCTGGCCGGGCGCGCCACCGACACCAACAAATACCTGCTGGACGCGGTCGACACCGCCGACGGCGTCCAGGTCAAGCCGGCGCCGGACCAGCGCATGCGCAAGGAATATACCTTCACCATCGAATTGCGCAACAAGGTCATGCCGCAATAGTCCAGCGATTCAGGAGCGCGACACGCCATCATGTCCACCACCGCGACAACACCGATGCCCGCCGCCCGACGCCAGTGCGGCGCCGTGCTCATCACGAGTCTCATCATCCTGCTCGTGCTCACGGTAATCGGGGTCAGCGCCATGAGCACGTCCTCGCTGCAGGAGCGCATGGCGGGTAACCTGCGCGACCAGACCATGGCCCTGCAGGCGGCCGAGACCGGCCTGAAGGGCGCCGAGAACACCATCGACGGGTGGATCTACCAGCCGCTCGCCACGCCCACGGCGACCAACAACGTCTGGACGGCCAACGCCTACAGCGTAATCGACACCACGGCCTACAACGACTCGTGGTGGAATACGAACGGCATCGAGTACGGCACGGCAGGCGCGGTGGACATCAGCGGCGTCTACGCCGACCCGCGCACCATCACACAGGAACTGTACTTCCGCGCCGACGGGCTGGACCCGGACGCGCGGTCCCAGGGCAAGGGGGTGACATTCTACCGCGACACCTCCCGCGCCCACGGCACGACCAAACACTCAATCGTGATACTGCAGAGCACCTATGCCAAGCGCTTCCGGTAATCCACGCGCGCTGCTGCGCCGCGCCGGCATCGGAACCGACATGGAGATTCGAGCATGAACACCAGACAACTCCTCAAGACCCTGCGGGTCGGCGTCCTCGCCCTGGCCGGCGGCCTGCTCGGCGCGCCGTCACACGCCGCCGACCTCTCCCTGGCGACGGTGCCGCTCGACATCCAGCAGGGCGTGCCGCCGAACATCGTCCTGACCGTCGACGACTCGGGCAGCATGGAGTGGAGCTTCATGCCCGATTCCATCTTCGGCGACTACAACACCGACCGGGCCAAGTCGAGCACCTACAACAAGATCTACTACAACCCCAACGTTACCTACAAACCCGGCGTGGACGCCAACGGCCAGAGCCTGGGTAACGCCTCGTTCACGGGCGCCTGGGATAACGGTTACGACCACAGCAGCTGCACGGTGGACCTGTCGACCTCCTATCGGCCGAGCTGGTATTACGGCAACAACTGCGACACCAATACCGAGTCCTACGAATATGCCGGCGCCGCCGAGCCGGCCTACTACTATCTCTACGACCCGGCGACGACGGGCTGCGGTACCGTCAGCACCAACAACGACGCCTGCTACCGCAAGGTGGTGGTCAGCGCCACCTCGGGGCCCGGCGGCACCGACGAGCGCACCAACTTCGCCAACTGGTACTCCTACTACCGCAAGCGCCACCTGCTGGCCAAGACCGCCGCGGGCCAGGCCTTCTCCAAGCTGCCGACCTCGGTGCGCGTGGCCTATCAGAGCCTGAACGCGTATACGACTATTGGCGCCACCCTGCCCTTTGGCGGCAGCGATCGTACGAACTTCTTCAGCTGGCTGTACAACGTCGCGCCCAGCGGCGGCACCCCGCTGCGCAAGGCTTTCGTGCGGGCTGGCGACAAATTCAGCACAGACAGCCCGTATCAGAAAGACCCGAACGACAGCACCTCGCCCAAATACAGCTGCCGGCAGAACTTCCATATCGCCTTCACGGACGGTTACTGGAATGGCAGCAGCCCCGGCGTCGGCAACGTGGACAACAGCCCGATTAGCTTCCCGTCGGACAGCAAGCTCGGGGTCACGAGCTATGCGACCTCGAACACGCCCGACACCTCCATCTACCAGGACAACAACACCAATTATCTGGGCGATGTCACCATGAAATACTGGGCGACGGATCTTCGCCCCGGTCTGACCGACAACGTGCCGCTGTACACGCCGGATACCACGACGGACTACAACAACGACGGCACGGTCGACGACGAGGACACCTTCTGGAATCCCAAGAACGACCCGGCCAACTGGCAGCACATGACCGACTTCACCGTCGGCCTCGGTGTCGACGGGAACCTGGCCTACAACGCCTCGACCTACCAGAACCTGGTCGACGGGACCACGACCTGGACCAGCGATCACATCGACGACCTCTGGCACGCCGCGATCAACGGCCGCGGCGGCTATTACAGCGCCAGCAATCCGCAGGACCTGGTCAGCGCCTTCTCGCGCGTCCTGCAGGCCATCACCAAGCGCGTCGGCACCTCGGCCGGCGTCGCGGCCAGCCTGCCGGTCTACCAGTCGGGCACCCTGCTGTTCCAACCCAGCTACGACACCAGCGACTGGAGCGGCGACATGGTCGCCAAGGACGTCGTCTCGCTCAACAAGGTCTGGGATGCGCGCAGCAAGTTGAACTCGCAGGACTACGACACCGGGCGGGTGATGCTCACCTACAACAACGGCACGGGCGTCGGCGTGCCCTTCCGCTGGGGCTCGCTCGATGCGACCGAGCAGGCCGACCTGAACAAGGACATCAGCGGCACCACCGACGGCAAGGGCGCCCAGCGGGTGAGCTACCTGCGCGGCGACCGCAGTCAGGAATTACAGAACGGCGGGACGATGCGCAACCGCAAGTGGGTACTCGGCGATATCGTCGACTCCACGCCGGTCTACGTCGGCGCTCCCTACCGTATCTACCCCGACGATCTGGAGAGCGCCAAGCACAGCACCTTCAACACCACCTGGGCCAGCCGAACCCCTATCGTCTACACCGGCGGCAACGACGGATTCCTGCACGGCTTCCGTGCCAGCGACGGCAAGGAAGTCCTGGCCTACGCGCCCAGCATCGAATACCAGAACCTCAGCGCGCTGACCTCCACGTCCTACCAGCATCAATTCTATGTGGACGGCTCGCCCAGCGAGGGCGATGCCTTCTTCGGCAGCGCCTGGCACACCGTACTGGTCGGCGGCATGCGCGCCGGCGGCCAGGCCATCTACGCCCTGGACGTGACCAATCCGGGCGCCTTCCACGAGAACAACGCCGACAAGGTGGTCCTGTGGGAGTTCACCGACGCCGACGACCCGGACCTGGGCTATACCTTCAGCCAACCCCTGATCCGCAAGATGAACGACGGCAAGTGGGTTGCCATCTTCGGCAACGGCTACAACAATACCGCGCCCGACGGTCACGCCAGCACGACCGGCGACGCGGTGCTCTACGTAGTGAATATCCAGACCGGCAACCTCATCGCCAAGCTGGACACCGGCGTGGGCATGGCCGACGACCCCACCGGCAATAGCCGGCCGAACGCCCTGGGTGACATCTCCGTCGTCGACGACGACGGCAACTACACCGTCGACTATGTCTACGCCGGCGACATGTTCGGCAATGTCTGGAAGTTCGACATGACCTCCTCGTCGCCCAGCCAGTGGACCGTGGAGAGCAAGGGCGGCTCGGCGGTGCCCCTGTTCGTCGCCCGCGACGCCAACGGCAATGCGCAGCCGATCAGCGCCGCCCCCGCGGTCGATCGCAACCCGACCCAGTCGGGCCTGCTGGTGACCGTGGCCACCGGCAAGTACGCGGAAATCAGCGACCTGACGGACAAGAGCGTCCAGTCGGTTTACACCGTCTGGGATCGCATGGAGTCAACCCCCACGACCATCGACCGCGGATCGCTGAAACAGCAGGAGATCCTCGCCAGCGGCAGCCATACGTTCACGGACCCCGCGACCGGCCAACCCGGCCCCACGGTGCGCTACCGGGTGACCAGCAACTACACCTGGGACTGGTACACGGGCAACGGCCTGCCGCCGGGCAATCCGCCCTCCAAATTCCTGGGCTGGTACATGGACCTGACCAACCCCGACGGCAGCTATCCTGGCGAGCGGGTGATCACCAATCCCATCCTGCGCTACGATCCGCAGCTGGGCGTCGACCGCCTGATCTTCACCAGCCGCGTGCCGAGCTCCGACCCCTGCCAGGTGGGCGGCATCAACTGGCTGAACGAGATGAACGCGGCCACGGGACAGCGTCTGTCGTATACATCGCCGTTCGATTACAACGGCAACGGCCTGATCAACAACGGCGATTTCCTGCCGCCCCCGACGGGCACCGGCCCCAACGTCGCCGGCACCAGCATCGCCGGCCCGACTCAGGTGTACATCCTGCGCATCGGCCAGGGAACCGGCACGGGAACCGGCACCGGCACCGGCACCGGCGGCAACTGCGTCGGGCAGCAGTGCGGCAGCACGGACGACATGAAGGTCGGCTCCAATGCGGACGGCACCATCGTCAAGACGCAGGAGTCGACCGGCGGCGCGGGGCTGGGACGCCGGTCCTGGTACCAGTGGAAAGCCGATTAAGTACACGGGAGGCATTTACGCCATGTTGAACAAGAGAACTTTCATGGGCCTCGCGGCCGGGCTGGTCCTCGGACTGGCCGCGGGCCCGGCCCTGGCCCAGGACGGTGCTGGTCATACGATGACCATCAGCGGCAAAATCTACTCGGTCCACGCCGCCGAACGGGTCATCGTCGTGAGCGACCTGTCGGTGCGCGTACCCGAGGGCACGCCGATCCGGACGGCCGCGGGCTACAGTGCCTCGTTCGCCCGCCTGCGTCCCGGTCAAAAGGTGCGGGTCACCCTCCTGCCCGTGCACAGCAACAGAGTGCAGGGCAGCGCAACGGAGATTCAATTACTCAGATGAACAGGCAATCTCGCTCAATCCACGCCGTGCGTGGAACCCTGGGGCGCCAACACGGCCTGACCTTCGTCGAGCTGATCGTTGTTGTGGCGATCCTGGCGATCATCGCCAGCGTCGGCTGGCCGATGTATCAAAGCCAGCAGCTCAAGGGGCGCCGCAGCGAGGCCATCGACGCGCTGACCAAGGCCCGCCTGGCCATGGACCGCTGCTATTCGGACAACGGGCAGTACTCGGCCGGCTGCCTGCCGGCCAGCCTGCAGACCTCCAAGAACGGCGACTACGGCATCACTCTGCAGATACAAAGCGGCGGCGACGCCTATTCACTCGTCGCCACCGCCCAGGGCGGACAGGCGGCCGACACCCAATGCAACAAATTCTACCTGGGCAATCTGGGCCAGAAGTCCGCCCAGTCCAAGTCGGGCAGCGTCACCAGCAAGGTCTGCTGGGCGCAGTAAGCCGCGGTCACCAACAGGCGCACAAAAAAACGCCCCGCCGTCACCGGCGGGGCGTTTTCGCTTCCAGGGGTTTCGAAGATTCAGGCGCTGAGGCGCTGCAGGGGCTTGGGCAGCGGAAAGACGATGGTCTCGGGCTTGCCGCTGTGTTCGACGACCTCGTTGGCGCCCCAGGCCTTGAGGCGTTCGATGACCTGGCTGACCAGCACCTCGGGGGCCGAGGCGCCCGCGCTCAGGCCGACGCAGGCCTTGCCTTCCACCCATTGACGCTGCAGGTGCGCGGCATCGTCGACCAGGTAGGCGGGCACGCCCTGGCGCTCGGCAACCTCCTTGAGGCGGTTGGAATTGGAGCTGTTGGGCGAGCCCACCACCAGGACCACGTCGGCGCGCGCGGCGATGTCCTTGACGGCGTCCTGGCGGTTCTGCGTGGCGTAACAGATGTCGTCGTTGCGCGGGCGGTGGATGGCTGGAAAGCGCTCGCGCAGCGCGTCGATCACCGCCGCGGTGTCGTCCATGGACAGGGTGGTCTGGGTGACGAAGGCCAGCTCCTCGGGATTGCGCACATCGAGCCTGGCCACGTCCCCGACGTCCTCGACCAGATACATGCGCCCGCCCCGGCTCTCGTCGAACTGGCCCATGGTGCCCTCGACCTCGGGATGGCCGGCATGGCCGATGAGCACGCACTCGCGCCCGGCCTGGCTGTAGCGGGCGACCTCCATGTGCACCTTGGTGACCAGCGGGCAGGTGGCGTCGAACACCGTCAGGCCGCGGCGTTCGGCCTCCTCGCGCACGGCGCGCGAGACGCCGTGGGCGCTGAAGATCACCGTCGCCCCGTCGGGCACGTCGTGAAGCTCGTCGACGAACACGGCGCCCTTGTCGCGCAGGCCGTCGACCACGAAGCGGTTGTGCACGACCTCGTGGCGCACGTAGATGGGCGCGCCGAACAGCGCCAGGGCGCGGTCGACAATGTCGATGGCGCGGTCGACGCCGGCGCAAAAGCCGCGGGGATTGGCCAGGAGAATCTGCATGGGGAACCGTTGGGATTGGCGGTGAATGTTGTAGGTTCAACGCCTATTGTAGGGCCCGTGCCGGCCGGGCGCAAAGCGCTCAGGCCGAATCGGCGGCCGCGGACTCGCGCACCTCGAGAATTTCCACATCGAATGTAATCTCATAACCGGCCAGGGGGTGGTTGAAGTCGACCACCACCACGTCGTCCTCGAGTCCCTGGATGGTGCCCGGCACCTCCTCGCCCGAGGGGGTGTCGAAGCCGATGATGGTGCCGGGCTCGAGCGGCAGGTCGGCCGGAAAATCGGCCCGCGGCAGGCGGTGAATATTGTCGAGGTCCGAATACCCGAAGGCCTCGTGCGGCTGGAGTTCGAAGACCCGCTGGTCGCCGGCGCGCAGCCCGTAGAGGCGGCGCTCCAGGGTATCGACCAGCGAGCCGTCACCGACCACGAAGCGCAGCGGCTCGTCCTCGCGCGAGGTGTCGGCCACGGTGCCGTCATCGAGGGTCACCGTGTAGTGCATCAGGACCTCGCGGCGCGGCCCGATCTCCAGTGTCTGCGACATGCTCAACGCCCTCCTCGGGACCGGTCGTGAGTGGATTCCCCGGGCCGGGCCCCGCCCCCGCCCTCGCGCGAGAACAGCCCGCGCACACCGTCGAAGATCAGCATGCCCGCGCCGACCGAAATGGCCGAATCGGCCAGATTGAACGCCGGCCAGAACCAGTGGCGGTAATAGATCTCGATGAAATCGACCACGTAACCGAGCGCCAGGCGGTCCCACAGATTGCCCAGCGCACCGCCGAGGATCAGCGCCAGCGCAACGGCCTGCCAGGTCTCGCCCGGGCGCAGCTTGCGCATCCACCAGACGATGCCGGCGCTGACCAGCACGGCGATGGCGGCGAAGAACCAGCGCTGCCAACCGCTGGCGTCCTGCAGGAAGCTGAAGGCCGCGCCGGTGTTGTGCATCAGGGTCAGGTTGAACCCCGGCAGCACGGCCAAGGGCTTGTACAGCACGAGCTCGGCGCTGGCGACGGCCTTGCTGATCTGGTCCAGCACCACCACGGCGGCCGCCAGCCACAGCCAGCGCAGCATCAGACGAACCTCCGCTGTTCGCCGCCGCCGGCGATGTTCTCCGCGCAGCGCCCGCAGATCTCGGGGTGTTCGGCATTGCTGCCCACGTCCTCGCGGTGGTGCCAGCAGCGCACACACTTGGGATGGGCCGAGGGGGCCACGGCCACCCACACCTCGTCGCCCTCGGGCAGGGTGAAGTGGATGGCATCGTCGGGCGGGGTCCCGACCAGGTGAACCCGCGCGTAGGAGGTGATCAGGGCAAAGCGCAGCTCATCCTCCAGCTCGCTCAGCCGGTCGTGGAGCTCGCGCCCGCAGTACAGGTCGACCTCGGCATCGAGCGAGCCGCCGATGCCCCCGGCCACGCGCAGGCGCTCCAGCTCCTTGGCCACCACCTCGCGCACCTCCATGACCTGGTCCCAGAAGGCCATGCCCATGCCCTTGTCGGCCTCCTCCTTCGAGACGTACTGATCGGGCAGCTCGTACCAGGTCGACAGGAACACCGACTCGGCCCGCTCGCCCGGGATGTGGCGCCAAATCTCCTCGGCGGTGAAGCTGAGGATCGGCGCCAGCCAGCGCGCCATGGCCTCGACGATGTGATACAGCGCCGTCTGCGCCGAGCGCCGGGCCGGGCTGTCGGCCTGGGTCGTGTACTGGCGGTCCTTGATGACGTCCAGGTAGAAGCTCCCGAGATCCACGGCGCAGAAGTTGTGCACGCGCTGGTAGATCTGGTGAAACTCGTAGCGCTCGTAGGCGCCGACCAGCTGCTCCTGTATCTGCCGCGCGCGCTCCACCGCCCACTTGTCCAGGGCGAGCATGTCGCTCTCGGCCAGGCCGTTGGCCTGCGGGTCGAAGCCGGTGAGGTTGGCCAACAGAAAGCGCGCCGTGTTGCGGATGCGCCGGTAGGCATCGGCCGTGCGCTTGAGGATCTCCTCGGAGACGCTCATCTCGCCGCGGTAGTCCGTCGCCGCCACCCACAGGCGCAGGATGTCCGCGCCCAGCGTGTTGACGACCTTCTGCGGGGCCACGACGTTGCCCTTGGACTTGGACATCTTCTGGCCCTTGGCATCGACCGTGAAGCCGTGGGTGAGCACGCCCCGGTAGGGCGCCACGCCGCGCATGGCCACCGAGGTCAGCAGCGAGGACTGGAACCAGCCGCGGTGCTGGTCCGAGCCCTCCAGATACAGATCGGCAGCCGGGAACTCGGCCATGCCCTCGCGGCGCTCGAGCACCGCGTAGTGCGTCACGCCCGAGTCGAACCACACGTCCAGGGTGTCGGTCACCTTGTCGTATTGTTCGGCGTCCGCCCCGAGCAGCTCGGCCGGGTCCAGCTCGAACCAGGCGTCGACGCCCTTTTGCTCGACGCGCTGGGCGACCTCCTCGATCAGGCGCTCGGTCTCGGGGTGCAGCTGGCCGGAGCTGCGCTCGACGAACAGGGCAATGGGCACGCCCCAGGTGCGCTGGCGCGAGATGCACCAGTCCGGCCGGTTGGACACCATGCCCTCGATGCGCGCCCGCCCCCAGTCGGGCATCCAGCGGGTCTGCTCGATGGCGCGCAGGGCCGCATCGCGCAGGCCCTGCTGATCCATGCTGATGAACCACTGCGGCGTGGCGCGGAAAATGATCGGCGTCTTGTGGCGCCAGCAGTGCGGATAGCTGTGGCGCACACTCGCCTCGTGCACCAGCTTGCCCTCGGCCTTGAGCAGGTCGACGACCTCGGGGTTGGCCTTGAGCACGTGCAGCCCCGCGAAGTGCTCGGTGCCCTCGACGAACTTGCCGTCGGGCCCGACCGGGTTGTCGACCTTGAGGTGATAGTGCAACCCGGCCGCGTAGTCCTCCTGGCCGTGGCCGGGGGCGGTGTGCACGGCGCCGGTGCCGGCCTCGGTGGTGACGTGATCGCCGAGGATGATCGGCACCTCGCGCTTATAGAACGGATGGGCGAGCTTGAGGCCCTCCAGGTCCGCCCCGCGGCAGTAGGCGATGACGCGGTAGTCGCCCACCCCGTAGCGAGCCATGGTGTCCTTGAGCAGGGCGTCGGCGAGGATCAGGCGCTCGGGGGCGTGGTCGCCCACGCCCTCGGTCTGCACGACCACGTAGTCCAGCTCGGGATTCACCGCCACGGCCTGGTTGGCCGGCAGCGTCCAGGGCGTGGTGGTCCAGATGACCACCGATACCGGACCGCGTCCCTCGTGGCCGTCGACGTGATGGCAGCGCGCCATCAGCGCCTCATCGTCGAGCACCTCGAAGCGCACGTCGATGGTCGGCGAGGTCTTGTCCTCGTATTCGACCTCGGCCTCGGCCAGGGCCGAGCCGCAATCGGTGCACCAGTGCACCGGCTTGAAGCCCTTGTGCAGGTGGCCGTTGGAAATAATCCGCCCCAGCGCCCGGATGATGTCGGCCTCGAAGGCGAAGTCCATGGTCAAGTAGGGCCGGTCCCACTCGCCGAGCACGCCCAGGCGCTTGAAGTCCTCGCGCTGGCCGTCGACCTGCTTGCGCGCGTATTCGCGGCAGGCATCGCGGAAGGTCGCGGCGTCGACCTTGCGCCCGGGCTTGCCGATCTTCTTTTCCACCTGCAGCTCGATGGGCAGGCCGTGACAGTCCCAGCCCGGGATGTAGGGCGCGTCGAAGCCGTCCAGGCCGCGCGCCTTGACGATGATGTCCTTGAGGATCTTGTTGACCGCGTGGCCGATATGAATGTCGCCGTTGGCATACGGCGGGCCGTCGTGCAGCACGAAGCGCGGGCGGCCCTCGCCCTGCTCGCGCAGCTTGGCGTACAGGTCCATCGCCTGCCAGCGCTGGAGCGTCTCGGGCTCGCGCTGGGCGAGATTGCCGCGCATCGGAAAGTCCGTCTTGGGCAGGTTGAGCGTGTCTTTGTAGTCGGTCACTGCAATCTCACTTTGTCTCGGGCGCGCGCGGCCCCCTTGAATATCGGACCAATGCAGCCCTATCGCCTATTGTCCAGTGTGCGCGTAATGGTGCGCGAAGAACTCGCGCGCGCGCTGCGCATCGAGCTCGATCTGCGCCTTGAGGGCCTCGAAGGACTCGAAGCGTATCTCGTCGCGCAGCTTGTGCACGAAGCTCACCTGCACGTGCTGGCCGTAGATGTCGCGGTCGAAGTCGAACAGGTGCACCTCCAACAGGGTGCGCGTACCGTCGACCGTGGGCCGGTTGCCGACGTTGGCCACGCCCGCCACCGGCTCGCCGGCCAGGCCGAACATCTCCACGGCGTAGACCCCCTGCACCGGCGAGGCCTTGCGATGCAGGTGGATGTTGGCCGTGGGAAAGCCGATGCTGCGCCCGCGCTTGTCGCCGTGGGCCACCCGCCCCGCCATGCGATACGGCCGGCCGATCAGCCGCTCGGCGCCGGCGAGATCGCCCTGGGCCAGGGCGTAGCGCACCCGCGTGCTGCTCACGCGCTCGCCGTCGACGGTGAAGGTATGCATGTTCACCACCTCGAAGGCATTGGCCTTGCCCGCCTCGGCCAGCATCTGAAAGTCCCCGCGCCGGCCGGCCCCGAAGCGAAAGTCGTCGCCGACGACCAGGTAGTGCACGTCCAGCCCGCCGATGAGCACGCGGCGGATGAAATCCTCCGCCGGCATCGATGCCAGGTCCTTGTTGAAGGCCAGGCAAAACACCCGGTCCACCGCGAAGCGGCGCAGCGCGATGATCTTCTCGCGAAAGCGGGTCAGGCGCGCCGGGGCCTCCTGCGGGGCGAAGTACTCCTGCGGCTGGGGCTCGAAGGTGATGACCGCCGCCGGCAGGGCGAAACGCGCCGCCTGCTCGGCGAGCTGGCCGATCACCGCCTGGTGGCCGAGGTGGACGCCGTCGAAGTTGCCGATGGTGGCGACGCAACCGCGGTGCTCGGGGCGCAGATTGTGCAGGCCGCGTATCAGTTCCATGGCGTGGGCGTCGCCGCTCCCGACTCGTCAGGCATCTCGGATATCCGAACCGCCGACCCGGGACTCACGGTGCCGGGCAGGCGCCTCGCGCGTAAAACTCCCGATTATACGGGCCAGGACAAACTTGTCACTTGTCAATTACTTATCCGGGCCCCGGACGGCGGGCGCCGGGCTGCGCAGCTGGCGCAGGCGCACGCCCAGCAGCCACAGTACCGCGAAATAGACCGCGGCCGCCGCGGCCACCAGGACCGACAGGTGCTCGACCCGGCGCCAGATGCCCCAGGCCGACCACTGCGCCAGGTCGCCCCGCAGATACAGCAACAGCGCCAGCATGGCCCCATTGGCGAGCAGAGTCTGGACGGCCACCCGGCCCCAGCCCGGCGCCGGGCGGTATACACCGATGCGGCGCAGGCCGCGAAACAGCAGCCCGGCATTGACGAACGCCGCGATGGAGGTCGCCAGGGCCAGGCCCGCGTGGGCCCCGGGGATGTGGTGGTAGGCCATGGGCGCGGCGAAGGCGATGTTCAGGACGATATTGGTCACCATGGCGATCACGGCGATGCGCACCGGGGTGCGCGTGTCCTGGCGCGCGTAATAGCCGGGGGCCAGGACCTTGACCAGCATGAAGCCTAGCAGGCCCACGGCGTAGGCCACCAGGCTCAGGCTGGCCATGCGCACATCGCCCGCGTCGAAGCGGCCGTGTTCGAACAGCGTGGCGATCAGCGGGCCGGCCAGCGCTATCAGTCCGATGGTGGCGGGGGCGCCTATGAGCAGCACCCAGCGCAGGGCCCAGTCCAGGGTCGCGGTGAACTCCTCGCCCGAGGCCCGGGCGTGCTTTTCCGACAGGCTCGGCAGGATGACCGTGCCCAGGGCGATGCCGAACACGCCCAGCGGAAACTCCATCAGGCGGTCCGAGAAGTACAGCCAGGTCACGCTGCCGGTGACCAGGAAGGAGGCCACGATGGTGTCGAACAGCAGATTGATCTGGGCCACCGAGGAGCCGAACATCGCCGGCAGCATCAGGCGCATGACCTGGCGCACGCCGGGGTGATGCCAGCCCCAGCGCGGGCGGGCCAGCAGGCGCAGCCGGCCCAGGAAGGGCAGCTGAAAGGCGAGCTGGGCCACCCCGGCGATGAGCACGCCCCAGGCCAGGGCCACCACCGGCTCGGCCGGGTAGGGCCGCAGCCAGAAGGCGGCGCCGATGAGGCTGAGGTTGAGCAGCACCGGCGTGAAGGCCGGCACGGCGAAGCGCCCGTAGCTGTTCAGCACGCCGCCGGCCAGGGCCGTCAGCGAGATGAACAACAGGTACGGGAAGGTGATGCGCAGCATGTGCGCCGTCAGCTCGAACTTGGTCGGGTCGCTCTTGATGGCGAAGCCCGGGGCGAAGATCCACACCAGGGCCGGGCTGGCGAGCACGGCCAGCACCGTCAGGGCCAGCAGCACCCCGCCCAGGGTGCCGCTGACGTGGCGCACCAGGTCCGCGGCCTCGGCGTGCTCGCGCTGGGCGCGGTACTCGCTGACCACCGGCACGAAGGCCTGGGAGAAGGCCCCCTCGGCGAACATCCGGCGCAGGAAATTGGGCACCTTGAAGGCCACGAAGAAGGCGTCGGTGCCCGCCATGGCCCCGAACAGCGTGGCGAAGACGATATCGCGCACCAGGCCCAGGACCCGGGAGACCAGGGTGAAGCCGCTGACCGTGGCGGTGGAACGAAGCAAGCCCATTCGAGTGCGCTTTCGGGGCCGTCCGAGGCCGCCGGGGCTTCGGGAAACGGCTCAAAATCTCCAATTATTGCAAGTGCTTATTGTTGTCCGGGGACGAATCCAGGATATTACCCTACTCGGCGGGGGCGTTGACAGCGGCGCGCGCCCATCGCACGCCCTGAAGTTGACAAAAGCCCGCGAAATCCGCAAACTACGCGGCTTTCCCGGCTCATCCGGGACGCGAATTCGTGAGAGCCGTTCAGAATATTCAGGCACCGTCCTGACTTAGGAGCACATACCTTGGCCAACACCGCACAAGCCCGCAAGCGCGCCCGCCAGGCGGAAAAGCACCGCGCGCTCAACGCCGCACAGCGCTCGCAGATGCGTACCGCGATGAAGAAGGTCCTCAAGGCCATCAGCGCCGGCGACAAGGCCGCCGCCGAGAGCGCCTACAAAGAGGCGCTGCCGATGATCGACCGCATGGCCGGCAAGGGCCTGATCCACGCCAACAAGGCCGCCCGGCACAAGAGCCGCCTGAACGCGCGCGTCCGGGCCCTGTAAGGGTTTCAGCCCCCCCAAGCTCTCGGTTCGAGGGCAAGCCAGCACGGACGGCACGAAAAGAGGCCGGTCCCGCCAGGGATCGGCCTTTTTCTTTGCCCGCAGGACTGCAATCGGGGCCGTCGTCAAATCACCACCAGATTGTCCCGGTGGATGAGTTCCGGCTCCACCACGTAGCCCAACAGCGCCTCGATGCGGTCCGAGGGCTGGCCCATGATGGCCCGCGCCTCCCCGGCCGAATAATTGACCAGCCCCCGGGCGACCTCCCGGCCGGCCTCGTCGAGGCAGGCCACCACCTCGCCGCGCGCGAACTGCCCCTCGACCTGCCGCACCCCGACCGGCAGCAGGCTGCGCCCGGACTCGCGCAGGACCTTCACGGCCCCGGGGTCCAGCACCAGGCGCCCGCGCATCTGCAGGTGGCCGGCCAGCCACTGCTTGCGGGCGGTGACCGGCACCTGGCCGGCGGCCAGCAGGGTGCCCAGCGTCTCCCCGGCGTGCAGGCGCGGCAGGATATCGGGCTCGCGCCCGGAGGCGATGACCGTGGAGGCCCCGGAGCGGGCCGCCAGGCGCGCCGCCCGGACCTTGGTCAGCATGCCGCCCCGGCCCAGCGTGCCCGCCCCGCCCTCGGCCATGGCCTCCAGGGCCGGGTCCTCGGCGGGGGCCTGCGGGATGAGTCTGGCATCGGCATGTTCGCGCGGATTGCGGTCGAACAGGCCGGCCTGGTCGGTCAGTATCACCAGCACCTCGGCCTCGACCAGGTTGGCCACCAGGGCGCCCAGGGTGTCGTTGTCGCCGAAGCGGATCTCGTCGGTGACCACCGTGTCGTTCTCGTTGACCACGGGCACGGCCCCCAGCTCCAGCAGGGTGCGCAGGGTGCTGCGGGCGTTGAGATAGCGCTTGCGGCTGGACAGGTCGTCGTGAGTGAGCAGGACCTGGGCGGTGTGCATGCCGTGGGTCTGGAAGCGCGACTCATAGGCCTGGACCAGGCCCATCTGGCCCACCGCGGCGGCCGCCTGCAGCTCGTGGATGGCGTGCGGGCGGCGCTGCCAGCCCAGGCGGATCATGCCCTCGGCCACGGCGCCCGAGGAGACCAGCACGACATCGACGCCCTGGCGGCGCAGACCGGCGATCTGGTCGACCCAGGCCGCGATCCCCGCCTGGTTCAGGCCCACGCCGTCGTTGGTCAGCAGGGCGCTGCCGATCTTCACCACCCAGCGGCGCGACTGGATCAGGCGCCGGCGACCGGCTCCGTCGTCGCCCTGGTCGTTGTTGCTGCCATTACTCATGCGCGGCTCAGTGCTCCCTGTCCGGGTCTTGTTCTTGTGCCGGCTCGGCTTGCGGCGCCGGCTCGGGGGGCCGGTGGGCCTCCAAGTATTCCATAATCCGGTAGCACAGTTCCCGCGTGCCCTGCCCGGACAGGGCCGATATCCGGTACACCGGCCCGTCCCAATCGAGACGGCGCACGATGTCCTCACAGCGCGCCTCGCGCTCGTCCTCGGCCGCCAGCAGGTCCACCTTGTTCAGGACCAGCCAGCGCTCGCGTGCGGCCAGCTCCGGGCTGAATTTGGCCAGCTCGGCGGCGATGGTCCGCACGGCGGCCACCGGGTCGGCGTCGGGGTCCCCCGAGTCGATCAGGGCCGGGTCGCCCGGGGCGACATCGACCAGGTGCAGCAGCAACCGGGTGCGCGCCACGTGCTTGAGAAAGCGGATCCCCAGGCCCGCCCCCTCGGCCGCCCCGCCGATGAGACCGGGAATGTCGGCCACCACGAAGCTGCGGTGGGCCTCAACGCTGACCACCCCCAGGTTGGGGTGCAGGGTCGTGAAGGGGTAGTCGGCCACCTTGGGCCGGGCCGCGGAGACGGCGCGGATGAAGGTCGACTTGCCGGCGTTGGGCAGGCCCAGCAGGCCGACGTCGGCCAGGACCTTGAGCTCCAGGCGCAGGTGGCGGGCCTCGCCGGGGGTGCCCGGGGTGAACTGGCGCGGGGCGCGGTTGGTGCTGGACTTGTAGCGGGTGTTGCCCAGGCCGTGAAAGCCGCCCTGGGCCACGCACAGGCGCTGGTCGATGGCCACCAGGTCGCCGATGAGCTCGCCGGTGTCGACGTCGTGAACCACGGTGCCGACCGGCACCCGCACGACCAGGTCCTCGCCGCTCTTGCCGGTGCAATTGCGCCCGGCCCCGGGCTGGCCGTTTTCGGCCTTGAAGCGCCGCGTATAGCGAAAATCGGCTAGGGTGTTGATGTTGTTGTCGGCCACCAGATAGACGCTGCCCCCGTCGCCCCCGTCGCCGCCGTCGGGCCCGCCGTAGGGGATGTACTTCTCCCGGCGAAAGCTCACGCAGCCGTGGCCGCCCTTGCCGGCCTCGACGCGGATTGTGGCCTCATCGACGAATTTCATAACCGCGTAACCAAGTCTCGAGTTGCGAGTGACGAGTAACGAGGTCGGGATTCTCCATCCTCGGACCTCGACCCTCGCGACTCGTTACTGGCGCCCCGGCGCCAGAAACACGAAAGCCCCGTCGCAGACGGGGCTTTCGTCGAGTCTGGACGCGGGGCGCCGCTGTCAGGCCGGAACGACGCTGACCACCTTGCGCCCCTTCGGGCCCTTGGTCTCGAACACCACCTTGCCGTCCGCCTTGGCGAACAGGGTGTCGTCGCGGCCCTGGCCCACGTTCAGCCCGGGGTGGAACTTGGTGCCGCGCTGGCGGATCAGGATGTTGCCCGCGATCACCGCCTGGCCGCCGAAGCGCTTCACGCCGAGGCGTTTGGACTCCGAATCGCGGCCGTTGCGTGTGCTGCCGCCTGCCTTTTTATGTGCCATTGCCTGTTTTCCTCTCGCTGTTCGTCGGCGCTCAGCCCGTGATACCCGTGATCTCCAGCTCGGTGTACGCCTGGCGATGACCCTGGGTCTTCTTGTGGTGCTTGCGCCGGCGGAACTTGACGATCTTGATCTTCTCGCCGCGGCCGTGGGCCTTGACCGTGGCGCTGACCTTGCCGCCCGCCACGTAGGGCGTGCCGACCTTGATGTCCTCGCCATTGGCCACCAGCAGGACCTTGTCCAGCTCGACCTTGTCGCCCTCGGCGGCCTTCAGTTTCTCCACGCGCAGACGCTGGCCCTCGGCCACCTTGTACTGCTTGCCACCGGTCTCGATTACCGCGTACATATCCGTTCTCTCCAGGGAAATCCCCCGCGCTCGGAGGCCCCGTGTTGAAGCCCCGTGTTGAGGCCCCATGTTGCAGCTTGGTTCGGCCCCGCACCCTGCCGGGCCAACGCCATGAAAGACCGGCAATTCTACCCACTGGCGCGGCGCCGGTCAAACCCGAAACGGGCCCGCCGGCGCCCCGCGGCGCGGGGCCGGGCGCCCCCGCTCGCCCGCCTCGGCGGGGCCCGCCGCCCCGGCCGGCCAAGCCTTGACAGGGCCCCCCCTCCCCCCTAGCATGCCCTCCTTTGCCGGTTGGTGCTCCTTGTAAGTCCCGATGGACATTAGCAATATCCAGGCCCTCGTCGGCGACGACATGGAGGGCGTCAACGCCTGCATTCGCGAGCGCCTGCGCTCGGAGGTGGTGCTGATCAATCAGATCGGCCACTACATCGTCAACAGCGGCGGCAAGCGCCTGCGCCCCATCCTGCACCTGCTCAGCGCCCGCGCCCTGGGCTACGAAGGCCCCCACCACATCGAGCTGGCGGCGATCATCGAGTTCATCCACACCGCCACCCTGCTCCACGACGACGTCGTCGACGCCTCGGAGCTGCGCCGCGGCCACGACACCGCCAACGCCCTGTGGGGCAACGAGGCCAGCGTCCTGGTCGGCGATTTCCTCTACTCGCGCTCCTTCGAGATGATGGTCGAGATCCAGAACATGCGAGTCATGGAGATCATGGCCCACACCACCAACACCATCGCCGAGGGCGAGGTCCAGCAGCTGCTCAACTGCCACGACCCCGACACCGACGAGGCCCGCTACCTGGAGGTCATCCACAACAAGACCGCCAAGCTGTTCGAGGCGGCCACCCAGCTCGGCGCCGTGCTCGGGGGCGCCGGGGCCGACGTCGAACAGGCGATGGCCGCCTACGGCATGCACGTGGGCACCGCGTTCCAGCTGGTCGACGACGTACTCGACTACTCGGACTCCAGCGAGGAGATCGGCAAGAACATCGGCGACGACCTGGCCGAGGGCAAGCCGACCCTGCCCCTCATCTACGCCATGCGAAACGGCCAGCCCGAGCAGGCCGAGGCCATCCGCGAGGCCATCCGCCACGGCGGCCGCGAGCACATCGAGGCGGTCAAATTGGCGATTGAATCCACCGGGGCCATCGACTACACTGCGCGCTCCGCGCGGACTGAGGCCGATCAGGCCATCGCGGCCCTGGCGGCGATTCCCGACTCGCCCCAGAAAGGAGCCCTGCGCTGGCTGGCCGACTTCGCCGTCGACCGATCCTACTGAACGGGGTGTAGCTCAGCCTGGTAGAGCACTGCCTTCGGGAGGCAGGGGCCGGAGGTTCAAATCCTCTCACCCCGACCATTTCTCAGTAGTCCGCTTGTCCCTGCCCTGCCATCCGCCGCGCGGACCCGCGCCGATTCGTCGAAACCGACCATCCAACCGTGACGCCGATCACGGTTCATGCGAGCCGTGCCCCCCCCGAGCGGCCCATCGGCGTTCCGTATTTCTCTCTTGGAAACAATAAATTGTGGCTCTGAATTCAGACCCGACCTGCGTTGACGTACACATAACGTTCGTTAATTTTTCATTAGCAGGTAACGCGGGCCGACTACGTTTGCCCTCGCTGTTGTTCCTTTTCCGTTCGTCCAACAACTCCGAGGGAGAATAAATGAACGTCTTCACCAAAACGACCATCGCCGGTGCGATGGTGCTGGCCGGGGCGCCGACGCTGCACGCCGCCACCGACATCTTCTTCAACCCGCTGATCCAGTCCGCCGCGGTGGCCCAGCACCCGAACCACGTCAACGAGCTCAACTCGCCCTGGCAGATGCCCGCCGGGGTGACGGCCACCAACCTCACCAGCCTGCACGAGATCGAGGCCGACGGCTCGCAGTCCACGGTGCGCGTGCCCGGCCTGGGCTCCGGCGCCTCGATGACCGACATGAGTGCCTTCGACCCGAGCGGGCGCTACATCTTCCTGCCGCACGAGACGCAGTACGGCGCCGGCCTGACCCGCTACGACACGGTGACCGACAAGGCCACGAACCTGTTCAAGGGCGATATGAACGGCGCCCACGGCGACTGGAGCCACGACTTCGGTGCCCTGGACCCGGCTACCTGGAGCCCGATCGACACGGTGTTGGTCGCCGAGGAGTGGTCCGGCCAGGGCCGCGTGTTCGAGGTCATGAACCCGATGGCCGACGTGGCCGGCGGGGAGACCGTCCAGTTGCGCGAGTTGCACGCCATCCCGAACGTCTCCCACGAGGGCCTGCGCTTCAACCACGCGGGCACGGCACTGTATTTTGTCGACGAGGACCGCTCCGGGTCCATCTACAAGTTCGTGCCCTCGGTCAGCGGTGACTACAGCCACGGCCAGACCTTCGTGCTGTCGGTCGACGCCTACGCGGGCGACCCGGTGGTCAACTGGAACGCGGGCGCCAACGCCGGCGCGGCGCGCACGGGCCTGGCCAGCTGGGTCCCGCTGACCGATGCCGAGGGCAACGCGCTGACCGCGCACGACCCCTTCGACAACGAGACCCGCGGCGGGCGCGCCGCCGCCAACGACGTCAACGCCACGCCCTTCGGGCGCCCGGAGGACGTCGAGGTCGGCTACCTGAGAAACGGCCACGAGGTGCTCTACTTCAACGCCACCTCGGAGCACTCGGTGTATTCGGTCGAGGAGCTGCCCACCGGCAAGGCGGTCGTGCGCCTGGCGGCCAGCCCGTCCACCCCGACCAACCTCGGCTACGGGCCGACCACCGGGACCATCAGCGCCCCCGACAACCTGGCCCAGGACGCGCTCGGCAACATCTACGTGGTCGAGGACAAGCCCAACGGCGATGACGTCGGCGGCGATGTCTGGTTCCTGCGCGATGCCGACGGCGACGGCGTGGCCGAGTCGCTGGACCACTTCCTCAGCCTGCAGGTCAAGGGCGCGGAGAACACCGGCATGATCTTCCGTCCCGGCCATCCGACCCAGTTCATCATCAACGTGCAGCACCCCGAGAGCACCGACCTGAGCGCCGTGGCCGACGGCCAGGGCGATGCCACCTGGCTCGTCGACCTCAAGGGCGTGGTTCCCCCGCCCTGCACGCGCGACGATGACCACCGCCGCTTCGGGCACCACCACAGAGGCGTCAAGTCCTGCAGCAACGGCAAGGACGCCACCTTCATCAAAGCACTGGAGCGCACCACCCGCCACCATCGCCGCTAAGACGCCAGCCCCGCCGATGGCCGGGCAAACCGGCCGCCACCAAAAACGCCTGCCCCGCGGGGCGGGCGTTTTCCTTTTCCGGCAAGGGGACGAGGCCGACTCGCTCACCGGCGACCCGGCCCGCCCACGCAGGTGTGGAACGTCCGTGCCTGTCGGCCCTTGAGGCTCAGCGGTTCACAAGGACAGTTCTTCGATGGAAACACCGTACTCGCCGTCGGCGAGCGTCTTGACGATGGTGACGGGCAGATCGTCCTGGGTGTAGTTGTCGAGGCTGGCCAGCGTGTAGGTGCCGTAGGGCTCCTTGTTCGGGTCGAGCAGCAGGATCACGTCGGGCTTGAGGTTCAGGCCGGACTTCTGCGCCTTGACGATGGCGACCTCGCCCGTGCTCAACTCCACCAGCGTGCCCGTGGGATAGGTGCTCAGGGTGCGGATGAAATACTCGATCAGGATCTCGTCGAACAGCTGGCCGCGCTGCTTGTAGAGCATCTCCTGGGCCCGCGACGCGGAGATGGGATCGGCGAACGGGCGCGGGCTGGTCACCGCCACGTACTGGTCGACGATGCCGGCGATCTGGCCGAACAGCGGGATCTCGCTGCCCTTGAGTCCGTCCGGATACCCGCCGCCGTCGAGGCGCTCGTGATGGGTGCGCACGATATCCATTACCGCGGGGCTGCACTTGGGACAGGCCTCGAGCAGTTCCAGACCGCGATCCACATGGGTCTTCATCAACTCCCATTCGTCGTGGTCGAGGCGCTCGGGCTTGTGCAGCAGTTCGGTGGGCAAGGCCAGCTTGCCGATGTCCATGAGCATGCAGCCCGTCGCCAGCGTTTGCAGCGACTGCTCCGGCATGCCGAGCTGACGGCCCAGGGCCGTGCCCAGAACGGCCGCGGTCAGGGAGTCCTTATACAGAAAGCTGTCGAACTTCTTCAGGCGGGTCAGCCACAGATAGGCGTCGGGATTCTTCGCGACGCTGTTCACCATGTACTTGACCGGCTGCTCGAGGATCTCCAGGCGCAGGGTCCCGCCCGATTGGACCGCCGACTCGATCTCGCCGAACAGCGCGACCAGTTCCTCGTGCGAGGAGCGCACCTGCTTGACCTCCTCCTCGACGGAGACGGTGTCGGCATAGACCTGCTTGTGCAAGTGCTCGGACGGTCCCTGCGCGACGCTTTGCTGGACGCTCAGGCCTGCGACCTCGATCTCCTCGTCGGGGACCATGACATAGACATGCTTGGTGTGTTCGCACAGCTCGTCGATATCCTGCTGGCTCTGCACCTCGAAGCCCTGAAACAGGAACGGCGTCTCGACCCACGGGCGATCGAGGTGGGAGATGAACATACCGATTTCGACTTCACTGGTCGGGATTTGCTTAACAGCCATGTCGCTCCTTCATGAGTTATGACGCCCGGTCACTGCCCGTTCCCCCACCGTGCCCCCGCACCATGTTATTCGGCTTCGGCCGCGCTGACATTAACAACTTGCCAGTCGGTGCCCGCCGGGCCCCCCGCCGCTCGGGGCAGGGCCAAGCGACCGAATTGTCGCACCGTTGCCGAGCGCCCTGCCAGGGCAGCGCGCACGCCGCCGCACAGGGCCGCCCGGAGGCCGGCCACGGCGCGGCTGGCGGACAAAAGAATGCCCGCGGGGGACGCGGGCGAAAAGGGGGGAGGCAGGGATGTCGATAACCGGGGACGAGCGGCTTTAAGGGTGTCGCTCGACGCCTGGGGCGTGCCGGGCACGGTCCGGGCCGGCGGCCGGCCCACGCCGTCCCGGCGCAGATAAGGGTCGGCAAAGCAGACACCCCCGACTATACGGCGCGCGGCGCCTCTCGATTGGGTCGGCAAAGCAGACACCCCCGACTATACGGCGCGCGGCGCCTCTCGATTAGCGGGTCGGCAGTCACATCACTTGTGACATATATTCACCAATCAGCGGCGTATAGGGCCAAGGGCCCGTGTCCGGCCGGGGCCCGGCCGGTGCTCGTCCAGCGCTCGGGCGGCATCTCTATTTACTTGTTTTACAAATATTACAGCCGGCCTTTGGATGGCCGCGGGCGTGGCGGCGGGATGACGCCGAGCCCGATCGAAGGCATACTGCGAGTCGGGATTTGTGCCCATGCCTCACAGATAGGCCCGCATGTGGATATCTCGACCCATATGAGCCTGTTCGTCCGCGCGGTCCAGGACGGCAGCTTCTCCGCCGCGGCCCGCTCGCTCGACCTCTCGCCCTCGGCCGTGAGCAAACAGATCGGCCGGCTCGAGGACCACCTGGGGGTGCGCCTGCTCAACCGCACCACCCGCCGACTCAGCCTGACCGAGGAGGGACGCGCCTTCTACGAGCGCTGCGCCCGCATCGTCGCCGAGATCGAGGAGGCCGAGGAATGGGCGCTGGCCCGTCGGGGCACGGCACGGGGCAAGCTGCGCGTGGCCTCCACCGTGGCCTTCGCCAAGCACCAGCTGATGCCGCTGCTGCCCGAGTTCATGAACCGCTACCCGGAGGTGGACGTCGCGCTGGAGGTCACCGACCGGCCGGTGGACCTGGTCGAAGAAGGCGTGGACGTGGCGATTCGCTTTACCGAGCAGCTGTCCGACCCGTCCCTGGTCGCGCGCCGCCTGGCGGTCAACCGGCGCCTCATCTGCGCCGCGCCGGCCTACCTCGAGGCCCACGGCGTGCCGCACACCCCGCAGGACCTGGCGCGGCACAACTGCCTGACGCTGTATACGATCTCGAGCTTCAACGATTGGACGTTCGAGGGCCCCGACGGCACCGAGGTCCTGCACGTCAACGGTACCCTGGAGTCCAACAGCGCCGACGCGCTCTACCACGCCACGCTGGCCGGCCTGGGCATCGCCCGGCTGTCGACCTATCTCATCGGCCCGGACCTCAAGGCCGGGCGGTTGGTGGCGGTCCTGCCCGACTACGTGCACCAGGACGCCTCCATCCTGGCCGTCTACCCTCACCGGCGAAACCTCTCGCCGCGCGTGCGCGCCTTCATCGACTTCCTGGTGGAAAAATTCACCCCCGAACCGCCCTGGGAGCGGCCCTGACGCACCGGCCGCGCGCGGCGACTAGGCGCCGGGCGCGTGCGCGCCGGCGGGCGGCGGCTGGAAGGCCGGATTGGGCACCGGCCGGGCCAGGGCGAAGGCGAGGACCAGCGCGGCCAGGGTAAAGGCGAGGAAATACCAGAAGCGGGCGATGAGCCGGCCC
>Ga0209918_1000073_pt1 | contig 76444 bp, 70 predicted proteins | sample SalPonD_shore_MG_FD_185712 | JGI IMG/M metagenome (GOLD analysis project Ga0209918, IMG submission 185712) | Salt pond soil microbial communities from South San Francisco under conditions of wetland restoration - Salt Pond MetaG... | ecosystem: Environmental > Aquatic > Marine > Intertidal zone...
CCGGAAGCCGGCATGCAGCGCGTGGCGCACCATGCGGTACGCGTCGTCACCCGTCAGCTCGAAGGTGCCGAATCCGAGCTTCGGAATCCGGGCGCCGTTGACCTCGACCGTCTCCATGCGTCCTCCGGTATCGAATCGCGGGGATGCGGCCGAAGGTGGCGGCCGCATTCGGGCGATTCAACCGGCCCGGGATCAGTAGCTGATCTTGCGCGGCGCCCCGTAACCCGATCCTGAGACGGCGAATGGCGGCGTGCGGCCGACCAGCGCCGTGATGAGCAGGAGCTCCATGTCGGTGTGATTGATCACCGGCGCGGGCTCGATGCGCTGGCTCGTCGGCCCCTCGCCGAGGATGTACTTGGGCGCGTTGTGATGCGTCGTGGTGACGATCTCCGAGGCGGCGGGATCGTTGGTGGCCGTGATCTGCGTGCTCCCGTAACAGGTGCAGACGTAGCTCCGGTCCCGGTACCCCTCCATGTACACGCCCGTGCCGCGAATGCCCACGGTGGCCGTCGGCGTGTGCAGTGACAGCGATTCGTCCCCGGTACGGTGGCCGAACACGGACAGGATCTTGCCCGAGAGCAGTCGCAGATTGCCGAGGATCGAGCCGGTGACGGAGTCCAGGACGCCGCCGCCACCGCCGCCGCCGGCGAGAAGCGGTGCCAGCTCGACCTGGCTGTTCTCCCGCATCATGAAGGCATCCTTGCCCACCACGAAGACCAGCTCGCTGTTGGAGCCGGTCTCGAGCGAGGCATCGGGCGCGATGAAGGTATCGTGCTTCGCGGTGACGCCGTTCACGCGCACGTCCCCGCGCGCCCGATAGATGGACTGCCCGGGCGGCAACTCGTGTGGCCGACGGCCCAGGGCGTCGCTCGCGCAACCGGCCAGTGCCATGGGGCCACCGGCAGCAAAAAGCCCCATCGTGAGGGCGCGAACCAGAAATTCTCTCCGCGGATCCTCGTAGTCGTCCTCGCGGTTCTTGTACTTGTAGCTGAAGAACTCCATCACCGGTCTCCCCCGTCATCCCGCCAGCCGGCCAACCATTTCGCACTGTAGCATGCGATTGGACCGTGTCGACGCGGTGAATATCGTCACGCGATCGTGACGCGATTCACGAAAACGACGTAATTCCATGCAGGATCATGTTGGTTCCATCGCATCCGTCGGGGGTGATTCGGCAGGGGTGATTCGGGTATCGGCATGGGGTAGACTCGCCAAAAGCGTCCGCGCAGCCAGCTCATAACAACACTGCACGGGCCCACAGAATAACCAACAAGAAAGCGCGCAACCGCGGGAACACGCGGCGCGTGCAAGGGGGTTGGGCGAGTGGCGGGCAAGCTCTCGTTCGTGTCGCGCTCCGCGGGAGTCGTCGCTGGCTGCGTCATGCTCGCCGCGTCCCTGTCGGTCGACGCTGCAGTCACCTACCGCGGAGATCAAGGCGTCTTCGCCAAGATTTTCCAGTCCAATACACAGGCGTCGTGCCTCGGTTGCCACGATAGTGGCCTCCCCTCCGGCTCCCGCAGCGGTGCCCCCACCACGATCAATTTCGACACCTACCCATATGCCACGGCCGACGACGCCACGCTATACGGCGGGAACGTTGCGGTGGACGCGAACAACCAGATCCAGTTGGGGTACATGCCATACGGGTACCCGGCCCTTTCGAGCGACGAGAAGTCCCTTATGGCGCAATGGATCACGGACGGATACCCCAGGCGTACACAGCCGGATGTCAGCACAGGGACGGTGTCGAGCGTAACCAAGAACGTGAGTGGTGGGACGACCTACGGGCGAGCCACGTTCAATGGCACCGCCAAGGAGAACGGCGACAACGCGACGGTCACGTTCCAGTACGCGACGAGCGCATCGTTCAGTGGCGCGTCGACGGCGAGCCCCTCGCCGAACTATGTATCCACCAATGGCGGCGGCGGCAAGGAGCCCCCACAAGGCTTCTCCAGGAACGTGACGGGCCTAGCCTGCGGTCAGAAGTACTACGTACGATTGCGGGCCAGCACGAGCCACTATGGGTACACGAATAGCAGCTATCGTTCGTTCACTACTCCCGCCTGCAATTCTGCCCCGGTGATTACCAGTGCGCCGTCGGACGCGACGGTGACGGAAGGCAACACATACACTTTCGACGTCAATGCGAGCGATCCGAGTGATTCGGTGACGTACGAATTCACCTCCAATCCCGGCGGCATGTCCATCGATCCGTCGACCGGGATGATCAGCTGGACCCCGGACGAGGTCACGACGTCCGGACTGACAACCGTCCGAGTCCGTGATGGTGGAGAGGACGGCGTCACCTGGCCGACGAGCAGCTTCACGATCACCGTGAACCCGGTGAACGACAACGTGCCGGTCGCCAATCCCGACACGACGAGCGTCAACCAACACAGCACGAGTAACGAGATCGACGTGCTGGCAAACGACACGGACGCCGACTCCGTCGATACGAAGGAAGTCGTGTTCGTCTCCATGCCGTCGCACGGAACGGCATCGGTCAACGGCAGCGGTCCGGGAAACGATGTGCTTTATACGCCCGACTCGAGCTACGTTGGGGGCGATTCGTTTACGTACACGATGCAGGACGCGGCGGGCAATACGGCGATCGGCACCGTCAGTATCGTCGTCAACGATGTGAATGATCCTCCGACTGCGGTAAACGACACCTACACCGTGGCCGAGGACTCCGGGGCGACATCTCTCGATCCGTTGTCGAACGACACGGATGCGGATACCGGCGACACGCATGAGATCGTTTCGGTCGGTATGCCGTCCATGGGCGGGACTGTCTCCATCGTGGGCTCGGGCGATGGGAACACGCTCTCCTATACCCCGGCCGCGAATTTCAATGGCATGGAGTCATTCAGCTACACGATACGGGATGCCGGCGGATTGCAGGATTCGGCCACGGTCACGGCCACGGTCACGCCCGTCCCGGATCCTCCCCAGCTGACGGCGATCCCCGATGGCAACGCCACGGAAGGAGTTCAGTTCTCCTACACGGTCAGTGCCAGCGATCCGGACGGCGATCCGTTGCAGTATGAGCTCTCGGGGGCGCCGACGGGGATGAAGGTATCCTCGTCCGGTGTGATCACGTGGACGCCGGCGCGGGGCACGACCACCTCAGGCAAGGTGACCCTGACCATTCGGGACGGCACGGGGCGTTCGGCCAGCGATGACTTCACGGTCTCGGTTTCCATCCCGGACATGGACGGTGACGGAATACGCGACGGCGAGGACAACTGTCCCACGACTGCCAACGCCAATCAGGCAGATGCGGATGGCGACGGTATCGGGGACGCTTGTGACGCCGACAGCAACGGTGACGGTGTTCTCGATTCGCCCATCTCGTTCGCGATCGATCAGGACGGCACGACGGATACGTTCGTGTCGACCCAGGGATCGACGGTGACCGTGACGGTCTCGCTGCCGGATGCCCCGTCGGGGACCACGGCGACCTGGGACTGGACCGGCACGCAGATCAGCGGTGCTGCCGGTGCCACATGGACCTTCGATCCGTCGACCGTAGCGCCCGGTGTCTACCGCCTGGAGGCGACCGCCACGGTGGGCACGGCGTCGACCCACAACGAAGTCTGGGTCGACCTGCGCGACGTCGCGTCGGGCAGCGAGCCGACCGATACCGACGGCGACGGCGTGCCGGATGCTACGGACACGGCGACCGCCGGCGAGATCCTCAATGGCACCGGGAACGGCGCCCTGCCCGATCTGCTCGAAAGCGACAGCGGCACGACCCTGTCGCTCGGAGAGGTCGCGCGGCGCCGACAGCTCACTGGCGCTCTCGCGACCTCGGCGGACGTTGATGCCGTGTTCGGAGAGAACGATCACTTCCGGTCGGAAGACAACGTCGGTGGGTGGTTCTCGTTCGAGGTCTCGGGCATCGCGCCCGGCGGAAAGGCGAGGGTCGTCCTGCCACTGCTGAGTGGCATCGTGCCCAATGCGCATTTCCTGAAATACCGGGACGGCATCGGATGGCAGGACTTCGATGCAAGCGGTGCGGACGCGCTCGCCAGTGCGAAACGCACGGGTTCCGGCCTATGTCCCGCCCCCGGCGCCGGCGCGTGGACCGCCGGCCTGACGGCGTTCGATGAATGTGTGCGCGTGACCCTGGTCGATGGCGGCCCGAACGACGCCGACCGCGAAAAGAACGGGGTGGTACGCGATCCGGGTGGGGTCGTCGTGGCGGCCGGCACCGCGCAGGAAAACAGCCAGCTCGGCAACGGCAGCGGCGCCACCGGTCCCGGTTCCCTGCTCGGTCTGCTCGCGGGGCTGCTGTGGCTCGGCGTCCGTCGGCGTCGCCGCATGGGGCTGCACCCATGAGGTTTCGGCAGCGTTGGGTACCGGCGCTTGCATTGCTTGCCCTGGCGCCGTTGCCGGGACATGCGGCGGAAGGACACGGCGGCAGCTCGATCAACGGCAGCGTCACGCTGCTGTACAACAACAACGTCACCAACGCCGAGCTGAACAACGACATCGACGACGACTTCTCGCTGGAGGCGGAGGCCTCGTATACGTACTCGACACCGGCGCTGACGGGCCATTCCTTCCACTGGACCGTATCCGCGCTGGGATCGAGGTTCTCGACCTACCATGATCTCGATCACGCCGAGTTGAAACTGGAGGGTGCCTACGACGTCCAGTTCACGCGCGGCTTCTCCGCACCCGTCTACGAGTTCAGTGCCTCGATCAAGGGTATCGATTCCGTATCGCGCATTCGGGATGGCTGGCAGGCCGAGCTCGGTGCAATGGCGACCTCGCAACTGACGGACCGCCTGACCGGTCGGACGGGAGTGCGTCTGACCAAGCGCGAAGCCACGGAATACGATGTGTTCGATCTCGAACGCTGGAACGTGTTCTTCAACACGGACTGGATGAAGAGCGAGCACAGCGTGTTCTACGGCACGTATATCTTCTCGAAGGGCGATGTCGTGTCCACTGCCGTGCCCACCCTCAAGATCATCGACGCCGCCGATGCCATCGAGCCGGACGACGCCTTCGGCGGGGTGCCTGCGAACCGGTTTGCCTACCGCCTGAACGCCGACGTGAACATCCTGACCCTCGGGTACAACCATGCCGTCGGGCCCCTGAGCGCGATCGACCTCTCCGTCGAGGGCCTGTTCGCGAACGCCGACGGCGGCAACGAATATCAGCGGACGATTACCCGTCTCGCCTACCTGCGGCGGTTCTGAGGATGCCGGCGATGCCACGCGACCATCACGAGCTCGTTCGCCGCGGCGCCCTGGGCGCTTGTGCTTGCGTTGTCCTGTTCCTGGCGGGCTGCGGCGGAGGCAGTCACAGCGAGGAGCTCAACGGCGTGGATACGGGTGTTCGCGACCAGGACCGGTTCCTCGAGTATTTCGATCCGCAGGCGGGCCTGGCCGGCGGCGGCTACACGGTGACCGCGGCAGACGCGGGCAGTACGGGGGGCAGCTACCGCCTGAGCATCGACCAGAGCAACGGGGCGATGACGATCCATACCGGGCAGTGGTCTGCAGGCGGCTCGGACAGCTACACGTTCCGAATGCCGCAATGGGGCGGGGCAAAGCTGCGGCTGGAGTCCGCCGCCAGGGGGAGCCTGGCACTCGCACACACGCGCTCCAGCGGGTCGGACGTCGCGAGCAGCACCGCCGGATCCGCGGGCGCGGACGTATCGATCGATCTGCCGGCATCCGGCATCAACTCGGCGCAGTATGCGCGCGCCTACTACAAGGCGGTCGACCCCAACGACCAGCGCACGACCCTGGCGGACTGGAAAACGGCCAGCGGGTACGCGGCCTGCGATCCGGCCAACCTCGTGATCGTCCGCTTCCGCGACACGAAGGACCTGGGCTACGGCCGGCACATGCACGTCTGCCTCGATACCGACCCGCTCCAGGCGGGGCCTCAGCTCGCGGCCTACGTGGACAACTACCAGGTCGACCCGATCCCGCAGTTGGCGTATTCGGACCTCAACCTGCAGGCGCTGCTGGACCTGGACCGGCGCTGGCTGCTCGGGACGAACGCCATCGAGTTCACGCCGCCGGATTCGACCCTCTGCGCGAGCGGTGACACGCCGGATGCACCATGCTCCACGCCGGTGGCGAAGTTCTTCACCTTCGCGCCGGAGGACGACCGCGGGCGGCAGGTCCGTGTGCTCAAGGCGAACCTGGACGGCCGCGGCGACAAGTACATGCCGGGCATTTGCGTGCAGTGCCACGGTGGGCGCCTGCTTCCGCTCGATCCCGGCGGCGAACTGCCGCGACTGCGTACCTCGGACGATCTCGGGTTGCCGGGCGACGTCGAAGCCAAGCTGCAGGCCTTCGAGGTCGACACGTTCGATTTCGCGGATTCCGGCCCGTTCTCGCGCGCGAACCAGGAAGAGAAGCTGCGACGCCTCAATGCGACCGTGTATGACTCGTATGACGCCGGTGATTACGCCAATGGCGTTGGCACCGACTCCGGCAAATGGGATCCGGCCTTCGAGCAGGATCTGATCAAGGGTTGGTACGGCGGCGACGTCCACGCGAGCGGATCGTCGTTCAACGGTGATTACGTCCCGCCCGGCTGGCAGCCGAACACGACGACCGGCACGCCGCCGCCGGGAGCGGGGAAGCTGTTCACGGAGGTGGTCGGGCCACGCTGCATCGTCTGCCATGGCAAGCGCGGCACGACGCTGCATCCCGACATCCAGTTCTCGACGTACCAGCAGTTCATCTCGCATGACGACGACAATCAACTCGAGCGGCTGATCTTCGACGAAGCGTTGATGCCGGCAGCGCTGCTGCAGTTCAAGCATTTCTGGGGCGCCGAGGGACAGGCGACGGAGGCGGCGCAGCTCGGGAGCTTCCTGAAGGACTTCTCGCACGGCAATTCCGACGGCACGGTGGAAAAACCGGGGCGGCCGATCGCGAACGCAGGACCCGATCGCACGGTCGGCGGCCTGCCGATGACACTCAGCGCCGAGGACAGCGTGTTCGCCCAGTCCTACGCGTGGTCGATTGTCAGCGCACCCACGGGGGCGGGTGCATCACTGGCGCGGGCCGGTACGGCGCGCGCCGAGTTGCAGGGCGCCGCCGACGGTACCTACGAGGTGCGGCTGACGGTCGCCGGCAGCGACGGCTCCACGGATAGCGATACGGCGACGATCACCGTGCAATCCAGCGGGCTGCAGACGGCCGGCGGGTTGACGATCCCGGCGCCGCGCGATCTCTCCTCGAGCGACATCGCCAGCGTCTTCGTGTCGGCGACCTGCACGAGCTGTCATTACAGCGGCAGCACGCACACTGGGATTCCTCTTCATTACACGTCCGGCACCGACTACACGGGCGGCCCGGATCTTTACCACCGCGTGCTGGCGCGCGTGAACTTCCGCGATCCACAGGCGAGCCTGATCCTGCGCAAGCCGAGCGGGCACCACCATTACGGGGCGCTGCTGCCCGGGTTCGATATCGACGGTACGACCATGGGTTCGTACGATCACAAGACCTACGACATGTTCTACACCTGGATCATCGAAGGCGCGCCCGAGTAGCGGACGCCGGTCTCAGCCCATGTCGGTGATCGCGTAGCGGTCGTTGATGCGCCAGTCGTACGCGTCGTGCACCAGGTCCAGGCGGGATCCATTGGCGTCGATGTGCCGGTGGCGGGCATCGTGCGGCAGGTGCTCGGCCACGAACGCGAGGATGGGCTCGTCCCGGCCTCCGAAATCCGCTGCATACCACTTGAACAAGCGTGGCACGAGGATCGTGCCGCCCGCATCGTCGATACGGATCGTCGCGTCGAGGTAGGCACGCGCCGATTGGGCGAGCTGGCCGCGCACGGAATCGACGCGGAACGCCTGCAGGACCGGTGAGCTCATGCAGGCCGTGTACAGGCCGAAATGCAGGCTGGGCTCGATCCTCGCGGGCATCCAGGCCGACCGCGCGTCGCGGCGGTCGAGGATCCCGGATACGCCCAGGTACTTGCGTGCGTTGCGCCTCAGGATGCCGTGCTCGACGACGTCCAGCGTGACATCATGGCCGCCGACCCGATAGCGCGGACCGGTGAATACGTCCGGCACGTCCTGCAGGGTGTCATGCACCCGGTGCGCGAGCACCACGTGCAGCGTGAGTGCGTTGTACACGTTCAGCCAGAACGCGACCCGGGCCCGCACGGAATCCAGCTCTCCCGGATCCGTTCCGGACAATTGCCCCGTGGCCTGCTGCAGGTCGCGGAACTCCGCGGAGACGGCCGCGGCACCGTAGTCCATCCGGTGATGTTCGGCGTCATAGTGGCGGGCGGCGAGTGCATCGAGTGCGTCCGCCAGCAATGCCAGAGTCCCCGATGCCGGCGCATAGGGCGCGCCTGCCTCGTTCAACAGTTCGGTCGTCATCGAGAATCTCCGCGGGAATGCGGCACACCGGCCAGCGCCGCGCAGCAACCATGGACCGCCCAGCCGCCTCGCAGTTCCGGCATGCGTGTTAGCATTTTCCCGAATCGGCAGCAGGGAGGGCGCGGCATGCGAATGACCAGCCCGTCTTTCGAGCACGAGGGCGACATCCCCCGCCGGCACAGCTGCGAGGGGGAGAACCTGAGCCCCGAGCTGCGCATCAGCGGCGTTCCGGACGACGCGGCCAGCCTGGTACTGATCATGGACGATCCCGACGTGCCGCTCGCCCTGCGCGAGGACGGCATGTGGGATCACTGGATCGTCTACGACATTCCCCCTGGCACGACCCGGATCGCCGAGGGCACCGAGCCCGAGGGTACGCACGGCCTCGGCACGGCGGACAACCTCGATTATTTCGGTCCCTGTCCTCCGGACACGCGGCATCGGTACTACTTCAAGCTCTATGCGCTGGACACACGCCTCGACCTGCCCGAGCGGGCATCGAAGCAGCAGATCGAGCAGGCCATGCAGGGGCACGTGCTGGACCAGGCCGAGCTCATGGGGCACTACGAGTGCGCTGACGACAACAGGAAGACGTGAGCGGTGGTCAGCCGGCCGCCGCGCGCGCGGCCGCGACCATCGGGCCATCCGGCGCGTACAGCGCGTCGAGGAGGGTGAAATGATTGCGTCCGGTGACGCGGTGGAGTAGCGCCGCTTCGCCGGCGCGCGTCTCCCAGGCGGCGACGAGCGCCCCCGACTGGCGCTGGAACTCGTCGCTCTCGTCGCCGCCGACGAAGGCATCGAGACGGACCCCGGTAGGCGGCTCCACCTCATGGACACTCAGCGCCCGCGCGGTCGCCACGTCCAGTCGCAGGGCGGCGTTGATGCGCGTGTACACGAGCGGCTCGAGTTCGAATACGCCGCTGACGGGGGCGATTCCGGCGATGGGGGCTGCGCCGATGCGCGCATCGCGTACGGCGGCCATGGCGGCCAGGTGACCCCCGGCCGAGTGTCCCGAGACGTGGATCGGGCCGGACGACAGCCCCAGCCCGTCGGCGCGTGCATGCAGCCAGTCCAGCGCATTGCGCGTGGAGTCGACGATGTCCGCGAGCGTGACGTCGGGACACAGGGGGTAGCCAACGACCGCAACGGCGAACCCCGCGGCGGTGAGTCCGCGGGCCACGAAGCTGAAGTCCCCCCGCTCCATCGACTGCCAGTAACCGCCGTGCAGGAATGCGTGCAGGGGCGCATTCGTGGGCGATGACGCGGGCAGGAACAGGTCGATGCGCTCGCGCTCGCGCGCGCCGTAGGCCAGCGCCAGGCGCGCGCGGCCGGTCGCGGTGGCCTCGGCGCGCCAGGCCGCGCTTTCGGCCTGCCAGCGCTCGAAGATCGCCGGATGTGCGGGGACCGCCGCGCGCGCACTGTACTGTTCCTGCAGTTCCCCGGCCGCGTACCCGCCATAGACTGCATCGCCGCTCATGATACCCCCAGGTGACGGTGCCGCACGCCGGCATCGGCCCGCAGCGCCCCGGCATCGCCGTGCCACACGATCCGGCCCTTCTCCATGATGTAATGACGATCGCCCAGCTCGAGCAGCGCATCAAGGTTCTGGTCGATCACCAGGATCGACTGCCCCGTCTGCTTGACGGCGGCCAGTGCCCGCCAGATCTCCGCGCGGACCAGGGGCGCGAGGCCCTCGGCGGCCTCGTCGAGGACGAGCAGGCGGGGATTCGTCATCAGGGCGCGGCCGATCGCCAGCATTTGCTGCTCGCCTCCGGACAGCGCCTGTCCGGGCCGTTCGGCGCATTCGGCGAGCTGGGGAAACAGACGAAAGACCGATTCGAGCGTCCAGGGCCGACCAGTGCCGCTGCGGTTGGCGGCAGTCGCGACCAGGTTCTCGCGCGCCGTGAGCGTCGGAAATATCCGTCGCCCCTCCGGCACGAGCCCGAGGCCCAGGCGCGCGATCCGGTGCGGCGGTGCCCCGGCGACCGGGATCCCGGCCAGCGCCACCCGGCCGGCCGACGGCGGGTTGAGGCCGGTGATGGCGCGCACGGTGGTCGTCTTGCCCATGCCGTTGCGCCCGAGCAGGGTCACGACCTCCCCCGTGCCGATTTCCAGGTCGATCCCGAAGAGCACCCGGCTGGCGCCGTAGCCGGCCTCGAGGCCTGCGACGTGGAGCATCATGTGGCGGCAGTCCCCAGGTAGGCGCGGCGCACCTCCTCGCTCGCGCGGATGGCCTCGGGGTCCCCCGTCACGATATTGCGTCCGAAGATCAGCACGGTGATACGGTCGGACAGGCGGAACACCACGTCCATGTCGTGCTCGACCAGCACGATCGTCAGCGCCCGCTTCAGCTTGCGCAGCAGGGCGGACAGCCGCTCGACCTCCTCGGGGCCCAGCCCCGCCATCGGCTCGTCCAGCAGCAGCAGGCGCGGGCGCCCCGCAAGCACCATGGCCAGCTCGAGCTGGCGCTGCTCGCCGTGCGCCAGGGCGCCGGCCCGCATGCCCGCGCGCGCCGCGAGCCCGACGCGGGCCAGTGTCTCGTCGGCGCGCTGCAGCATGGCCGTCTCGCGCTGCAGGGGGCGCAGGAAGCGGAAGCTGTGCCCGCTGTGGGCCTGCACGGCGAGCGCCACGTTGCCGCGCGCGGTGAAGTCCGGGAACACCGAGGTCACCTGGAACGAGCGCGCGAGGCCCATGCGTGCGCGCACGTCCACCGGCGTGTGCGTGATGTCGCGCCCCGCGAATCGCACGCGTCCGGCGTCCGGTCGCAGTTCGCCGGCGAGTTGCGCGATCAGCGTCGACTTGCCCGCGCCGTTCGGTCCGATCACCGCGTGCAGCTCGCCGTCCGCAACCTCCAGCTCGACGCCATCGCTCGCGCGTACGGCCCCGAACGTCTTCCGGAGCCCCGATACGGACAGCAGGCTTTGAGGCGCGTCAGTCATCGCCGCGTCCGCTCCCGGGCAGCAGCCAGCCGGCGAGTCCCCGTCGGGCAAAGAGCACGACGACGATCAGCACCGGCCCCAGGATGATCATCCAGTGCTGGGTCCACCCGGAGAGCACTTCCTCGAGCAGGACCAGGCCGAGCGCGCCGAGCACCGGCCCGTAGAGGGTGCCGACACCCCCGAGGATCACCATGACCATCAACTCGCCGGACTGGCGCCAGCCGAGCAGCTCCGGGCTCACGAAGGTGTCCTGGTTGGCGAGCAGAGCGCCGGCCAGGCCGGCTCCCGCACCCGCGATCACGAACGCCGCGAGGCGGTAGCGATACACGGGAAAGCCCAGCGCGCGCATGCGGCGCTCGTTCTCGGCAGCGCCGCGCAGTACGCGGCCGAAGCGCGCGTCCACGGTGCGCCGCAGGAACACCACGAAGACGAGCAGGAGGGCGACGCACACATAGTAGAACTGCGTGCCGTCGGCCGGGTCGCCGAGGGGCCAAGCGCTTCGCTGCCAGAGGATCAGGCCGTCGTCCCCGCCGTAGCGCTCCAGCGACGTGAACAGGAAATACACCATCTGGCCGAACGCCAGTGTGATCATGATGAAGTAGAGCCCGCGCGTGCGCAGGCTGAGTGCCCCGATCACGAGCGCAAGCAGGGCCGCGACAACGATGGCGGCGGGCCACGCGGCGAGCGCGGCCTGCGTTCCGTGCAGCCCGTCGAACACCGTGCTGCCGGCGCGCGCGTGGAAGGCGAGGATGCCGACGGTGTAGGCGCCGGCGCCGACGAAGGCCGCGTGCCCGAAGCTCACGAGGCCGCCGTACCCCAGGATCAGGTCCAGGCTGACCGCGGCCAGCGCCAGGATGACGCCCCGCGTCAGAATGTTCACCAGGTAGGCGTCGCCGATTGCATGCGCGAACGGTGGCACCGCGAGCAGCAACGCGAGCCCGGCGAGAGGCGTGGCCCGCCGGAGGCTCACGAACGGGCGCGCGGGTCCGCTACTGGCCATGGGCGGGGAAGAGACCGGTCGGTCGCCATACGAGCACGGCGGCCATCAGGAGGTAGATCAGCATCGACGCCAGGGCCCGTCCAACGCCGTCGGCGGTCGCGGGGTCGGCCACCAGCCGCAGCACGGTCGGCAGGTAGGCGCGCCCCAGCGTGTCCACGAGCCCGACCAGCAGGGCGCCGGCGACCGCGCCGCGGATCGAGCCGATGCCGCCGATCACGATCACGACGAACGTCAGGATCAGGATGTTCTCGCCCATGCCGACCTGCACGGCCAGCAGCGGCCCCGCGAGGGCGCCGGCGAGCCCGGCCAGCAGCGCGCCGAGCGCGAACACGCCCGCGTACAGCCGCCGGCTGTCCACGCCGAGTGCGGCGAGCATCTCGCGGTCGGCCGCGCCCGCGCGGATCAGCATGCCGAGGCGGGTGCGCTGCACGAGCCACCACAGGAATGCCGCGACCGCCAGGCCGGCGGCGATGATGGCCAGGCGGTACACCGGGTACGGCGCGCCGGGCACGAGCTCCACCGTGCCCGTCAGCGCGGCCGGGACATCGATGAACAGGGGACGAGGTCCCCAGCCGATCCGTACCGCCTCGTTGAAAAACAGGATCAGCCCGAACGTCGCGAGCACCTGGTCGAGGTGGCCGCGTGCGTAGAGACGCCGCAGGATCGTCCCCTCGATCGCCAGGCCGACGAGGGCGGCACCCGCGAGGCCACCCAGTACCCCCAGGGCAAAGCTGCCCGTGAGCGAGAGGATGCTGGCGCACACGAAGGCGCCGATCATGTAGAGCGAGCCGTGGGCCAGGTTGATCAGGCCCATGATGCCGAACACGAGCGTCAGGCCGGCGGCGAGCAGGAAGAGCATCACGCCGAACTGAAGCCCGTTCAGGATTTGTTCCAGGAACAGGAGCATGGTGAAGGGGAGCGGATGGGGGCGGCGTCCCGCCGCCCCCGGTACCCGGTCAGGGTGGTCCGCGCCTCACATCGGGCAACTGTCGGCGTAGGCGTCGGCGTGCTGCTCGAAGGCCTTTCCGATCGTGCGGTTCGACAGGGTGCCGTCGTCGGTGCGGTAGACCTCGCGGACGTAGATGTCCTGGATGGGGTAGTGGTTGTTGTTGAAGCGGAAGGCGCCGCGCACGGAGTCGAACTTCGCCCGTTCCAGCGCCGCGCGGAAATCGTCGCCGCGGCTCACATCTCCGCCCACCGCCCGCAACGCACTGCCGATGAGGCGGGCCGTGTCGTACCCCTGGCTCGCGTACAGCGATGGCCGGCGGTCGTATTTCTTCTCGAACGCCGCCACGAATTCGCGGTTGGCGGGGTTGTCGAGGTCGATGGCCCACTGCGAGGAGTTCACCACGCCCAGCGCGGCGTCGCCGGTCGCCTTGAGGATGCCCTCGTCGAACGAGAAGGCGGGGCCGTACAGCGGGATCCTGTCCTTCAGCCCGGCCTGCTGGTACTGCTTGATGAAGTTGATGCCCATGCCGCCCGGCAGGAAAAAGAACACGGCATCGGGATCGGCCTCGCGCAGCGCCGCGAGCTCGGCCGCGTAGTCCAGCTGGCCGAGCTTGGTGTAGACCTCGCCGACCACCTTGCCGTCGTAGTAGCGCTTGAAGCCGGCGAGTGCATCCTTGCCGGCCGGGTAGTTCGGCGCGATCAGGTAGGCGGTCTCGTAGCCCTGATCGCTCACGTACTGTCCCATGGCCTCGTGCAGGTTGTCGTTCTGCCAGGCCACGTTGAAGTAATTTGGATTGCAGTCGTTGCCCGCGAACTGGGACGGACCCGCATTGGGGCTGATGTAGAACGCGCCGTCCTTGATCACGCGCGGCACCACGGCCAGCGCCAGGTTGGACCAGATGATGCCGGTCAGGATTCGCGCCTGGTCGCGCTGCAGCATCTTCTGGGCGATCTGCACGGCGCGACCGACCTTGCGGGCGTCGTCCTCGATCTGCACATCCACGGGTACGCCGCCGAGACGGCCGTCGCCCTGCTCGACGGCGAGCATGAAGCCGTCGCGAACGTCGATGCCGAGCGAGCTGCCGCCCCCGGAAAGCGTGGTGATCATGCCGATCTTCACGGGCTTCTCAGCGGCGCCGGCGGGCAGCGCGATCGTGGCCAGGGCCAGGCACAGCCCGGTCAGCATTGTTCTCATTTTCGTTTCCCCCTGCGGCGACTGGTGGACGCCGTCATTGTCGTTCGCGGGCCGGCAGGGCGCATACCGGCGCCCGGACCGGTCCGGTCAGAAACTGTTCTTCCATTCACGCAGGGTCGCGAAGACCGCGGCGGTTCCGTCCAGCGCGTGGCCCGCGTGCGCCTCGGCAGCCTCGCGCACGGCGGGCTCGTCGCAGCGCAGGAACGGATTCGTGGCGTGCTCGTCGCCCAGACGGAACGGGACCGTGGGTTCGCCCGCGTCGCGGGTGGCCCGCGCGGCGCGCTCGCGCTCGGCCAGGGCCTTGTTCCCGGGCTCGACGGCCCGGGCGAAGGCGAGGTTCTTGAGCGTGTACTCGTGGCCGCAGCAGCCCAGGGTATCGTCGGGCAGGGCGGACAGGCGTGCAAGGGATTCCGTCATCTGCTCCGCGGTGCCCTCGAACACGCGCCCGCAGCCGCCGGCAAACAGGGTGTCGCCACAGAGCAGAACGCCGCCGCCGAAGTACGCGACATGACCGGCCGTGTGGCCGGGGGTGTCCAGGACCTCGAAGCGGGTGTCGAGCTCGGGCACGTCCACCGCATCGCCGCCCCGCACGCGCTGTGTCACACCGCGCACGGCCTCTGCCGCGGGTCCATGGACGGGAATGTCCGGGAAGCGGGCGGCCACTTCGGCGAGCCCGCCGACGTGGTCGCCGTGGTGGTGCGTGATCAGGATCACCGCCGGTTCGAGCCCGTGGGCTTCGATGGCCGCGAGCACGGGAGCGGCCTCCCCGGGATCGACGATGGCCGCGGCCGGTCGATCCGGAACGCGCAGGAGCCAGATGTAGTTGTCGGACAGGGCAGGGACGGGAATCGGCTCGAGCATGGCCGTACTCGGGTGCGGCTTCGACGCCGGGATTATAGGGGAGCGCCTGCCAGGCGCCCAAGTAGGCGGCAATCCGGCGGGCCAGTTCACGCTCTCCGGCGGCGCGACGCGCCCTCGGCAGGGATCGGGCGATGGCTGAACGAATTGAACGGTTCTCGTGGCGGCAAGTCCATGATCCGGCACGATGTATCCGAATCAATTTATTATAAACAACAAGTTACCGTTCATATCTCGATGGGCTGGCGCTTGTGGAACAGAGACCGCCCCGGGCCTCGAACACGTCTCCCATCGTGTCGATGGCCATAAGTAAAAACAGCCCCATCAATACATTACGAGAAATTCCTGAAAATTATGTGAGGTGTAACCACGGAGCGCTGAGTCGACGCGGTCAGGCCTTGCGGACGCCTTCCTCGTTGATCCAGGCATTCACGAGGCGGGCGGGCGTGATGTCGAAGTAGACGTTGTGCGGCGTGATATTGCGCCCGCGCGGCGCGTCGAGCTCGCCGGCGTCGAGCTCTTCCAGGTCGAATCCGGTTCGCCCGTACGGCACCTGCTTGAAGCTCTCGCAACAGACGTAGAAAGGGATTCCCGTGTCGCGGGCAGCCAGTGCGAGGAGATACGTTCCGGCCTTGTTCACCACCGAGCCATCCTGCAGCAGGGTGTCCGCGCCGACCAGCGCCACCGTCGCCTGCTGGCAGAAGTGACCGAGCTGCGCGTCGGTGATGAACGCGACCGGGATGCCGAAGTGATCCAGGTGCTGGGCCTGGCGGCGCCCCTCGAGCCCCGGGCGCGATTCGGCGACGATCGCGTGGACGCCGTGCGGAACGAGTGCCCGGAACGTGGCCTGCACCGTCGTGCTCAGGCTGTGGGTCACGATCGTGGCACCCGGTCCGATCAGCCGCGCGGCGTGGTCCGCCACATCGCCGACAGCGCGGATCGAGGCGTCGGAGAGGTCCTGCGCGATCGTGGCCGCCTCGCGCCGGAAGCGCTGGATGTCGTCGTCATCGAGGCGCTCGACGCGGTCCGCCCAGCGTTGCACCAGGTTGAAGATCGGCGCCATGTTCGGGCGTGCGTACTGGAGGTCCTCGGCGAAATCGAGCAGCGTTCTCCGCAGGGGATCGATCTCGTCGTCCGAGCAACTTCCGGCGAATTCCGTGAGGCTGTCGAGCGCCTGGCGGGCAAGCTGGCTGGCGCCGCTGACGCGGTCGTCGGCCAGCTCGCGGCGATGCACGCGCCGGAAGTCGGCGTCATCCATGGGAGCCGGCGGCTACTCGAGCCGCAGGTTCTCGTCGATGGTGACCTCCACGTCGAGCTCGGGCACGCGCAGGACGACCGACGCCGACAAGGTCTCGTGGCCCGTCAGCCTCCCGTTCTCCACCTGTTCCCAGACGGCCTTCTCGATCTCGCGCTGCGAGGTAATGCCGACCTTCTTCAGAAAGCTGCGCAACGACTTGTTGAATGTTTCCTCGTCCATGTCGGGTCTCTTCAGGGTGCGGGGCAGGGAATGATAGACCCGTGCGCAGAGCGTTGCATGCACCGGGGCTGGCGGGCCCGGGAGACGCGGGTGGCGGCTGCCGTCGCACGCCCCCTCCCGGAGCCGCATTGCCGTCTCCGGGAGGGCGTGCGGGGCCGGGTCAGCGCGCGGCGGCGAGCGCCTGCTCGATGTCGGCGAGGATGTCGTCGATGTGCTCGATGCCGATCGAGAAGCGGACCATGTCCTGGCTCACGCCCGCGCTCTGGAGCTCGTCCTCGTTGAGCTGGCGGTGCGTCGTGGTCGCCGGATGGCAGGCGATGCTCTTGGCGTCGCCGATGTTGACCAGGCGCGTGATCAGCTCGAGTGCGTCGATGAACCGGGCCCCGGCCTCGCGTCCGCCCCGGATGCCGAATGACAGGATCGAGGCCGCGCGCCCGTTCATGAATTTCTTCGCCAGGGCGTGGTCGGGGCTGTCGGGCAGGCCGGCGAATTTCACCCAGGTCACCTGGTCGTGCCCGTGCAGGTACTCGGCGACCTTCTGCGCGTTCTCGCAGTGGCGCTCCATGCGCAGCGCCAGCGTCTCGATCCCCTGCAGTACCAGGAAGGCGTTGAAGGGCGAAAGGGCCGCGCCGGTGTTGCGCAGGGGGCCGACCCGGCAGCGCGTGATATAGGCGGCCGGGCCCGCGGCATCGGTGAACACCACGCCGTGATACGACGGGTCGGGCTCGGTGAGCATGTTGAACTTCTTCGGGTAGTCGCCCCAGGGGAAGTTGCCCGAATCCACCACGCAGCCACCGATGGTCGTGCCGTGTCCGCCCATGTACTTGGTCAGCGCGTGCACGATGATGTCGGCGCCGTGTTCGATCGGGCGCCACAGGAACGGCGTTGGCACGGTGTTGTCGACGATGAGCGGCACCCCCGCGGCGTGCGCGATCTCCGCGAGGCGGGCGATGTCCACGACATTCCCGGACGGGTTGCCCACGGTTTCGCAGTAGACGGCGCGCGTTCGGTCGTCAATCAGCGAAGCGAGGCGCTCGAAGTCGTCGTGCGCCGCGAATCGGATGTCGATCCCGAAGTTCGGCATCGAGTGCGCGAACAGGTTGTAGGTGCCGCCGTAGAGCTGGCTGGTCGTGACGATATTGTCACCGGCACGCGTGATGGTCTGGATCGCGTACGTGATGGCAGCCATGCCCGAGGCCGTCGCCAGGCCGCCGATGCCCCCCTCGAGCTCGGCCACCCGCTGCTCCAGGACCGCGTTCGTCGGGTTCATGATCCGCGTGTAGATGTTCCCCGGGACCTTGAGATCGAACAGGTCGGCGCCGTGCTGGGTGTCGTCGAAGGCGTAGGAGGTGGTCTGGTAGATCGGCACGGCCACGGCGTGCGTGGTCGGATCGGGCGTGTACCCCGCGTGAATCGCTAGCGTCTCGAATTTCATTGCGCACCCCGCAGTCAATGATGCCGTCGCTGGCTGCGCCGGAGAATAGCACGGGCCGCGGGAATCCACGGACGGCGCGCGTCCGGTCTCAGCGGGCAGTCGGCGCACCCACATCCGCGGGTGGCGGCTCCGGCGGAACGCGTTCCGCGGCGCCGATCGCCTCGAGCAGGCGTGCGGTCGGTACGTTGCCGTCGGTCGAGCGCAGGAGGCCGCGGACGTGGGCGCGCGCGTGCACGGTGTCGCCCGAGACGAACCGATGCTCCAGGTAGATCCATTTCCCGTCCCAGGACATCACCCGGCTGCAAAGCGTGTAGCGCTGCCAGGGCATGAGCGGGCGCAGGTACTCGATCTCGATGCCGCGCACGAGCGGCAGCCAGCGATTGCGCCGCGCGACGGCAAGCAGGCCGGTCCGCTGCATCAGGGCCAGCCGGCCGAGGTCCATCAGGGTGAGGTAGCGGCCGTTGTTCACGTGGCCCAGGGCGTCGAGGTCAGTCGGCCAGACGCGCATCTCCAGCGGGATCTCGTCCAGGAGACCGACGGCTTGCTGGCCCCGAAGGCGCCAGTAGAGCAACAGGAGGCGGAACCAGAGGTTCATCGGCGCGGGCGACGGGAAGGGCCGGGGTCGACGGGTGCGGGCCGCACGATAGCATGCGCGTGGCGGCCTCGCAGGCGTGCCCCCGGCGCGCGGGGCTACATCTCGACCGCATCGCCCGACAGCTCGGGTGCCGGCTCGCGGGCGTCCTCGCGACGGCGCGGCAGTTCCTCGAGGTAGTGTTCCATCGTCGGATATCGATGGCGCGGATGGATCGCACGCAGGCTTGCGGCCTCATCGTGACCGGCTCGTGACACGCCCGCCCGCGGGCCCGGATGCCGCGCCGAGTTCGCGCAGGAGGTGCAGGAAGCGCGCGCGGGGGATCGTCTCGGCCCCCAGACGTTCCAGGTGCGGGTTCGGCAGCTGGCAGTCGATCAGCTCGACATCGGGGGTGGCCGCCACATGGGCGAGCGCCACCTTGGAGGCGTCGGTTCGGCGGCTGAACATCGACTCCCCGAAGAACACGTGCCCGAGCTGGACACCGTAGACGCCGCCGGCGAGCTCGTCCCCGGCCCAGGCCTCGAACGACACCGCGTGGCCGAGCCGGTGCAGCTCGATGAAGGCCTCGATCATCGGCTGCACGATCCACGTACCGGGACTGCCGGGCCGCGGTTCGGCGCAGGCGCGGATCACGCCCGCGAAGTCCGCGTTGCGCGTGAGGGTGAAGCAGTCCTTGTTGAGTCGCCGGCGGAGGCTCCGCGACCGGTGAAAACGGGCCGGGAAGATCACGCAGCGGGGGTCGGGTGACCACCAGAGGACGGGCTCGCCCTCGCCGAACCACGGGAACACGCCGTGACGGTACGCCGCGAGCAGGCGGCGCGGCCGGAGGCTTCCGCCCACCGCCAGGAGGCCGTTGGGGACCTGTGTGGCGCTCTCGACGGGCGGAAACGGCGCGTCGTCGTCGTCGGTCGGGAGCAGCATTACCGGCACGGGCAGTGGCTCCTCGCCGGCGCGCAATCGCGTCGGGCGGGCCGTGGGGATCGGCGGCGGAACACGCGACGGCCGCTCACGCGTCGTCCGTACCGGTCGCGGCGGCGTCGTGGCGGAACGGGGACAGCTCCTGGAGCGCCGCGTACCGTCGTTCGATCAGATTGCGCTCGCGCCCGAGGTACGCCCCGATTGCCTGCCGGAAGTCGGCTTGCGCGATCCAGTGCGCGGACTGCGTGAATGTCGGCAGGAACCCGCGGGCGATCTTGTGTTCGCCCTGGGCGCCGGGCTCGAAGCGATGCAGGCCCTGCTCGATGGCGTACTCGATACCCTGGTAGTAGCAGGCCTCGAAATGCAGGCTGTGGTAGTCGGCGTCGCATCCCCAGTAGCGCCCGTACAGCGTTTCCTCGTCACGGAAGAGGATGGAGGCCGCGACCGCACGGCCCTTGTGGAAGGCGAACACCACCACGATCCGATCGCCCATGGTGCGGCCGATCTCCTGGAAGAACGACCGCGTGAGCACGGGGACGTTCCATTTCTTCTCGAAGGTCGATTCGTAGAAATGATGCGCCAGGGCCCACTCGTGCGCATCCATCTCGTCCCCGCGTCGCCGGGCCAGCGTCACGCCCTGTTCGGCAACCCGGCGGCGCTCGCGCCGCGCCTTCTTGCGCTTGCGGCTCGCGAAGTGCTCGAGGAAGTCGTCGAAATCGGCGTACCCGGCGTTGGTCCAGTGATACTGGATATCGGTCCGGATCAGCAGGCCGTCGTCGACGAGCACGTCGCGGTCGGCTGCGCGCGGAAACAGCCAGTGGAGGCTGGAGACGCCGAGCGTACGGGCCTGTGCGCGCACGGCGGCGGCGAGAGCCGCGGCCGTGGACACCGGGTCACGGTCCGGCGCCACCAGCAGCCGCGGGCCCGTGGCCGGCGTGTACGGGGCCGCGGCGACGAGCTTCGGGTAGTAGGCGAGTCCGTGCGCCTCGTAGGCGTTGGCCCAGGCGAAGTCGAAGACGAACTCGCCGTAGGAATTGAGCTTGAGGAAGGTGGGCGCGGCTGCCGCGATGCCGCCGCCGGGCTCGTCCCGGAGCAGCAGGTAGTGCGGAATCCAGCCGAAGGCCCGGTCGAGGCAGCCGTGGCGCTCGAGCGCCACCAGGAACTCGTGGCGCAGGAACGGGAAGCCGCCGGCGAGCGCGTTCCACTCGCCGGGATCGACCGATTCCAGGCTCCGGATGGGTTCGAGGTGCATCGGCCGTCATGCCGGGCAGGACGCCAGCTCCGACCGGACGCGTTCCGGCCGCGTGCGGCCGACGGTGTCAGGCGGCTTCGTCCCGCGCCATCTCCTGCAGGTACTTTTCGGCATCGAGGGCGGCCATGCAGCCGGTTCCGGCGGAGGTGACCGCCTGCCGGTACACGTGGTCGGCGACGTCGCCGGCCGCGAACACTCCCGGCAAGCTGGTCGCAGTGGCGTTTCCATCGAGACCGCTCCGTACGACAATATACCCGCCCTTCATGTTCAACTGTCCCTCGAACAGGCTCGTGTTCGGCACGTGGCCGATTCCGAGGAACATCCCGGTGACTTCGAGATTCCTCCGGTCGCCGGTCTGGCGATTGACGATCCGGACGCCCGTCACGCCGGAATTGTCGCCCAGGACCTCGTCCACCTCGCTGTTCCATTCGAACGAGAGCCGGCCCTGGTTTTCGAGCTGGAAGAGCTGATCCTGCAGCATTGCCTCCGCGCGAAGCTTGTCGCGGCGGTGAACGACGGTGACGTGACGGGCGAGGTTGGCCAGGTACATGGCTTCCTCCGCCGCGGTGTTGCCGCCGCCGACGACGGCCACGTCCTGGTTGCGGTAGAAGAATCCGTCGCAGGTGGCGCAGGCGGAGACGCCACGCCCCTTGAACGTTTCCTCGGACTCGAGGCCGAGGTAGCGGGCGGTCGCGCCGGTCGCGATGATGAGGGCGTCACAGGTGTACGTACCGGAATCTCCCTGTAACCGGAACGGCCTCACAGAAAGGTCGGCCGCATTGATGTGATCATGCACCAGTTCGGTCCCGAGGCGCTCGGCGTGCTGCCGCATGCGCTCCATGAGCTCGGGCCCCTGCAGGTCGTTGTTGTCGCCGGGCCAGTTGTCCACTTCCGTGGTGGTCGTGAGCTGGCCGCCGGGCTCGATGCCGGTGACCAGGACCGGCTGCAGGTTGGCGCGCGCCGCGTATACCGCAGCGGTGTAGCCGGCCGGCCCGGAGCCCAGGATCAGCAGGCGGCAATGCCTTGGATCGCTCATGTATAATCTCCCGATCGAGCTGCCGGTGCCGGCACGTGCAGACGGCCGGCAATGTTACGGAACGGCCCGGACCCGGTAAAGCGAACCCAGCGCTGGGTCGACGCACCGGGTTCGCGACGAGGTATCTGGGTTGGCGCAGGCCAGGAAGAAACGCGGTACGGACGGTTCGCCGGACATCGCCCGGCACGTCCATCGAGGTCTGCGCGAGGGCGGGTTCTTCGTTCTGCTCGCCGTGTCCGCCTATCTGTTGCTTTCCCTGCTGAGTTTCAATACCGCAGATCCCGGCTGGTCGCATACGGGCACCGGCGCCGCGGTGCACAACGCGGGCGGTCGTCTGGGTGCGTGGTTCGCCGACATCTTCCTGTACCTGTTCGGGTACATCGCATACCTGGTGCCGGTCATGGTTGGCTGGGCGGGGTGGCTGGTGTTCCGCGGGGCGCCGGCCGAACCCGGAGTCGGCCTGCTGCGGTTCCACCTGCTGCGCTGGGCGGGCTTCCTCATCACGCTGCTGTCCGCCTGCGGACTCGCGTCGCTGCACTTCGCGTCGGCCATGGGCTCGCTGCCGGTCGGAACCGAGGCCGGCGGCGTTCTCGGCAGCTTCCTCGGGTCCCAGTTCGTGGCCGTGCTCGGCCTGCTGGGCAGTACCCTGCTGCTCCTGGCCCTGTTCCTGGCCGCGGTCACGCTGTTCACCGGGGTCTCCTGGTTCGACGTCATGGATACCGTCGGACGGCTGACGCTGGCGCTGGTGGGCTGGTGCCGGCGTGGCGTCATGGCCGTGCACGAGCGGCTGCAGGTGCGGCGCGCTCGCCAGCAGCGCGAAGAGACGTTCACTCGCGAGCGCACGAAGAAGGCCGCCACCCGCAAGAAGCAGGCACCGCGCATCGAGCCGGTGATCGAGCCGCCGAAGGAGAGTGAGCGCGCCCGCAAGGAAAAGCAGATCCAGCTGTTCGAGCCGCCGCCGGACAGCGAGCTGCCGGCGCTGTCGCTCCTCGACGCACCGCGCGACGAGACGGGCGGCTACTCGAAGGAGTCGCTGGAGGCGATGTCGCGTCTGCTCGAGCACAAGCTCGAGGACTTCAACATCTCGGCCGAGGTCGTGGCCGTCCACCCCGGGCCGGTGATCACGCGCTTCGAGCTGCAGCCGGCCCCGGGCGTGAAGGTGAGCTCGATCACGAACCTGTCCAAGGACCTGGCGCGGTCGCTGTCGGTGGTCAGCGTGCGCGTCGTCGAGGTCATCCCGGGCAAGTCGACCGTCGGCCTCGAGATTCCGAACGAGGAGCGTCGCGTCGTGCGCCTCGCGGAAATCCTGCGTTCGGACGCGTACGACAAGGCGCAGTCCCCGCTCACGCTCGCGCTGGGTCACGACATCGGCGGCCAGCCCGTTGTCGCCGACCTGCAGCGCATGCCGCACCTGCTGGTCGCCGGCACCACGGGCTCCGGCAAGTCGGTGGCCGTGAACGCCATGCTCCTGAGCCTGGTCTACAAGGCCCTGCCGCGCGATGTGCGCCTGATCATGATCGACCCGAAGATGCTCGAGCTGAACGCCTACGAGGGCATTCCGCACCTGCTGGCGCCCGTGGTCACCGACATGAAGGAGGCGGCCAACGCGCTGCGCTGGTGCGTGGCCGAGATGGAGCGTCGCTATCGCCTGATGGCGTCGCAGGGCGTGCGCAACATCGCCGGCTTCAATCGCAAGGTGCGCGAGGCGACCGACGCGGGCGAGCCGATCGCCGATCCGTTCTACAAGCGCGAGGAGGCCGCGGATCCCGAGGCCCCGCCGCCGACGCTGGAGCCCATGCCGTACATCGTCGTGGTCGTGGACGAGTTCGCCGACATGATGATGGTGGTCGGCAAGAAGGTGGAGGAGCTCATCGCGCGCATCGCGCAGAAGGCCCGCGCGGCCGGGATCCACCTGATCCTGGCGACGCAGCGTCCATCGGTGGACGTCATCACGGGCCTCATCAAGGCGAACATCCCCACGCGCATGGCCTTCCAGGTGTCGTCGCGTGTCGACTCGCGCACCATCCTCGATCAGCAGGGCGCGGAGCAGCTGCTCGGCAACGGCGACATGCTGTACCTGCCCGCCGGTACAGGCTATCCACAGCGCGTGCACGGTGCCTTCGTCGACGATCACGAGGTGCACAAGGTGGTCGAGAGCCTGAAGAAGGCCGGACCGCCCGCGTACAACGACGACATCCTCGAAGAGCGCAACGGCGGCGATTTCTCGCTTCCGGGCGAGTCGGGCGGTGGCGATGGCGGCGAGACCGACGCACTGTACGACCAGGCCGTGGCCATCGTCACGGAGAGCCGCAAGGCCTCGATCTCCTACGTGCAGCGCCGCCTCAAGATCGGCTACAACCGGGCCGCGCGCATCATCGAGGACATGGAGGCGGCGGGTATCGTTACGCCGGTCCAGTCCAATGGCTCGCGCGAGGTGATCGCGCCGGCGCCCCCCTCGGCATGATGAACTCCACCGGAGGCCCGATGAATGCGTTCCGCGCAATGCTTGCCGCGGCGATCCTGCTCGCGGCCGCCCCGGCCAGCGCCGGCCAGGCCATCGACCTGCTGCACAAGTTCACGAGCGAGCTGAAGACCTTCTCTGCCGGGTTCGTCCAGACCGTGTACGACGAGGACGACAAGCCCATCCGGGAAAGCCAGGGGCTCGCGTGGCTCAAGCGCCCGGGCCTGTTTCGCTGGGAGTACCGAAAGCCGTACGAGCAGGTGATCGTCGCCGACGGGAAACGCCTCTGGGTGTACGACAAGGATCTCGAGCAGGTCACGGTCAAGAAGGCGCAGAAGGCACTTGCCACCGCGCCGATCATGCTGCTGTCGGGCAAGGAACCTCTGGAGGACCAGTTCGAGATCCGCGAGCACGGCAAGCGGCAGGGTCTGTACTGGGTGGAGATGCGGCCGAAGGTGCAGGACACCGACTTCCGGCGCATCTTCCTCGGCCTGGACGACCAGGGACTCAAGGTCATGGAACTGCGCGACCGCTTCGACCAGGCGACCCAGATCCGGTTTCACCACGTGAAGATCAATCCGGACATCGATGCGTCGCGCTTCGCGTTCACGCCCCCCGCCGGCGTGGACGTGATCGGTGACACGCCGGCCATGGAGAACTCGGGCCAGTGATCGGCGAAGGCGAGTCCCGGATCGCCGGCCGTCGGGGCCGACCGGCACGGCCATGACCGATCGCCAGGGCTCCCTGCTGGCGAGCGAGGGCCCGGACTACCGGCCGCTCGCGGATCGCATGCGCCCGCGGGAGCTCGACGAGTTCGCCGGGCAGGCCCACCTGCTCGGTGCCGGCAGCCCGCTGCGCGAGGCCATCGAGCACGATCGCCTGCATTCCATGGTCTTCTGGGGGCCGCCGGGGACGGGCAAGACGACGCTCGCCCGCATGATCGCCGGCAAGTGCGGCGCGGAGTTCATCGCCGTGTCGGCGGTGCTCTCCGGGGTCAAGGACATCCGCGCGGCGATCGAGCGCGCGCGCGAGGTGCGGGGCGCCGAGAATCGGCCGACCGTGCTGTTCGTAGACGAGGTGCACCGCTTCAACAAGGCGCAGCAGGACGCCTTCCTGCCGCATGTCGAGGACGGCACGATCTTCTTCATCGGCGCGACCACGGAGAATCCCTCGTTCGAGCTCAACAACGCGCTGCTCTCGCGGGTGCGCACGTACGTGCTGAAGGCCCTCGGAGCGACCGACATCCGGCAGGTGATCGATCGCGCGCTTGCGGACGCGGACCGCGGGCTGGGCGAGCGCGGCATCGCGATGTCCGAGGCCCTGCGCGACCGCCTCGCGGAGGCCGCCGATGGAGACGCGCGACGCGCGCTCCTGCTGCTGGAGATCGCTGCCGACCTGGCGCAGGGCGAGGGCGACGGTGAGATCACCGAGTCCATCCTCCAGGAGGTGTCCCGCGAGAGCCTGCGGCGTTTCGACAAGGGCGGCGAGGCGTTCTATGACCAGATCTCGGCGCTGCACAAGTCCGTGCGCGGCTCGAATCCGGACGCGGCCCTGTACTGGTACTGCTGCATGCTCGACGGCGGCTGCGATCCACTCTACATCGCGCGTCGCGTCGTGCGCATGGCGTCCGAGGACATCGGCATCGCGGACCCGCGCGCGCTGCAGATCTCGCTGCAGGCCTGGGATACCTATGAGCGCCTTGGCAGTCCCGAGGGCGAGCTCACGATCGCCCAGGCGATCGTCTACATGGCCTGCGCCGCCAAATCGGACGCGGTCTACGCCGCGTACAACGCGGCAACGCGGGACGTGAAAACGCACGGCACGCCCGAGGTGCCGCTGCACCTGCGCAACGCCCCGACCAGGCTGATGAAGGATATCGGCTACGGCGAGGGTTATCGCCATGCCCACGACGAGCCGGACGGTTTCGCGGCGGGCGCCACGTACTTCCCGGACGAGATGGGCGAGACGATCTATTACGAACCCGTGGACCGCGGCCTGGAGCAGCGGATCGCCGAGCGCCTGCGCGACCTGCGCGACCGCAACCGAAAGGCGGGCACAAAGGATCGCGAGTGACCGGGATCGCGCAAAACGTCTCGTGATCCGCCCGGCCTCATGAATCGAGGAGCCGCATCGCCGCGTCGCGGATCTCGTCTTCGGAGACAAGCACGTGGTACGCGGCGTCGCCAAGCGGCACGAAACTGTCCGCGCCTGCCACGCGGAGTATCCGCGGCGGCGCCGCGCAGTCCTCGACCAGGCCGGTGACGATCTCTTCGGCGATACCCCCGGTTCGGCGCCCCTCGTCCACGACCAGCACGCGGCCGATCTCGCCGGCGTGCCGCGCGATCGCCTCCCGGTTGAGCGGTTTGAGCCAGCGGAGGTCAAGCACGCGGATGCGCCTGCCCGTCGTCTCCCGGACGCGGCGCGCGGTGCGAAGCGACATGGGTACGCCGTTGCCATAGGTGACGATCAGCAGGTCGCGGGCCTCTTCGTCGTACACGCGTGGCTCGCCAAGCGGGGCCGCCCGTCCGGGTTCGGGGTACGGAAACAGCCACTCCCCGTCGCCGTCGGCGTGCAGATCCTTCGCCATGTAGAGCGCGATCGGCTCGATGAACGCGACCACGCGCCCGTCCACGCGGCAGAGTGCCGCGCAGGTGCGCAGCATCGTCGCGGCATCGTCGCCGCGCGACGGGCATGCGATTACCAGGCCGGGGATGTCGCGCAGCGCCGTGATCGAGTTGTCATTGTGGAAGTGGCCGCCGAAGCCCTTCTGGTAGGCCAGTCCCGCGATGCGGATCAGCATCGGGTTCGCGTAGCGGCCGTTCGAGAAGAACTGCAGCGAGCACGCTTCACCACGGACCTGGTCCGCGGCGTTGTGCAGGTAGGCGAGGTACTGGATTTCCGGGATCGGCAGCAGCCCCATCATGCCGGCGCCCTGCGCAAGCCCCAGGATGGTGGTCTCGTCGAGCAGCGTGTTGAACACGCGGTGCGGCTCGAAGGTGCGGGCCAGTCCGGCCGTGACCGTGTACACGCCGCCCTTGCGGGCGACGTCTTCGCCGAAGACCAGCGCATCGGAGTACTTGGCCATGAGATCGTGCAGTGCGCGTCCGATCTGCACGGCGAGATGGCGGGGCGGCTGGCGCTCGGGCAGACCCTCGGCACCGCCGAACACCGTGGCCCGGGCGGTCTCGTAGTCGGCGCGCGCGGCCTCCCGCGCAACCGCGTCCGGCGTGAGCGGCGCGAGTGGCGCCATCACCTCGGCGCGGGTCGCCAGCCGCGGTCGCCGGGCGGCACGCGCGGCCGCCGCCTGGACACGCTCGCGTGCAGCCTCGTATCGCCGGATCAGCTCGTCGCGACTCAGCAGGCCCGTGTCGAGCGCCGTGGCCGCGCTGCGCAGCAGGGGATCGGCGGCCTCGTCGCGCTCGATGTCGCCCAGGGACCGGTAGCCCGTTTCCACATCACTGCCGGCGTGACCGAGCAGGCGCACCATCGGCAGGTGCAGGAAGGCCGGGCGACGCTCGCGTCGCACGTACTCGGCGGCCTCGCGGGCCGCACGCCAGCTGTCGACGAGGTCGAGCCCGTCGCCGTGGAAATAGCGCAGCCCCGGACGGACGGAAAACGAGGCCCGGATCCAGCCCGAGGGGGTCTGGACCGATACGCCGATGCCGTTGTCCTCGCACACGAACAGGATCGGGCAGGGCAGGTGCTGCCAGGCGGTCCATTCGGCGGCATTGAACCCGGACAGCGCCGAGGCATGATTCGCGGCGGCATCGCCGAAGCTGCAGACCACGAGGGCGTCGTCGGGTACCGGCAGCCTGGCCTCGCAGCGCCGCCCCAGCCCGTGCGCCACGGCCGTGCCGACGGCCTTTGGCAGGTGTGAGGCGATGGTCGAGGTCTGTGGCGGCACCCACAGAGCGGCCGAGCCCCAGACCTTGTGGCGGCCGCCGGAGATGGGGTCTTCCGCGCTCGCCGCGAGCGACAGGGCCGTGTCGTACACCGGGTCGATGTCGGGCACCGCCCGCGCGCGTTCCATCATGAATCCACCCGATCGGTAGTGGAGGAATGCGGGATCGGTGTGGCGCAGCGCACGTGCCACGGCCGCGCTGCACTCGTGTCCCGCGCTGCCGATCGTGTAGAAGCCCTCGTTCCGCGCCCGCATCGCACGCGCCTCGATGTCGAGGTGGCGCGACAGCATCTGCGACTCGAGCAGCTCGAGGAACGTGTCGGCGTCCAGATCGCTGCCGTCGCGAACCGGCGTTCCCGGTCCGGGCGCCGGCGCGGGTGCGATCCCCCGGGATTCCACGAAGCGCCGGAAATTTCCATCGACGATCTCGGCGCGGTTGGCGGTGCGGGCGGTGGCGGGGCGGTTCGCGGACATGGGCAGGCCTGTGGCTTCGCGGCGCTCGGGGAACGCGTAATCATTTCACGGCGGCACCCGTGCGCGCCACGGGGCGACCGATTCCGCTGCTCGCGAGGTCAGTGTCCCGCCACCAGGATCACGGCGACCGCGATCGTCGCGCCGCCGGCGGCCGCGCTCAGCCGGCGGCCGGCGCCTGCATCGAGGAGCCCGCGCGCGCGGCTCGCGATGCAGGCATAGCCGAGCTTGGCGCCGCCGACCGCGAGCGTCGCGGCCGCCACGATGACCGCCGTGTCCAGGGGCGTTACGTTGCCGAGGTCGATGAAGGCCGGCAGGAACCCGAAGTAGAACAGGATCGCCTTCTGATCGGCCAGCGTGACGAGCAGGCCGGCCAGGAAGCTCGACCCCGCGGACGCGGTGCCGGTGGCTCCGCTCGGCGCATCGGCCGGGCGCGAGCGCCACAGCGAAATACCCAGCCACACCAGGTACGCGGCGCCCGCGTAGCGCACCAGCACGAACAGATCGCCCATTTTCGCGGCGAGGACGGACAGGCCCAGGATCGCCACCAGGATGAGGACGATGTCGCCGGCAACGATCCCGAGCGTGGCGAACAGGCCGTGAACGAAGCCGCCGCTCACCGATCGGGCCATCACGGTCAGGACGCTGACCCCCGGGATCAGCGCCAGCAGCAGCATGACGCCGAACAGGGCGAGGGCGCTGCCGAAGGTCACGGCGCGGCGGGCCGGAAGGGCCGCGGGCGCTCGCGGCGCAGCAGGAACATGCCGGACCCCGCGACGACGGCCATGCCGGCCATGACCAGGGGACCGGGGAGGTCACCCCATACGACGAATCCGAACAGACCGGCCCACAGCAGCGCCGTGTAGTCGAACGGCGCCAGCAGGGCTGCCTCGCCATGGCGGTATGCGTGCGCGAAGAGCAGCATGGCAGTGCCGCCGAGCAGGCCGGTTGCGGCGAGGAGTCCGAGGTCCGGCAGATCCGGTGTGACCCAGACCCGCGGCACGATGGCCGCGCAGCCGAGCACGTACACCACGTTGGAGCAGGCCGCGGTGCAGAAAGCACTGTCCGACAGGCCCAGGCGACGCGTGGAGATGAGCAGCAATGCATAGCACAGCGTGCCGCCGAGCGCGTACGGGGCACCGGACGACAGGAGGCCGGTGCCGGGCTGGACGATCAGGAGGACGCCGAGGAAGCCGACCAGCGCCGCGGACGCCCGCCGCAGCCCGACGGGCTCGGCGAGCAGGGGGACCGAGAGGAGCACGATGAAGATTGGCGCGGCATGGCCGATCGCCACGGCATCGGCCAGCGGCATGTCGCGGTAGGCCATGATGAAAAGCACGTTGGTCCCGAGTCCGAGCGCCGCGCGCACCAGCTGGAGTACGGGTTGCCCGCTGCGCAGCTCGATCGGTCCCCGGGCAGCCAGGACGTAGGCGACGATCGGAACGAGTCCGAAGAGGCCGCGAAACAGCATGATCTGCCACGGCGAATAGTCCGCCGTCAGCCACTTGCTCACTGCGTCGTACAGGGAGAACAGCAGCACCGCGACGACGACGAACGCGATGCCGGCCCGGGGCCGCGCGTGGGCGCCTGCATCGAGGGTAGTCACCGGACACGTCTCGGACATGCCGCGATTCTACGATGGACCCGGGGCTCCCGGTGGTCGCCGTGCCCGCGAGCCAGGCCGACAGTCCGTCGGCGGTGATCCCGAATGCCTCGATCACGCCATGGGCGCAGAGCCGGAGGAACACGATCGTCAGCACGACACCGGTCCCTGGGTGCACCCGATGTCGCGCTCCGGGGCCCGCTCCGGTCGCCGGCGGCGCGCTGTGCACGGTTCGGGTCCAAGGCTACAAACCGGGGTGCAGCCACGCGAGGACTGCGGATACGGTGACCACCGCCGCTGCCGTGGAGACGAGGATCGCGGTCGAGATCTGCCCGGCGTGGGTCTCGTAGCGCTGTGCAAGCACGTAGACGTTCGCCGCGATCGGGAGCGAGGCCTGGACGATCGCGACGGACGCCCACAGGGGCGAGAGGTGGAACAGCCACAGCGCCGCTGTCGCCACCAGCAGCGGGTGCACGATCAGTTTCACGCTCGCAAGGAAAGCGGTTTCGCCGGCCCCCTGGGTCAGAGGTCGTCCCGCCAGCGTGGCGCCCAGCGCGAACAGGGCACACGGGGCGGCCGCATTGGCGAGGAGATCACCGAAGCGCAGGACCGGTTCGGGCAGGTGCAGCCCGCCCAGGTTCATGCCCAGCCCCACGAGCGCCGCCACGATGATGGGGTTGCGCGCAATGCCGCGCGCCATCGTGGCCAGCCCGCCTCCGTCCCCGCGATCGGATTCGATGAGCACCGTGGCCATACCCATCATGACCACGGTGTCGGCGATCACGATGATCACGGCCGGCAGGGCCGCATCGGTCCCGAACGCGAGCACGACCAGCGGCAGCCCGACGAAGCCGACATTCGAGAACACCCCGGCCAGGCCCTGCAAGGCACCCGCGGAGGTCGACCCGCCGAACAGTCGTCGGCCGACGGTGAACGTCGCGGCATAGATGAGCAGTCCCGGTCCGTAATAGGCGCCGAACAGGCGAAAGGCCTCGCCCGTGGCCATTGGCGCCTCGGAGACCTTGACCACCAGCAGCGCGGGGAGCGCGAAGAAGAACGCGAAGGTGTTGAGACCGATCAGCGCGCTCGTGCCGAACAGGCGCGAGCGACCCGCCGCGTAGCCGAGAAAGATCAGGGCAAAGAAGGGCAGGGCGAGATTGATGACGGCGTGCACGCGCGGCTCCGTCTGTCCGTGTGAAGGCATGGTGCGGCGTCGTGCGCGCGGTCTGCCCCGCGAGGGGGCCGGACCGCCGCCGCTCCGTGGCGTCAGGTCCCGCCCGGGTCACGGATGCGGCGCAGACGAATGATGGCCCACGTGCACGCCGCAATGCCAGCCGCGAGCACGGGCACCCCCAGCAACAGGATGGGCAGATACCAGAAGAGCAGCGACTGATCGTGTGCGCCCAGTCGCGCGACGACCGCCTCGAGGACGTAACCGCCCACGAGCGCGCTTCCCAGGAACGTGGCGAAGACGCCGAGCATCAGCGCGATCACGGGCACGGTCGACGGCGATCTCATGTTGCGCTCCCCCGCCGGATCCGTGGCCGAGGACGCCGCGGGCCATGCGCGCGTTGCATGCTCACGGATCCGGCGTGCCCATGCGAAATCCCGGGGTCCATTCGAGTTCGTGCGTGGCCTTGTCGATCGACACGCTGCCGTCGTCTTCCGCGATGTTGTAGATGCCCCGCTGCCCGCGGTTGATCGCGCGCCGCGCGGCGTCCGCGGCGGCATCCACGTGCACGGGCGTGCCGTCGCGCGGACGGTCGACGCCGGTTCCCGGTCCGTACAGGCGCCCGTAGCGCAGGACGATGCCGTCGAGCGGTGCGTCGAGGACCTGGCGCTCGAGGCTGGCGATGGCCCGCACGGTCTGGCGGCGCGTGGCACTGTCGAGATCGAGCGGCGAATCCTCGCGCCGGGGCCTCGGGCCGGCGGCGTAGGCGAAAGCGATGCTCTGGGCGACCAGCCGTCGCGCGCCTGCCGCGATGGCCGCGCGCAGCAGGTTGCGGGTGCCCGTCTCGCGCAGCCGGGCGGTGCGGGCCAGGCCGTCGCGCATCCGCGCGGGGTCCAGTCCCGCCGGGAGGTCGGTGAGCTGATGGATGACGACCGCGGGGCGGATGCCGCAGGCGACGTCGATGATCGCATCGGCCACCAGCACATCCACGATGGCCGGCTGCACCCCCATGGCGCGCAGCGACTGGGCTTTGCGGGGCGAGCGCGTGGTACCGGTCACGGTCCAGCCATCCTGCACGAGCAGGCGGGAGAGACGGCGACCGATGGCACCGGTCGCACCGGCTACAAGGATGGTGTCAGGCATTGTCCTGGCGCGAATCCGGATCGAACTCGTCGGGTGAAATCGCCGGCAGCCTCGTCGGCGCTGCGCGGGTTTCGTTCATCCCGTGCGGCGCCGTGCGCACATGCCGCAACGCGCGGACCGCGAGTGTAGCGCGTGTTGCACCAGCGACGAGCCACGCCGGGACGAACGCGCACGCTGTCCTCTCCGCGGGCGGGTCTGGCAGGGCCGCACGGCGCTGCGCCTTCTCCCATGGGGCCGCCATGCGTCGTCGGCGCCCCCGGGGGCTGCAGCACCGCCAGAGCCGCATGGGAGCGGCACGAGATTCCGGCATGGCCCGCGTCCACGCATGGTGTGCCGGCCGGTCACGCGCCGTGTCTGCCGAGTGCCCAGCACACATGCTCGCGGACGAGGGCCGACGGGTGGTCCGCGCGGGTCCGCAGGGCGTCGGTGACGCGGCTCGATGTCGGGGCGTTTCCGAGCGCGACGGCGACGTTGCGCAGCCAGCATGCGTGCCCGATGCGTCGGATCGGCGAGCCGCGAAAGCGCTCGAGGAACTGTTCTTCGGTCCACTGGAACAGTTCCACGAGGTCGGGTTCATCGAGGCCGTGGCGAGCGCGGAAGTCCTGTTCATTCGCATCCGTGGCGTAGCGGTTCCACGGGCAGACGAGCTGGCAGTCGTCGCACCCGTATATGCGGTTGCCCATGAGCGGGCGGAGCTCTTCGGGGATCGGGCCGGGGTTCTCGATGGTGAGGTACGAGATGCAGCGACGGGCGTCGAGCTGGTACGGCCCGGTGATCGCCCCCGTCGGGCACGCATTGATGCACGCGCGGCAGCCGCCGCAGACGTCTTCCCGCGCGGGCGCGTCGACGGGCAGGGGCAGGTCGGTGTACAGCTCGCCGAGGAAGAAATATGAACCGGTGTCCTCATCGATCAGGCAGGTGTGCTTGCCCGGCGTGCCGAGGCCCGCCTTGTGCGCGAGCGGCTTCTCCATCACGGGGGCGCTGTCGACAAAGGCCCGGTAGCCGAAGTCGCCGACCTCCTGGCGGATGCGGTCGGCAAGCTTCTGCAGTCGATTGCGCAGGATCTTGTGGTAGTCGCGCCCGAGGGCGTAGCGCGAGACGTAGCCCTTGTCGGGTTCGCCGAGTACCGCCTTCGGATGGGCGCTGTCGGGCGGCCAGTAGTCCATGGCGACGGAGATCACGCGGAGGGTGCCGGGCAGGAGCTCGGCGGGGCGCGTGCGCTTCGTGCCATGACGCGCCATCCAGGCCATCTCGCCATGGCGGCCGTCGGCCAGCCACGCGAGCAGGCGGGGCTCGACGCCGGACAGGTCCGTATCGGTAATGCCGACCCGGCGGAAGCCCAGCTCGATGGCCCAGGTGCGGATCCGCTCGGCGAGTTGGTCGAAGTCGGGCGTGGACATGGCAGGCCGGGATGGTAGCAGGTGCGCTTGCCGGGTGAGGTCCGATCAAGCCCTTGCGGCCGAGTCCCGAGCGTAACGCGACCGCAATCGAGCGGTCAGGCCTTCACTGGGCGCCGCGGACGGCGCTGCGGCGGTCCGCGAGCGAGACGAGTGCGACGCCCGCGAGAATCGCCGCCAGGCCGGTCGTGTTCGTGACGGTGAGCGGCTCCGAGAGGAAGAGGGCGGACAGGAGGACGCCGGTCACCGGCACACCGAGCGTCGCCAGCGACGTGGTGATCGCGGGCAGGGCGCGCGTGAATGTCAGTACGGCCCAGAAACAGAACGCGGTCGCGATCGGGCCGTTGTACAGGAGGATGACATCGAGCGTTGGCGACCAGTCGATGCCGGACTGGGACTCGGTTGCCAGCGCCGCGGGCACGAGGATCAGGGCCGCGACCGTGAACTGCCAGGGCGCGAGCGTCAGTGGCGAGCCCTCCCAGTGATGACCCCGGACCTGCACGATCTGGATCGCCCACAGGAGCGCGCCGAGCATGAGGAGGCCGTTGCCCAGCAGGATGTCGGGGTCGCTCCAGTCGAAGCCGAGTGGATTGAACATGACCGCCACCCCCGTGATGCCGAGCACGAAGCCGCCAAGCTTCATCGGGGGCATGCGTTCGCGCAGGAACAGGGCGGCCAGCGGCACAACCCAGAGCGAAGTGGTGTAGGCGAGGATCGAGGAGCGGCCGGCCGGAACGTACTGCAGGCCGCTGGTCACGGACATCATGAATCCGCCCATCTGCATGGTGCCGACGCTGATCACGATGCGCCAGTCATTGCGGCTGGGCAGCCGCAGGCGGCCGGTGAACGCGTTCACGGCGAACAGTACGAGGCCGCCGAGCACGATGCGGGTGGCGGCGAAGGTCAGCGGCGGCATGTACTGCAGCCCGACCTTCATGATGGGCCAGTTCGCTCCCCACAACCCGATCACGAGAAGCAGCAGCGCGTACGCGCTGCGCCGGGAGACAATGCGCGACGCGGGGGCGGCGACCGTTTCGGCCCGCGCCGTCACTTCCAGGCGCGCTCGTACTGCGGCGGGCAGGGGATCTCGGCACGAAGCGCGCGCGCCGCGCCGAGGGGCCAGTAGGGATCGCGCAGGAGCTCGCGCGCCAGCAGGACGGCGTCGGCCTGGCCGGTCCGGACGATCGTCTCGGCCTGCGCCGGTTCGGTGATCATGCCGACGGCACCCGTGGCGATACCCGCCCGAGACCGGATGGCCGCGGCGAAGCCCGTCTGGTAGCCGGGGCCCGCCGGGACCCGGGCGTCGGGTACGGCGCCGCCGCTCGAGCAGTCGACGAGGTCCACGCCCCGCCGCGCCAGCTCCTGCGCGAACGCGATGGACTGTTCCCCGTCCCAGCCACCGTCGACCCAGTCCGTGGCGGAGATGCGCATGAGCAGGGGCCGGTCGCCGGGCCACTCGGCGCGAACGGCGTCGACGACCTCGAGCGGGAAGCGCATGCGGTTGGCGAGCGAGCCGCCGTACTCGTCCGCGCGGTCGTTCACCAGCGGTGAAAGGAACTCGTGCAGCAGGTAGCCGTGAGCGCAGTGCAGCTCGATTACCCTGAACCCCGCAGCCCGGGCACGGTCGGTGGCCGTGGCGAAGGCTGCCACCAGGGCGTCGAGGTCGGTCTTCGCGAGAGCGCGTGGCGTGCGGTGCGACGGGCTGAACGGTGCTGCGCCCGGCGCCACCGGAGTCCATCCGGGCGCATCGGGTCCCAGCGCCGCACCGCCGCGCCAGGGCGCATCGACGGACGCCTTGCGACCCGCGTGGCCGATCTGGATACCGGGGACCGCACCCTGCGACTCGATGAAAGCCACGATCGGGCGGAACGCCTCGGCGTGGGCGTCCGACCAGATTCCGGAGTCGTCCGGTGATATGCGGCCCTCGGGCGTGACTGCCGTCGCCTCGACCATCACCATCCCGGCACCGCCGACGGCGCGGCTGCCGAGATGGACCATGTGCCAGTCGGTCGGCAGGCCGTCGTCGCTCGAGTACTGGCACATCGGCGACACGAAGATCCGATTGCGGAACTCCACGTCGCGCAGGCGCAGGGGGGTGAACAGCACGCTGGACATGCGGATGCGGTCTCCGGGCGCGGCCGAAGGAAATGGACCCTTCAGCGGTTGGTGTTCTGGCGCGCGACCATCCACTCCGGGTAGATGGGCTGCGGCTGCGTCGCCTCGTCGAGCCGGCGCACCTGTTCATCCGTGAGCTCGAGCTCGGCGGCGGCCAGGTTGTCTTCGAGCTGCTCCATGCGCCTGGCGCCGATGATCACGCTGCTGACGCCCGGCTTGGCCAGCAGCCAGGCGAGAGCGACCCGTGGGATGCTGCTGCCGGTCTCGCCGGCGATCGCCTCCAGCATGTCGATCGCATCGAACGCGCGGGCGCGGTCGATCGGCGGGAAGTCGAATCCCGTACGACGCGCGTCCTCGGGGCCGGCCGTGTCCCGGCGGTACTTGCCGCTGAGGAAGCCGCCGGCGAGCGGCGACCACGGGAGAACGCCGAGGCGCTGCTCGCGGCAGAGCGGCAGCAGCTCGTGCTCCAGGTCGCGCCCGACGAGGGCATAGTACGCCTGCAGCGAGGCGAAGCGCTCCAGCCCGTGCGCCTCCGCGAGGGCCAGTGCCCGCGCGAGATGGCGCGCCGGCCAGTTGGAGCAGCCGACATACAGTACCTTGCCCTGGCGAACCAGGTCGTCCAGCGCGCGCAGGACCTCTTCGACGGGCGTGCGCACGTCCCAGCCGTGCACCTGGTACAGGTCGATGTGATCGGTGCCCAGGCGACGCAGGCTGGCGTCGCAGGCCGCCATGATGTGCTTGCGGGACAGGCCGACGTTGTTGACGTCCGACGAGCCCTCGGCGGCGCCGCGGCTCATCGGTCCGCGCACCTTGGTCGCGATGACGGCCTCGTGGCGGTCGATGCCGTTGTTCTTCAGCGACCGGCCGAGGATCTCCTCGGCCTCGCCGAAGGAATACAGGTCGGCCGTGTCGAAGAAATTGATGCCGGCCTGCCACGCGCGAGCCACCATGCGGTCGGCGTCCGCCTGGCCGACCTGCGCAATATTGATGAAATTCGAGCCGAAGGTCATCGTGCCGAGACTGAGCGGCGATACCTTGAGGCCGGTGCTGCCGAGCTGGCGGTGTTCCATGCTGCCTCCGCTTGGCGGGTTCGATGCGCGCCGGGCGGTGGGGAACCGGATGACTCCGCACGGCGGGCTGGATCGGGAAGGAGACGGAGAACGTGGGTCCGCGGTGGCGCGACTTCAAGACCGCGGCGCCGGATCACCGGGCCGGTGTGCCCCGGCTCATCTGCATGAGATCCATGCGCGTGTTGCCGTGACGATCGACCTCGATTCCCTCGTGCCGGCACAGGCGCTTCATGGCCTCTTCCATTATGGTGATGGCGCGTGCCTGCCCGGTCGCGCGGTACAGCATCACGTGCACCCTGGCGTCCTCGTCGTCCTTGTTCCCGCAACGGCGCGAGTACTCCTCGAATCCGTTCAGCGCGATCAGGACGTCCGCGACCTGGTGCGGACACTCGCACGCTACCCTGGAACGCACCTGCTGCAGGTTGGCGACTGCCAGCTCCGTGCAGTGCCGGGCCGGCGCCGCGGTCTCGATCAACCGGGCCACGGATGGACGGGGGCCGCGTTGCGGGCTTTCGTCCGCCGGGGTGGCGCGGTCGGCCGCGGGCTCGAGCAACTGCGTGCGCAGGCCCTCGAGCGTGACCGGCGCCCGGACCACCTGCACGTTGGTGCGCGCGCGCAGCTCGCCGAGCGTGGCCGACCGCGTGAACGAGTACACCACGAGCGCGAGGCGCGGTGCGACTCGCGTCAGGACGCGATCCAGCGCGCGTACGGGATCGTCGCCGAGCGTCTCGAGGCTGAGCAGTACGCCATCGACCCTGCGATTGGCCAGGCCCCCGAGAAACTCGGGCGCATGCGCCGTCCCGTGCACCAGCCCCGGTCTTTCCATGCGCGCGGCGCTGGCGTGCTGCATGACGCCGGCCATCGTCTCGTGGAGTGCGGCGATCCTGATCATGGTGGTCTCCCCGGGTATATGGGCGGGGGCGAGCCGGGTATCCCCGGCTGCCGCAGGCCGCGCGCGGAGCTGGCCCCGCACCGCGGACAGGAGCCAATTCTGAAAAAACGTTCAATTCGTTCAACTGTACCCGGGCGACGGCTCTCCGTCCCGCCGTCCGCCGGATCGTCGCCGGGCGACCGGCTTCCTGCGTGCTTGGGGCGGCACGCGCGCAGGCGGTAGGCTGGCGCGGAGGCTGTGCGGGAGTCGTGATGCTGAGCTGGTTGCACGTGGTCGTGCTGACGATCGCGCCGATCGTGGCGCTCGCGAGTGCGGGACACGCGTTGCTGTACAAGGGCGACTCGCGCTCGGCGTTCGGCTGGATCGCCGTGTGCCTGCTGTTCCCGCTCGCCGGGCCGATGCTGTATCTGCTGTTCGGGGTCAACCGGGTCCGCACGCGTGCGCGCCAGCTCACGCGGCGCTTCCCGTTCCGCCTCGGGGTCGGCTACGAGCGTGGCGATTACGGTTCGCCGGACCCGGTCGTGGAGTCGGTCACCCTCGGTGCGGAGTGGCGTACGCTGGCGCGGATCTCGGACGCGATCGCGCGCCGCCCCATCGTCGACGGCAATGCCGTCGTGCCGCTGCACAATGGTGAAGTGGCCTATCCGGCGATGCTGGAGGCCATCGAGCGCGCGCAGACGCGAGTCTGGCTGGCGACCTATATCTTCAAGACGGACGCGACCGGGCGCCGCTTCGTGGAGGCGCTTGCGCGGGCCTGCGACCGGGGCGTGGACGTCCGCGTGCTCGTCGATGGGGTCGGCGAGCTGTACTCGCTGCCCTGGGCGCGGTCCCTGTTGCAGCGGCAGGGCATCCGCGTGGTGCGCTTCATGCCGCCGCGGGCGTGGCCGCCGCAGTTCCACCTCAATCTGCGCAACCATCGCAAGATTCTCGTCGTCGATGGTGCGGAGGCGTTCGTCGGCGGAATGAACATCGGCGGGCGCCACCTCGTCCATGAACCCGGCCCGCAGGCGGGCGTCGTCGATGTCCATTTCCGCCTGTGCGGACCGATCGTCACGCAGATCGAGACCATCTTCGCGGAGGACTGGCGCTTCGCCACCGGCGAGTTGCTGTTGCCGACGACCCGGCCGCAGGTCGCCGCCGCGGGCGATGCCATCTGCCGCGCGTTCACGGACGGGCCCAACGAGGATCTCGGTCGCCTGGCCACGGTGCTGGACGGCGCCGTCAGTGCGGCGCGCGAGCGAATCGACATCATGACGCCATACTTCGTGCCGCCGCCGGCGCTGGTGTCGGCGCTGCAGGCGGCGGCACTGCGCGGCGTGCGGGTATCCGTGTTGCTGCCGAGCGAGAGCAACCTTCCATACGTGCACTGGGCGACACGCAACCTGCTCGGGGAGATGCTGCAGTTCGGTGTGGAGGTGCGCTACCAGCCGCCGCCGTTCATTCATTCAAAGCTGTTCGTCGTGGACAGCCATTACGCGATCATCGGTTCCGCGAATCTCGATTCGCGCAGCCTGCGCCTCAATTTCGAGCTCGCCGTCGAGGTGTTCAGTGCCAGGGTGGCAGCCGATCTCGTGGCACATTGCGAGCACGCGGCGGCCGTGTCGCGTCCGGTCACGCTTGCGGAGGTCGACGGGCGTTCGCTCCCCGCGCGGGCGCGTGACGCGTTCTGCTGGCTCTTTTCGCCGTACCTGTAGGGGGTTGGATTCGCCCCGGGGGCAGATCGCCGTCGTCGTATCGGGCAGGGTCATCGGGCGCGATCAGTGCTGCATCGCGGCGCGCAGCTCGGCGAGCACCGGCATGGCGGCCAGGTCGTCGGCCGACAGCAGGGACCACTCGATGCCCGTGGGCGCAGGGGGCGGGTCGGGAATCTCGATCGTCTCCTCCGGCGTGACGATCACCGATACGGGCAGGTCGTGCCTGTCGCCCGGGAAGTCGTCCACGATCTGCAGCGGATGGACGCTCGTGAGCACGGGCACGGCTGGATGGCCCAGCATGCGGAGAAGGGCGTATTCGAGATCGCCGTAACCGTGGCCCTTGCCACAGCGACGGCCGTCGCGCGTAACCGCCACGCTGCCGGCGATTACTGCATCTACGGCGGGCAGGTCCGTGACCGCGATGAGCTCGCCCCAGCGAGCCGCCCCGTCGATCGTCGCCGCCTCGGCCTGGTGCTCCCGGGGGATGCGAGTGGCGTCGAGTCGACGGAAGCCGCCGGCGAGCCGCGGCGTGGGGAGAATCAGCTCGATTCCGAGGGCGAGTGCCAGTTCGCGGAACCGTCGCTGCGGCGAGTCGGGATTGACCTTGAGCCGCCTTGCGGACTGTACGAGGGGATGCTCGAGCATGCGCTTCGCGGCGTCGGTCGAACCGACGAAATTCGGAATCCGGCCTTCCACGGGGAACGGAAACGCGGCGGCATGCGCATCGCGCAGGCGCTGCCAGACCCAGGCACGGGCGCTGTCCTTGTCCGGGAATCGGCTCGCCGTCATGGCCTCGTTCGATTCAGGGGCCGGTGGTGGCGGGCCCGCGGGCGGTGCGAGCGCCGGATGGGTATCGGGCGGTCATCCGAACAGGCCGAGCTGGTCGCCGACGCGGGATGGCGGGTGGAACTGATCGGATGAAAGGGTGATGCGGCGCGCGGGGTCGATGCCGGCCTTGCGGCACGCGACGGCGAAGCGGCGGGCGATCATGTCCGCGTAGGCACCATCGCCGCGCTGGCGGTGACTGAAGGCGGCGTCGTAGCACGAGCCATGGTGCGATTGGCGCAGCAGGCTGAGCACGTGCTCGCGGCGATCCGGATAGTGGCTGTCGAGCCACTCGACGAACAGCGGTTGGACCTCGCGCGGGAGCCGCAGCAGCACGTAGCCGGCCGATTCGGCCCCGGCGTTCGCGGTGGCGGCCAGTATGCGCTCGATCTCGTGGTCGGTGATCGCCGGGATCACGGGGGCCACGAGCGTGCCCACGGGCACCCCCGCTCCCACGAGCCGTTCGATCACCTGGAGGCGGCGCGCAGGCGATGCGGCCCGCGGCTCCAGCGTTCGCTTGATCGATGCATCGAGACTGGTGACGCTGACCATCACGGCGGCGCCGTTCCATCGGGCCATGTCCGAGAGCAGGCCGAGATCGCGCTCGATCAGGGTGCCCTTCGTGACGATGCTTACCGGGTGACGGTGCTCGGCGAGCACTTCGAGGATCTCGCGCGTGACGCGGTACCGCTTCTCGATGGGCTGGTAGGGATCGGTGTTGGCCCCGAGCGTGATGGGGGCCGGGCGGTAACCGGGCGCGCGCAACTCCTCCTCGAGCCGCTTCGCGGCGTCAACCTTGCGGAGCAGCCGCGATTCGAAGTCCTGTCCCGGCGAGAGCCCGTAGTAGGCATGGCTGGGGCGCGCGAAGCAGTAGATGCAGCCGTGCTCGCAACCGCGGTACGGATTGATCGATCGGTCGAAGGGGACGTCCGGCGAGTCGTTCCAGGCGAGCACGCGGCGGGCAGTGTCAATGCCGACCTCCGTGCGCAACGGCGGAAGCGGCGCCTCGAGACTGCCCCAGCCGTCGTCCACCGCCTCGCGCTGCAGTGATTCGAAGCGGACGTGCGGGTTCGTCAGCGCCCCGCGCCCCTTGCGTCGCGTCCGTTCCCCACTCCCGTGTCCGTCCATGTGCGGGACTGTATATAAAAACAGTATGGCTGTCACGCGGCCGGGGCGACCGCGATCAATGCCCGGCGAGTGCCACCAGCAGGCCCTGGTCGATCAGCAGTCCCGGGCGGGAAATGACCAGTGCGATTCCCGCCAGGGCCCCGGCCGCGCCCACCGCCGCCAGCTGCGCGGCGACCCGCACCCGGCCGTAGCGCGTCGCTGCCAGGGCGCAGACCGCGAACAGCGCGGTCACGACCAGGGTGGGGCCAACGAGTTCCAGTCGGGCGAGCCAGGGGCTCGCGGCCAGAGCGCGCGCAGACTCCTCGAACGGCAATATGGCGCCGACCAGCGCCAGCAGGGCGGTGCCGGTGGACAACAGCGGAAAGGCGGCGGAGCGGGTCACGGTCACGGTCCTCGGGGCGTTTCTCGCCGGATATTCGGCACATCGCCTGATACTTGTGCAATTGTGCAATTACCGGGCCCGAATTGCTGCTGAATCGTTCACAAACCTGACGCGTCGCACGATCGCCGGACCTGCGCCAGGCGGCGAACGCACGACGGGCAGCGGGCCTGGGGTCGGCGCACGAGTGAAGTGGGGGACCGCGGCGCGTTTTCAAGCGCGCGCGAGGCGCTCCTGCAGGCGCCCGGCGTCCGCCGGGGCGTGCGCCTCGGCGTCATTGTCGAAAAAACACCAGCACGGTCGTTCTTCCGACGCCCACGTGGACAGCGACGTGGCCCAGCGATCGAGCGCGGCGTCGGGGTAGCGTCCGGCATAGGCCTGGCGCGAGCCGTGCAGGCGGACATAGGCGAACCTGCCGGTCACGCTCTCGGGCGCACCGTGGCCCGCGAGGTCGTAGAAGCACAGAGCCGCGTCGTGCCGGTGCAGGAGGTCGAGGGCGTCGTCGTTGAACCAGCTCTCGTCGCGGAACTCGAACGCGCAATCCAGGTCGGCGGGCAGGGTTTCCAGCGTCGCGCGCAGGCGCTCGCCCTTGTAGTGGAAACGTGGCGGGAGTTGCAGGAGGATGGGCCCGAGCCGGTCACCCAGCCGCCGGACACGATCCAGGAAAGGCGGCAAGGTCTGCGCCGGATCCTTCAGCTTCTTGATGTGCGTGATGTAGCGGCTCGCCTTGACCGCGAACCGAAAATGCGGGGGCACCGTCGCGGCCCAGCGTTCGAGCGTTTCCGGCGCGGGCAGGCGGTGGAACGTGGAGTTGATCTCCACGCAATCGAAGCGTTCCGCATACGCAGCGAGCATCGCATCGCTGCCGATGCGTGCAGGGTAGAACGCACCCTTCCAGTGCGCGTAGGCCCAGCCCGAAGTGCCGACGCGGATCGGGGCGCGCATCGCGCGTCACCCGGCTGCGGGCACGGGCCGCCGACCGCCGCGCGGGTCCCGTCGATGCGCCCGCGCGCCCGATGGCGGCAACGGGTCGGCAACATGCAGTCCCCGTGAATCCCCGCGGACGACGTCGAGGACGCCATGCGCCACGGCCGGCGGGTGGTGTTCCAGCGGATGTCCGCGCCGGTGCCCGCCCGCGCGCCAGCCGGCCGCCACCCGGGCTCCGGAAACTCGCGGATCGGCCCTGCCGGTGCGATCTCCGGTGTCGTCGATGGTGGCCTGCCGCCGTATCCGGGCGCGCGTTCTCGCGCGGGTCCCGCCGGGTTTCTGCAGGCAGCGCGTCCGGTCCCCGTGCATGGTCATGATCCCGTAATGTTACCGCGCCGCTCGGTGGTCCGGTGGCGTGCGCCGTTTCACCACCCGTAGGGTCGGCCCCAGGGGTCCCGGAACCGCGGATACCAGGGATCGTGGTACCACGGGTCGTAGTACCACGGCGCCGCCGGGTAGGCGCGCGGCTCCAGCGGTTTCGGCCACAGGTGGATCACGCGGACGGATACGACCGGGTATCGATAGTCGTATCCGCCGATCGCGCGCGTTACGAAGCGCGCCAGCCGGCCGGTGACGGTGACGAGGCGATCCACCGGAAACGCCGCGGGGTCCACGAAGCCGTCGCGGCAGGCGAGGAACCGGCGCCCGGGCTCGGCACCCTGCTGCGGCTGTGCCGTATCGTCGAGCGGCAGGGCGAGAATTTCGAAACACGTCCGGTTCGCTTCCGGTCGTACCTCGAGCAGTCGCCCGCCCCAGCGCACCGACTGCCCGATCGAGCTGTCGCTCGCGGTGGCGGGCTCGGGGCCGGGAAAGTCGCCGCGCAGGGCCTGCGGCGTGCTGGCGCACGCGGCCAGCAGCAGCGCGAGCATCGCCGGCAGGGCGGCACGAACGGCACACTGCGGATTGCTTCGGCTCACGGGTCCGGGTCCGTGACGTGCCGGGCGAGATCGCCCGGCACATCATCGAGTCATCTGACAGGTAGAGTGTGGCACGCGCCGGGAGTTCTGGCGGTGGCGTCGGCTCGGCAGGGCCCCCGACGTGTCGGGCCTCGTCGGTTATAATCGCGCCCGCGCCCATCGACACCCCCGCGGGAGCAATGCCATGCGCATCATCGCACTGTCCGGCAGCCTGCGTGCCCGATCGTACAATACCGCGCTCGCGCACACGCTGGCCGACCTGGCGCCGGAGGGCTGCGACGTCGAGGTCGTGACGCCGGCGGGCATCCCCGTCTACGATGGCGACGCGGAGACGGAGCAGGGCGTGCCCGATTCGGTCCGGCAACTCAAGGAACAGGTCGCTGCCGCCGACGGCCTGATCCTGGTCACGCCCGAGTACAACCAGGGCGTGCCGGGCCCGTTCAAGAACGCGATCGACTGGATGTCGCGTCCGTCGTCCGATATCGCGCGCGTGTTCGGCGATCGCCCCGTCGCGCTCTGCGGCGCGTCGACCGGCGGCTTCGGCACCAAGTCGGCCCAGAACGCCTGGCTGCCGACGCTGCGTGCACTCAAGGTCCGGCTCTACGCCGGCCACTCGCTGTTCGTGTCGGGGGCAGGCACGCGTTTCGATGCCGCGGGTGCGCTCGTCGATGACGACATGCGCAAGAGCGCCACGGCATTCATCAATGGTTTCTGCGCTTTCGTGCGCGGCGTCTGAACAGTAACCGGAAAACACGAATGTCTGAATGGTTTGCGATTGCCCTCGGCGGGGCGACCGGTGCGCTGGCGCGCTGGCAGGTGTCGCGCGCCGTGTACGGCTGGCTCGGGCGCGAATTTCCATGGGGGACACTGGCTGTGAACGTGCTGGGCTCGCTTCTGATGGGCATTCTGGCCGTGCTCCTGGTGGAGCGGATGGCCGTCGGCGCCGAATGGCGGGGCGGCCTGCTCGTGGGCTTTCTCGGCGCGTTCACGACCTTTTCCACGTTCGCGCTCGAAACGGTCGAGCTGGCAGGCGAGGGACTGGCGCCGCGCGCGCTCGCGAATGCCGGAGTGAGCGTCGTTGCCTGTGTGCTCGCGGCACTGGTCGGCGTCCAGCTGGCGCGTCATATTGGGAACCTCTGATCGATGGGCGATGGTTCCGGGGAGAGGGACGTCATGAAGACGGTCGAGGTCGTACGCGTGTACATGACCGAGCGCGAGCACGAACTGCAACCCGTCCTGCGGTGCCTTCACGACGAATGCCACGTCCGTGGGGTGACTGTATTCCGGGCAATTTCGGGTTTCGGTTCCTCCGGGCGCGTGCACGAAGCGCGCTGGACCGATCTGTCGCTGGACCTGCCGCTCGTGGTCGAGTTCTTCGAGGTGCCCGAGCGCGCGGCCGCTGCCCGCGCTGCCCTGGGCGCGCTCGTGCCGCGAGATCACATGGTGTACTGGCAGGCGACTGCCGACGGTCACCAGGAAGCCGAGGACTGAGGGCTGCTGCATGCTGGATCCGAAACGACTCAGGAACGACCTGGAGGGCGTGGCCGCCGGCCTGCGGCGGCGCGGCTTCGAGCTCGACACGAATGCCGTGGCGCGCCTGGAGGAGCGACGCAAGGATGCACAGACGCGCACGCAGTCGCTGCAGGCCGAGCGCAATGAGCGCTCGAAGTCGATCGGCCAGGCGAAGGCGCGCGGGGAGGACATTGAGCCGCTGAAGGCCGAGGTCGCCGACCTGGGGGATCAGCTCAAGGCGGCCGAGTCGGAGCTCGAAGGGATCCAGGGCGAGTTCGAGTCGTTGCTCATGGGCACGCCGAACGTCCCGGACGAGAGCGTGCCACGCGGTGATGACGAGAGCGACAACGAGGAAGTACGCCGCTGGGGCGAGCCGACCGTCTTCGATTTCGAACCGAAGGATCACGTCGATCTCGGCGCGCCCAATGGCTGGATGGACTTCGAGGATGCGGCGAAGATCGCCGGTGCGCGCTTCGTGGTCATGCGTGGGGCGATGGCGCGCCTTCATCGCGCACTGATCCAGTTCATGCTCGATATCCAGACCCGTGAGAACGGGTACCGCGAGGTCTACGTCCCGTACATGGTGAACGCGGACAGTGCGCGCGGGACCGGGCAGCTGCCGAAGTTCGAGGAGGACCTCTTCGCCACGGCCACCGAACCCCGGCTATACCTGGTGCCGACGGCGGAAGTGCCGGTGACCAACCTGGCGCGCGACGAGATCATCGATGCCGCGGACATGCCGCTGAAGTACACGGCGCACACGCCGTGCTTCCGCTCGGAGGCCGGCTCGTACGGCAAGGACACGCGCGGCCTGATCCGCCAGCACCAGTTCGAGAAGGTGGAACTGGTGCAGCTCGTGCCGCCGGAGACGTCCTGGGACGCGCTGGAAGCACTGACCGGCCACGCCGAGAGCATCCTGCAGCGCCTGGAGCTGCCATACCGGGTGGTGACGCTGTGCACCGGCGACCTGGGGTTCTCGTCCGCCAAGACCTACGACCTCGAGGTCTGGCTCCCGGGCCAGGGCAAGTATCGCGAGATCTCGTCCTGCTCCAACTTCCTCGACTTCCAGGCGCGGCGCATGGGGGCGCGCTGGCGCAACCCGGAGACACACAAGCCGGAATACCTGCACACGCTCAACGGGTCGGGTCTCGCGGTCGGGCGGACGCTGGTGGCGCTGGTGGAGAACTACCAGCAGGCGGACGGCAGCATCGTGATTCCGGAAGCGCTGCGGCCCTGGCTCGGCGGAATGACCGTACTGGCCGAGTAATGACGCCCGGCCGCGTCAGCCGCGCGCCATTGCGATCAGCAGTATCACGAAGAGCACTACGCCGCCGATCGGGATCAGCAGTCCGAGCCAGTCCCCGGCGCTGCCCTTCGGACTCTCCCTGGCCGCGCGCCATGCCGACGGGCCGAAGAAGACGAGGAGCAGCAGGATCGCGAGCCCGGTGAGCACCTGGCCCCAGACCGGAAGTGATCCACCCATCGAACGAGGCTCCCGATACGTGCAGGCCCCGCCGGAGCGGGGCCTGCAGCCGAATCATGCGCGGGCCGCGGCGCGGCCGGGTGTCAGCGGTTGCCGGCGAAGGCCGCCAGGATCCGCAGCAGGCTGAGGAAGAGGTTGTACAGCGCGACGTACAGGTTGACCGTCGCCATGATGTAGTTCGTCTCGCCGCCGTGGATGATCTGGCTCGTCTGGAACAGGATCATGCCGGACATCAGCAGCACGAACACGCCCGAGATCGCCAGCGAGAAGACCGGGACGTGGAAGAACAGCGTGGCGAACGAGGCGACCACCGCCAGCAGGATGCCCACCATCAGGAAACCCTGCAGGAAGCTGAAGTCCTTCTTCGTGGTCAGCGCGTAGCCCGACAGGCCCAGGAAGATCACGCCCGTGCCGCCGAGCGCCATCATCACGATCTGCCCACCGTTGGTGAACATCGTGAGATAGAGGTTCAGGATCGGGCCGAGCGCGAATCCGAGCAGGCCGGTGAACAGGAACACCAGCGCAATGCCGGTCGAGCTGTTGGCGAAGCGGGGCAGGGCGAGCAGCGTGACGAAACCGCCGATGAAGGCGATCCAGTACCCGGCCATACCGACCTGCAGCGCCATCGCGATACCGGCCGTCACGGCGCTGAACAGCAGCGTCAGCGACAGCAGCATGTAGGTATTGCGCAGTACCTTGTTGGTCTGCAGTACGCCGGCCTGGGCGCGGCCCTGCAGAATGCGCTCCTGGTTCATCGAGTCTCCTCCGAAGGTCTTACCTGGAACCGAATGATCAGACCCGCGTGGGCCGGAACGGTTCCCTCTGGCGAGGATTGTCCACAGGTTACGGCATGCGCGTCAACTTACATCCGCGTAACCGTGTGCCAGCAGCGCCCCATCGGCTACCATGACGCCCGCCGGAGGGGTGGCAGAGCGGTTGAATGCACCGGTCTTGAAAACCGGCGAGGGCGCACGTCCTCCGAGGGTTCGAATCCCTCCCCCTCCGCCATTGCATCCGGAGAGGCCCCGCTCGGCGGGGCCTCTCCGGATGCGCCGAGGGGGAGCTGTGGACGAACCCTCCGGTTCGACCGGATCGCCGGGAGCGATCCGGCGCGAGCCGGCCGCAGGTCGGCGAGTCGGCGAGTCGGCGAGTCGGCAGGACGCGGCCCACGGATGGGCCGCGCAATCCCTACTCCTCCGTCCTGTCGAAACGCGGGTTCGACTGTCCGTCCAGCGACGCCGCACCGCAGTGGAGGCGCCTGAAGGGATGGGGTCGGGATCGCCCGAATCCATCCCGGCCCGCTCGCCACGCGGGTACAATCCGTCCGCGACGGTCATCCGAGAGCCCCGGAAACCATGCCCGAATCCGCCCCCACAATCCGCGTCCTCTTCGTCTGCATGGGCAACATCTGCAGGTCGCCCACAGCCCATGCTGTCCTTCTGCGGCGCCTGGAGGAGGCGGGCATGCAGGACCGGGTCGCCGTCGACTCGGCGGGCACGCACGGCTACCACGCCGGTCACGCGCCCGATGCGCGCGCCACGAAGGCCGCCGCCGCGCGCGGGTACGACCTCGCGTCGCTGCGGGCGCGCCAGGTGCATTCGGTCGACCTCGTGACCTTCGACTACGTGATCGCGATGGACCGCGCAAACCTGGAACTGCTGTGGAACATGGCGGGGCAGGGCACCCGCGCCGAGCTTGCGCTGCTGCTGGACTACGTTCCGGGCCGCGAAGGGGAGGACGTACCGGATCCCTACTACGGGGCGCGCAACGGATTCGAGGAGGTACTGGATCTCGTCGAAACCGGTACGCACGCACTGCTGGCCCGGCTGCGCAAGCGCCACGGCATCTAGGGAAGGTCAAGTCGCTCCGGTGCCGGAATCGGGGGGCTCCGCGTCGCGGAGGAATTCGAGCGCGAGGCGGGCGGCCGTCTCGACATGGGCACGCGATGCCCGGTCCGCCTCGTCCGGATCTTCTGCTGCGATCGCCTGCTGGATGCGACGCATCTCCGGAATGGATGCATAGCGCCGATTGACCGACGAGATGGTCATGCTGCGCAGGTGATTGATGCGCGCATTGAGTGACTTGACGATATCCCAGGCTACCGTCTTGCCCGCCGAGGAGAAGAGCTCTGCGTAGAACGCGGTGGTCGCCTCGAGGATGGCGGGCGGATCGCCGCCGTCGAAGGCCTTCTCGATGTCGTCAATGGCGCGGGAAAGGCGCTCCGCAGCGCCGGACGTCGTCGCCTGATCCGCGCAGGCGCGCGCGGCCATGGCCTCCAGCAGCGCCCGGATCTCGTAGATCTGCTCGACCCGGGCCGCGTCGAAGCGGGCCACGATCGGCCCCTGGTGGGGTACGGTCTCCACCAGTCCCTCCGCCTCGAGGTGCCTGAGCACCTCCCGTACCACGCTGCGGCTGACACCCAGACGCTCGCAGAGGTCGCGCTCGACCAGGCGCTGCCCCGGCAGGAACACGAGCCGCAGGATGGCGGCCCGCAACTTCTCGAGCGCCAGTTCGCGCAGCGTCTTCGTCGAGCGGTCGATGCGCAGTGGGTCGACCCGTTCCGGGTCGCTGCTTCTGGCCATCAAGGCCTCCTTCTCGATCGCGTTGCGGGACGCGCCGGCCGCCGGGCTCAACGCGAGGCTATCCGATGTCGACCCGGAAGACGAGCGCTTGACATTGCGTAGTATGGTATACAATCTTACCAGAAGACATCGGGCAGCGCGAGTCAACGCCTGCGCTGCGGAACCCACGGGCAGACGGGGGCAGGAAGATGGCGCGGGGTATGCGCAAGACGGTGACGTTCACCGAGACCACGTACCTGGAGGGTGGCCGGGAAGCGAAACCGCCCCTGCGGCTCCTGGCGGCGGCCGCCGTCATCGCGAATCCCTGGGCCGGGCGCGGGTTCGTGGAGGACCTGCAGCCGGAGATCCGGGAATATGCGCCGGCGCTCGGTCGCCTCCTGACGGAGGAAATACTGCAGCTGGCGGGCTCGGGCGACGCGGTCGAGGCCTATGGCAAGGCGGCGGTCGTCGGTACCGCTGGCGAGGTCGAGCACGCTTCGGCACTCATTCACACGCTGCGTTTCGGCAATATCTATCGCGAGGCCGTCGGTGCCGAGAGCTACCTGAGCTTTACCAACATGCGCGGCGGCCCGGATGCCCCGATCTGCATACCGCTCATGCACAAGCACGACGCGGGCAAGCGCTCGCATTACCTCACGCTCCAGTTCGCGATCGCCGATGCGCCGGGGCCGGACGAGATCGTCATTGCGCTCGGCGCATCCGTCGGCGGGCGCCCGCATCATCGGATCGGCGATCGCTACCAGGACATGCGCGAGATGGGCGCGGCCGACGATGCGTAGTCAGGCCACGCTGCCGGTGTCCACGACGACTGCGGGCGGCACCACGTTCGTCGCTGCGGGCCAGGGGCGTCCCCTCGTGTTCGTGCACGGCGTCGGCATGAATCACGCCGTATGGACGCCGCAGTTCGCGCACTTTCGCGAGCGGTATCACGTGCTCGCCTACGATCTGCTGGGCCATGGCGGCAGTCCCCTCCCGGAGCCGTCGGTCACGCTCGCGAGCCTCGGCGACCAACTTGCGGAACTGCTCGATGACCGCGAGATCGAGCGGGCCTGCCTCGTGGGCCATTCCATGGGCGCCCTGGTGGCGCTCGACTTCGCCCTGCGATTCTCCGGGCGCGTGGATCATCTTGTCGTGATGAACGCGGTACATGAGCGCAGTGAGGCGCAGCGCGAAGCAGTCCGATCGCGAGCCAACCGTCTCGAGGCGGCCGGCGTCCGCGATACGGTGCGTGAGACGCTTGAGCGCTGGTTCGGGGAGCACGGCTCCGACGAGCGCGACGCGGTCGGGGCCGTGCGCGACTGGCTCGATGCGGTCGATCCCGTTGGTTACGCGCGCGTGTATCGCCTGTTCGCGGATGCGGATCGGGCCTTCAGCGACCGACTGGCCGAACTGGAGCCGCGCACGCTGTTCCTCACGGGCGAACTCGACCCCAACTCGACCCCCGCGATGTCCCGCACGATGGCTTCGCTGGCACCGAACGCCGAAGCGGCCGTGCTTTCCGGACAGCGTCACATGATGAGTCTCGTCGCGCCGGAGCAGGTCAACCCGGTGCTCGACGCGTTTCTCGGCGATCAGGAGGCGGTTACCGAATTGCGCGCGGGCGATCGCAGCGTTCGGGGTAGGTGATGAGTACAACGGCGATCGATCCACGCGAACTGCGCAAGGCGCTCGGCACCTTCATGACCGGTGTCACGGTTGTGACCACGGTGGACGAGGACGGCCATCCGCGCGGCTTCACCGCGAACTCCTTCACCTCGGTGTCGCTCGATCCACCGCTGATCCTGGTCTGCGTCGACCACAACGCGCTGAGCTATCCGGTGTACGCCGCGACCGGGCGTTTCGCGGTGAACATCCTGGCGGAAGGCCAGCGCCAGCTGTCCGGCATATTCGCAGGCAAGGCGCCCGACAAGTTTTCCTATACCAGCTGGCACTCCGGCAAGACCGGCAGCCCGCTGATCGACGGTTCCGTGGCCTGGCTGGACTGTCGCGTGCACGAGCGAATCGAGGCCGGCGATCACCTGGTCCTGATCGGCCGTGTCGTCGACTTCGAGCATTCCGTCGAGAGTCCACTCGGGTACTTTCGCGGCGCGTACCTCACCTCGAGCCTGGAGCAGGATGTACTGCCGGCGCCGGGTCAGCGCGTCGAGGTCGGCGCAATCCTCGAGCGCGACGGCTACCTGCTGCTCCTCGAGGAGGAGTCAGGTGCTCTGCGCCTGCCGGTCGGCTCGAAGCTCGGTCGCGCCACCGACGCGAAGAGCCTCGAGGGTCGCCTGCAGACGCTGCAGATCGATGCCGAGCTGAGCTTCATATTCGCCGTATTCGAGGACGACCAGAGCGGCACGCTGTCGGTCTACTACCGCGGCCAGATCCGGCACGCACCCGGCGCAGGAGCGGGCGTGCGGCTGGTGCCGTTCGATGCCGTTCCCTGGGAGCGCCTGCCCAATCGCGCGGTGCGCTCCATGCTGGAGCGCTACGTCAATGAGCGGCTCGAGGATCGGTTCGGCGTATACGTCGGTGATTTCGAGGCGGGCCGGGTCCACACGCTCGCGGCGCGCGGTTGATGCCGCGCACGCCAATCGCAACGCAGGAACGAAGCAAGGGGCATGACGTGAACTTCTCACTGCTGGTGAACATGGAACGCTTTTCCCCGGACAAGCCGTACCGGGAGCTGCTCGACGAGCTGACCGAACTGGTCGGGATCGCCGAGGCCGGCGGTTTTGAGACTGCCTGGTTCGGCGAGCATCACGCGATCGAGTTCACGATTTCACCCAATCCCCTGCAACTGATCGCGTACCTCGCGCCGCGCACCGGGCGCATCCGGCTGGGCACGGCGATCGTCACGGCGCCGTACTGGAACCCGATCCGGCTCGCGGGTGAGGCCGCCATGGCCGACATCATGACGGGCGGACGCCTGGAACTCGGGATTGCGCGCGGTGCGTACCAGTACGAATTCGACCGCATGCTCGACATTCCGCAGTCCGAGGGTGCGAAGTACATGAACGAGCTTGTGCCGGCGGTCAAGGGCCTGTGGGCCGGCAACTACGAGCATCACGGAGAGTGCTACGAGTTCCCGCCGACGACCTCCGTGCCGAAGCCTTTGCAGCAGCCGCATCCGCCGTTGTGGATCGCGGCACGAGGACAGCCCACGCATGAGTTCGCGGTGGCGAACGGCTGCAACGTGATGGGCACGCCGCTCTCGAAGCCGGACGAGGAGGTCGAGGCGCTTGCGACGCGCTTCCATGGTGTCTGCGAAACGCACGGAAACGGCGCCCGTCCGCGACTGATGATTGCGCGCCAGACGGTCGTGCTGGAAAGCGCCGAAGACTGGCGCCGGCCCGTCAATGCGTTCGTCGAGTACGGCCGTCACTTCGAGAACCTGTTCCGGAACATCGGCGAGGTCCGCGACGGATTTCCCGCGCCCGCGCCGCACGAGCAGATCGCGAACCGCGAGGAATACGACCCCGAGGCAATTCGGCGCAACCAGATGATCGGTACCCCGGACGAAATCATTCCGCGAATCGAGCGTTACGCGGAGTGGGGCGTGGACCAGTACTGCTTTCATATCGACAACGGCATGCGGCACGAGGACAAGAAGCGCTCCCTCGAACTCTTCATCCGCGAGGTCATGCCCGCGTTCCGCGAAGGCGCGAAGGCAGGGGCGGCCCGGTAGGAGGGACCATGAGTCTTCCACGATTCCAGCAATACATCGATGGTGCGTTCGAGGACGCAGCGTGCACCTTCGAGTCGATCGACCCGTCCACCGAGGCGCCGTGGGGCGAGATGCCCGCGGCTGATGCCGGGGACGTCAATCGTGCCGTCGAGGCGGCGTACCGCGCGCTCGGTGCCGGGGAATGGGCCACGACGACCGCCTCGCAACGCGGGCGCCTGCTGCACCGGCTGGGTGATCTGCTCGAGGAAAACGTCCAGCGTCTCGGCGAGCTCGAGACGCGCGACACCGGCAAGATCATCCGCGAGACCGCGGGCCAGATCCGCTACATGGCCCAGTACTACCGCTACTTCGGTGGCCTCGCGGACAAGCTCGAGGGACGCCACTTGTCGATCGACAAGCCGGACATGGACGTCACGCTGCGGCGCGAGCCGATCGGTGTCGTGGCGGCCGTCGTGCCCTGGAATTCCCAGTTCATGCTGTCGGCCGTGAAGCTCGGGCCGGCGCTCGCGGCCGGCTGCACCGTCGTGCTCAAGGCCTCGGAACACGGTCCGGCGCCGCTGCTCGAGTTCGCGCGCCTGGTGCACGAGGCCGGCTTCCCGCCCGGGGTCGTGAACGTGCTGACCGGATTCGCCGACGATTGCGGCCGTCCCCTGACGAGCCATCCGCTGGTCTCGCGTGTTGCCTTCACCGGCGGACCCGCCACCGCACGTCACGTGGTGCGCAACACGGCGGAGAACCTCGCCCACACGACGCTCGAGCTGGGTGGCAAGTCCCCGGTGCTGGTGTTCGACGACGCGGACCTGGACAGCGCAACGAACGCGATCGTCGCGGGCATCTTCGCCGCCTCGGGTCAGAGCTGTGTCGCCGGATCGCGGCTGATCGCACACCGCTCGGTCAAGGACGATCTCGTGCGGCGCCTTGCCGAGAAGGCAGGCGCGATCCGCATCGGCGATCCCCAGGACATGGAGACCGAGATGGGGCCACTCGCCACGCGCGCGCAGCTCGAGCACATCGAGGACGTCGTCCGGCGCAGTGTCGATGGCGGCGCCCGCATCGTCTGCGGCGGGGGGCGCCCGCAAGGCGTGGACGCCGGTTTCTACTACGAGCCGACAATCATCGAGTGTGACGACGGTACGACGCCGAGTGCCGTCGAGGAACTGTTCGGTCCGGTGCTCAGCGTATTCGCCTTCGACGACGAGGACGACGCAATCCGGCGCGCCAACGGTACCGCCTACGGCCTGGCATCGGGTGTGTTCACGCGCGATCTCGCCCGTGCGCATCGCGTGGTCCGGAGCATTCACGCAGGCGTCGTGTGGGTCAATACCTATCGGGCCGTCTCGCCAATGGTCCCGTTCGGAGGTTATGGCCTCAGTGGCCTCGGCCGGGAGGGTGGATCGGAATCGATTCTCGAGTACACGCGCCCGAAGTCGGTCTGGATCCGCACCTCCGACGATCCGATCCCGGACCCGTTCGTCATGCGCTGACGGGCGCAAACGATACGCACGCCGCGGCCGCTCGTTGCGGCGCGCGCAAGGTCGTGCATGCCGCGATCCTCGATTCATCGGTGTCATGGTCCCAGCGCGTGACCGTGGCGCCCGTCCATGACACACGCGCGCGACGGGGGTGACCCATGAACACAACGATGACTCGCATGCTTCGCCGGGTACTGGCGTGCGGCGCACTGCTGGCAACGGCCATGGCCGCGACGCCGACGATGGCGGCCGGTACGCCGATCACGTTCGTCAGCTGGGGTGGGACGACCCAGAAGGCGCAGCAGGAAGCCTGGGCAAAGCCGTTCACGAGCAAGACCGGTGTCCGTGTGCTGCAGGCCGGTCCGACGAACTATGGCAAGCTCAAGGCGATGGTCAGTAGTGGCAACGTGTCCTGGGATGTCGTCGATGTCGAGGGCGAGTTCGCCCTGCGCGCCGCCGGCATGGGGCTGCTTGAGCCGCTCGATTACTCGGTCATCAACCGCAAGCCGCTGGACAAGCGCTTCGTGACGAGGGACTCGGTTGGCTCGTTCTTTTTCTCCTTCATCCTGTCCTGGAACACGAACAAGTATCCGAACGGAGGGCCGCACGACTGGGCCGATTTCTTCAACGTGGAGAGGTATCCCGGCAAGCGCATGGTCTACAAGTGGCCGACGGCGGGCATGCTGGAGATGGCACTGCTGGCGGATGGCGTGACACCCGATGACCTGTATCCCCTCGATGTCGACCGGGCGCTGAAGAAGCTCGGGACGATCAGGGACCATCTGGAGTTCTGGGGCTCGGGCGCGGAGGCGCAGCAGGCGCTGGCGTCCGGCGAGGTGGCCATGTGCGCCTGCTGGAACGGCCGCATCTTCGCGCTCAAGCAGGAAGGCGCGCCCGTCGCCGATAGCTGGAACCAGAACCTGACCTACGCCGACATGCTGGTGATCCCGAAGGGCTCTCCGCACAAGCAGGAGGCGATGAAGTTCCTGGCCTACGCGGCCAGTGCCGAGGGCCAGGCACGCATGGCCAATCGCTCGGCCTATGCGCCGATCAACGAGAACTCGGTGGCAAAGCTCAACAGCGACGTCAAGTCGGAGCTGCCGACCGCGCACGCGGATCAGCAGGTGTCAATGAGCATGAAGTACTGGGCCGAGCACGGTCCCGAGATCGCAAAGAAGTGGAACCAGTTCGTCGTGCAATAGTCCTTGCGCACGATGATGAAGCGCGACGGTCGGCCCTGGCACGCAGTCTCGTGGCAGGGCCGGCCGTCATTGGCGGGAGCGAGCGCGGCGCCGTTCGGGCGATGTGAGGGGAACGGTCATGTCCACTAACGTCGGGCGAAGCTGGTCTTCGGGGCTGCCGGTATCCCCCGGGTTCGTGTTCCTGGCGATCATCTTCGTGCTGCCGGTGCTCGGGCTCTTCCTTCGGGGTGTCACGGAGCCGGTCCTGGGTCTCCAGAACTACGCGGAGCTGCTTGGCGACGGGACGTTCCTGCAGATTCTCGCCAACACCTTCCTGGTGGCGCTGCTGGTTACCGTCTTCAGCATACTCCTGGGCTTTCCACTTGCATGGCTGATTACGGTCGCCTCGTCACGGATCTCGCGACTGATGATGGCGATCGTGCTGCTGTCGATGTGGACGAGCCTGCTCGCCCGCACGTATGCCTGGCTCGTGCTCCTCCAGGATACCGGGGTAATCAACAAGCTGCTCATGGCGTCGGGGGTCGTGAATCATCCAGTTGCGCTCGTCGACAACATGACAGGCATCGTGATCGGCATGACCTACATCATGATCCCGTTCATAGTGCTTCCGCTCCAGACGAGCATGGCGGCGATCGACAACACCGTGCTGCAGGCCGCGTCCGTGTGCGGGGCCCGAGCGCCGGTCGTGTTCCTGCGCGTGTTCATGCCGCTGGTGCTCCCGGGCCTGATGGCGGGGGGCACGATGGTGTTCGTGATGTCGCTCGGATACTACGTCACGCCTGCCCTGCTCGGCGGGGCCTCGGACATGATGCTCGCGGAGTACATCGTCCAGCAGGTGCAGATGTACCTGAACTGGGGCGTGGGAGGTGCGGCGGCATTCATTCTGCTGGTCATCACGCTCGCGATCTACATACCCGTGCTCGGGTTCCAGCGTAACGTGGCCAGCACGTGAATTCGGGGACGCAACGCGAGGCCGAGTCGCCATGCTGCTTGATCTGAAGTCGATGGGCCGGTTCCGTTTCACGCTCTACGGCGCGAACGTGCTCGTGGCCCTGTTCCTGATTTTGCCGATCGTATTCATCGTGGCACTGTCGTTCGGCTCATCCCCGTGGCTCGCATTTCCTCCGCCGCACTGGACCTTGCGGTGGTACCGCGAGCTGGTGGACAAGCGCGAATGGCTTGTCGCGATCGGCAACAGCTTCAAGATCGGGATATCCGTGATGTTCCTCTCGCTTGCGCTGGGCGTCCCGGCGGCGTTTGGTCTGGTGCGCGGGCGCTTCGCCGGGCGAAACGCGCTGGCGGCGCTGTTCATGACGCCGCTGATCGTACCGCTCGTCATAATCGCGATTGCGCTTTACGGGCTCTATCTTTCGATCGGACTGGGCGGTACGTCCGTGGCTTTCGTGCTGAGCCATCTCGTCATCGCGCTGCCGTTCTCCGTCATTGCGACGAGCAATGCGCTGCAGGCCTTCGACGAAAATCTGGAGAAGGCGGCAATCGTCTGCGGGGCGACGCGGCTGCAGGCGCTGGTCCGGGTGACGTTGCCCGGGATCGCGTCCGGTATCGTGGCCGGGGCGCTGTTTTCCTTCCTCATTTCCTGGGACGAGATCGTGCTGGCGATCTTCATGTCGACGCCGACGCTCCAGACTCTGCCGGTGAAGATGTGGAGTGCGTTGCGCCTCGATCTCACGCCGGTGATCGCGGCGGCGGCCACGTTGATGATCGCACTGACCGTGGTGTTGCTCGTGTTCTACGTCGCGTTCGCTAGACAGGGTGGTTCGCACGGAGCCCGGGATGATGCTTGAACATGCGGAGATGGCAATGGCTGCAGGGGGCAAGGCGACGCCATCCGGGGCCGGTGTGCCCATGCTGGCGCTCGATGGCGTGGGACGCCATTTCGGGGACTTCGTGGCGGTGGACGACGTGAACCTGGAATTGCCCCAGGGGGAGTTCCTGACCCTGCTGGGCCCCAGCGGGTCGGGGAAGTCCACGACGCTGTACATGACGGCCGGCTTTGACCGGCCGAGCTCGGGCGATATCCGGATCCTCGGCGAGTCCGTGCTGGGGCTCAGCCCGAATCGGCGCAACGTCGGCATGGTGTTCCAGCGCTACTCGCTGTTTCCGCATATGACGGTGTGGGAGAACGTGGCCTTCCCCCTGTCGGTACGCAGGTTCTCCGGCGCCGAGATTCGGCGGCGCGTCGGGGACACGCTGCGCCTGGTACAGCTGAGCGATTTCGCGCATCGCAAGCCGTCCGCCCTGTCTGGCGGTCAGCAGCAGCGCGTGGCGCTGGCGCGGGCCCTGGTCTATGAGCCGCGGATCCTGCTCATGGACGAGCCGCTCTCCGCGCTCGACCGAAAGCTGCGCGAGGATCTGCAGCACGAGATTCGGTCGCTCCACGAGCGCCTGGACGTGACCATCGTGTATGTCACGCACGATCAGGAAGAAGCGCTGCAGTTGAGCGACCGGATTGCCGTATTCAATCATGGCCGGATCGTGCAGGTCGGCTCCGGCGAACAGCTCTATCGTCGTCCGGCGAACAGCTTTGTTGCCTCGTTCATCGGTGCGTCGACGTTTCTTGTGACGACGGTCCGCTCCACGCGTGATGGTGTCGCGACGCTGGCCATGGACAATGCGGAGGACGTGATCAGGGGGCCGGTCGTAGACGGCCTCGACCCGGGGCGGCCCGCGCTCGTCATGCTGCGCCCGGAACGGCTCCGGCTCCGCGCCGAGCCCCCGGGGGATGACTGCAACGCCGTTCGCGTTCGCGTCCGCGAGGCCGTCTTCCTCGGTGACAACGTCAGCTACGTTACCGAGACTGGCGACGGGACGGAGATCCGGGTCAAAGAGGCGGAGCACGCGGTCGGTGACGGCGGGTTCCGGGCTGGTGACGAATGCTGGCTGTCCTGGCACCCCGGTGAGACCCACGTGTTCAGCGACTGGGAAGACGCTGATGTGCACCGGCAGCTCGGGTGACCGTCGGGCGCTGGCGCGCGTTCCGACACGCACCATGGTTTGGCTGATTCCTCTCCCTGCCGGTGGCCGGCGCGGATCGGGGGCAGGGATTCCCGCGTAATCGAAGCGCTCTTACGAAGGGCGGTCCCTCGGCATATTCGAGATGGATTCGCGTCGGTACAGCGACGTGCGTGGCGCTGTGTGCACCGCTGGGCGTCGCCGTGGCGGCTGGTGAAGCCGCACCGGTCACCGGCTCCGAGCTCACGCGCGGTGGCCGATGCCGTTCCGGGCAGTGAACGCCATGACGGAGGAGGTCCTGCGCACGGTGGCACGCGTTCGCTCGCGCGGCGACAGCGCGCACGAGATCCCGGCCTGCGTGCCACCCCATCGAAGGCCCGAGAATCTCTGCCTCGAGTTCGTGCCGCTGCAGCCGGAGCAGTAGGCATCGTCCCCGGCGCGCGCCGGCGCGCCGGGGACGGGGGCTGAACTTGTGTTAAGGGACACTAGACGAGATTTCGGGGTATTGCCTCGTCCCAGGTGCGCGCATAGATGCGCGTGTCGCCTTCGTACGCGTCCAGTGTGGCGCGGACCCGGAAGTTCTTCGTGTCGGACGTGAACAAGGTCTGGGTGATGGTCCGTACGGACCAGTCGCCGCGCTGGAATGTGCGCACCCACTCGCACCACCCGCGCAGGGAATCGTGGTTGGCGTATGAATGGCTGTAGCGTTCCGTCACCCGGGCGCCGATCTCGAGATCGATGTCGTCGAAGCGGCGCGTGCCCTCGTCCTTCACGACCTGCAGCGTCGTGCGGTCGTGCGCCAGGTCGTGAATCACCGACCATTCCTCCTGTGTCGCCTGGACGAGCGTGATGGCCGCCGGGGGGCCGGCTTCCGGCTCTCCGAAAACGGGCAGGGCGGCTTCCTCTTCCGGCCGCGGTACGCGCACGGGCAGGGTCAGGACACTGTCCGTGGGGCTGATGGTGAGCCGGACCGGTTCGGGCGACGGCCACGCGAGCGGCCAGTACACGGTCGATACGGACAACCGGATCGAGTGGCCGGCCGGAAAGCGCTGGGCGATGTGCTTGAGTTCCACGGTCACGCGGTAGCGGTGGCCGGGCTCGAGCGGTTGCGGATGCTCGTCGCTGTCACGGTGCGTCAGGTTCAGGAGCCCGTAGGACACACGGGTCGCGGCATCGTCCTCCGCAACGTCGATGAGACGCACCGCGACCATGGCGACGGGGCGGTTCGCCTCGACGTCGAGCGTGACCGTTGGCTGGCCGAATATCTCGATCGGTTCGTCCAGGCGTTCGGTGTCGAACGTCAGGGCGCCGCCATCCTCGTCGCGCTGGTCGTGGGGCAGGTCGGGTGGTGCGTTGTACGAGCACCATTTGCCACCGTACAGCCCGACGAAAAGTGGCGACTGGATCGTGAGCCGATTGTCGTCGGCACGGTCGGGCGGATCTGCGACCAGCCCCAGGCCGTACGTGAGGTGGAGGGGGGTGGGAACGATCTTCCGCGATGGCCACTCGTCCTCGGCGACCCAGCGGCCGGGCCGGATGTCGTAGCGCGCGCTGGGTGGCACGCTGTCCTGCATCCACACACGGACCATGGGCTCGTCCATGATCCCAGTGTCCACTCCCTTGAGCCATTGATCGTAGAAGCGCAGGCATTCCTGCAGGAACCCGATTGCCGGCCCGGGGGCGCCCAGGTGCGGATACTTGTGCGCCCACGGTCCCACGAGTCCCTTGCGTGGCACGTCGAGGTTGCGGAGCAGGCGAAACACGGCGTTGCAGTAGCCGTCGGCCCAGCCGCTGACGGCGTACACGGGGCACTGGATGGCGCCGTAGTCCTCGCATACCGAACCGTGCTTCCAGTAGTCGTCGCGCTGCTGGTGACGCAGCCACTTCGTAAGCCAGAGGCCGCTGCCTTCCAGACGTTGCAGCCACATGTCACGCCAACGTTCGCCGACGAGCGCCGGATCGGGCGGGCAGGCATTCTGATCGAACATGGTCGAGGCCCAGGAGAGGTTGTCCCCGAGCATGCAGCCGCCCATGTGGTGCACGTCATCCGCGTAGCGGTCGTCGGTGGAGCACAGGGTGATCACCGCGCCCAGCTCCGGCGGCTGCAGAGCGGCGAGCTGCAGCCCGTTGAAGCCGCCCCAGGATATGCCGATCATGCCGGCCTTGCCGGTGCACCACGGCTGCTCACCAATCCAGCGCAGGATCTCGACGCCATCGTCCATTTCCTGCTGCAGGTATTCGTCCTCCAGGACCCCGTCGGATTCCCCGCTCCCGCGCATGTCGGCCCGCACGCAGGCATATCCGTGCCCCGCAAAATACGTGTGCATGGGGATGTCCCGGTCGGCGGTCAGGTCACGCTTGCGGTAGGGAAGATATTCGAAGATGGCCGGAACGGGCGCGGTCTCGGCGTCGCGCGGTCGCCAGATACGCAGTGCGATGCGGGTTCCGTCGGCGAGCGTCATCCATGTTTCTTCTTCGTGTACATCGTGCGGAAGGTCTTCGACAATACGCATCTCGCCTCGTGACTCCCCTGGTTTGAAGGCATGACGACAACGCAATTCATGGTCGTCGGGTGCCGATGATGTCCCTGGGACCGTGATTGCGCCCGGGTGATCCGGGGTGAACGGATGCACCGGTCACCATCCGGAAAACCCGGCGGCACGCCGGCCCGCCAGCTGCGGTGTCGGGACATACGGTCCCCCGGACTGCCCCCCCGGATGAGCGCCCGTGTTCAGTCGGTCGGCGGCGGCGGGGGCTCGACGACGTGCGTGTGCTCCATCTCGATGTCGGCAAACTCGAAATTCAGCCGACGGATCACGCGATCGTAGTTCCGCAGCAGCGTCGACTGGTTCCTGGCACCCATGTAGACATAGGCGATCGCGTAACTGTAGCTGTCCTGCTCGGGCAGCTCCGACAGCCGCATGCCCGGTTCGACCTGCGGCAGGACCCAGGTGCCGGGCACGTCGCGCTGAATGACCTCGACCTCTTCCCGACTCGGCACGCGCATGACGGTGGCATCTCCGTGGAACACGCGGTGAAAGAACTTGCCCGCCAGGGGGAACTGGCCCTCGCGGGAGGGCATGTTGGGTTTCTGGCCAAGCGCGAGATCGATCGTGACCTGCTGGTTGCTGACGCCGTCGACCTTCTCGAAAAGGTCGCTGTGCGACTGGGAGATGCGCGTGTTGATCTCGAGCAGCCACACCTTGTCCTGCGTCTCGTCCCAGAAATACTCGATGTTGAACGATGAGTTGTCGTAGCCGACGTGCTTCATGATGCGTTCGCTGATCTGCTTCATCTTGCGCTGGATGCGCGCCGGCAGCCTGGACGGATACTGGTACCGGAAGAAGGAAATCACCTGGCTGTAACGGATCGAGTCGATGATGCCGAAGCACGTGACCTCGCCACCGTAGGCGTATCCTTCCACCGTGCATTGGCGTCCGCCGATGATTTCCTCGGCGATGCAGTAGTGGCCGCTGACGTCGCGGACCTCGGTCGGCATGTCGATCTGGTCGAGGATGTAGTCGAACGGCTCGGCGATGAGGCCGATCTCGGCACGGAAGCGCTCGATCGCCTCACTGAAGTCCTCGGGTTTGTCGATGCGAAAACCGAGACGCGAGCCGGAGGACTTGATCGGCTTGACGAAGAAGGGAAAGCCCAGCCCGATCTTCTGCAGGGCGTCATCGTCGAATGGATCGAAGGCCACGAAGCCCGGGATGTGCTCGGGCACTGACTCGCGCTGGCACATGCGGCTCCAGTACTTGTGCTCGCACTTGAGCAGCGCTTCCAGCGACACCGATCGCGTGCCGAATTTCTCGCAGAGGATCGGCAGCATCGTCGATACGGGAAAGTCCATGTAGCCCGCGATGGCATCGATCGAGCCATCGAAGTTGCGCAACTGCTCCTCGGCGCGCCGAAGCATGTCGGCGATCGGGAACACCTCGGTCTCGTAGACCTCGGCCGGGTCGAGCAGGCCGTGGTACTCGTAATTTTCGGCGCCGCGAAGATGGCGCAGCATGTTGAGGTTGAAGTCGTTCAGCCCGACCACGAACACGTTTTTCTTCATGATCACTCCCTTGATGCGCGGTGGCGGACAATAGATGGGCGCAGTTGCGCGCAGTCTAGCATGCGCTTGCCTGGCGACCAGCGGTCGTTGCGCAGCGGGAGGTGGCTGGGCGAGAGGCACGGGGTCCGCGACGGGTGGGTCGCGGGCCCCGTGCAGGAACGGGATCAGCTGCCGCCGGTGCCGGTGTTGTGCCCGGGGGTGTCGTCGCTCTCGGGACGCTCCGCCTGGCTGGATTCCGTCTCCCGGGACTCGTCCCGGGTCGTCGCGGGGGAGTCGGCGAGCGACTTCACGGCAGTTCCGTAGTCGCTCGGCTGGCGTGCGGAAACCCCGCTGCCTTCGTCCTCGGTCGGCGTGCCGCCGTGGTCCGCCGGCGGGGTCGAAACCGTCTCCGCCGGCGCAGACGTCTCGGACGTATCGGAGGCGGGGGCCGGGGTGACCCGATCATCGGCGTCCGGCGCCGGTTCGCCGTCGTGGCCGGAGACGCCGGAGGCTTCCCCGGTCGCCGGGACACCACGCGGCTTGTCGGGAGACTCGCTCCGATCGCCCGGATCGGGGGCTTGCGATTCGGCGGATGGCGTCTCCGCGGCGTCCGGTGCGGCGCTGTCGCTGGTGCGACGCCCGCCGCGCCGCCGGCGTCCGCCGCGACGCGAGCGGCTACGCGAACGCGGTTTCGCGTCCGAGTCTTTCCCTGCGGAACCGCCGGGCCCGTTATCGGCATTGCCCGCGGTGTCGTCGTCGGCGCGGGCAGTCGTGGCCTCCTTGCTCTCACCCGAACGTGATCCGGTGTCGCCGGATCGGTCCGACGAATCCCGGGGCTTGCCGTTCTGGCCCTGGTCATTCTCGGTACCGTTGCGATTGCGCCCGCCGCGGCGGCCGCGACCGCCACGCCGCCGCCGGTTGCCGCCGTTCGAGTCCTCGCGTGCCGCGGACTCGGCCCCGGAACCCGCGCTCGATCCCGACTTCGAGCGGCCGGCCGAACCGGAGCCAGTACCGGTCGCCGCGGATTCGGGCTTGCGACTTGCCTCGTGTCGGGCTTCGGTCCCGGACTGGCGGTCGTCCGCCTCGCGGCGGCTGTCATTCGTCGCGCTCGCGCGCGCCGAGGCTGCGGCGTCACCGCCCTGGAACAAGGCACGCGTGATGCGGGTCAGCAGGCCCGTGCGGGGCGCGAGCTGCGTCTCCGTCGGCGTCTCCTGCGGCTGCTCGTCCTCGGTGGTGTCCGCCCCGGCACGCGGGCGCGGGGCGGGGCCACTCGGCGAGATGGACTTCACGGCCGGCTCCTCGGTGGCCTTGCGCTCTTCTTCGGTGGGCGGGACGTATACGTCGTCACCCGCGTCCCCCGCCAGCTCGTAGCTGCGCCGCGTGAAGGATTCGTGCTCCTGATCGCTGCCGCGCACACGCTCGACCTTGTAATGCGGTGTCTCCATCGACGGATCGGGGATGATCAGGATGTGGATGTCGTTCTCGGACTCGATGCGCCCGAGCTGTTCGCGCTTCTCGTTGAGCAGGTACGTGGCGATCTGTACCGGCACCCGGGCGACGACGCGTTCGGTGGAGTCCTTCATCGCTTCCTCGCCAACGACGCGCAGAATGGCAAGCGAGAGTGAGCCGAGACTGCGGATCGTGCCGTGGCCGAGACAGCGTGGGCAGGTGATGGAGGCCGATTCGCCCAGCGAGGGCTGCAGGCGCTGCCGTGACATCTCCAGGAGGCCGAAGCGCGAGATGCGGCCGATCTGCACGCGGGCGCGGTCCATCTTGACGGCGTCGCGCAGGCGCGTCTCGACCTCGCGCTGGTGCTTGTTGCTCATCATGTCGATGAAGTCGACGACGATGAGTCCACCGATATCGCGCAACCGCAACTGGCGGGCGATCTCGTCCGCGGCCTCGAGGTTCGTGTTGACCGCGGTCTCCTCGATGTCCGCGCCCTTGGTGGATCGCGCGGAGTTGATGTCGATCGAGATCAGCGCCTCGGTGTGATCGATGACCAGTGCGCCGCCGGAGGGCAGGGGGCATTCACGCTGGAATGCGGTCTCGATCTGGTGCTCGATCTGGAAGCGTGAGAACAGCGGGACGTTGTCGTCGTAGATCTTCAGCTTGCGCAGGTTGTGCGGCATCGTCTGCTCGACGAATGTCCGGGCCTGCTCGAAGATCTCGGGCTCGTCGATCTGAATGATCCCGATGTCACTGCGGAAATAGTCACGCAGCGCACGGATGATCACGTTGCTTTCCTGGTAGATGAGGAATGGCGCGCTCTTCTCTTCCGCCGCCTTGCGGATCGCCTTCCAGATCTCGACCTGGTAGTCCAGGTCCCACTGGAGTTCCTCGGTCGTGCGGCCGACGCCCGCCGTCCGCACGATCGTGCCCATGCCCTCGGGCACCTCGAGGCCGCTGATCGCCTCGCGCACCTCGGTCCGGTCGTCGCCCTCGATACGGCGTGACACGCCGCCGGCGCGCGGGTTGTTCGGCATCAGCACGAGATAGCGTCCGGCAAGGCTGACGTAGGTCGTCAGCGCGGCGCCCTTGTTGCCGCGCTCTTCCTTTTCCACCTGGACGATGAGTTCCTGGCCTTCCTTGAGGGCATCCTTGATGGATGCGCGACCGCCCTCGGCGCGTGCGCCGTTCAGGTACTCGCGCGCAATTTCCTTGAAAGGCAGGAAGCCGTGCCGTTCGGCGCCGTAGTCGACGAACGCCGCCTCGAGACTGGGCTCCAGGCGCGTGATGGTGCCCTTGTAGACGTTGGCCTTTTTCTGTTCGCGCGCGCCGTGCTCGATATCAAGGTTCTCGAGCCTCTGGCCATCGACGATGGCAACGCGCAACTCTTCGGGCTGAGTTGCGTTGATCAGCATTCGTTTCATGAGGGACCCGTTCGGTTGAACGCGGCGCCGGGCGCAGGGCCGCGGGGCGCCGACGCCAGATGGCGTCGCGCCTGCACGAGGCCGATGCAAACGCGGTGAAGACCGCGAAAAGCAATGGCAGGCGATGGTCCGCGGAGGGGGTTCGCCGGATTGCGCGCGCGTTGTGATTCATTGCGTCACGCCTCCCTTAGCGGGAGGCGCCCTTTTCTTTTCGGCCGACCACAGGTCAGCCATCCCGGTGGCCGTGCATGCTGCACACGCCCCGGGTCCGTTTTTCGACTGGACCGTGCGGCAACCGGCCGCAGGGTCCCGAAATCGAAACTTCCGTTCACGGCCGCCGTTCCGAATGGAGACCGGGGCCGGTTACAATCCGCGTCGGCGAGCCCCGATCCATTCCGGTCGCGCACCGAAGCACTGGCGCCTTGCCCGCCCGCCGCCCGCGGAGAGTCGCCGGGAGAGGGTGTGCATCCGTTTGAATTGCGGGCAAAAAACGCGCCTGCAATATAGCAGCAACCACCTGTTGCCGCAATGCAACGGTCACGGTGCCAACCCTATGAACGATGCCCGGGATCCGGCCCGCGGTCCGCGTACCGTGGAAGCCGGCGTCGACGACGCCGGCCAGCGGATCGACAACTATCTCCTGCGCGTGTTGCGTGGTGTCCCCCGCACCCGCGTGTACCGCCTGCTGCGCAAGGGGGAAGTCCGGGTGAACGGAGGCCGGGTGAAGGCCGGCTATCGCCTGGCGGCCGGTGACCGCGTGCGGATACCGCCGGTGCGCGCCGAGCGCCATGCGAACGGCCGGTTGCCGGAGACCGCCCTCGCGCGCCTGCGCGATGCCGTACTCCACGAGGACGACCGTGTCCTCGTCATTGACAAGCCGGCCGGGCTGGCCGTCCACGCCGGGACGGGGCTCGGGGGCGGACTGGTGGACGGCCTGCGCGAACTGCGTCCGGATATCGCCCGGCTCGAGCTCGTGCACCGGCTCGATCGCGAGACCTCGGGCTGCCTGCTGCTCGCGAAGGGCCGCGCCGCGCTCCGTGCCCTGCAGGACGAGCTTCGCGCCGGGGGGTTCCACAAGGAGTACGAGGCGGTGCTCGTGGGTGACTGGACCGGACCGGAGGCGTCTGTCGATGCACCGCTGTTGCGCAACGTGCTGGTTTCGGGCGAGCGCGTCGTGCGGGTCGATGCCGGCGGTCGCCCTGCGCGCAGCCATTTCGTGCGTCTCGACAGCGGTCGCGGCCTCACGCGCGTGCGGGTGGTCCTCGACACCGGGCGCACGCATCAGATCCGGGTGCACGCGGCCCACCTGGGGCATCCGGTCGCCGGCGATCCGAAATACGGCGATCGCGGCCGCGACCGCGCGGTGTTCGGCGGTCGTGCGCCGCGCATGTTTCTCCACGCCGCGTGTCTCGGTTTCACCAGCGGCCACGAACGCGTGCTCGTCAAGAGCCCGGTGCCCGCGGTGTTCGACGAGGCCCTGCATCCGGAACGAACGCCATGAGCGGGTTTCGCGTCCTCGTGTTCGACTGGGACGGCACGCTCATCGACTCGGCGGCGCGCATCGTCGAGGCGGTCCACGCGGCCATCGGGGCGAGCGGCCTCGATTCCCGCGATGACGCGCAGATCCGCGAGACGATCGGCCTGGGGATGCCGGAAGCGGTCGCGGCACTGTATCCGGACGAGCCCGCGACGGCGCGCGAGCGCCTGGCCGCCGCGTACCGGGAGGCGTTCGTCCGGGCCGCCGCCGAGCGCCCGGCGTCGCTGTTTCCCGGTGCCGCCGGGGCACTGGCCCGGCTGGACGGGTGCGGCTATCTGCTCGCCGTTGCGACGGGGAAGAGCCGTGCCGGGCTCCGGCGCGAGCTCGGTCGCGCCGGCCTGGCCGAGCGCTTCGTCATCACGCGAACGGCCGACGAGTGCGGCTCCAAGCCGCATCCGCGGATGCTGCACGAAATCCTCGATCACTGCGGCGCGGATCCCGCGGAGGCATTGATGGTCGGTGATACCCTGTTTGACATGGAGATGGCTGCCCATGCGGGCGTCCCGTCGCTGGGCGTTTCGTGGGGTGCCCACGACGCCGAACGCCTCGCGGGGGCGGCGACCGAGGGGCTCGTGGCGACGTTCGATGGGCTCCTGGAAAGGCTCGATCCGGCCGGCGGACGCGCGCGGCCGGACACACACTGACGGGAGAGCGAGATCATGGCGGAGACGGACGAGGGCACCGGGCAGGGCGACGAAACCAGCGACGCGGAGCATTGGGAGCGCGACACGCTCGCGCGGCTGGCCGCCGCCGGTCTCGCGGAACAGCGACGCGCCCGGCGCTGGGGCATCCTGTTCAAGTCCCTGGTGCTGCTGTATCTGTTCATCGTGCTGTTCGCCATCCTCAATGTCGGTCCGCTGGTGGAGGGCACGGAGCGCGCCGCCGGGCCACACACGGCAATGGTCGACGTGCGCGGCGAGATTTCCGCAAGCAGCGATGCGAACGCCGACCGTCTCATCCAGGGCCTCCGCGATGCGTTCGACGACGCGCGGACGCGCGGGGTCATCCTGCGCATCAACAGCCCGGGAGGCAGTCCGGTGCAGGCCGGCATGGTCTACGACGAGATCCGGCGCCTGCGCAGCGAGCATCCGGATATCCCGGTGTACGCGGTAGCGACCGACATCTGTGCGTCCGGGGCGTACTACATCGCAGCTGCCGCTGACCGCATCTATGCCAACCGCGCGAGCATCGTCGGGTCGATCGGCGTGCGTTACAGCGGCTTCGGTTTCACCGGGATCATGGACAAGCTCGGCATCCAGCGCCGCATGATCACGGCCGGCAAGCACAAGGCCATGCTCGACCCGTTCCTGCCGCAGGACCCCGCGGGCGAGAAGCGTATCAAGGACATGGTCGACCGCATCCACCAGCAGTTCATCGACGCGGTGAAGCAGGGTCGCGGCAAGCGCCTGGACGACGCCGACCCGGATCTCTTCTCGGGTCTCGTCTGGACCGGCAAGCAGGCCATCGACAAGGGGCTCGTCGACGACCTGGCCACCCCGTCGGAAGTAGCGCGCAAGGTCATCGGCGCCGAGAACATCGTCGATTTCACCCCGCGCAAGGATCTGTGGCAACGCGTCTCCGATCGGCTCGGCTCGAGCTTCGCCGCGGCGCTCGATACCGAGCTGCTCTCCAATCGCCTTCGCTGAGGACCGGGACACGCCATGGCCATCGTCCGGACGCCGCAGGCGCTGTACACGGCGACCCAGGTGCGCGAACTCGACCGCCGGGCGATCGAGGACCACGGGATTGGCGGCTACGCCCTCATGCAGCGGGCGGGCGCGGCCGGGTTCCGGCTGCTGCGCCTGCGCTGGCCGGGCGCACGCCGCATCGTGGTGCAGTGCGGGGGAGGCAACAACGGCGGTGACGGCCTGGTGATCGCGCGCCTCGCGCGCGAGGCCGGACTCGAAGTGGCGGTCGGCCTGGCGCGCGACCCGAACGAGCTGGGCGGCGCGGCCGCGCAGGCATGGTCCGACTGGGCGACGGCTGGCGGCGACGCGGCGAGCCTGGCGGCCATCGATCCGGCCGGTGTCGACGTGGTCGTGGACGCCCTGCTGGGCACGGGGCTCGACCGGCCGGTGCAGGGCCCGGTGGCCGCGGCCATCGCGCGCATCAATGCGTCGGGACGACCCGCGCTGGCGATCGATATCCCGTCCGGCCTCGAGGCCGACACCGGGGCGGTGCTCGGGGATGCCGTGCGTGCGGACGCGACCATTACCTTCATCGGCGCCAAGCGTGGCCTTTACACCGGTGCCGCGCCGGATTTCACCGGCCCGATCTTTCTCGACGACCTGGACGTCCCGGCGACGGTGTTCGACGACCCCGGTCCCGTGGTGCGCAGCCTCACGGCCACGGAAGCGGTGGCCCGCCTGCCGTGGCGCCACCCGGCAGCCCACAAGGGCGATGCCGGCCACGTGCTCGTGATCGGCGGCAATCACGGGTTCGCGGGGGCGGCGCGGTTGGCGGGGGAGACTGCGCTGCGCGCCGGCGCCGGGCTCGTGACCGTGGCGACCCGTGCGGAGCACGCACCGCCGATGGCAGCCGCGCGTCCCGAACTCATGGCGCGCGGGGTCGAGGACCCGGCACACGAACTGCCGGAACTCGCGGAGGGCGCATCCGCGCTCGCGGTTGGCCCCGGCCTCGGGCGCGACGCCTGGGCGCAGGCGGTACTGGCGTTCGCGCTGGAGGTGCGCGGGATCCCGCGCGTGGTCGATGCCGACGCGCTCAATCTGCTCGCGCGGGGGACCCATGCGGCGGGCCTCGGCCCCGACGACGTCGTCACGCCGCACCCCGGCGAGGCCGGGCGCCTGCTGCATGCGGATACAGCGGCAGTCCAGGCGGACCGTTTCGCGGCGGTGGAAGGACTGCGCGAGCGACTCGGTTGTTCCGTTGTGCTCAAGGGTGCGGGCAGCCTCGTTGCGCCGGCGACGGGCGGGGTCTACCTGCTGCCGTGCGCGCTCGGCGCGATGGCGGTCGGAGGCATGGGCGACGTGCTCACGGGTGCGATTGCAGCGCTGGCCGCCCAGGGAACGGCGCCCGCGGACGCGGCGCTCTGCGGTGCGTGGCTGCACGCGGCCGCCGGGGCCCGCCTCGCGCGTGCACACGGTGGCATAAGCGTGCTCCCGGGCGACATGGCAGCGGCGATCGCGGCGCTGCGCGCGTACCCGCGCGATGCCTGAACGCGACGTCCCGACGACAGAGGCCATGCTGGCGCTCGGCGGCGAGCTGGCCGCGCACCTGCAACCCCCGCTCGTGGTCCGGCTGGAAGGGCCTCTCGGGGCCGGCAAGACCACCCTCGTTCGCGGCATTCTGCGTGGCCTGGGGCACACAGCCCCGGTGCGAAGCCCGACCTACACGCTCCTCGAGACGTACGAGGTCGGCGCGATGCGCGTCCATCATCTTGATCTCTACCGCCTGGCCGACCCCGAGGAGCTGGAATTCATCGGTGTGCGCGACCTGGCGACAGAGAACGCCGTGTGGCTGGTCGAATGGCCCGAACGCGGCGGCGAGCGGCTGCCGCCGCCCGGCTGGACGATCCGGATCGACTACGCGGGAACGGGGCGTCTCGTGTCCGGCCTTCCGGCGGAGGCCAAAGCCCGCCGGGGCAGTTGACGCCGATCTGAAGTTTGTCGCGTATCTAGTTCTTGTATCTCGAAAAACTTCTTGACCTTTGCGAATTTTTGGTCAGACTTGTGATCTATCGGTCCGCGCAACGGGCCCCGGGTCGTGGTGGATCGCGTCCGCGACTCGTCGATTCCGGGGTTCCAGGTGGTGAGGGAGTGCCGCGGTGAGCCGTAGACGCAGCCAGTTCGAGCTCGATCGCCGCCGCTATCGCATGCGCGCCGCGTTGGCGGTGCTGTGCGTGTTCGCGGCGGCGACCCTGGCGCTGGTGCCCGATGTCGCCGCTGCCGGCGACGAGGTGGCGCTCAACGGTCTGCGCAGCTCCACGAGCCAGGATCGTGACCGGCTCGTCTTCGAACTCGGGGCCCCCGTCCAGCACGAGATCTTCACCCTGAGCGATCCCGACCGGGTCGTCATCGACATCGACAACGCGGAACTCAAGGGCGACCTGCCTGATTCCATTCCCGGTGCCCATTTCGTGGAGGGCATTCGCAGCGCGCCGCGCAATGGCGACGACCTGCGGGTCGTGCTGGACCTGGCGCGCCCGGGGCAACCGAAGAGCTTCCTGCTCCAGCCCGCGGGTGGCTACGGTCATCGCCTCGTGGTGGACGTGACCGACCCGAACGAGGACCAGGCGCTGGCGTCCGCGAATGGCAAGGAGTCGTCGGACGGCAGCGCCGCCGCCCGGCCACCGCGCGACCTGGTGATCGAGATCGACCCGGGACACGGTGGCAAGGATCCGGGCGCCGCCGGCCCCAATGGCACGAAAGAGAAGAATGTCGTGCTCGCCATCGCCCGCCGCCTGAAGGCGCTGCTCGACCAGACGCCGGGCTTCAAGGCGGTCATGACCCGAAACTCCGATGTCTTCCTGCCGTTGCGCGAGCGCATCCGCCGCGCGCGCAAGGCAAAGGCGGACATGTTCGTCTCGGTGCACGCGGACGCATTCCGCAGTCGTTATGCACGCGGATCGTCCGTGTACGCGCTGTCGCTGCACGGGGCCAGTTCCGAGGCCGCACGCTGGCTTGCCAACAACGAGAATTCGGCGGACCTGATCGGGGGCGTGTCGCTCGACGACAAGGACGAGATGGTGGCCTCCGTGCTGCTCGACCTGTCCCAGACCGCGACGATCGAGTCGAGCCTGGATGTCGGCAATGATGTACTGAACCAGCTCGACGACGTGAACCGGCTGCACAAGCACACGGTGCAGCAGGCGGGATTCGTCGTGCTGAAATCGCCGGACATCCCGTCGATCCTGGTGGAGACCGCGTTCATCTCGAACCCGTCCGAGGAGAAGAAGCTGCGCTCCCCGCGCCACCAGGAGCAGCTTGCGCGCGCCATCCGGGACGGCATCCGCAACTACTTCGACCGCAAGGCGCCTCCGGGCACCGTCGTCTACGCCCAGAACCGGGCGTCCAGCGGATAGCCGACCGACAACCGCGCGGGCGGATCCGCCGTCCGCAATGCTGGAGCCCGGGCGGCCACGTCCGGATAATGGGCGGACCATGCCGATTCGCCCCCTCCCCGAGAACCTGGTCAACCAGATCGCCGCCGGCGAGGTCGTCGAGCGCCCGGCATCCGTCGTCAAGGAGCTGGTCGAGAACAGCCTGGACGCGGGTGCGCGGCGCATCGAGATCGAACTGGAGCAGGGCGGTGCGCGTCTCATCCGCGTCCGCGACGATGGCGCGGGTATCGCGGCGGAGGAACTGACCGTCGCGCTCGAGCGTCATGCGACCAGCAAGATCGCATCGCTGGACGACCTGGAGCAGGTAGCCAGCCTCGGGTTCCGCGGCGAGGCCCTGCCCAGTATCGCCTCGGTGGCGCGCGTGCGGATCGTGTCGGCCATCGCGGGCGCCGGTCACGCCACCGCGCTCGAACCGGACGGCCACACGGCGCCGGCGTCCCATCCGCCCGGGACAACCGTGGAAGTGCGGGACCTGTTCTACAACACGCCCGCGCGCCGCCGGTTCCTGCGTACCGAGCGGACGGAGTTCGGCCACGTCGAGCGCATGGTGCGGCGCCTCGCGCTCGGGCGCTTCGATGTCGAGTTTCGTCTGAGTCACAACGGTCGCGGCAGTGCGCACTGGCGCGCCGCCGACGATCGCGCCTCGGCCGAGCGGCGCGTGGGTGCCGTCTTCGGCGAGTCGTTCCTCGATCACGCGCTGCGGATCGAGCAGGCAGGCGCGGGACTCGCCCTCAGCGGGTGGATCGCCCAGCCGACGTTCTCGCGCAGCCAGGCCGACCTGCAGGAGTTCTATGTGAACGGGCGCGCCGTGCGGGATCGCGTGGTCACGCATGCCGTGCGCCAGGCCTACGCGGACGTCCTCTATCACGGGCGCCACCCGGCCTTCGTGCTGTACCTGGCCGTGGATCCGGCCCAGGTCGACGTCAATGTTCATCCCACCAAGAGCGAGGTCCGTTTCCGCGAGAGCCGGCTCGTGCACGAGTTCCTCCGGCGAACGCTCGAGGAGGCGATCGCCGCGACCCGCCCGGAGGCGGGAGGCCCGGCGCCCATGCCGGCCGCCGAGCCGCGCACCGCGGGCGCGTCTTCGGGCCAGTACCCGCGGCAGGCAGGCATGCACCTGCCCGTTGCGGAACAGGTCGCCGCCTACGCCGCGCTGCACGACACGGGCCCGTCGGCGGAACCGCGGCCGACGGACGCGGGCCCGCACGGAGGCGCGCAGCACGTGCCCCCGCTCGGCTTCGCCCGTGCGCAGATCCATGACGTCTACATCGTGGCCGAGAATGCCGACGGACTCGTCCTGGTGGACATGCACGCGGCCCACGAGCGCGTGACCTACGAACGGCTCAAGGCGGCGCACGATACCGGCCCGATCCCCGCGCAGCCGCTGCTCGTGCCCATACGGCTCGCGGTCTCCGCGGACGAGGGCGACGTGGCGGAAGCGCAGGCGTCCACGTTCGAAGTTCTCGGGTTCGAGCTCGACCGGACCGGCCCCGAGACGCTGGCCATACGACAGGTGCCGACGCTGCTCGCCGACGGCGACGTCGAGGCCCTGGTGCGCGACGTGCTCGCGGACCTGCGCGCCGTGGGCTCGAGCGAGCGCCTGGCGGAGGCGCGCAACCGTATTCTGTCCACCATGTCCTGCCACGGTTCCGTGCGCGCGGGGCGGATGCTCACGCGCGCGGAAATGGACGGGTTGCTGCGAGCGATGGAGCGGACGGAGCGAAGTGACCAGTGCAACCACGGCCGCCCCACCTGGATCCAGCTGGGGATGAAGGATCTCGATCGGTTGTTCCTTCGGGGTCGCTGATGGGCGACGGGGGACAGCCGCCCGCGGTTTTCCTGCTCGGCCCCACCGCGTCCGGCAAGACCGGCTTGGCGGTGGCGCTGCGCGAGACGTTGCCGGTCGAGATCGTCAGCGTCGATTCCGCCCTGGTGTACCGGGGGCTCGACATCGGTACGGCCAAGCCGGATGCCGGAACCCTGGCGCGCGCGCCCCACCGGCTGGTCGACATCGTCGATCCCGAGGATCCGTACTCCGCGGGGCGTTTCCGCGACGATGCCCTGCGCGAGATGGCGGACATCGCGGATGCGGGACGGGTGCCGCTGCTCGTCGGGGGGACCATGCTGTACTTTCGCGCACTCGCGGAAGGCCTGGGCCCGCTGCCGCCGGCGGACCCGGCCGTGCGCGCGGAACTGGAGTCCGAGGTGCGGGAGCGTGGGCTGGCGGCACTGCACGACGACCTCCGGGCCGTCGACCCGGACGCTGCGGGGCGTATCCACCGCAACGACCCACAGCGAATCCAGCGGGCACTGGAGGTGTACCGGGTCTCGGGGCGCCCGATCAGCGATTACCGGCACGCTGCGACCGAGCCGCTTCCGTACCGGATTCTGCGGCTCGGCATCGCGCCGGCCGGGCGTGACGTCCTCCACGCGCGCATCGACCGGCGTTTCCGGGCGATGCTGGATGCGGGGCTCGTGGACGAGGTGCGGGCACTGCGCGCGCGGCCCGGCATGCATGCCGGGTTGCCGTCGATGCGGGCGGTCGGCTATCGCCAGGCGTGGCAGTACCTGGACGGCGCGCTCGACCGGGACGGCCTGCTCGAGCGCGGCGTCGTTGCCACGCGCCAGCTCGCCAAGCGGCAACTGACGTGGATGCGCGGCATGCAGGGACTCGACTGGCGCGACAGCGAGGCGCCGGATGTCGTCGCGCGCCTCGCGGATCGTATCGGGCATCACCTGGAAGGTACTGCGTAGTCCCGCTCGCGCTCCGCGTGGCGATATGGCCGTCGCCGCGCGCGCAGGCGACGCCAGCCCGGTTGCGCGTCAGCCGTCAGCGGTATCGGAATCGTCGCCGCCGCAGGCCCAGCAGAACTCGAAGGCCGGCTCGTTCTTCTCCCCGCAGGACGGGCAGGTCCACGGGTCGCCGGGTTCCTCGCGACGCTCGAAGCGGGCGATGATCTGTCGCGCCCGTTCGTACAGGGCCTTGTCCTCGATCCACACCGTCGGGCGCGTGTCGGCCGGGAGGTCCCCGATTGCTCCGATCAGCATCGTGCCGTGCACGACGGCGGCAATGCCGTCGTGCATGAGCTGATCCCGCACGAGGTGCGCGTCGAACACGTTCTCCGCTGTGTAGACGAGCTTCACGGCTACGCCGCTTCCTCGAGCGCGTACGGCGGTGTGCGGGCCTCTGCGGCCGGCCCGTGCGCGTCCGTGAGCCTCAGCGACTGGCCCGCGGCCCCGGTCTGCAGCACCGCCAGTGCGAGAGCGCCGCCATCCGGGTGCGGGGCCGCATACAGGATCTCGCCGACGGGGCTTCCGTCCTCGCGCAGGACCGCGGCGCCGCGTTGCGGCGCGTCCGCGCCGGTGGTGCGCAGCACATACGTCCGGCGCTTCACACGCCCGAGGTACCGGGCACGCGCGATCACCTCCTGGCCGGGATAGCAGCCCTTGCGGAAATCGATCGCCGCGAGCCGGTCCAGGTTGAGCATCTGGGCCACGTAGCGGCCGACCATCTCGTCCTCCACGATGGGCATGCCGGCCTCGATCTCGAGCAGGCGCCAGGCGGACGCGTCGGCAGTGACCGCGTGGGCGTCGAGCGCGCTCCACAACGAGGCGATGGCATCGGCGGGGCCCAGCGCCGTCCAGCGCGGGCGCGGACCTTCGACCCGGAACACGCGGGCGCCCCCGGGGGCCTGTCGCGAGGTGCCCAGCACCTCCGGCAGCGGGCCGGCGACGCCGGCGAGGGCCACGGCCGCGTTTTCGCCGGCAACGCCGAAGCGGGCGACCGTCTCCGATGTATCGCGAATCCGGACGTCCGCGCGCAGGGCGTACTTGGTGAGC
>Ga0209918_1000074_pt1 | contig 76255 bp, 73 predicted proteins | sample SalPonD_shore_MG_FD_185712 | JGI IMG/M metagenome (GOLD analysis project Ga0209918, IMG submission 185712) | Salt pond soil microbial communities from South San Francisco under conditions of wetland restoration - Salt Pond MetaG... | ecosystem: Environmental > Aquatic > Marine > Intertidal zone...
TTTCATTCTCTCTTACTTAAATTAGCAAGATTTAAATGAAAGAAGTGATTATATATATACATGCCAGCAAGCAATGTATTTCCAAAATTATTTCTAACGTTGGGTATAAAATCACTTCTTTCTAATGATAGTATTCTCTCATTTTTTAAAAAGTTTTGTGATGCAGTCACATCTCGAACATGGCGATTCAGAAGAGCTAGGAACTCGAGGTATGAGGAGTCTGACTTTCTAAAAGTCTTTTTTTATTCTGAAATTATTGGCAGGTCCATTCATAACACCAGTGAGCAGCTCAATGCCTACATATTAAGTCATAAAAAAGGTCGGCGAAAAGTATTTATGGACGGGCGTAAAAAAAGATACGTGCCCCACCAAACGGAAGTCAATAAATATCTCCGCAGAATTGGATTGGAAAAAGCACGTCAAATTTTGCGTGAATGTCTTGATGAACAATTAAAAGAGGCTTATAAGTCGAATCTCATTTCAGAGAAGGTGAATGTTCTGATTGACTTCACAGAGCACCCTTATTATGGAAAGCGTGAAGATAAGATGATCAAGGGTACCAATCGACAGAAGGGAACAAAGAAAATGCGCCATTATCTCGGTTTTTCCTTGCTTTCTCGGAATGTTCATCTCTATGCTGGGTTAGAGCAGGTCGCAAACGGTCAATCTAAGATTCCGATCATCATAGAATTTCTGGAACACATGCTAGAATTAGGATTTGAGCTAAGATATGTGTTAATGGATCGTGAATTTTACAGAGCCGAACTTATTGATGATATAAAGCGAAAGGGAGGAAATGTATTAATTCCTGCGAAACAATATAAAAAGATCAAACGATTTATTACCGAATATTTAGAAGGGAAAGCTGGAAGAGTGCGGAAGTATACGTTTTCTACGGCTACGGCAGCAAAACGACAGTTCAAGTGCGATGTTAACCTCATAATAAGAGCAAAACGGGGTTTTTCTCTTCTTACTATCAAAAGAGACTATCGAAGGGGGAGAATTTCCCTAAAGGATGCATTTCATAGGGTTTTCACCATAATGACAACTGAGAAACCGAAGGGTAAAAAGAGTTCTTGGGCGTCTCGCACATCCCTATTTTATCGTCGACGGTGGCTTATCGAGACAGGCTTTTCCGACTTAAATCGAATTAATCGGCGATGGAGATCCAACCATGATAATGTGAGATATTTGGATATGCTGGCGAGGATGCTTCTCTATAACTCCTGGAAAATGAATAGAAAGCGTATTCAGCTTGAGAGAAAAAGAGATGGATCCTCCGCAAATTGGACGCTTAACCAAAATCAAGACACACTCAGAGAGCTGTTTCTATCTGCGGAGAAAAAATCAGTGGGGGTGCGGGGATAAATCACAAATAATGTCGGCTGCCCGACCATCGAAAAGATTATTAAAAAAATAAAATAATTAAATACTGAAAATAAAAAAGGAAATCGATACCTTTCTCGGTACTCATATAAATAAAAAATATGAAAATCTCCATTTTAAAGAGCTAATGCGATATGATAAGAAATCGGTAATGGAACTTATCTACTATATAGGATATTACGATAAAGACGCTCGTGGAGTTTAAAAATTTAGGTATGAATAAAAAGAAAAACCAAATCCAACAATGACTTCTAAATCTGGTTTTGGCAAAAATATAAAAAATATAAATTAATATTCCTGGACGCCTCTTTCTCGCAACTCTTGAAATTCTGATTCAAATTTCTGATTTAACTTCGATCCTATTTTAATATATTTTAGTTTGTTTAAATCATTTAAAGCGTTTGGAAATTCCAATAGAGGATTTCCTGTAATCCAAATCTCTTCTAGGTTTTTAAGATTCTTTAGAGTATCTGGAAGCATTGTTAAATTATTAATAGAAAGAGAAAGATATTCAAGCGATTCTAAATTTCCGATAGTATCCGGAAGTTCTTTTAATTGGTTATCTGTCAACTTTAAAATTTTCAAGGATTTCAAATTTCCAATTGACTCGGGTATATAATTAAGTTGATTCCATTCTAATGAAAGATCCTTGAGTTTTGTAAGATTTCCAATTGATTCGGGTATATAATTAAGTTGATTCTTATGTAGAAAAAGATTGAGTTCTTGCTTCATTGCCATAATCTGATTGGTGCGGCAGAGGTGACGTATTGCTAATTCTTGAGTACTTGGTGCAAGGAAATGCTCAACCGAGGAATCTAAGCTTTGAGCCATTCCCATAAGTGTGAAAAAGCTCATCCCTCCGGTGATTAACGAGGCGGACGCGAGGGCAATTCCCTTCAAAACTCCGCTACTCAACAGCTTTCTCCATCCACTTTGCGAAGTCTTCTTTTGGAGTTGCGATTTCTCTTCTTGTGCGATCGCCTCCTCGAAAGTGACGTATCCTTGCTTAGCAAGATCCTGATTCCCCGTCATGAGACCTTTCAACATGGAGAGTCTCCCAGAGGCTTTCTGTAAGCTTGTGGAACTCTTAGTACCAGACATAATAGTGCTGAATGCGATATTTGCGAGTGGTCCTGCGGTGGATTCCCTCAACGAGGTGGCAAGCGAAGAGAGCCAAAAACCTAAATCCTCGGTGCCGCCCAACTCCTCCACTGCGAATTGAACGAACGCCTCTGTTAAAGAATCTGCTACCAGTTCTTGGAGAATTTCTTTGATCGGACTGGTAAATAATTTGACGATTAACTCTCCTATCATAGCTTTCGCACTAATTGCTCCTGCAGTTCCCAACACCGAGAATTAGAAAAAGGATATCGTTATATAATGATTTATCCTAACAATAACTATCTAAATAAAATTAAGGAATATTGAAATGAAATCTAATACAAAAAATGTAGTGCTTTTATTAATAATGGGGCTTGTTTTTCCCTTAATTCTTAGTTATAACCTTGATTTCAATAATAATTATAAATTTGATGTTGATAATCCAAAGACTTCAGCTACATTTAATGGCATAGTGATTGATGATACTCTTAACACTAATGGTCCATTTTTTGGCAATTGGACATGGGCAAGAACTCAACCTTGGTGCACTGAAGGGGACGGTACGAAGGAATATCCCTATGTGATAAAAGATTCAACTTTTCTCTCAGCAGGACCAAGTAATTGCCTGACGATTACCAATTCAAGAAAATATTTTGCTGTCAGGAATTGTACATTAAAAGATATCCCTGTTGGAAGCTTCGCAGGGCTTAGATTAAAAAATGTGACAAATGGAAAGATTATAGATAACCAAGTGTATAATAATTCTTACGGAATATACCTATATGATAGTCATGATATTATAATCATGGGAAATACCGTAAATAATAACATATACCACGGGATCTATTTACAGGGAGAACCAATGATACGAGGGTGTTATAATAATACCATCTCAGGAAACACCGTAAATAATAACATATACCACGGAATCGCTTTAATTTATAAGTGCTATTACAACAACATCTCGGGAAATATTGCATATAATAATGGATATTCTGGGATTCTTTTAGATGGGCAGGATGGTGCTACTTGCTATAAAAACATTGTCTCGGGAAACACCGCAAACAATAACACGCAAGATGGGATACATTTAAGAAGGGATTGTTATAATAATACCATCTACAACAACACAGCAAATGGTAACGATAGGTCTGGGATACATTTAAATCATTTTTGCGATTATAACAACATCTCGGGAAACATCGTATGTAACACTTTTAACTACGGGATATATTTATACATGAATTGTGATGACAATAACATCTCGGGAAACATCGTATGTAACACTTTTAACATCGGGATACTTTTTTATAATAATTGTCATAATAACACCCTCTCGGGAAACACCGCAAACGATAATTGGTACGGGATATATTTTGAAGTTGATTGTGATAATAATATAATTTCGGGAAACACCGCAAACGATAACCTGGAAGAAGCGATGTATTTACATAATTGTGATAATAACATCATCTCGGGAAACACCCTAAACGATAACGATGGTAATGGGATAGAATTATATGATTTTTGTGAGTATAACACCATCTCGGGAAACACCGCAAACGATAATTGGGGCGGGATATATTTACACCAGTGTGATAATAACACCATCTCGGGAAACACGGCAAACGGTAACGAGTGCGGGATATATTTTGAAAATAAATGTGATTATAATAGTATTACTGAGAATGTCTTATACAATAATACCTGGGGAGTATTTATTGAGGATATTGATTGTGGAAACAATTCACTCTATAAAAATTATTTTGTGAACAATAAAAAGCATGCTTATGATGGAGGAACTGATAACAAGTGGAATAGCACCACAATTGGGAATTACTGGGATAATCATACAAGTCCAGATGTAAGCCCACTAGATGGAATTGTGGATGTTCCATATACATATATTGGTGGTTCTGTGGGAAGTATAGATTATTTACCTATAGCCGAAGATGGTGCACCCGTGATCACAATTAATTCACCCTCTTCAGGGAGTGTCTTTGGAGTTTCTGCTCCAACTTTCGATGTGACTATCGTTGACACGACTTTAGCCTCCATGTGGTATACTCTTGATGGAGGATTACATAATTACACGTTTACAGAAAATGGTACGATAGATCAATCTGCGTGGGATGCTTTACTTGATGGAAGTGTTATTATTAGGTTCTATGCTATTGATATTGTAGGAAACACGGCCTTTGAAGAAGTTAGTGTAATCAAGAATATTCCAAGTGGTTTAGACCCGGGTGTGATCTTAGCTATTGTTATTGTTTCTGTAGTAGGTGGGGTTGCTGTATTAGGTGCAGCTTATATTTTTCTCAAAAAGCGAAGAACATCTACGTAATCTTTAACAATTTTTTCTTTTTTTTTCACTCACTAGTTAATATCTTTAAAATGAAATTATTGAAAAAAGGAATATTTTTCATTCTTTTTAATAGATCGATTTCGTAGGAGCATTAAGTTTTTGTCTAAATTATGTATTTTAGTAATTCTTGTTTTAAATTACCGGGTATTTCAGCTTTTTTCTGTTTCTCATAATCATACCAAACAACATGAGCTTCACCCTCAGCAGCTTTTCTATTTAATTTTTCACTAACAACCGAATGTTGTATTATTATTTTTGATCCTTTAATGCCCACAATTTTTGCCCCTACCATGAGAGTGTCTGGATAGGTTAAGGGTGCTTTATAATAGCAGCTCTGAAATGATAAGATGATGTGACGGAAAATGTGTTGAATGCAAAAGGCTTAATTAAGCAATTATCTGAACGATTCACGGGAGCCATTCGTGCAGAAGTGTTATTGTTTCGAGATATATTCAATAAAAAATATAGCGATAACCAAAACCCAAGAAATGCAGCAGCGGGAATTATTAGAAGGAAAGATCATAAAGGATCAGAAGACTTAAGTCTTATTTGTTATGACGCCTATAATTCTGATGATATGGTTGTATTTACAAATGAGATCCATAAGATTAAATGGTTAAAATCACAAGGATTTGACATAGTCAAGACCAAGACCGTTAAGTCACCTCAGGAAGTTATTAATATTCGGATTTTTTTTAAAGATCAGATCAAAAAATAAGGCAAACAATCCATATTGATAATCTTGGAAATAAACATATATATAGGATTCAAACATATCGACGAATATATTAATAAAATTGTAATAATTGAACATATTTTTTGCCCACTCTTCTGATTTCGTAAATTCATAGGTAAGGATCTTAGTCTCTATTTCATCAATACATAATTTCCAATAAGAATTAAGTAATGACCAGAGCTTTTCTTTTATGTGCGGTTTTTCTTCTGCCAAAGATGTCTCAATCTGCTCATCTGTCATTAGGTGACTTTTTTGATACTTTTGATATTTTTGGAATTTTTTATAATTCATAATTCTCTCACTCTTTTTTTTTTCGTTTATATACAAATAAAAAATCCTTAGGGATTCTTCTTGAAAAAATGCTCTTCCATTGAGATCCATTCTTCCCTTGTTAAGCCCCCTCGAGTATCCAATAACAATTCTATATCATCTCCATAGAGCCTCATTAATCTTACACGCACATTTTGGGAGGGAAAGAAGATATCCGACACCAGATCCAGAAACACCTCTAACGGATATAAATACCCTTCAAAACTATAGAGAACGGAATGCCACTTATGTGATGTTTTGGATTTTACCTGGAATGTGGTAAAAAACTCTTGATTAGTGGTAAACTCACATTTGATCTCAAACCCCTTCCGCTCAAAATACCTAATCAATCGAAAGCGAAAATCCTCTTGTTCAATATAACGAAAATGATAGACAGTATCCAGAAATTCCACGCAGAGCATAAAGAGTATAAGGATTTGGTCCGTCTTATCTTTTTTATGCTTCAGAAGAGTAGCATATTCCCGCAAAATATCTTGCAGGGATGATTTTTCAGAATTCCATAATTTCACAATCTTAGTATGCATGTCTTTAAACACCTTATTCTTTTTACTAGTGTCCATCTTGATAAATTCCACCACAATTTCATCCTTCATTTCAGGTAGTTCTGGTACTTTATACGACATCTCGGTTATAACCATAGTCTCATTTTTCAACAGAATTTTGCTAAGTTCCCGGAAGTTCGCTGAAAGGAAGAAATTGGGATAAAACTCTCTAATAAAATCCTTCCGAAGACCATTCGAGATATTCACCACCTCACATTCCTCAACCAATCCATAGTGTTTGAATTCAAGGAAGAATTCGCATTCTCGAGGGGAGTAATAATCTACTAATTCCTCCTCAACCCACGTTTTATCCAGCGGCAGATAATGAAGATATTTACTATCACGCAAAAGCAGATAACACAGGTCATAGAGCATATGAAGAGAATGGAGATCGCTTTCGGGGAGGGTATGAAAAAACTCTCTATATTGAGATAATACGATCTCATAAATCTCGGAATAATGTTTTCTCACAAAACCAAATAAGTCCTCTGTGGTATCCATCAATGGAATGATCGAGAGGTAGGTATGCACTTCCTTTATCGGTATCTCAGCTCCAATTTCAGAATAATGAGCAGTATAGATCTTATTGAGTGGAGCAGGATAATTAAATTGAACGAGAAGATTAATGGCCGTTCCGATATGTGTAGGATCTGTAAGACATCTTTCAAAAAAAGCACAGATATTCTCTTCAATTACCGAAAAAAGCGTAGCACGTTCCTCCTCATTTAAATAAATCAGATACTCCATTGCCACCAAATACACAAGCGTATTGAAATGTCCCTCTTCAAAGCGCAAGGCTATTTCTTCCTTAAAGCGAGTGGTTGCGATGGGATCACCTGCCTCACTAAGTTTTTGTAAGAGCGGAAATGCTAAATTGGAATGAAGCAATCGGGTATCATACTTATTTTCCGCCCATACTTGTAAGTTTGAGCAAGTTCATTTGTTTTATGATTAGAATTATAATCCTATTCAAAATGAGTATTTATAAAAGAAAAATTTAGGATCCAATTATGAATTTTCATCCAATATTCTAATTTCTCAATTCTCTTTTCTAAATCAGATGTGTCAATCATTTGTATCACTAATGTTGATATCCTAATTTTGTTTAATTAAATTCTAATATTCTTTTCTTACTATTTTAGAAAACTTAAGCACTCGTTGGGGTTTTTAAGCCCTTCATCATTTTTTCTTTTAAATACGCTTAATTGAGATGAGATGTATGAGTATTGAAAATGATGTAAATTCCAATTCCAATGGATAAGTCTTCATTTTCTCGGGAAGGGATTAAGAATTACCAAATAAAAGAGCCCAAGGCCTTAGATTGTAAAATAGAAAGAAACTAATTTGATCTTTTTATGAAACTGGATCTTTTGGACATTATTAATTTGGAATTATTTACTTAAATTAATGAGAAATTATGGATAAAAAAAAGATTAAACAAGAACTCGACAAATTTATCGGGACCCACAGAAATGATAAATTTAAAAACCTAAAATTCTCGATTATATTGGTTCAACCAGAAACTGGTGAAAATGTGGGTTTTATCGCCAGAATAATGAAAAATTTTGAGTTTGATGATCTTATCATATTCAATCCTATTGAAACGATTGATAATATTTTAAGTTATGAAGCTCAAGGATATGCAATGCATGGAAAAGATGTCCTTCTTAATGCGAATATAATTGAGATTGACGATCAAAACAAACATATTGAATGTTTAAGGGATTATTTGGAAAATTTTGACCTCGTAATAGGAACTACCGCAAAAGGGAAAAGGTATACAAACCTTAATAGGTTAGCCATATTTGTTGAAGATTTTTCAATTCCTATTTCAGGAAAACCTCTTAAAATCGCAATATTATTCGGAAAGGAATCAAGAGGGTTAACAAATCAAGAAGCAGAGATCTCGGATATATTATTAAGAATTCCTGCGAGTGATTCTTATCCGACATTGAATCTTTCTCACGCTTCAGGAATTATTTTATATGAATTCTATAAAAAACTCCATGTGATTCGAATGGGGAGGGGTAAAAATCCTATACTTTTAGCGGAGAAAAGTGAAAGGAAAATTCTCTATAAATATATTAAAAAACTAATAAAAAAATTGAAAATACGTAATTATAGAAAAAAAAATGCGTTTTATGCTTTTAAGAATGTGTTTGAAAGAGCATTGATGTCGAAAAAAGAACTCAGTATGATCCTTGGATTTTTTTCAAAAACATATACTCTCCTTAAAGATAAAAATTTATTTGATGAGTAAATAGAATGATATTCTATATTATATCTTGATTTCTTTTAATTATCCTTTTTAAGTATTTGCCTTTCTATATTTTTTGGTTAAAATCATAAGAGAGGAAAAATTTTTGTACTTATATTATAATTATTTTCATAGATAGATTAAGGGTTTTCATAATATCAGAGGAACTTAAAAATTTTAATTTAAATAGACTTAGGTGAAGTTTACATGAATAAAAATGAGAAATTTCAAATGGAGGAATTTATTAAACCATCATCATCAGCTTTATATTCACTTATACCCATTCTCATCGGAATAAGTTTTATATTTTATTCGCTTTCTCAATATCCTGATTATTCAATGATTGAATATTATGTGTCCCAATTAGGAACAGGTCCAAAACCTAGTGCTCAATTTTTTAATGTTGGTGTAATCATAATTGGTGCGGCATCTGTTCATTTTTTTGTTTATCTCGGAAAATTGTTAACCGCCAGTGGAATTGATGAGATTATCCGAAAAATAGCTGTACGAATTTCAATTTTCGGCGGCATTTCTCTCTCTCTTATAGGATGTTTTCCAATGTTTGGATCCCTTCTAATAATGCATAACATAGTCTCCTCATCATTTTTTCTGAGTGGGATGATTTATTTTATCCTGTTTAGTTATCTTATGATTAAAAGTCAAAATTTCTCTAAATATCAATCATTTCTTGGATTTCTTGTAGCTGGTGTATTTGGAAGTTATTTATTTATAGGGCACCCCGCAATTGAATGGAGTGTAGTATTTTCTGCTTTTGCTTGGGTACTTTTAAATGCAGGATGGTTAGCATTCAAAAATGTGAAATTCCTTTTAATAACCAAAATATAAAGCATCTTGGTATTCTTAATTCTATAATAATAAAGAAAAATTGAGAAAGAGAGATTATATAAAATATTTTTCTTGTAGATTTACATATTGTGTATAATTTATGAGTTGATTTTCCACGAGATCCTCTATAAGCTCATAAAATTGTCGAAATAATTCTTCTGGAAATAAGCTCATTTCGAAAATGATTTCTCCAACAATCTCTTCACTAAGTATTTGAGGATTGATTGCTTGATGATATAACATAAAATTCATCATCGCGTTCTCCACTTTTGTTTTAATTACTTTTTTTAGGAGATTAAATTTTATGTCTTTTCTTGGATTGAGAAAATAGGGATAATTCATATCATCTAAAATCTTCACATAATTCAATGTAGAGATAATTTCATTTACGCAGTAATCAAGTGAACTTTGCTTCATTCCAAATATTTCGCAGAAGTCTTTTTTAGATTGATGAGCAGGAAAAGCCATTGGATGTCGAGAATTAATATAATAGGCCGCAATGAAATATTTGAATAAATTTTGTGGAAATTTTCCTCTCTTTCTGACATATTTATAAATAATAGAAACTGTGTCTACCACTAATTCTTGATTTATGTCAAACTGGCGCAAAAATTCCTCCCCTTGTTTTATTAAATCAATAGTGACCCGATCTTTCGTATTAAATGCTTCTTGATTATATGGTATTAGTTCAAGCATTTTACACACACACTCTTTTTTTCGAATAAATATTATTTAGATATTATTCGGATGTTATGATCATCATATGTGACTATTTATATATAAATTTATGCATCACTTATGATGCATTAACTGATCGAAAATGTGAGAACATTTAAATAGGAAAATTTTTATATTTTAAATATAGAATTAAAATATTTCGAATTAAATAATGCCACAGAACCCACGTGTTACAGTAACACTTGACATTTTTGATGATAAGGTTATCGATCAGATGTCAAAACATCGAGATGCTTCCAAATCCGAAATGATACGTTTCATGGTTCGCCAATGGATTGAAGAAAATCCAAATATGTTAGAAAAAAATTATGGAGTAAATATTGACGATATAAATAAAGAAATTGCTGCTAAATCAAAAGGAATTACTCCAGAACATTTAATAGATAAATTACCTTCAATGTTTAATTCAATCGAACGAATTTCTATAAATGAACTCGCCGATTTCTTAGATGTTGATCAAAAAACAATAAAAAATATTATTTTTCAACATGGGGAGGAATTAAAGGAAAAAGGATTAACTCTGAAATATATCGAAGGAGTTATTGTAAAGAAATAGGAATAATTAAGAATTAAAATAAAAATTTAGAGCTAAATAAAAGCTTAGGGTTTGAGAAATTGAGTTTAATTAAATCTAATAGTCAGAATATAGAAAATAGGTCGTATGCTGTAAGTCTGAATTCTGATAGATTTAATTATTCAAAGCTAATTATTCCCTTTTCAAAATTTATTACAAATCGAACTATTTATAGTGGATCAAATAATTTTCAAAAATCTCCTGAGAAGAACGATATTGACATAAAGACAATTTTAAAAGGAGAACTAAAATAGCTTATTTCTTAATGTTGTGAATAATTAGGTTCAGACTATCCTCTTTTATTTTATATTTACCTTTTAAATCAGTTTCTTTTAATATCTGATCGATTTCATCCTTGGTATAGCCCGCCATAATTGATGCTTTCCAGCCTTTTCTTATAATTTTAGGGATTGTATATTTTAAAACATGAAATTTCAATTTTGCTTTGAATCCCAGATTCCTTTTCCCATCAGTAATGCAAAATAATCCATTTGTTTTCAAAACTCTACTTATTTCGTTAAAAACATTTTTGGGATTGATCCAATGATGTAAACTTTCATTAGAAAAAATAACATCAAATGTGTTATCCGCAAATATATCCATATGTTCTGCATTTCCTTTAATGTATTTTACTCTATCTTGAACATTTTCTTTGATCTTATTCTTATTCGCAACTCGAATCATATCTTCTGATAAATCTAACCCCGTGATATTAAGTGTGGGATTCTCTTGGGCCATCCATATGCCGATCCATCCTGGGCCTGAACCTATTTCTAACACATCTGAATGATCTTTCACCCTTAGATCTTTGAGAATGAATCGAATGAGTTTTCGATATTTCTGTTCTAATTTTGTAATAATATTACTAAAATCTTCCATTGTAAACTCTGTATTATCCAATAGAGCTTCTGTTTCAATTTTTCTGGGCGGAACAGATTTCGATAGGATTTTCAAAATTTTTTCACCAAATTATTCTTAAATAAATATATTAAATCATAAATTAATAATCAAACCCACATTTAATAGTCTTAATCAAAAGGTTTATCTTTTATATAAGACCTTTAGAATTTAATATATACAATCAATCGAATTTCCATGCCGAGTTCCATTATCTCTCACCAAGCACCTGCATTATTAATTAAATTAAAATATCCCAAAAAGATTGACGGGACAGCGATTTGTCTCAGTACTATAGTTCCAGATTTTAATCTTTTTTTTGGAGCAATACTCTCTTACCAGGTTCGAAGTATAAGTCATTCTCTTCTAGGATTAATAATTTGGACTTTGCCTTTCACAATTCTTACCACAATTATCTTTGCAAAATATATTGGACCTTGGTTAGCGCGATTGGCAAAGAAAAGCAATCCAATATCCAAAATTTTCAGCTATTTTGGAGTTGATACTTGGGAGTATTTGAAATTTAAAAAATTTGATAAAAAATTCTTTATCGTCGCATCATACTCGGCGATTATTGGCGGATTTACCCATTTACTTCTTGATTTACCTTCTCATGAATATATTGAGCTGTTTGCTCCGTTTTTTATTCTTAAATCCCCAGATTTTTTATTAATCCCTTTAGCGTACCATGGAACATTTACCACCCCTTTTGGGACTATTGAAGCTACTCTTACAGTTTATCGACTCATATGGATGTTAGAAACTTTGATATTTATCCCTCCGACACTCTTTTTTCTTCGATATATTAAGAAAAAAATTTTAATGGAGAAATGGTATTCTGACGATGAAGATATAATTAAAAATAGTTCTATACACTATTCTAGGTAAGGTTTTTAAACTGTATGCTTTTAAAATAATAAAATTTGGATGAACTATACAAAAGATTTAATTCAATTTCTAAATCGTCGCACTCTTCTATTTTTATTTGAATCTCTTTTTTCTCTAATTTATAAAAGTAAAATGTGTGCATATAATGAAGTTTTATGACCGCCGACAATATTAGTTCAATAACAGAAGAGTTAATTGAGAAGAGTTTGTTAAATATAAAAAATCGTTCCAATAATTTCCATATCATTCCCCCTATTATAGGAATAATTTTATCGGATCAATTTGGAAACACAATTATGGTCTCAGAATATAAATCTAATGGAAAGGAGAATTACAATCCTATAAAAAAATATTTGTCAGAAGACGATGCAAATTTAATTGATATTGATCTCATTTCTATGTATTTCTCTTCTTTTAAAATGTTTGCAGGAGAGACAAATATTAAAAATTTATCACATTTGGAAATCCATGGCTCCAATATCAAAGTTCAGATATATTTCAAATTTGAAGATTTTATCATAATTATATTTCTAAATTCTCACACGATTTTAGATTCAAATGAAAAGTCGATGATTATTAATTATTTTGAAGATATCTTTTCCAAATTCGGAGAATCCTTGAAAAATTATAATTCATTAGAATCGAAAGAAACCATTCATAAGGTAGCTAAAAAAGGAACTGCTTTCCTCAAAACTCTTAATAAAAAATTTCTACAAAGGCACAATCAAATGTATCTTAATAACTATGAACACGTTGAAAGGCTTAGTAAAAAAATACTCCCAGTAATTCATAATGAAATTAATGAATATTTTAAAAATATAGAAGAGGATTTATTATATAATCTAAATCGTGAAATTGATAATAAAATCCAAGATATTATTTTTCAATCATTATCTAAATCAGAGCCCTAACATTTTTTCTCTAAGAGAAAGAAAAAATTTATATCATAAAGAAGGTGATTGCAAACTTAATCTAATAATCGTTTCTCTCCTTTTAAACCTTGTATACCAGTCACATCTTGAGAAGCTTCTATTACTCCTACGTAAGTACCTTGTGGATCTCGTAAAGCATAGTATTCGATAAGAATTCTTCGTGGCTGTTCTTCATAGTCTAATTGAAAATCGATCCAAAATTGAGCCTTATTTCTTATTCCCTCTTTCATTTCATTTATAATTTTTTCTACCTTATCTAAGCTTTTTTCTGGATGACAATTTCTTACATCCTTACCTAAAACGGCCTCTGCTCGTTTGAATATCCTGGTTTCATGATGATTCCAACCAATTACTTTATCATTTGCATCTAATATGGAAATATCCATTGGAATAGTCTCCATAATTCCTTCTAACATTTCTTTTGAAATTGAACCTATCATATTCTATATTTTCCTTCCTTGATGTTTAAAATTTTCATTTATAATATATATATTAAAATTACAAAAAGTGTATAATTAAAATTTAGAATAAAAAATAAAGAGAATTTCTTTCTCTTTTTTTAATATTACGTAAATTTAATCGATTTTACGAAAAAAACCAATTATTATTCCTTTTTTCATAAAATGTTTTTAAACGACTATTTATAAATTAAAGAATGAAAATATTAATCTAATTGCTTCATTTCTCAAATTAGAAATTATATTTATAGAGGAGAAATCTTGAGAAGCTATCGGAAAATAAGAAATCCTGCTATTTTTCAGGGATCCTTAACTAAACGATCTTATTATGAAGGATGGTATTTTAAACTTGTAAACAACAAATTAAATAACGTTTTAGCCTTTATCCCCACAGTGGCATTAAATAAAGATAAAAATCAGGAAATTTGTTTCATCCAAGTTTTAGATGGTCTTACTTCAGAGGTCTATTATGTTGAGTACCCAATAAAAGAGTTTTGGAGTTCCAATTCCCAATTCCTCATTAAAATTGGAAATAGCTATTTTTCCAGAGACAAAATCAAATTAGATATAGATCATAATAATACAACTATAAAAGGGGAAATCACATTTATGGAGCAAACTCCAATTCCTAATTCTGTAATATCTCCAGGAGCAATGGGACCATTCTCATATTTACCATTTATGCAAACTTATCACGGAATCATCAGCATGAATCACCAAATAAGAGGTAATTTAAAATTAAAAAATCAAGAAATAATATATGAACAAGGATCTAAAGGGTATATAGAAAAAGATTGGGGTGCCTCTTTCCCAGATGCTTGGATATGGATGCAAACAAATCATTTTGAAGAAAATCCTCGCTCTTTTATGTTGTCAATTGCGGAAATCCCATGGGTGGGGGCAAAATTTATCGGTTTTCTGTCTTTTCTTTTAGATGGAAAAAAAATATATAGATTCGCAACGTATACGGGAGCAAAAATTCGAAAAATTGAATTTGGAGAAGATTATGTAGATCTGATTATCGAAGATAGAAAAAATATTCTTGTTGTTGAAGCCAAAAGGGGACGTTCGGCCAGCCTAAAAGCACCGAATTTGGGTTTAATGACCTCAAGATCTATTGAAAGTATAGATTCTACCATTTTAGTTCAGCTTTATAAAAAAGATTCTAAGAATTTTAAGAATGAACTCATATTTGAAGATAAAGGTAAATTTGGTGGACTAGAACTCATGAAAGTTGAGAAACTGATATAATTTTTTAAAAGTTTAAATATATTTTTAGGAGTAGTTTAAGTTTCTTTTGTTCTCCTTTAATCTGTCTTATTTTTTTCAGTTTCTCTATTATCAACCCTTGGGATAAAAGGCTTAATATCAAGTATTGGTGTTTGATCAATCAGATCCAGATTTTTAACCTTTAAAATATTTTTTTCTCTTTCTAGAAGTTTTAGGACGGAAAATCCTATCGGATTTGGTCTTCTTGGCGTACGAATGGCAAATATGCCATGCATTTTATTATCCTTTGACGAGGGAGAGAGTAATGAAATAGAACCTTTTATGAGGTGTAAGTAAGAAATGCAAATGATATACTCATATTCTTCCAGATCTTTCAATCCTTCACAGTATTTTTCATAGATCTCAATTTTGCCCTCAATATCGGAATTTATTGTTTGATTAGGAACATCATGATATTTTTTCAGAGGAGAATGGAGAATTCCTATTGGTTCAAATTCAATTTTATCCATATTATTATTAGAAATTTAAATCCTAAAAATTTGTATTTTCTAATTAAAATTCTTAATATAATTTATACTATTATTCCCTGAAGATTACATAAATTTAAGGCTTTTTCATATTTTGGATTTTCTTCGAATTAGATAATCATTTTATCTTTCAGTGCTTTTTTAACAAAGGGATATTCAATTAAAGATTCAAATTCGAGATTCGGGATTTTTAGTTTGTTTATATCTTTTTTTTCAAATAAATCGGGTATAATTGCAGCTCTATGATTAATATTATATTTTTCTAAAAGATTTAAAGCCTTGAGTTGTTTTTGAAAGAATTTTCCATTAGCACTTGTTATTTTTTGGAAAGAATCCTCGTTTACTCCTTTCAATGAAACTCTAACATATATATTATTATATTTACTTAATTGTTCCACATATGATTGATCTAAAAGAATACCATCTGTTTCTAAAATAAATAATATCTCTTTTGGAATAAGTTCAATAACTTTCAAAAGATGTGATTTACATAGAGTAGGTTCTCCGCCACTAATACGCACAGAAGATTGATTAAATTGTAGTAATTTTTGACTAATTTGTTGTGGATGATAAAATTGACCAAATTTTTTTGGATTCCATACTTTTTTTTGAGCCCAACAATAGATACATCGTAAATTACAGCCCAGACAGTCTGCTGTAGCACAACCACCATAAAATCTTGTCTTTCTAAAACGATAATATTTTCTTAAATGATCTTTACACACATATCTCTCAACTTTTTCAGTTAGATCTAGAGGATTAATCATAAATAAATACCCATTTAAATGGCTTAAATTTTTATACAACTAATTTTATCTTTTTATAAAATAGTATTTATCTAAACTTAAATACAGCGTTAAATATTAATGAGTTAATCTTTAGGAACTAAACATAAGATTTATTATTTTTAATAACTGAGAAATAGTTAAGACAAATTGAGAGATCTAAATGATTCAAAAATTATTAATATGCGACAGCCAAGGATATCCTTTTTATACCAAAGATTTTGATTCTGAAATCCCTTCTATTGATCAAGCATTACTAAGCGGATTAATCTCCACTATTGGTACACTTGGGAGACAACTCTTTAAAAAAGAAATTGCAAACATTACTTTTGGCACTGGTATAACGCAATCTCATATATTTATTGTAACAAAAGAATTGTTAACTGAGGGTAAATCTATTTATTTCGTGTTTTTTATGAAAGGTGTTTGTGATCAAAAATTAGTTAAAGATATTTCTACAACAATTTTCATTGAAAATAAAAACATTTTGAAGAGTTCAAATAAATTTGGCGGACAAATCAAGCATAGAGTAGATTCTGTCCTCCAAAATAGATATTCTAATGTTGGTTCTAAATAATTTAAGTCAAAATGCATTTTTGGTCAAAATTTCTTTTCCTCTGTATATAATATTCAGCTTAATATAGACTTATAAATTGGATAATTTATTTTACATCAAAAGGGATATTTTTTGAAAATATGGAAAAAAAGAAGATTTTATTAACAGGAGCATCTGGTACGGTTGGATTTGCCATGTTAAAAAAGTTAATGACCCAGTTAGATAAATATAAAATCAGAGTATTTGCTCGAGGCTCTAATAAAAATAGAAAACTCTTCAAACCATTTCTTAATGAGATAGAGCTAGTTTGGGGTAATATTTTAGATTTTGAAAAATGTAAAGAAGCATTAATAAAACAAGATCTCATAATACACGCTGCAGCATTAATACCACCTCAAGCATATAAAGATGAGGATTATACCTATGAAGTAAATGTTAATGGAACGAGAAATATTATAAATGCTGCAAAAGCTTTGAAAATAAAACCAAAAATCATTTACACATCTTCCATTGTGGTATATGGAGATCGAGTGGATAGTCCAATAATTAGTAAAAAAGATGAACTGAAACCTAATGATATTTATGGCAAAACTAAAGTACAAGCTGAAAAAATAATAAAAAATTCTGGATTGAAATATATCATTTTTAGATTATCTTATGTTGCAACAGTTAATACGCTAAGATTTGATCCAGTCCTATTTAGAATGCCTTTAGAAACTTTTATTGAAATAATCCACCCGGAAGATATCGCATTGGCAATAGTAAATTCCATTAATAAAGAGGACTTATGGAATGATGTATATAATCTTGGAGGAGGAGAAGACTGTAGAATTATTTTTAGACATTATTTAAATGATATTTTAGAGATTTTGGGAATAGGGAAAGACTACCTGCCAGAGAAATATTTTGCAGAGGGGGGTTTCAATTGTGGATATTTTTCAAATAATGAATATCTTCAAAACATATTAGATTATCAAAAATATAGTTTAGAAGATTTTTACCAAGAAGTAAAAGAATGGATTGGAATTAAGCGATATTTCGCGAGAGTTTTTAGATGGTTTATTAAGAAATATCTATTGAGTCTAAGAGACTCAGAATCTGAACTAGGATAAGAAAAATAGAAAAAGCAAAGGAAATTCAAAACACAAATGGAATTAATGACTTTCTCTCATCAGGATAATTGGGGAACTTTTCTTGATACCATAAGTGATTTGCATGAGCTCTAGGAGCTAAATTAGCGAAGGTCCAACAAAAAAATATTAATCCTGATAAGGACCAAGTCATTATAGCCCAGCCCCCCCATTCTATTATCTCACCTAAATAATTAGGGCAGCTTACCCATTTAAATAATCCTCCCCGAGGAATTTTATGAGCATTATCTCCGGATTCTCTTAAATTACGAATAATATAATCGGAATGTAAATTAATCCCATACCCAAATAAAAATACACCAATCCCTGAAATAAAAGCTATATTAAAGATCCAATTAATTGAATAATTATCTGAAAAGTGATATATCCAGCGAGATTGGAGATAAGAATTTATTGTATTGAAGGTTAAACCAAACATCATAATTACTATTGGCATCTTATTTTCACCCCTTATTAAGAAAGGAAATATTAAAGCCCTTTGTATATAATGAACCATCCATAGAATTAAAAAGATAATCGGTACTAACATAATAATCTTATTTCCAATTATAAAATAATAAAAATAGATAATTACAGTAGGAAATTCCATAAGAAACCAACCTATTTTATTATTTATCTCTGGACCCCAATTGTCTCTTCTATGGCGACCATAAGGTGCTGATACAAAAAACAAAATAATAAATACTATTATACTTAGTATTCCAAATCCCCATATCAAGAGATTATAAATGAAATATTCATTCATATATTCTCAAAATATGAAAAATAGTCTAAAAATTTATATTTTTTTATAGGGGGAACTATTGAAAATCAGTACTTTTATCAAAAAAATTCTTTAAAATACTCAATTTAATCTCAAATTTAAAGAATTTATTTACATGAAAAATAAAATATTCTTTTTTTTTTGACATTTTTAGATTCTAAAGCGTGTTTGACACTGTTTCTGAACATATTTTTGGTGGTATTCTTCAGCTCTATAGAAGTCTTTGACAGGTTCAATTTTGGTAGCAATCGGTTTTTTAAATCCTTTGGATTTCTCCAGTTGTTCTTTCGATTCAAGAGCTTTTTCTTTTTGCTCTTCTGAATGATAAAATATTACAGAGCGATATTGCTCTCCAATATCAAATCCTTGTCTATTAAGTTGTGTCGGATCATGTATACCCCAAAAAACATCAAGCAAATCCTCGTAGGATATTATAGATGGATCAAATTCTATTCTTACAACTTCCGCGTGACCTGTTTTCCCAGAGCAAACATTTTTATATGTAGGGTTTTCATAATCTCCACCACTATATCCGACGGTTGTTGATTTAACCCCCTTTAATTTTCTAAAATTTTCTTCTACACCCCAAAAACAACCGGCTCCAAAAGTAGCTTTTTCAGTTTCCATGTTACCTTAAAGTCTTTATATTCTATTAAATCTGATTTTAATGTAATAAAAGGAAAGAACTAGATTTTATAATAAAATGTAATTGTCTTTAGTATGTTTTTAATTTCTTATTAAATATCTTTTTAAAAAGCAGATAAAATAAAAAAAGTTTCTTTAAACGCTTTGAAAATCTATTGCAAAATTATGATATTACCGAATATATTTTTTATACTTTTCACGCCATTTTGGATCAATTTTATCTAGTGCTTGTTTAGCTTCATTGCTAAGCCAATAATAATCACTATTCAAAAATTCTAATATTAATTCCGAATTTTGTTTATCTCCGATTTCACCCAATACTTTGATTAACCCCTTCTCTAAAAGTGCTTTTTGATAAGTATCCTCTTTTTGCTTTATATGTTTTAATTTATTAATAATCAATTCCGGCAATTCATCTCCAAGAGTTTTTTTTAATGCGTTAAATGAATAAAACCATATATCATAACTCTCAGTTCTTAAATTTTCAATAAGAAAAGGAACTGCTTTAATACTTTCTAATTTTCCTATAGTTTGGATAGCTCTAATTTTTACTAATTTTTTATCTGATTGAAGTAAGGTCAATAATTCTTCTGTGGCAGTTTTAATTTTTAGAATACCAATGGATTGGATTACTTCCATTTTTAATTTTGGCTCTTTCGATTTTAATAACTCCAGCAGTGTTTCTTCGATTTTATCTTTAAATTCTTCACGATGCCATAAAGCGACTAATAATCGTAATGCGGCTAATCGAACATCAAGATCCATTTCATTCTCTATAACCCAAATAAGAGGTTTAATGGCTTTTTTTCCATTATAATTAAATGCTAATAATTTGGCTGCCTCTATTCTAACTTCTGGATCCTCATCCGAAATAAAATAATTTTCAACTTTTTCAAAATGAGAGTTATCACGTAATTTATTTAGGAGAGTAAGAAATTTTATTCTAATTTCTTTATCGGTGGTAGGGTAAATTTTGTGAAGTCGCTCAATTAATTCTGGTCGACCAATATTATCCAATTCATTTAAAAGTGCGTCAGGATCAATCAAGACTTAATTTGCAAAAATATTATTTTTTGTTAATTATTAACATTTCAATGTATTCTACTATTCTTATAATATAAAATGTAGATATTAAAAATTCCTCTTATAAAATATATATTTAAAACGTTTGATTTTTATTTGAACGTCTATTTTCTCATCTTTTTCTTATTAATTCTCCAATATTTCCTTGAATTTTTTGGATGGATTTTCCTTCAGATGCTTCTAAGGCTCCACTCGCAATTAATTTATTTATAGCTTGTTTTAGCAGATTAAAAGATATATTTTGTAACTCTTCAACCTTAATTAATTCGTCTATTGTGATTGCTTCACCAGGCTCTAAAAGTAACTTTATAAAATCTTGGAGATCAGATAAAGTTTCAATCTCGATTTTGGGAATTGTTCTCTTTTTTTCTGGGATTTCATGGGTTCCTTGGACTTCAGATTTTGAAAGATTTAGATTTTTTTCCTTATTTATTATAGATATTAAATATTCAATTTGAGATTCTAGTTTTTTTACCCTTTTTTCTAACTCTGGAATGTTTAATAAACTTCTTTTTTTTTTGATTTTTGTTTTATTCTTCTCTTTTAAATATTTCTTGATTAATGAATTAAGTTGTAATTCAGATATTCCAGATGATTTAATTTGATTTATTAAATCTGCTTTTCTCCCTTGGTGAAGATCAATTTGGGCTTCTTTTGCTAATCTTTTAATATAAGGGATTGTCAAATCATTTAACTTTACCATATCTCATCAAATTTTAATAATTTTATTAATGGAATTATCAAGTGGATAATTATAAAATGATTAAAAAAACGTATTTTAAATTTTTTATTACAATGAATGGAATATGACTTTTAGATTTGTTAGGTTGTTTTTAAATGAAAAAAATAGGAAAAGATAAGAAAAAATGGAAAAAAAGAACATTAAAATCTATTTTATATGAGACTAAATTTTTTTTACAAATATATTCAAACTTTTTTATATTATTGCTAGTTTATTTTATATGAACGTGATATCTTGGTATTCACCTGGAACACCCATCTTATCACGAGCTATATCAAGATCTCTAACTTCTTTGTTCAGTTTGATTACTGCGTTTTTTACATCCTCTTTATTTTTAGTACCTGTGCAAACAATCTTACCAGTCGAGAAGATTAAGAAAACTGTCTTAGGAACTTGCATACGGTAGATTAACCCAGGAAATACTTCTGGTTCATACATTGCATATTCCATAACAATCGCACCCATATTTAAATCAACATGAGTATGCAAATCGCCACTTGCAACTATATTTTGAATAGTAATTTCTGGTTCTCCAACTTCTATTCCCGCTTTCTTAATTCGTTTAATAGCTTTATCAACTACTGCTTCAGCTTCAGAAGCTTTCCTCATTCCAGTCACTACCATTTTTCCAGTAGAAAAAATTAAAATAGTAGCTTTTGGTTTCTCGATCCTCATAACTAAACCAGGAAATCTTTCAGGATTATATTCTACATCCACATGTTTACGTGCAATCTTAGTAAGGTCTATTTTCTCTTGGATCTCTACTACCACTGTAGCTACAACATTCTCAATCTTATAATCAATCTCATATTCTTGATCTTCGTCTGAATTCACATCATTAGTATTAGGCATTTTCGATCTAGTATTTAAATATTTGAGAGTATTTAAATAATTTATTTTTATATACCATAAATTAAAAATAGATTCTCCTCAGTGATTAGTCTTCAAAATTAAAAATTATTCCTATTTGTCAATCAAAATCTGTTTAAATGCTTTAGTTATCAGAGAAAACTACAAGTTATGAAAAAATTATTATATTGAGTGTTCATATGAATCTATATACTCTATATAGTTTGTAGGCCTTAAAAATATTATACATAAAAAGCATCCTTACTTAGGGAAAATAGTAAATATAAAAATTACGATTTTTGATTAAAAATTATTATTTATAAAAGTTTGCTGGAATGACAAAATGATTAAGGCAGACAGGACATAAGTTATATGCTCTTAACCAATGAGAAATACAATTATAATGAAAAACATTTTCACAATAAGGACAATAAATAATATTAAAACTATTAACTTTATGATGACAAACAGAACATAATCTTTCTTTTTGTTCAGAGATATTTGTTCTAATTTGAGATCCACAATTTGGACAATAATTAGGAATTTTCATATTATAGTCTGCAAATTTAATTCCACATCTAAAGCAAAACTTAATATTTTTTGAAGCTACCATTATATTTTCTCATATTTTTAAATTCAATTAATATTAAAAATAATGATTAGACCGTTTATGATAAAAAATAGAAATTTAAGAGTAAATAAAAGTTCTATAGAAATTTTAATTTTTTATTTGTTTCATTTTATTTCTAAAAATAGTATACCCTCCGATAATGAGAGTAAAAATAAGAAATATGCTTAAGATAATAAAATCTTGTCTAGGACTGGGAGGAACGTCAACTCCCGGAATATTTGGAAGGATTTTTAATACTTGAACAATAAGCTTTATTAGTATAACGAATAGAGCAATAGTATCTGCTCTAATTACTCTCAGTTTTTCTTTCAAATAATCGACTCTGTCAAAAATAGATCCGATTATATAAAGAAAAATAATCAAATCAATCACAAAAGATGTAATTTTATATGCATTTTCGTCTGATAAAATAAGTGTTGCATATATATCAAATACTCTATAAACAGTATAGAAAAATGCAAGAAGCAAAAATAATGATATATAAGCAGCAAATTTTTTTTTTATTAAAATTCTGATAAGGACAATGGCCAGTAAAATGATATCAATCCATGAAATTATTCTAAAAGTGAGTAATAATCCCGAAGTTGCACCTACTATTTTATTGAAGAAAATACCTGCAAGGCGTAATAACCACCAATTAAAAAATCCAAAAATTACAAATTCTAAAATCCTTCCAATTATCCTAATTTTTTCTCTTTCATTTAAATATCTATCAACTTTAATTGCAAAATCCATACAAACTTTAAAAGCAAAAAATGCGGTAAGGATCAGATTTGCTATAACACAAAAATAAAAGAAAAATGGAAATATCTCTAAAAATATCAAGATTATCGGTATCCCTCCGATTAATGCGATAATTATAACAACCAATGGTAGATCGTCAACAGATCTAAAGAAAGAAATAAAGAATAATATGAGACAAAAACCAAAGAGAATTTCAATAAAAATTATAACGAAGATGTTATATTGTTCAAAGGGTATAAAAGTGGATCCAAATAAAATTAAGAACCAAGCGATAATGAAAGAAATAACAATTAAAGAATAAATTAATTTTGAAAATAATTGTTTTAAACCAGAATAAAAACCCATATTATCCACATTTTTAATTAATATGAATTCTAAATAAATAATCTAATTTAAATTCATGAGAAATTTTCATAAAGAAATCAAAAGAAAAAAAATTATCTAATTACTAATACATCACAAGGTGCTTTGTTTAATACAGTTTGAGCTACTGAGCCTATGAAAATTTCCTTTAATTTAGAATGCGCTCCCTTGCAACCTAGTATCACTAGATCAAAATTTTCTTTTTTTACTGTTTTAATAATATAATCTTCTGGTTCATTAAAAGTTATTAACCTTGTTTCTACTTTAAGATCTTCCTCTTGAAACATATTTTCCACTTTCTGTAAAATTTGTTTCCCATGGTCTTTGTAGGCTTGTTCAATTTCATCATAAGTATCGGGTGGAATTAAATATTCATAAGTGTTGCTAACGGGAGCAGATAAAGGTAATTGTTGAGGGATTAAATGATGTTCTGTAGAATGAAATGCTATGACTTGAGAGTTCCACTGCTTTTTAAATTCAAGTGCTTTTTGAGCTGCTCTTTCTGCATCTTCCGAACTATCCATAGACAATAGAATTTTTTTATACATTTTGTACAACCATAATTTAGTATTATTATTATGTTTTAATTGTGGAAAGATCATATTATTTTTAAAACTCTTTCTTTATAAATTCTAAATATTTAGAAAAAATTTGGAATCTAAAGATTTAATTTAGAAAAAAACGCATGATAGATCATTAATTAAATTTAAATGTTTAGATTTTTTTATATTTTTACGAATGAGTGGAAGAAATAAGGACGATATCGACCAAAAGAAATCAAATAAAAATGAGGTCGAAAGCGTGTCGTGCTGCGATTCGCCCAAAATATCTGAAGAGGATGGCTTCTATGTATGTTTAAATTGTGGATGCATCTTAGACAGAGTTTATGATGATTCTCCAAGAAGAGCTTTTACACGTGAGGAAATGTTGGCGCGAAGGACTAATGAACGTGTCTATAGTCCCATAGGTCCACGTACAGTTATTCGAGGGAATAAAGATGCTTATGGGTCATTATTAAGTCCTAAATTTAAATCAAAATTTAATAGATTAGGCAAAATTCACCGTTCTCTCACAACTAGTTATGAACGGAATCTATGGATTGCGTTACCAAACTTACAACGTTTACAAAAACAATTAAAAATTCCTGATCATGTCGCAGAAGATTCTTTAAGGATCTATACTCAAGCGGTAAAACAAAAACTAACCATGGGTAGGAGTATAGATATGTTATTATCTGCTTCGATTTATTGTTCTATTAGAGTTCATGGGGTCCCAAGGACTATTGAAGAAATAGTAGACGTTTCACAAGTAAATAAGAAAAAAATGCTCAAAAGTTATCGATTAATATGCCGCGAAGTTTTACCAGATTTTCATTTAAAAATTCAAAGGATAACACCCATTACCTATGTAGATAAATTTGGTCAAGAATTAAAATTATCAATGAAGTGTATTAATTCCGCCATCCAACTAGTAAAGGATGCCAAAAAAAATGGGCTTTTCTTTAGTGGAAAGGATCCCAAGGGCATTGCTGCAGCTGCTTTATATATTTGTTCAAAAATGTACAATGAGCATCGGACGCAAAAAGAAATATCTCACTTATCTAATATCACTGAAGTTACTCTTCGAACTAGGATAAAAGATTTTGAGAGGATTTGTCAGATTTAGATAAGCTTTTCAAAACGTTTATTGATACTTTTTAATAAATTCCTTTAATGTGGTAAAATATTCCTCCTCATAAGAAAATATATCATTATGTCCCGCATCCTCTATCATCACTAATCTCTTTTCCACCCCCTCTGGAAGAGAATCATATAATAATTTTCCTTCCGAATTAGGTATGATATAATCATTCGTTCCGTGAATTATTAGAGTGGGTTTTTTGAAATTTTCCACTCTTACCTGATTAGAATATTGTTTAAGTTTCTCTTTAGAAATATCAGGACCCGAGACATTAAATAATCGAGTCATCATATTATAGACACTTGCAAATCCACTCTCGAATATTATAGCTTTTAATTCTTTAGGATTATGAGAACCTATCTCAGCTGCACACACGCTTCCTAAGGATCTGCCTTGAACAAATAATGAATCCTTAATATTATTATCTTTCATATGTTTTTTAAAAGCCTTATATATCGGCATGGCATCTTTAATTAGATTAGTATATGTAGGATTATGTGAGCTAAAACCATATCCTCTAAAATCCATAACTGCTAAATTTACTCCACAATCAAAAAATAAATTATAAAAATATTTATAATCAAGAGCAATTTCTCCATTTCCATGGAATAAAAGAATAGTTGGAAGATTTAAATTATTTAAATAAAGAATACCCCCAATTATAACATCCTCATGAATTTGTAATTTAATAACTTTCAAATTTTCTCCTAATTCTTTGGGTTCCTGCACTTTCCGAGGATAAAAAACAACTTGAGATACTCTGGGATCATCTAGAAACACTTAACATCACTATATTTATTTTAATATTCTCATTTTAAATAGATTCTCTTAATAACAAATAAATAATGTAATAAAAGATTGAAATTAAATAGTAAAAAAGATATTGATGTAAAGATGATTAAGAACGGGATTTTAAAAGGAGGAGAAAGAAAGGAAGAAAACTGGGAGAGAGCTAAGGTTGCTCTAAGAGAGCCTTTTAAGCAAGCCTTAGATACATTTAAAAAAAAAGTAGAGGATAGGGAGGATTTTGATCCAAGCTCTCTTTTACAATTTGGACTGTTCATGTCAAAAGGTATAATAAATATCTTAAAGGCAGTAGAACTAAATTTAGGAAAAGAAGGTCAAAAAGTAGTTCAAGATGCGTTAATTAAAACAGGGTATGAAGTGGGGGAACAGATGATTGATCCATCAAAGGTTCCAGACGATATTTCAGATATTGAACTAATGAGTTTTCTTGCAACAATAATTAATACACAAGCATGGACATCAATAGAAGACCCCAGAATAGAGAGCGAAACTAAATGTTCATTTGATATTTTATGGTGTCCCCTTCAGGATGTATATTCGGCATTTGATTGTCGAGTTCAGCGATATTTCGTTCAAGGAATTATAGATTATTTCAGGGACCATGTATTTGAAAAGAAAGATTTTCAGATATATTTTACTTCAACCATTCCTGCTGGAGCTGAAAGTTGCAAATTTGTAGTTGAAGAGAAAAGATCGGGAGAGCCGGATAAATGGGAAGAGTATTCAAAAAAATTAGATAGGAAAGCATTAAAATAGATAATAAAACTAAAAAATAAAAACAAAAAAACAAAAAAATTGAAAATTTTAAGCATTAAATTTTTCTCTACGTTCCATATCGGCTAGTTTCTCACTTTTTTCCTCATGCATTATTAATACTTTTTCTTGAATTTCTTTCCAATATTCTCCTTTAAGTGGGTATAGCATAAGTATTGCTGCGGCGAGTAATAAGCATATTCCGGGAATTAACCCAATAAAGATTCTTATAGCAAGGAAAACTTCTCCTGGTTGTAAATCTGGTCGAGGAACTCCTCCTGTTAATTCTCTTGGGATGAATTCTGCTAATGAAAGTAATGCTGCGGGGATAATTAAAGCAAAACTTTGCGCAGGCTTAGTAAATAACGCATTTATACCAAAAAAGACACCCTCTCTTCTCACACCAGTTCTAACTTCATCTTCATCTGCAACTTGAGCAAATAAAACATTTGTATAGACTAATGGGCCAACAAAACCAATACCTGCAATTGCAAGAGTTATACCAACAGTTATTATATTAGGCATGAAAACTAATGTTATTAAACCGATTCCTCCAATTACTAATAATATCTGATCCGCTCTTAAGACACCAAATTTATCAATTAATTTTGGAGTTATCCAAATACCTATTATTAGGGGAAGAAAGATAAATACAAGCAAAATTATTGTTGAGGTTTCTAAAACATAATCCGCTAAATAAAATACAGATCCTACAACTAATGATTGCATTAGTATTTGGAAAAAATTGGCTGAAACAAGGGTAACAAATGATCTGCTTTTAAAGGTATATTTTAAGGAATCTAAAATTCCCAATGGTTTGTCAACTTTTGTAAATTCTGGACGTTCTTTAAATTGGTAAGTCATAAATAAAATTAGAGCGGAACCCAGAATTCCAACAGCAACCATTGCCATTCTAAAGGCAAATAAATCTCCCAAATTTCTAAAGATATCAGGTATTAGAAATCCTAAGATTTGACCTATTAGATTAAAGAAGGATGCAAAAACTTGAAGGCTATTTCTTTCTTTTTCATTTTCGGTGATTTCAGGTAATAGAGCAGAATACAGCAGAAAAATTATAGTATATGCAGTATCATATAAAGCCGTGGTTATTACTAACCAAACAAATATCCAAATATCAGATAAAACAGCACCTGGCGCAAACCAAATTAGAATAAAAGTTATAGCAAAAAATGGTGCAGTATATCTCATAAATGGAATTCTTCTACCTTTTTTGGATCTTGATTTATCTGACCACAAACCAACTATAGGATCATTTAAAGCATTCACGATGAGATAAATAATTGAAAGGGTATAAACGATGGATTCTGCTTGTACTAATCCTAAATAGTCAATAATAAAAATAGAGAGCATTGAAGCATAAATTCCATTTATAGTCGCTCCTCCTAAACTTGCCAATCCCCAATAAAATCTCTTTTTTGTACCAAATCTCGGAGATGGTACTAATTCTTTTTCTTCACTCCTATCAAATTTTCACTATAAATTATATGTTAGTTTATTATTTTTTCTTTTCCAATATAAATTTTTAATTTATTATTTAGTAAAGATCAGTTTATATGCCAAAAAAGGATCATATTAAAGTCTAATCCATAAAATTCTTTAGATTTATGATTATTAGAATGTATAGGTACTTTTTTCTCCAGAATCCACAATCCTTCTCGTGGGTTTTTTTCTGCTGAGTTTCTTACTTCTTTCTGCTTTTTGATATTTTCCCGCAGGTCTCCCAATATATATCCATCCTGGTTCTAACAATTGATTAATATGAGTGATTGCCCATACACCTAGAGTGCAACTTTTCCCAATCACACTTCCTGGTGCGACGATACAATTACCCCCCAAAACAACATGATCTCCGATCACTACTTTTTTAACTAACAGATAATCATCAATTATTATGCTCGAAGAAACAACTGCTCCTTGACCCAACATAATATTCTTTCCAAATTCAATAAATTCAACATCAGACCATCCATCAAATAAGGTGGATTTAAAATCCGCTCGCATATCACACATCTTAAAAGCAAAATTAGTTACCCAAGGAAAACAGAAATTATTCCACACCCAAAAAATAAATTTTTTAACGGAGACTCTTAAGCAAAAAAAATAATAATCTTTATCCTTAAAATCAAGCTCAAAAATTCCTTGGCGTGGAGTATGCAATAATTTTAAAATAATAAGAAATAATTTTCCAAAAATCAAACTTGTTAATAGATATACGCCCCAATAGGCCATAATGTCAATGAAAAATAATAAAATCCTCCAATGTAAAAAATTTGAAAGCATGGCAGATTGAAAAAAGGTTAAAATTAATACGCTCGGCATAAATAACGAGGAAATATGAAGTATTATTTGAAGAAGAATAGCCAATTTTGGATATTTTATAGCACTTGTTGTAATAGGATACTGGGAAATATCCACATCATTAAGATCTTCTATAGCAAAATTAGAATTTGATTCATTCATTTATAATCTCGTCACCTAATCGATCTTGTATTTCGTCTTTATCCAATTTACTTGCTGGGAATTTTGAATAGATAGCATTTCCTTTAAGCTCATCAAACTTAACAGTAGAGCCGATAGGAATGAAGGTTGAATTTTGCCCTACTCTTGTCCCTGGTAATGTCCCTGTTAAGGCTTCAAAAACTGAGTCCTTACCTAAATTAGCTCCAAAAAATGTTAAGTTCTCTTCTCCATATACCCCATCAACTAAATGATTAGTAATATGGGTATAAGTCCCAAGATAACAATTCTTACCTAAATTAACATGACTATGAAGGAAACTTTCCTCAATAACAGAATCTTTTCCAATTTTATTTGATCCGAGAAATCTTAATTCCCAATTAATCAACCATGGAAAAGGTGAACGGATAAACACATATATTGGGTATTTAAACAAAAAAGAACGAAAGTGATAATAATCCAACATCTTGGACTCTTTATCAAGATTTCTATCAAAAACTCCTTGCTTTGAACCTCTCTTATCAGCGAATTTGTAGAAAATTCGAGTAAGTAAGGCAACAAAAAATAAATGCAGAAGATATAGCCCTATAAATAAAACTGGTAAAGTCAGAAGGATAATAGAAGTTCTAAAATTAAATAAAGATTCAATCGTTATTAGAGAAGAGAGTAAAAACGGTTCCAAAAAGCCGAAGATATAAAGATAAAATAAAAAGCCTGGGAGAATAAACGAAAATCCAATTATAATCCATCCAGAAGAGATATATAAATGAAAAGGAACGGTCAACTCCTTAGCTTCCTCTCTTAAAATCTCCTTGTTAAATCTCTTTTTGTCAGTATTATTAAAAATAAGAGTTTCGAGATCATTTTTATTTTTAAAATCAGTTTTTCTAAGAATTTTTTTACAAGGACTTCCACGATATATGGAATTTTCATCAATTTCTTGATCCACATTAGTAGTTGATAGGGCATCTAAGATTGTATTCGATTTTATATTTGTTCCAGGAAAAACAACTGAGTGTATAGAGATTATAACGTCATTCTTAATTGTTGTTTTCTTCAAGATCAATTTATCTTGAACAATTAAAGAAGATAATATTAGGCTTCCCTGTCCTAATTTTACATTGTTTCCGATTTCAACAAATTCTGTATCTACCCATCCTTCATGAAGAGCGCAATTTTTCCCAATTTTTCCTCCAAATAATCTTAACAAAACGGTTTCAATGAAAGGAATAGAAAGCTGTCGAGCTAACCAAAAAGGCCATTTCTTAATTACCGCTCGAAGACTCCAATAGCAATAATCTTTATCCTTCACATCTCTTTTGAAAATACCCTCTTTCGGTGTGTGAATAAAGTTAGCTATGCTTAGGAAAAATTTAGAAATTAGAGCGGAGCTAAATATTAAAATAATTACTGCAAAAATGAATGAAAAGGGAAAGAGAATAAAAAAACTAACTGAAAATCCATTGATTATGTTCCAATAAAACCATACCCATAATATTGAGGGTTGAGCTCCCAGAACCATAATTGAGAAATATAAAATTAAATATCGTTTTTTAGCTAATGTGTTGGTTGTTCTGGGCCCTTCTCGTAGAGATGATGGAATTGAAATATTTGTTTCCCTCTGTAAATAAAAATTTAAAATACTATTCGATTATTATTTCCATAGAATCGACTTTTAATTAAATTTTTGTATATAGATAATAGATGTGTATTAGATTGAAATTTCTTCATTTCAATTTAGGAATTTAGAAATTAAATTAAATATATCCTTTTTTATATTCATTTTTTTAAACATTTAATAATTACAAAACTGAAAATATATTATTCCAAAATAAAAAAAAGAATAAAAAGAGTAAAAATGAGCGAAAGTTATTTTTGGTGGACGAACGAGCAGAAAGAAATCTCTAAGAAAGTGGAAAAATTTGTTGAGGAAAATTTTGCTGAAGCAGAAGCTTATTATTGGAAAAAGGAATTTCCATGGAAACTCGTGAAAAAAGTTGCGAAAGAGGGATATTTTGGTGCTCAAATCCCTAAAAAATATGGAGGATTAGAGTTAGGGGCAACTGGATCGTGTATAGTAGCCGAACAATTAGGAAGATTATATTCAGTTGGACACGTATTTGTGGTGAGTATGCTAGCGGGATTAGAACAAGTGTTAAGATTTGGAAGCGAAGAACAAAAAGAAAAGTGGTTACCTAAATTTGCGAAAGGAGAGGAATTGGGTGCCGTATGTATAACAGAACCTTTTGCTGGATCTGACGCTGCATATGTTATGACCACGGCAGAGAAGGATGGAGATGAATGGGTTATCAATGGGAAGAAGCGATATATAACAGGAGCAGGAGTCTCAGATAGATATTTTATCTATGCGAAAACGAGCGACGATCCTTCCGATAAAAAATCATATTCTCATCTCACATCATTCTTCGTAGAAAAAGGTACTCCTGGATTTTCATTGGAAAGAATCAATCCATTAATAGGGTTTGAAAATGTGCCAAACGGCTATCTAAGTTTTGAAGATGTCAGAATTCCGGATGAAAATAGGATTGGTCCAGTTGGAAAAGGATGGAACGTTATGATGGCAGGATTAAACTACGAGCGTTTAATCGCGGGAGCTGTTTTTGTAGGAACTTTAAAGGATATAATCCGTTTATTATTCCATTACACTCAGCGAAGAGTTCAGTTTCGTAAACAAACTAATAGACTTCAAGGTAATCAAGAAAGTATAGCGGAAATAATTTCGATGTATCGTATGGGAAGGATTTTCTCCTATTATTGCGCTAAAGAACTTGATGATGGAAAAGAACCTATGATAAACGCTTCAATAGCGAAAATGGAAATTTCCAAATGGGTACGTGAAGCGGGAGAGAAGGCAATTCAAGTTATGGGTGGCGATGGTCTCACTAAATTCTATACTGTAGAAAGATTAATGAGAGAAGGAAAAATAGGAGAGATTGTTGCGGGAACAACGGAAATTCAGAAATTGATAATTTATCGTTTTGGTGCTATGTTACCCGATTATAATATACCGATGAGGATGAGATGGAATGATGAGGTGAATGCCCCGATTATCTCAAATGCGGTTTCACAATTCAAAAATTTAGAATTAACCGATGATAATCTACTTAAAGTGATTGCTCATGATTACAAAGTGAATCCTGGTCTCTATATGACCTTAGATGACGCACGAGAAGATATTGGAGGAAGCCGATCAAAAACAAAACGAGTTATTGAATCATTGGAACAGAAGGGACTCGTAGTTACCCATCGAGATCGTGGTGGAAATATAGAACTTGTGAAAGCTACTTATAAAGGTCTCCAAAAAGCATTTCCAAAAGAGTATTACGAATGGTATCCCGATTGGTATGCTGATGCGGATAAATTTTAAGGTATTTTTTTTATTTTTCTTTTATTTTTAGATTATATTATCAGTTTTAAAATTCTTAATTGTTTCTATATTATTATTAGAATCAATCGTGATTGCTAATATGTGTAATTCTTCTTCCTCAGCAAATGCAGGATCTTCCATTAAGAAATAAAATTTTTTTCCTTTTTGTTCATATCCCATTTCCATTTCTCCACATTTTTCAGGTAGGATTGATTTAAGATCATCTGGAGCATTTTTTTTTAATACTTCGTAGATTGAATCCTCAACCGCTTTTTGTTTTTTTCTAATTTCCTTGATTACAGTGAAATCTAAACCTTGCAATGCTCCCCCTACTTCATTATTTAGATTATCCCATTCTTCAAACAAATTTTTCAAATTCTCTTCGGATGTCATAGATACTTAAAATTAATACTAAAAAATTAAGATTATCCATCATGATCTAAAATCTTATAAAATATATCATAAGAAGCATATGAGATCTAAATTTAAAGGAAGAATTAAAAAAAAAAATGAAATATTTATTAGTAGGATTATCTTAGTGTTTGAGTCTCTTTTTGTAAATAAATATCGAAATTATACCGATTAGTAAACCTATTAATCCAGTGAAAATCACCATATTATATCCAGGAATTCCTTGACTTACTGTGGGAAGTAAATAATATATCTCATTTAACCAAATTTCAAGAGAATCAGGATATGTTGAATCGTCAGTATCATCAGAGTATTCAGTTAGCAAGAATCCATTAACTATCGCTTTCCCGTTTGCACCTAGAATTAAAGAACAACTAGTATTTTGAGATGATGTAGATAATCCTGCGATGGCAGTAGCATTCTCATAAATAGTTAAATTACTTGCATCAGTACCATAATAATCCGTCGATGTTTCTATTTTTATTGAATCGAAGTCTATAGGATTATTAAATATTGGGTGTGATGTGCTCCAAAGATTTAATGTAGGTGGAAGCGAAATGGAATTTTCATATTTAAAACCAATATATTCCCATAATGGTGTAGGCGGTAAACTATAGTACTCCCAAGTGCTTAATATTAGCTTTCCACCGTTTTCTATGTATTCAATCAATTCCTCGTAATAAAGACCTGTTAAACTATTTTGAGTATTATCAATAACAACAAGATCCCATTTATATTTCCCCAAACTCAGATTAAAATAACTTTGTTCGAAGGAAATATAGAAAGGCTCACCAAGGAGGTTTAATGCTTTTGAAACGGGACCTCGATAAATATTGTCATTAGGGTCAGGATTAGAATGATCTACAACATAAATAAGAACTCTCGCTTCACATGCAGAAAGCCAATTAATCGAATTTATTCCAAATTGCAGATTATCATCCGTATTTATATATGGATTATCCATTATATTAATATCAGCCATAACAACGATTCTTCCCTTTCCAAGTTTTTGAGAAGCAGCCATAATTGTACTAGCATCATTACCCGCAATATTAACAGCAGGAGAGGCAGTAATTAGTTCTCCAACTGAAGCACCAGTTAATTGAGAACAAGCCTCGGTAATTGGATGATTTGTATTGAAAAATGTTATAGTATTTGATCCAGATGGTGCTGGATCAAAGGAAATATCAGAATTACTGATTAGACTATTAAGGCGTTGATTCCTCTCATTTGCAACTCTATCTCCTAGCACGAGTAAGGATCCACCATTGTTTATCCAGTTTTGAACTATAGTGATTTCTGAACTTGTATAATTCACATCAGGCCATAAAACAACTAAAATATCATAATCTTGTAGATTTTCCAAAGTGAAATTGCCTTCTACTGATGGATATAGTTTATCGACACAATAAGATCGATCAACCAGATTGTCTCTCCATATTGAATATCTATTAGCAAAAGTAGTATATTCTGAATCCCATGAATCGATTCCATAATAAGGATAGTGGCTCAAATCAAAAAGTATTCTTGCTTTTGGCCTTGGACATAACCATTGAATTGAATCCAAGATGATATCCTCGAATGTTGAGTCAATTTCTTCCACTGTTCCCGGAAGTTGAACGACTTTACCACCTTTTTCCGTAGGATCTAAGGCTACTCCAGAAGCAAAATCATTATTATTCTCAACATTAGTTAATTTTATTAGATCATCTTCAAAAGTTGTACCTGTAATTGAAGACCAAGTAACACGAGCATTTGATGATTTTGTGAGGGTATATATATCACCAACTTCGTATTCTTTAGTTGCCGGGTGTCTAATTGAAATATTATGTGTAAATGAATTAGTATATGCCCAATATGTTCCATAATTCTCATCACCTTCAGATTCCGGAATTAAGATTCCCGCATACATCAAATATGAAAGAGCACTGTCAAAACTTAAGATACTTCCACCTCCCAACCAAAATTCTTTAACGAAATCTGTTATATTTTCTCTTGGTAAGTTATCAACCATTATAAAGACATCGAAATCGGCTGTTACAAGTTTATGATTATAGATTTCGTTGGTAGTTAGTTCAATATAATCATATCCATTATTCAATAAAAGTGTCGTTAATCCCGTGTAATTATTCGTCAAAGCACTAAAACCAGAATAGCTTGGTTGAGTAATATTTGGTTCATTATATATCGCGATTTTAATATCTTCCTTTTCAATTTGTGACGTTTTTAATTGATTATCATTTAATTGTGTTTCATTATAAGCAATTTTCCCACTATTTAAAAATATATTAGCTCCAAATCCAAAAAACATCGAAAATAGAAAAATAGACATAAAAATTATACTTACTTTTTTTTTGTATATTATTTTCATAAATTTAACCCCGTAATAATAATTATAAATTATTATTGGATTAATTATAAAAATATGATGTTTGTGTATATATAATTTACGATATAACCTAATTTTAAGATACTATGAGCTTATTTCATATATTACATTCATCGGAGTCAAAATATTAACCTTCTTTTAGAAATATTAGAATTATATTTTTATTTTCTTTTAAAAATAATATATTATGGCAAAGGATAATATGAATAGAGAAAAATATGGAGATAGATTTCAGCAAAAAAGTAAATACACTCGCAATAATCTGCCACAACATCGATTAGATTGGGGAAATAAAACCGAAACATATAAAACGTATCAAAATCCGATAGATACCATAGATCTTCCAGAAATCGAATTCCCCTCAGATATAGAGTTCTGGCAAATCATTAAAAATCGTCATTCAACCCGTAATTTTAGTCAGAAACCTCTCAATATTGAAGAATTAGGTTTAATATTATTTGGAATCTCAGGAATTAATCGAAAGCTCCCTCACTTTGAATTTCGGACGGTTCCTTCTGCGGGAGGATTATTTCCTATTGAAACATATCCCGTAATTAATAATGTTTCTGATTTAGCTAAAGGCATTTATCACTATAATATTAAACAACATAGTTTAGAATTTATAAAAGAAGGGGATTTTAGAAAAAAAGTAGCGAATGCGTGTCTTGGACAGAAAATGGCATTTAAATCATCTGTGAATTTTATATGGACGGCCATTATAGAACGCTCTCAGTGGAAATATTTACAGAGATGTTATAGATATATTTATTTAGATGCTGGGCATATTGGTCAAAATCTCTATTTAGTAGGTGAAGCTTTAAATTTAGGGGTTTGTACGATTGGTGCGATTTTTGATGATGAATTAAATAATATTATTAATGTTGATGGAGAAAAGGAGACTTCTATTTATGTGGGAGTGGTAGGAAAGAAATTAAGATAGACTAAGATTTAAAAATCCAATTCTTTTTCTTCATAAACTAATAAATTATTAAATTAAGATAAAAAAATATGATCCAAATGCTACTAAATTCCATCCCAAAATACTCTTTCTGAGGTATTATATTTCAAATAGATTCCTGCATAAAAGATTTCTAAAATAAATCTTATATCTAAATCGGCATTATACGTAATTAATCCGGGGATATACTCATTAAAGATATCTATAACTATTCTTTGATTAGCGGAAATCATATTTCCTCTGAAAATTTTATAAAAAACATCTTTAGCCTCTCCTATTTTTGTGTTATTAGGTAAAGCTATTTGAGTTATATCACTTGTATTAAGGGTATAAATATCTATCTCAATTCTAGTATTTAAAATTGGGAATAATCCTTTATTTATGACATCGAAATAAATAGAAATATTTATAGTATCGTCTTCAAGGTTAAATAGTGTATCCTTATCATCATAACCAATATCATAGTTTTCTTGAACCAAAAACGAGATTTGACTCCCATTTAGAGCAACAAATATGAGATACCCTGCGACTAATATATAAATTATAATTCCTGTAGTTGAAAAAATTTGAGTCAATTTGATTTCTTTTCTTATTTTAAGAGAATATATTTTATCCTTGTTCTTTTCATAAAGTTTAATTATTGCTGAGATTGTCCTAATCAAGGAACCAATTAATAAAGACCAAGCAATAATTTGGAGTCCTAATTCCACTTGAAATGTACTTGTTTCAATTCTATAATTTCCAAAGACAATATCCAAGGAAAAACCTCCGAATATATAAAATAAATAAATTCCCGAGAACAAAGCACTCCCAATACTAATTAAATGATGAAGATTTGAATCTTCTGGAAAAAAATATTTCATAGTTGAAATGAAAGCCCCTAGTAACCCAAAAATTAAAGTAATTACAAAGAAGGAAAGATTAAAATCAAGGTATTCAAAATTCGAAAGAATAATTATGAAAATAGTAGGTGTTAAAACATAAAGCAAAATATTGATTGTTCCATAAATTAACAAATTTTTTGATCTTTGGTCCATAATTTCAATCCCCTATTACTACGTATTCTTTCAATTTTTTCTTAGGTTTAGACATTGATTTATAATTTTATAAAAACCTTATTAAGATTATTCTTAAATTTTAAAGAAGTATTCATCTTATTATACCTTAATAGATATTCGAAAATTGAAATGGATATACTAAAGAGTTTTAATAAAATTAAAAAATCACAAGATTCCGAAATAATAAATGATTTTTTAATTAAAGTTGCAGAATATCCATCTGAAGTAAGGTTTGAAATGATAGATTATTTTATAGAAAATTTCGAGAAAGAAATATTTGATAAGATCAAGATTAACTTAGCATTTCTTATCGGGGAGATAACATCATTCCAAAAAATACCAGAGAAATATCTCACCTTTTTGGTAGAGATATATTATCAATCTGATAGATGGGTAAGGAATGAAATTCTAAAATCGATTAACAAAATAATCAAAAATCAACAAGTAAATAAAAATATAATTGAAATATTAAGTATCTCTCTTAAAGAAGAATATTTGCCTATAAAAAAAAATGCCTTAGACGCTATCATTAAAATTAAAAATCCTGAATTTAATATTATTAAAAATTTATTAATAAGCTTGGATATCCGAGATTCTGAGGTTTTAGATAAAAGCAAAAAAATTTTACGAAGCCAAATTAAGAATGAAAAGCAATTATTCGAAATTCTTGATAACGAAGAATTATTTAAATCTATTAATAAAAAAGCTTTCAGAACAATATTAAGTTTCTTTTTTCAGTCAGTTATAAATATTGAGCAATTTAGAAAAAGAATTGAAAATTCTAAATGGGATTATAAATATAAGCAAGGATTCTTAAAAGAAATTGATACTTATCAAAGAATTCTGCTCAAAAATCTCTAATATATTCATCTGTATTATATTCCTTTAATATTTCTTCAATTTCTTTATTATCATAAATAATCTTATTAAAGATCTCAATTAGGGCTTTTATGATCTTACGAGGATTACCGCTTGTTTTGTTATAAATTTTTTTAAGTAGCTCCTCGTTAAGTGGATAATATGGATTTTCTATTTCTTCTAAAAGATGAGGACGCTTAATATTTTTTAAAAATAAACTCATATTATTCTTATAGAAATTAAAAATATCTTGTTCTTCAAACTTGTAGAGAAAACAAGGTTTTTTAAATGTTATTAAGAAATCCTTATTTTTCTCAGTAATCAATTCTTTTATTTCTTCTAAGGAATTTACTGAATTTAGAATAATCAAAACTCGCAAACCTCTAATTTTCAACAAGTTCATAATTTTTTTCAAGATCTTTTTTGCTGCGATGCTTTCGGGAGATTCCTCAGCTCCATAAAGCCAACTAGAATCAAAAAAAGTTTCTTTCTCTTCCTCTACTTTTAATAATGAAATAATTGTCTCGAAATCATCAATAAAGATGACAGTTCCTAATTTGGAATTTTCAATAAGAATTTTTAGCATTGTATAGGCATTATGCTTTTTTCTTAAATCATTCTCTACATTTAACATCAATAGTTCTCTAATATTCATCAACTCACCAAGCAAATAATTTTCAGCCTCAATTTTCTTGTAAGGATCTAATTGATGAGAAGTGATAACATTTATGGATTCTTCAAGAGCAGCTTTATTATTAAATGAATATTTCCATTCATTAAAAGCATTTTTCCGAGCTTTTTGTATATCCTCAAAGGGAAAAAATCCATATTTCTTCTTATAACCTCCCCATTTATTGCATAGATGGTTTGTGATTTCTCTTAATTCAATAACACCCAATTCATCTATAAATTCAGAATATAGATTGTAAAAGAACTTTTTATAGATGTTATCTAATGAAATATAGAGTATATTAAATTTTTCTTTAAGCTCAGATTTTAAAGCCCAGAATAAATGAGTCTTTCCAATGCCTATATTCCCTATAAGTGGAAGAATAAAATTTTCATTAGTTTCAATCATGAATTTTATGTAATTTAACAATTCCGTTCTGGAATCTACGAGTCCTAAATATTCAGTGATTTCCCCCGTAGCAACAAATCTTCTAAATGGATTAATTCCCATTCGCAAGATTCTTAAAAATTTTTGCTTTTTATTTTCCCATAATAGCAAATTTTATAGTTCACTTTTTAATCTTTTATTGCCTCAATGCCCAATATTATAATAGCTTTAATTAATATATCATCTAAATTCAATATTGATTCATAGCTTACAGATAAATTATAATTTACGTCTCTTCCTATAATTAGTATCCCATAGAATATAGGATCTCCTTGTTGATCTATAACAACCCTATCAGCAATACAAATTCCCCTACTTATTAATGCAATTGGATTTTTTAATATTTCTCCCTTAAAAAAATCAAGATGATTTATTTTATATTTACCTTCTGCCAATAGCAACCCTGCAGAATGAAGTAAATTTATTGAATAAGGAAAGGTCACTGAAAAACGTTCTTGATCAAATTTTTCAAGTTCAGCCTTGGGAATCAATAAAGAATAATCTATTTGTTCCTGATCTAAATTGATGGAAAACTGAGAAGTTTTCGAAAAAGCTTCTTTTTTAAAGTCATCTATTGGTTTAAACCCTACCATTAAACCCTTGGGAATTTCCAGACAATTTTCTTTTGAAATAAGTTTATCAGAGAAAATGATATTACTATTTTTACATTTCGTAATGATAGAGCCCGTAAATTCTCCATCTTCTTTGATTTTTTTCACCGAATCATATATAATGAATTTTTCTTGAAGTTTTTCATTAAGTGACATCTTAATCTTTATATCTTTAACTATATGATCTTTTATTTTAATAAATAATAATCTAGCTGAGAGACATTAATAATATATACTATACTATGATATAGTTGAATATCAAATAAAAGTTTAGAATCTCCTTTCTGTATTCTATGGAACCAAAATTAGTAAATCAAAAGATCTCAAGTTTATCAAAAAAAGAACTGTTAGATAGAAGTACCCAGTTTATTTTTTCAACTGGTTTAAATGATGGTACATCAAGTCTTTGTCAATGGAATATGAAATATGGACTTGCTCAGATGCATATCATTCAAGAAAAATATGGATTTGACGCGAATGCTTTATTTATCTCTTCTCCAGATGAGACTATATCCAGAAATCAATATCGATGGAATTCTGGATTTGGATATGGAGGTAAGCTCATATGGGGATCAGGGGAGGATAAACTTATCTTTCTTAATACAAAACCGAATCATTGTGGGATATTAGTTCTTGGACTATGGGATATGATGAATCCATATGATCTGATTAAAAAAATTGATGAGATAAAGTCAAAGGAATTATATCTTGATGATATTCGACTAGATTGGGATTTTGGAATTAGTAACCATTTTATTAGTTGTTATAAAACTAACAATCTTACTGAAATTGAATATCCCCCTTATATTTGTTTAATTCACGGTTCAGCTCCAGAATTACGAGATGATAAATATGGAATGGGCGTTTATATCGATAAATCGAAAAATCTTAAAAATATGGCAATTAAGGAAGAAACTCAATTAGGTACTCAATATATTCTATTAGATTCAGACGCAGATAAGTATTTTGAGATAAATAAGAAAGTCTTGGAATTTTCTTGTAAAAAAAGGGAAATAATAGCTCAGCAACTCTATGGAGAACATTATGATCTTATTTGTAATCAGCCTCATCAATTCTTAAAGGATTATAATAGTATATATTTAGGAAGTAATTGTACTGATGTCAAAAATGAATTTATAAACTCAAATATATTTCCAATTGCTTTAAGAGCAGATTTTTCAGCTTATTTATTTGAAGGATTAAATAACTTTTCTGAAACTACCTTAATGAATTTAAAATTCTATGAAAGGGCAAAAAGATTTGGTGTTTTACACAGATTAAAAAATGCTAATATTTTGCCTCATGGAGCGGGTTATTCATTTCCAGACATCGAAAAAGTAATCAATGTTTTAGAATATAAAGATCAACGGTATTTTGTTTGTGAATTAAAAAGAAGTAAGGACAGACTAAAAATCGTTAGAGTTGTTTCCGATTTACAATTTGAATATAGAAAACGGGAAGTAGTTTTGAAAGCACTTCAGTTGAATCTGGGAAAAATGGCGGCAAGACTGACTCCTATTTTTAGTTTAAAACTATAGGATTTGATAAAAAGAAAGATTTTGGATTAAAAAATTTTAATTTATTCAATCTTCGCTCCTGGTTTTATATCTTTATCAGGGGTCAATATTGATACATTGTCTCCCTCAACAGCAGCTAAAAGCATCCCTTGACTTAAGATACCTCGTAGTTTTTTAGGTTCAAGATTAGTGAGGACAATTATCTTTTTACCGAGTAATTCTTCAGGTTTATAATATTGAGCCAAACCTGCTACTAATGTTCTGTCTTCATCACCAATAGATATTGTGAGTTTATATAGATTATCCGCATTTGGTACTTCCTCAACTTTATCAACCATTGCGACTCTAATATCCAATTTTTTAAAATCTTCATAAGATATATTTTCCATTTTTTTTTCCTTTTTTTGTTTTTTTAATTGTTGTAAATCTTTTTGAATTTGTTCTATATCTAATTTTTGAAAAAGTGGAATTGCCTTTTTAATTGGTTTACCTTCCTCAAGGACATTTTCATTAATACTATTCCATCCAAGATCATTAAGGCTTTTTTCAATATTTAACAATTTCAAAATTTTTTCAGATGTATTAGGGATAAAAGGACCAAGTAAAATTGCTAATGCATATACAAATTGTGCACATAAGTTAAAAACATGACCAGCTGCTTTTTTATTTTTTTTAATTATGTGCCATGGTGCTTTTTCATTTAAATAAATATTTCCCTCCCGTGCAAATTCAACAATTTCCCGAATAGCTTTCCTCATTTCAAAATTATCCAATAGAAGTTCGATCTTTTTGGAAATTCCGTTTATCTTCGAAATAAATTCGATGTCAGTTTCATCTAAATCTATCTTTTCGGGAATTGTATTATTAAATTGCTTATTAATGAAAGTCAATGTTCTATGAATGAAATTACCGATTACATCGTTTAATGTATTCATATTATTTTCAAATTCTGACCATAAAAAGGAGGTATCACTCTTTTCTGGTCTGTTGTACACTAATGTAAACCTCCAATAATCTAAGGGAGCGATTTCCAATGCCTCATCAATCCATATCCCAATTCCACGAGATTTAGAAAATTTATCATTTTCATACATTAACCATTCGGTTGAGGAAACATTATATGGAAGAACAAGTTTTTCGTTATCTTTTTTATCTGCGTTATAAGCCAATAGAAGACCGGGAAATACAATTAAATGAAATATGATATTATCTTTCCCAATAAAAAAGACTGTTCTTGTGTTTTTATTTTTCCAAAAATAGTTAAATTTATCAGGATTTTTAATTATTTTTTCTGCCCATTCCTTTACGGCAGAAACATACCCTAAAACTGCTTCGAACCACACGTATACCGTTTTATTCTCCGCACCTTCAAAGGGGGCTGGAATTCCCCATTCCAAATCTCTTGTAATCGCTCTTTCCGGTAAGCCCTCTTTTATACTATTTAAACACACTTGACATGCATTCTGAGGTATTATTTCATTTCCTTCAATTAATTCCGCTAATTTAGATTGCAATTTAGGAAAATTCATATACCAATGTTTTGTATTTTTAACCTCTGGAGTATCCCCACAGATCGCACATCTTGGTTCTTTTAACTCAAGAGGAGTTAAAAGTTTTTGACAATTGTCACATTGATCTCCTCGAGCATCTTCATAACCACAATGCGGACAAATCCCCTCAACAAATCGGTCTGGGAGGAACAAATCATCATTCGCGCAATAAAGTGATTTTATCTCTTTTTCAAAAATATAACCATTTTTTTGAACATCCCTTAAAAGATTCTGAACAAAATTTATATGAACTGGATTATGAGTCTGAGTATAATTATCATAGGAGATTTGCCATGATTTAAATAAATTCTTGATTAAAGCATGATTTTTCATAGCTAGTTCTTTAGTATCAATTCCTTGTTTTTTTGCAGCAACAGCAACAGGTGTTCCATGCATATCAGAACCAGATACGAAGACTACTTCATCACCTTTTAATCTAAGATATCGAGCAAACACATCGGCTGATAAAACACTTCCAATGAGATTCCCTAGGTGTGGAATTGCATTGACATAAGGCCAAGCCGATGTAATGACCCATTTATTTGAATTCGAATTTGACAAATAAAACTACCTCTATTGATTATTCCATAAATATAATGTTATATATAATAGATTTTAATAAAATAAGAGTTTTTGGGAATCTTTTTAGAGCATGTCTCTCAAATTACATTAAATAGGGAATTTGAAATTATATTTGCCTATATTGAGAATACTAATCAAAAATAATAATAATAATGAAAAAATTTGGTCTAATTTGTTCTTATTCGAATATTTTTTACTCAGAAAATTTTACTAATTTTTATTATATCTCCAGAATATTCAATTTTCATTCCACCAAGTAAAAAATGTTGCTTTAAAACGTCTTTTACTTGGGGATATCCATCCTTATGAGTTTCGATAAGATTTTCATCAAAAAGCTCGAGAAGATAATTACGATTTAAGTTCAAAGTGGAGGAATTCTGCTCATTCATTAAATCCTTTATTTTATTAAAAGCTATACCAATTTTTTCTTTAAATTTATGATAAAGATGAGAAAAAAGAAATTCTAGTTTTATTTCTTCTGTAGTAGAAAGAGTTAATATTGCGTTTGGCCCTAATAATTTTAAAATCAAATACCCCTTTGAACATTGTAAATTAACCTGGTCTAATTCGCCAATATTCATTTCTATAACTAAATGATCGGATAAAAATTCAAGTACGGTTGTTATAGCAGAAACTTTAACTTCATCACTTCCTAGGGTTGAAGTTGATGCTATAGGTAATCCCTCGAAAGTTACTATTAGGGCAGATTTTACTTCCGAATTAGTTTCTAAAATTTCGTTTAAAAATTTATTGAGATCTTCCATGGATGAATTCATAGCATTTTTATCAAAGAAAGAAATTATTATTAAATTATATTTATGAATATAAATAATTTATTCAAAAATTATTTTTGATCCACAATAACGACATGCTTTAATTTCTTTAAACATTTTTTCAAGACATGGTTTGTGGTAATATGCTCCACATCTCTGACATTTAAATGCCTTATAATCTCCTAAAAATATACTGTGACAATATGAACAAGACGCATTTATTTTTGGGATTTCAGTCTCTGGAATTAGTAGCATCTTAGTGGTCTCTGTTTCTGAGTCTTCTATTATTTGAATTTTTTGAGAATTTTCTATATTTTCATCGATTAGTTTTAAGACAGATGATGGCACACGTAAAAGAAAATAACAGAATGGACATCTGAAAATATTTTCTTTATATTCTGTTTTTTTAGCCCATAAAGATGCGCAAGATAAATGGAATGCTCTCCCACAAGAAGGGCAATAACGACCTTCTGAAAAGAAATCTGCATTAGTTATTGGAGATTTCACAGAATGACATATTTGACATCTCTCTTGCCCAGAGCCTTGATTATTCATCATTAATCGTATATCCATAATCGTTGGGCGTCTTAATGGCAATGCAACTTCACTGATGAGTGGGGGCATTTTCTTTTTCTTTTCCGGAGAGAAATAATCTGATGTTTTTTTAATATTTTTTTTAGAAGCAAAAGATTTTCCAGCAGTAATAACAGCTTTAGAATTTGTAAAAAAACCGTATTCTCCTTCCGTAAGTTGTGAAATTCGCTTTAAGGTATTTTTTTGTAAATCCTCTGTCAAGCCCAATTGACATGAATCAATAATTATTCCCAATCCTTGAGCAATTTCTACGATTTCTTTAAGTTTTTGAGATTCATTAAATTTCCCATCGCTAATAATAATAATTCGAGGTATCTTTCCTCCAATCTTTCGCATTTCTTCAACCAGGATTTGGAGAGCAAAAGCAATTCCGTCATGTAAACCGCCCTCACCAGAGATCTGTACTTTTTTTAGAGATTTAATCAATTTTTCTTCTTGGTTTATAAAAGGACTTATTTTTTTTGTATTTGCCCCGAAGCTAAGAATCGCGATACGATCTTTTGGATCTATCATAAATTTACTTATGATAAAATTTTTGACCGCATTCAATGCAACAATTATACGATTTGGTTTAAAATCTCTCCTTAACATAGAACGAGAGGAATCGATTAAAACAACCACATCTTCTAATTTTATTTCTTCCAAAGCTCGTTTTACTCTTTTTAGTTAATGAATTAAATTAATGATTTTAATTTTTTTGTAGAAATTCATAAGCAAATAATGTATATGTTTTCACAGCATTAATAAAGTCTTCTATTTCAATGTTCTCATCTACTGCATGAGCAGTTGAGGCATTTCCTGGACCAAATAGAATTGTGGAATGACAAAACCCACTATTCCTAAGATAATGAGCATCAGCGCAAGGAGGATACAGAGTGTAAAATGAATCCTTCTTATAAACTCTCTTAACAATATCATAGAATAATTTCAAGTCATCTGATTCCTTCCAATTCTTCCAATATGACCCCTCAGATTTATGTATAATCTCAAATCGAAAATAAACATCATTTTTATCTTCATTCTTTTCTTTAATTTTATAACCTATCTCATTTATTAGTTCTTTAAGCGCATCTAAAATCTGATTTGGATCTTGTTTTGGCAATAGCCTAAAATCCATTACTATTTCACAAACGTCTGGAATAACATTTTCTTTAATACCTCCATTTATCATAGTCACACTCTTTGTGAATTTTGTAAGTGAATATAAGAGACTTTGGAGTAATTCTTGTTGATCGAAAATATTTTCAAAAATTTCTTTACTTGGAAATGCTTCTGAAGTCAAATTTTTAAGTTCATTTATCGAAATCGGTGGTTCAATAGAAGGTATTTTATCATCTAGTTTATCTAAATTCTGAATAAATTTATTGATCATCATAATTGCATTAGTTCCCATAGTAGGCATTGAAGCATGACATGACACTCCATGGGCAATAATTTTAAGCTGAAGATGACCTCTCTCCCCTAAGATTATCGCTTTCGGTAGGGGATTTAACCCCGTTGGTTCTCCAATTATAGCAAAATCACATTTTATCTCATTTAATTTATTTTCCAGTACCCATTTTGTTCCTTCTTTACCCCCAGTCTCCTCATCTGATACTGCAGTTAAAATTAGATTTCCATTTAAATTTAAATCTAAATCCTTCAAAATCTGTAGTGCTATAATCATCGCAGTCAATCCCCCTTTCATGTCGGCAGCACCCCTTCCGTAAATGTATTTATTCCTCTTTTTATATGCAGATAATGGAGGATATTTCCAATCAGATTCCTCCCCAGCTGGAACTATATCCATATGACCATTAAAGAGAAGATTTTTATTATTAAAATTCTTATTCAAATACGCAATGAGATTTGCCCTATTTTCCCCATACTTAAATACTTCCACGTCTATATTATACTTTCCTAAATATTGTGCTATTTTTTTGGCACCATTTAATTCATTACCAGGTGGGTTGTATGTGTCCACTTTTATCATTTCACGGAAAAATTCTATAAAGTTCTCTCTATTTTTTTCTATATAATCAATTATTAACTCTTCTGACATTTCAGAACACAAAATTATAATTTTTAGATTATTTAATATATAGAATTTAAAAAATTTAAAAACTCTTCTATACCCTTGAATTTTAATAAATTTAAAAAATTTGAAAATTTTTATTATAGTAATATCAAATAATAATTAGAATTATACGGGTAATTTTTTGTCTCATCATAATATATTGGTTAGAAAAAAACGGTTTATTGGTTTTACGATAATTTTTTTAATATTTTTATCGGGATTTTTGTTTTTGGGTAATTTTAATATGAATTGGAATGATCCAAATAACAATCTTGATAATCCACAGTCTTTAACTTTGTCTAACACAGAATTAGATAAAAAAATTACAGGATCGGGTGATAATCAAATTATGAGAGTATATATGGATAATCAATCCTCTTCAAATGATAATAGTGGTGGGACATTTAAAATATCGGCCCCTCAAGATAATACTTACCTTGATTATGGAGATTTTATATTTGAATTTGGTAATAGTTTTACTACAAACCATACTTTAGAGGACGATTCTGCTCCTAATAGAAATTTTAATCTTTCGATTAGTTCAGATCGTTTAATTGGTCTAGAATTTGATATAAGAGGAAATAACACAATAATAAATGGATTCTATGCTTGGATTAGCACTGTGAATGCTACATTAGCAGAAAATACAAGCCTAAATATTTCAATATATAAATCCAGCGAATTAATTCCTTCAAGAAGTTCGTTAGAGGATGTGGATCCTAAAAATATCTACCCTTCTACACTTGAATACTCAACCATTATAACAGATTTCATTCCCGACGATCTTAATTATTTCGATTTTCCCGATACTGTGACTCTAGACAGCTATAATTACTTTCTCGTTTTGGGAACAAATAATACTTTAGATGCATATCGTCTTGTAGTGTATCCCAGCACGGGAGGAGATGGTGATAACGAGCATGTGTTAGAAGTAAAGGACGGAGGGTCTTGGTGGATCGCGAATATAACGAGAGGAGCACAATATAGAAGGTTGGATGCATCTTCTTTTACTTTGAATGTCACCAGAGGATTTATGCCATCTGATTTTATTATAAACACAAATAAAACTTTAAGAATCCAAAATATCCCTCTAAATAACAATAAAGAAGCCAGTTTTCCATATATTGATGCTAATATATATCAATGGGGATTAGGCTCTTGGAATGCTTACTTCCCGAATCTCATTCCAAATGATGGTAGTATTGAATACCTTGTATCTTTGACATGGAATAAAACAGGGACAGGTATCGATGATTTTGATTTTAATGTTTCATATTCAATATTAGTATATTCTCAAGAAGATTCTATAGTAAATTATTACGCAGATTATAATGGAGATATTTTATGGACTATAGATTATACGTTAAATTTAATTAATTATAATTGGAATTTTACAGAATTATGGTTTCTTTATCCCTCTTATCATGACAATATTAGCTTGATAACTCCTAGTACGGGAACAGAAAATGTATTAGATCAAACCCTAGGTGAGAGTACTTTAAACGAAAATCTAAGTCTTGATAAGCTCATAATACCTTATAATTTATCTAATTTTAGTGGTACATATCAACTTAATCTAACTAGCTATAATGCTCTTAATCAGATTCATAGCTACATATATTATCAAGGAAATCTATTAGAAACATCAGGGTTTATGTATGGAGATATTATTAAAGCAGGGGTTGATATTTCAGGACCTAATATTTTCTCGCCTGATGGAGGAACAGCGCAATATACTTTTTATAACCCCGATCAGTCTATAAATGATACATTTAGCGATTCTACTGGAACTTTGTCATCTGACAAAACACTACTTAATTTTGATTTTAATAATAGAACTCTTTTATTTGTTGATAAGAACGTCGAATACGGTACTTATTATCTCGGAATGTTCTGGGAAAACGGGAGTTTAATTGGGATTAATAATGTTCCAATTTATATTGAATATTACGATCTATCTTTCAGTGATGTGGTAATAAAGGAATTGGAGAATAGAATTTTAATAGAAGACATAACAAGATTTGATGATATTAAGGAAAATTATTATTATTATTTCTTAGGAGCCTCTATAAATAAAACAGATCAGTTTCCTCAAAACTTTTATGCAATTACTCTTGAAGGTATTGATCAACACTTTTCCTATGAAATCTCTGGAACAAATATAGATCTTGAATTTAACGATTTTCTCCAAAATGAGTCGATTTTAAACCCAAGTGAAGAGATTAAATTTAAAATTACTATGAAAAATAACAATCCAATAATAAAAATACCAAACGTGAAAGTTTCAGTTAAATTAGTATCTCCAATTAATGATAATTGGATAATGACACTAGGCAACTCTACATCTCAAACTTTGGAAATTTTAGGAGATCCTAATGGCGGAAATCAGAAAGAGTTCTTACTATCTCTTCAGATGCCTGATATTAATCCTGATGGAATTTGGAAAGGATATAATTCTCCCATTAGGCTTGGCGGCGCAAAAGCTATAGTAACGGTCTATATTGATAATGAGCCGATACATACTTATAATTCACCAGAATATTCACTTTTGGTAAATAAAACTGATGATGAATTTGAAGGTTATATTTTATCCTTATCAGAAACTTTGGAAGGCACATCAACTAGCACAGCAATTAGAATCCCCAGAAATAAGTGTATTTATGCCCCAGATGAGACAAACATCCTAATAAATATTCAAGATTATAACCATATTAGTTCATACGAACTATTTAATAATTCATATTTATTTAATGAATCAAGTAAATTTGAAGATATATCCACTAATCCTGATCCCCCCATAAAGGGAGAATCCTTCAATCTCAGTTCACGATTAACCAGTGAATTTGGAGAAATTATATCAGGAGAAATTGTTAATTGTTATTATTATAATGGAACACATTGGAGAGAACTTGACGATTCCCCAAAAACCACAGATATAAATGGAATCACGATTTTTGAAATAGATACAAATGTCGTAACGGTTGAAGATAATAAGATTTTATTTCGTTTATCTTGGGAAGGCTCGGAAGAAATATTAAATAGAACGCAAGAATTTAATATTACTCTATTTTCTTATACAAATGAGCTTACGATTAACGCAAGAATTAGGAATCCTCCTATATATAGAAACGCAGATAAACTCTTAGACATTACATTAATTAACACTGGAAATTCTAATCTCAATATCTCAAGCATCATATTAACATTTGCAGATATCACCCCTTCCTATGAAATAATGCAACAAGATATCTCTAAACTAGAGAGATTAAGACCTGGAGTTTCCACATTAATTATATTTAAAATTCTTTTTAAAGCAATACCAAGTGATGTCTTAACAATAAATATTTCTGTTACTGCTAATAATATCAATACTCAAGAAACTATTGTTTCAGAAAAGAGTATTTCTGAAAGTGTGATTAATAATTCTATTTTCCAGAATTTGAGGAATTTTGTTCCAATTATCCTTATTTCTCTTTTAGCTTTAATTGTTGGCCTTTTATTATGGTACTCTTATGTTCTAAAACGGCGAATCGAAACTCCTGTTGCAAAACCTGCTCCAAAGAAAAAGCGAAGGGGAGTCTATAAAAAAGTCTCTGAAATAAAGAAAGCAACACCTGAGAAAGAGGAAGAAGCAGAAGAAAAAGAGAAAACCGATTTAGATTCCTTATTAGAAGAAGAAGGAATATAAAACGTTATTAAAACAATTATTAACTCTTTTAATAAATTTTTTTTTCAAAAAGAGAGAAAAATAAAATTATAGATTGGAAATTGAAATCAAATTCCTTTTTAAAAGTCCTAATGAAGCTCTGCCATCTACTCCAGCAAGAGCAATAAGTACAACCTGTTCAGACCCAACGAGAATAGCAAAACCATCCTCTAATTCGATTGTAATGTTTCTTACACTTCCTTTTCCAGTGTCTTGACCTAAAGTATTAGAATCATTCAATATTTTTGTACAAGCTTTAGCAATTTTGCTATGGTCCATCTCAATTAATGTCTGCCCGACAATGACATTTCCCTCTTGATCCGCAGCAATTAAACCTTCACATTCGGGGACTAGATCCATCAATTGTGCTAATTTTGGTTCAATGTCTTTTTTACTCATGTTGTTAGAATCCTCTTTTTAACAATTTCTTTAGATAAATAGTGAAAATACTTCTTAAAATATATATATAGAACTTTCTATTAATATTTTTATACTATTTGATACTCAATTTAAAATTCTCCTTTTAGAAATAAGAAACGAATGGAGAAGAAAAATTCGAACCTTTATTTTAAGATTATGAGAATTAATTGCTCTTCCAATGCAATCATTATTTCTCCTTTTGATGTTTCTAAACGAATAAATTGCATTGATCCTTCCTTCAATGCATCCACGACTTGCTTTGCTTTGCCTATTAAAGAAGTTATATATGCTGAAACCTGTTCTGTCATATCCATATCAAGATTAGATTTGATTGGTAAACCACTGGTGTCTGTAATTATAACTCCTCGTACACCCTCTTTTTCTTCAAAGCGCCTTATTATCTGCTTGACTTGATTGATGTCTATCAAAATTTAATACCCTTTTAAATATCTACAAATAAAGTATGAAATATTCAAATTTATTATTAATAAAATAATCAGTGTATTTAATAATTTACTTCTAAAAAAAATTCATAAAAGAAATAAAATAATCTAATTTTCACACTCTTTTTACAGAAATCTCTAGCCTTTTTCTTATTTCTTGATTAATAATCAAAGGAAATAATTTCTGTAAAAATTATATTGCCTTTCATCAGCAATTGTGGTTGTTCCCATATGTCCCGGAAAAACTACAAAATTATTCGTAATGTTTGGATTATTCATTATTTTTTGTTTAATACTTGAAAATAGTTGTTGTTGGTTTCCTCCTTGGATATCTGAACGTCCTATACTCCTTCGAAATAATAGATCGCCAGTAAATATTACTCCATCAACTTTTTTTCCATCAAAATCTTTTACATCCTTAGTATAATAGGATAAAGCTCCAGGAGAATGTCCTGGTGTTTCTAAAACGTGGAGAGTAATATTACCAATCTCAATGATATCACCCTCTTTTAGCCATCTATCAGCCTTCTTTTGAGTATAAATGCCAGAATCAAATTCAGTTTTATTATACATTAAGGGAATATCAAAATGACGTTTAATTCTTCCTACTTTCATGGAATGATCAAAATGTCCATGAGTTAGAAGCACAGCTATCGGTTTAGCTTCCAATTTCTGTATAGTTTCAACTATTTCCTGAGCATCTCCACCTGGATCAATAATCACAACCTCTTTTGTATTTTCGGATCCGAAAATATAGCAATTCGTGCCGATGGGTCCTACAATAAGTTTTTTTAAAATCATAATTTCCCTTAAGAAAAAATTATAGCAATTTAAAATATAAAAAGAAAATAGAAATAAAAACTATTGAATTATAGGATCTAAACTAGATCGCAATGATTTTATCAAAATTATTCTTTATTTTAAGCTATTCTTCCTTGATAAGCTCATTAATCTCAACTAAACGATTATATACATCTAAGCCTTTATCGGTTAATTTTATAACTTTTGCATTTTCTTTCTCTCTTGGAACGATTTCAATTAATCCCTTCTTTATCAAGTCCTCTTTGACTCTGAAATAAGAGTTGTAATAACTAAATTTATTTAATTCGTTGTAGAAGGTATGCTTATCAACCTCATTATCTTTAAAACTTGTTAGAACTTTCAAAGTATCTCTAAAACCTTTCTTTTTAAGAAAAGTAATTAATTCTTCAATTGCCATACTTATCCCTTGATTTTACGATTCTTTTTGTTTAATTCTGGCTCAATACACTAAAAAGTATTTATATTAAAAAATATTTACATTATAACTTCTAAATTTTTGTCAAAAACTGATATTATTCAATGATATATTTTTTGTTCTATAAATGTTTTCTTAAAAATAATCTATTATCCATTATTTAACAAACTAAAGTTTTTTTAATTTCCAAATATTTCAAAAATCAAATTAGATCTGATTTAAACGTGGATTTTAATAGATATTTTGAAATAGGAAAGGGTTCTATACCAATTATATTATCTGTTCCTCACGGAGGATTTCTAAAACCCAAATTTCTTTTAGATAAAGAAAGTGGAGTAAATATTGCAGATAAAGTTACTTATTTGGCTGCGAAACATACCTTGAACCTTTTAAAACAAAAAAATATCGAAATCTTTTACATTTTAAATAAAATTCACCGTAGTAAACTAGATGTTAATCGCCCTCCCAAAGCCACTAATTCGCTAAATCAAGAGGCTAAAAACGTAGAAATTGCTAAAATGATCCATGGGCTATATCATCAACAAATTAAAAAATTAACCGAAGAATGTATTTCTCTTTTTAAAGGATGTTTTTTCATTGATTTTCATGGGTTTACTAAGCCTCATCAAGAGTATCCTGATATAATAATTGGTAATATTTTTGGAAATACACTAAATATTAAACAAAAAAATCAAGGGAAAATTAAAGGAGAGAATCATACATATTGGGGACATCATCAAATCGTTCATGAGCTTTCTAAAGATTTCACCTTAGATGATGGTTTAGGGTTGAATAATTTCAACTTCGCATATTCAGGGGGTTATATTACACATCAATTCTATAATAAAGACCAAATAAATGCTATCCAATTAGAAGTAGCTAAATATATCAGAAAAAATCCCATACTTCTCAGAAATTTTATTTCTGATTTAGTTAATGCTATTGAAGAGATAGAAAAAAAATCTCTGATCCTAACACATATTTAAAATCTTATTATAAATTTTTTATATCTAATGTACCATAAAACCTAATATAAGCAAATGTTTATATTCATAAATCTTCATAATAAAATATTTTAAGTTTATTGCTATGAAAGTTGGTGGAATAGTGGATCTTTCCACTAAAGATATCCCAAGAAGAGCATGTATGGTAATATTTACTACAGGATGCAATTTTAGATGTGAATTTTGCCATAATAAACATTTACTTATGAAAGATGCGGGAAAGGAATATTCTATCAAGAACCTTATAGCATTAGTGAAAAATAATTTTTTAATTACTAGTGTGAGTATCACCGGAGGGGAACCAACTCTACAAACAGATATTATTGAATTTTGCGGAGAGTCTAAAAAATTAGAAAAATATATGAGCATAGACACTAATGGTTATAATCCTAATATAATTGAAAAATTAATTCCTTATATTGACAGGATTGCGGTTGATTTAAAAAGTCCATTAAAAAAAGAGAGGTATAAATACATTACAAATACCGATATCGATCCCACTCTAATAGAGAAAACTATTAAAATAATTAATCAGAATAAAAATGTTGATTTAGAAATACGGACAACCTATGTAAAAAATCTTTTAGTCCAAAACGATATTCATCAAATAATTCAATATTTAAATAAGATTACCTTTACTGGAACGTTCGTTCTCCAACAATATCAATATTCTGAGGGAGTGGGAGAGGAATTCAAGGAAAAATTTCAAAAACCAGAACACACGTTATTGTTAGATATATTGGAGCAATATTTAGAAAATGATTTACCATTCAAAATATATATTAGAGATGAGATAGTAGGTTATTCGGAAATTCATGAAATTTTTTCTAAATTAATTTGAAATGAATAATTATGCAAAATTCAAAAATTATCTACGATTTTTAATATTGAACTAAAAATGAATGAAGATAAAATCTTAGATCAAATAAACACATGTATAGATTGTAAATCTTGTTTGGAAGTATGCGATACATATCAAGCGACTGGTAATGAGCTTCAATCTCCAAATGGGCGATTAAAAATTGCGGAGAAAGTTTTCACTAATCAGAAAATCTCAGAGGAAGAACGTTTTGGTATATATACTTGTACTTTATGTTCTCTTTGTGATACTGTTTGTTCTCAGGAGATTCCTATATCGAAAATTATTCACACAACAAAAATTAGATTGTCGAACACAGAAATGGGCCCTTATGAAATTCATAACAAAATTTCTGAAGGTATAATTGAGAAAGATAATTCTGTGAATGGTAAACCCGAAGAAAGGCTAGATTGGTTACCTGAGAAATATAAAGATTCAGAGATTTTCGAAAATCGAGAATCAGATACATTACTCTTCCTTGGATGTATGTCATCCTTTAAAGTAAAAGAGAGCGCGAGTGCATCATATCAAGTTTTAAGAAAAGCTGATTATGATTTTAAAATTTTAAAGAATGAGCCTTGTTGTGGAGAGTATCTATATTCTGCAGGAAAATTAGAAGAAGCAAAAAAATATTTCAAGAAAACATATGAGATTTTAAAGCAAAATGGGATAAAAAAAATAATAGTAACGTGTGCCGGATGCTTATATGCTTTCAATAATATATATTCTAAATATGTTGAGGGATATGATATTGAAGTGCGTCATATTATACAAATTATATATGATTTAATCAAGGATGGTAAGATTTCGCTAAAAAAATTAGATGATTTAGAATTCACATATCATGATGCGTGTAGAATGGGAAGAAAAATAAATGGTATGAATATATATAATGAGCCAAGGGAATTATTCTCCCTAATAGGGATAAATATTCATGAATTACCTAATAATAGAGAGAAAACTCCTTGCTGTGGAGCGGGATCAGGGATTAGAGGAGTAGATAAAGATCTCTGCATAGATATAGGCTCCACTATATTAGAAAATTTAGAAACTGATTCTATTGTCTCAAGTTGTCCTTTATGTATCTTCAATTTTCGTTATGTTAATTATAAAAATCAGATGGAGAAAAGCATAAAATATATTACTGATTACATTCTCGATGCTATGGAATAAAAATTCATGGAAACTTGCTAAAAAATAGGCAGAATAAAAAAAAGATTTAAAATATTTCCCTATTTCTATAATAGAATTATCTTTTTTATTTAAATTTTCAAATCTTCATCTTCTTTCATACAATATAAAAAAAATATATTTTTTAAGAATCCTTTATATATTTTTGGTTATAAATTCCTTTTATATTAAAATACGCTACTAATTATTTAATTAGAAAAATAATTTGAAAAAAATGACGTTAACATTAGTTGATTATGTAAATGGTTCGCTAAGTTTGGTATTTGTGATAATTTCTGTATATATAGGAATTATTTTAATATTGAAGTATAAAAAGTATCAAGAAATAACTTTACTATACGTTGGTATTACTTGGATTATTATGTGTGAACCTTGGTGGCCCCATAGTGTTTCCTTTATTGTATCTTTAATTACAGGAGGAGGATTAGATATAAGAACCTTTTACTTCTTAGCAGTGACTTTTATTCCTATTGGGTTGTTAGCATGGTTAAAAGCTTCTCTTGAATTTATGAACGTAAAAAGTCAAAAATCGATTTTAATACTCTCAGCTATTATCATGGGAATATTTGAAATTATCTTTTTTATTGTTTTAATAGTTGATCCTTCTATAATTGCTACAATGCTGACCGAAGTTGATGCGGTAAACCATCTATTTATTCTATTGTACTTTTTGGTAGTTTTAGGGATATTTTTAATCACTGGGATTTTATTTGCTTTAAATGCTATGAAAACTGACCTAAAAAAAAATAAGATGAAAGGAAGAATATTACTTATTGCTATTTTAGTGTATACTCTTGGTGGAATTATCGATGGAGCTTTTGAGATGGGGATTGGTGTTCTAGTTGCTAGTAGAATATTGTTATTGTTAAGTTCTGTATTATTTTATTTTGGATTTATTTTGCCAAAGTGGTTAGAAAAAATTCTTATAAGGGAATAATAAATATTAATAATCTTAATGAGTTTTGATTAATAAATTGCCAAACAATAGCACTAATGAGGTTTTTACACCTCATAAAATAGGGAATTTAGAAATTCCAAACAGATTAGTTCGATCAGCAACATATTTGAGCAGAGCAACTGAGGACGGATTCGTCACAGATGATTTAATACAAGTATATGAGGAATTGGCGGAGGGAGGCCCAGGTCTATGTATAACTGGCGTTTCTATAGTTCGAAAAGATGGACGTCAATTGGCAAAAATGTTAGGAAATTATTCAGATGAATATCTGGATGGATTAAACAGACTTGCAGATGCTTATCATGACAAAGTCAAAGAATTGGGTAATAATTCAAAAATATTTTTGCAAATAGGACATTGTGGAAGTCAAAGTACTCATTGGGGATATCATGGAGAATTAGTCTCATCTTCTCCGGTTGAAAATACTATTTTAAAAAAGACTCCAAAGAAATTATCCATAAAAGAGATAGAGAAAGTAGTTGATTGTTTTGCAGATGCAACCGAAAGAGCTAAAAAAGCTGGTTTTGATGGAGTACAATATCATGGAGCTCATGGATATTTAATCACCCAATTTTATTCCCCTTATTTTAATAAAAGAACCGGCAAGTATGGGGGATCTACTGAAAATAGAGCTAGATTCGCAATTGAAATTTTGGAAAAGAGTAGGAAAAAAGTTGGAAACAATTTTCCAGTAAATTTAAAGATGAATGGTTCTGATAGAATAGAGGGAGGATTAGATATAAAAGAAGCTTTGGAGTTAGCTAAAATCTTTGCTAAAAAAGGCTATGATTCATTAGAAATATCATCATATATTCACGAGGCGGGTAGAACTGAAGAAATAATCTCTCTTCCACCAGAAACACAAAAAGACTTAAGAAAAAGGAATAAAGAAGCATATAATCTGGAACTAGCAAAATATATCAAAACAGAACTTAAAAATCAACAAAAAACAGATATCCCCGTTATCTTAGTGGGAGGGCTCTATAAATTCGAAACAATTCAACGAATTATCGAAAAAACACCGATTGATTTTTGCTCAATGTGCCGTCCTTTTCTTCGACAACCTAACTTACCAATGATATGGAAGGAAGGACCCCCTTACCCAGAAGCAACTTGTACTCATTGTAATTTGTGTACAAATGAATTTTTAATTAAGGGATCCAAAAGTAAGGGTGTTAGATGTATATTAGAAGAGAAATTGGAGAAAAAAAGGCGAAGAAAACAGAAAAAAAAATAAAATTATTTCAATTTAATATTTTTCTTTTTATTATTATTTCTTTTAGTAAAAGTTTTTCACTCTTAATAATATCGTCATATGTAAGTTTGAGCGTGAAACAGAGATTTCACGAATTATCTTTAAAAGCCTTAATCCTTTTTTATTAAATTCTTAATTTGATTGAAATTCCTATTTAGAACGGCTTCCTCTAATAATTGTTTATCCTCGTTTTTTAACTCAAGAATTGGAAACGTTTTAATAATTTTTCTCACTTGACTTAATCCTAGATATTTTCGAGTATATTCGGCATTTGAGTATTTATAGGTTGTTAAGAATTCACTATCTAATTTTTCTCTAAAATATTCAAGAGTCAGATTAAAATAGTCTTTTAATATTCTTTGATCAGAGGGATCTAATAAAGGGTTAAAAAAGATTTGAATTGGGCAAGTTCTATAAGTATTTTTAGAGACATATATTCCATCTACATTGAAGTCTCTTTGAATTTCATATAAACCTGCTCTTCCCTGAAAAGTTCCACTATCAATAGTTTTTACGTATAAAATATTTTCCCTTACTTTTTTTGCCAATTTCTTATTAACATATAGCTTTGTTGATTTATATCGACCAGAAATAAATTTATTTGTATCAATTACTTCTAATTCTTCATTTCCTTGATTTTTTTGAATCAAATCCTTTTTCAAATAATAACTCAGTTTAGGAGATTTATTTGTTTTATAGTTCTCTAAAAATTTATCAAATTCAAACCCTCCACGGAAATTAAATGTTGATATAAGTTTATAATCTCTCTTAATAATGCCATTATTTTTATATTTTATACCTTTGAATTTAGAAGGATTAAGATTTGGATTTTTTTTTCTTTGAAAGAATGCAATCATTATATTAGTCCCTGTAAAATCAAAAATTTGGGTTTCAAAAATTACAACTTTATTAATGTTATAATATTTCAAAAAATCTAATCGAAATTTATTTGAAACAGACGCGCCAAATAAAAAATTCGTGGGTATTAAATAAACTAAATTTCCTATTTCCGCTCTTAGGTCATTAATTAAAGCGATTTGATATAGATCTTGATATCCCATATTTTCTCCTTCGAAATATTGAAGAAGGGATTTCATGTCTTCATGTTTTCGGATATATCCCAAGTATAAATAAGGTGGATTTGTTATATGAAACAACGGAAGTTGTTTTAGTTTCAGAAATTTTGGAAAATTCTTTAGATTGTCCCTACGTAAAATATTTTTTTCAGCAATTTCCTTGGGGATAGAATATTTTATAGCTTTTTCTAAACAATCTTTTACCATAACCTCTTGAGTGTCAGATAAAACGATATGATTTTTAAAGAAAGATATCCTCTCATCCTCAGGGACATAATTTAGTATAGGAAAAATCAAATCTCCCTTTCCGCAAAAAAGATCAATCCATACATACTCATAGAGATAGTCTTTAATATATGGGAAAATATGTTGGATAATTATATCAGAAGGTGTCAGATGAACTCCCAATTTTCTCCTATCTCTTTTATCTTGAGGGTATTTTCTTTCCATTACCTTTAATCTCCCTAATTACTTACATAATGTGATTAAAATAATCGATATAATAAATCAATAATATTTTTGAAAAATAGCTTGTTTTTTTATCTATTTTAACCTAAAGTAAAGTCTTCTGTTATCTTTTCCCTTATTCACGGTTTTGACAAAGGAAATTTTTCCAATTTCTTGTAAATTTCTAACATGTGTTCCGGCATCTGCTTGTTCATCAATCTCCCCAATTTTAACAATTCTAACGTGCTTAATATGATCTGGTAATCCCATTGCTAATCGTGTTATTTCAGATTTTTTCATTGCTTCCTCTCTGGAAATAGTAAAAATCTCTACCGGAATTTTCTTTTTTATGATCTTATTAGCTTTATCTATTGTTTGTTTGAATTTATTTGGATCATAATCCTCCATAGAAAAATCTATTCTTGTATGGTCTAAACCAATTTGATTACCTGTAATCATCGCTCCATAATTATCATGCACTAAAGCTGATAATAAATGACTAGCTGTATGATAGCGCATAAAGGTATATCTTCGTTCCCAGTCTAATTCACATTCTACTAAATCACCAGGTATTACCCCTTCTTTATCTACTTCATGACTAATTTTTCCAGAAAATTTCCCTACATAAACAACTTTATACTTTTCACCATTCTTCCGTATAATACCTTTATCGTAGGGTTGTCCACCTCCTTTCGGATAAAAAGCGGTTTCTGAAAGAATAATAAATTTTCCTTCTGAAACAGAAATAATTTTAGATTTCCAAGTTCTTAAATATGAATCTTCTAAATAAAGAGGAGATTCCATGAATAGAATTAAATGAGGATTCTATAAATTTTTTTTGAAATATAGCTAATATTGAAATATATTTAAATAAATATTATTGGATTTATTGAATATGTTGAAATAATGCTAAAAAAGAATTAATCAAGACCAATCAAAAATTTAAATTCATCTGGTTCCGTTTTCTCGTCAATAGCTGATATCTTATAATCAATTGCAATTCTATCTCTAAGATTAGATGATTTCCTCGCTGCAATAAATTTTAGACGAGGTTCTGCTTCTGAGCCATGCCATAACCAGAGAGTTTTTGATAATTGATCAAGAAAAATTAAAACTGAATTTGAATCTAATAAATCAATCAAAAGTTTTCCTTCAGGATTAATCTCTATATATTCTTCTGATTCCAAATCTAATTTATAGACAACATAATCCTTTAGTTCTTCTTCCAAATTTCAAACCCCCTACATTTTTTTATTTAAATTGAAGTTCTTATCTTTATTATTTTATAATTATAATATCTGTTATAATATTTACTGCTCAAATGTAAATTATAAATTAGCTAAAATTGTGCCTAATTAAGCGCAATTAATTAAACAAAAATTTTTTGTTAGTTGAAGATAGAGTTAAAATAAAGCTAAAGCATTAGATACGGCTATTTTTGTGGAAAGAAAATTCCTTTTAATGCAATGAATCTAAAACCAGATTTCACATCTTTTTAAAAATAAAACTAAATTAATTAGTTTTTAATAGAAATTATTAAATAATTAATGTAAATTTTACTTAATTAAAAAAAAGAGATATCACATTAAAGAGGAGAATTCGTTTGGTTTTAGAAGCAGAAAGTGACAAAATACCATTTTTTAAACAATATTTTTCAGTAATTATCTTAGCGGCTAATGTTCTTGTATTTATATGGCAGTTTACCGACCCAACAGGAAATATGCGAATAGATTATGCATTTGTTCCCTCAGAGTTTTTCGCAAGGCAGAAGTTATGGACTCTTCTTACCTCAATGTTTATGCATGGAGATATCATTCATATTGTTATGAATATGTGGTTTTTTATTATCGTAACCGATAATTGTGAACATGCTATGGGACATATTGTATATATTATTACCTATTTTGCGTCTGGGCTTGCGGGAAGTCTCCTTCATGCTCTAAGTACAGTGATTATACCAGTTTATGGGCCTATATTAGCTAATATTCCTTCACTTGGAGCATCAGGAGCAATATTTGGACTGATGGGAGTATATATTGTCTATTATCCTCAAAATAAATTTTATCTCCCATCTGCATCGGGAACTTCAATGCGTAAAGTAAACGCATATTATTTCATTATAACATATTTTATAGCTGAATTGACCTACGCAATATATTCATTATATGATCCATTCGGAAGTTCAACCGCTCATTTTGCTCATATTGGAGGATTCATAGCGGGAATAATTATTGCAGGAATAGCTAAAGCAGCTAAAGGTACAAGAAAAAAAACTTAGACTCTACATTAAAAAATTGAAATAACTTTTTTTTTTAATTTTTTTAATTTGATAGTTAAACTAAAACAAAATAGAAATCGATTAGGAATTCTAAAATCTTTTTTTATAAAATTAAAAAAAAGGAAAAAAAATCACTCCACGGATTCAATAATTTTATCAAGCTCTTTATCTGAGAGAAATCCCTTATGTTCCATAATTTCTTTAATTCGACCAATAATTTTTGGAGCGTCTTTTATTTTTTCTAGTTCTTCTTTGTAGTTTTCAATTTCTTTACTTAATGCATCTATTACATTGGTTTTATCATCGATTTTGTCTTTTATATCCCTAATTTCGTTATCTTTAGCCTTAATTTCTTCTTCTAGCCTTGAAGTTTCAGTGTGAAGTTCAGTTCGAATTCTATTGATTTTCTCATCCTTTTCTTTAATAGTTCCTTCTAATTCGGTTTTCAATTTATTTATTTCTTCATTATTCCTTTCAATCGAATTTTTTAAATCTTCCATTTCATCTTTTTGCTGAGAAATTGAACTTTCTTTTTCTCTAAGCTCCTCTTCAAGGTGTTTTTTTTCATTTTGAAGAACCCCTAACTTTTTATTTAGATCTGCTTCAACTTGAAGTAATTTGGATTCTAGATCAGATCTTTCAGATTCTAATCTCTCTATCTCCTCATTGTTCTGACTTAATTCCCTTTCAAATGTTTTTATCTTTTCTTTTTTCGATTCTAATTCTGTTTCAGTATTTTTTAGTTTGTCATTTAATTTATCTATATTTTCATTTTTTCCTCTAAGATCTCTCTTACAAGAAGAAATTTGGCTTTCAAGATCGTTAATTCTATTCCTTAAATCAATCAGATGGTTCCCTTCGATTTTATGTTTTTTATCGGGTTTATTCTGTATATCTTCCCATTCTATGCTTATAAATCTCACCTTAAGTATTTTGGTTATAAATAATAAATTTATAACACACTAAAGATAAAAATCTTTTCCTTTAAATTTGAATCAATATTTCATTTTTGTAAAAAATTCAATTTTTCAATAAATTCTTCTTTTCCCCTATGAGGATTTCCTTCTGAAAAAATTTCCAAAGATTTAAATATAAATGATACATTATGTGGCATAGTATTGAGTGTCATAGTATTGGTGGAATAATATGGCAGAAATATTATGAAACTCAAAAAAACAACTAAAAAACACGGAGGATATAAAAATGATAAAAAGAGTAAAAGAATTACGAGCAGATGTAGAGATAGCATCTCCAAAATTTAGAGAGTTTTTAGAGAAATTTGAATCAGAAATAAACCGCGGCATTAGTACATTATGCATTTTATCTATTATTAATCAATATGAAGACGATGGAACTTATGGATATCAATTAATGAAAGATCTTGAAGATGAAACAAATAATATGTTAATAATCGAAGAAGGAACATTGTATCCTCTTTTAAAAAATCTAGAACGGGATGAATTAATCGAATCAAAGAAACAGAAGACAGGTAGACGTAGAAAATATTATTTTATCACAGAAAATGGGAAAAAGATTTTAAATTATTTAACTGGTTATTATTCAAAACTAACTAAGGCCATTTCTGGAATAATTGATATCAATGTTGAGTTAAAAAACAAATACATCTATTGTCCAATGTGTGCAAATAAGATGGATATAACTAAAACCCAGTACAAATATTGTCCCGTTTGTGGTTATAACCTTGAAGAAGATTTAAAACAAAGAGAGGTGTAATAAATGAAAAAACAAACAGAACTAATGATAGAAAGCTATTTAAAAGAAATTAAAGAAAAGTTGCCCGAATGGTTGAAAGATGATAAGGATGAATTGGATGGGGTTTTAGCAGAATTAGAAGATCATATAAGAAATAAAGCGAGAGAAATATCTGAAACAGGAGAACTTATTGAAACAGCAGTAGGGGCTGCTATAAATTCTATGGGAAATCCTAGCAAAATTGCGAAAGAATATAAAAAGAGAGGAACTCCATACATCTATATAACTAAAGAGCTATGGCCCACGTATAAAAATGTACTATTAATTGTGTTTACAGTTTTGGCTAGTGTCTTTACATTTACATTTATATTAAATCTAATCTCTGGAAATTTCGAAGATGCTTTCAATTTTGTAGGATATACGTTAGGTTTTTTTGCTTCCTTCACAATAATAACTGCTATTTTCGTTGCTTTATCAATGGAAGGATATTTACCTGAGGATTTTATCTCTAAAGAGGAAAAACAGAAAAAAGAGAAAGCCTTGCAAAAAGCAAAGGAAATGGGAATGCCAATCTCTCCTAAAACTGGTAAGCCTATGAAGCCTTTTGTAAATAAATGGGAAAAATTAATCGGTGGAGCGATAGGTGCAATAATCGGAATTATCTTAATAACTCAACCAGTTCCAGGATTTTTTGCCTTAATGGATGCTGAATTTCGACTCTATTTACTATTGATTGGGGTGCTATCCCTAATTGATGCTTTGACTACAATAACAAGAGGGATTTTGGGAAATACTCGTGTAGAGATTCATCAAGCGATACAAATCTTTACAATTGTTCTAAAAATAGTGGCAATCCCAATTCTCATACTGATATTTATGCGACCAGAAATTGTGCCAATTATTTATTGGAATGGATCCACATTCATAGATATGGGAATCCCAATTGAATTTTATGGTTCTTTTAGGATTACTTTAGGGATTCTAACAGCAATATTCAGTATTTCTATAGCGGCAAATGTTTATGAAACAGTAAAATTAGAGCGATACAAAAAATAAGATCTAAATTTTTTTTATTTTATTTTATTTTTTAAATTATTTAGTACTAATACGTTTTAATTAGAATTTTAAAAAATCTTACTTTTATTAAAAATATTATTTTGGTAATATTTTAAAATTGAAAAATCAATGAAAGAAATTTTAAAAGAGAAAGAGAATGTAGATAAAACAGCACACCCAAACACAAAAGATTCCTTAAAAAGTGATTTAAAAAGATTAGGATTAAATAGAGGAGATATCATAATTTTACATAGTTCCTTAAGTAAAATTGGTTGGACCATTGGCGGTCCCGTGGCTATTATCGTAGCTCTAATGGAAATATTAACTTCAAATGGCACAATAATAATGCCCACCTTCACTTCTGATAATAGTGAACCATCTAAATGGGAAAATCCACCTGTCCCACGAGATTGGTGGCCCTTAATTAGAAAATTTATGCCAGCATATAATCCAGATTACACTCCGGCGAGAAATGTCGGAATTATTCCCGAAGTTTTTAGAACTTTTCCAAACGTATTGAGAAGCGATCATCCAATTTCTTCTTTTGCTGCGTGGGGTTACCATGCGAAGGAAATAGTTAAAGATCATTCTCTTGAAGCCGATTTAGGAGAAAGATCACCACTTTCCAAAATTTATGATTTAAATGGAAAAATCTTATTACTAGGTGTTGGACATCTAAACAATACATCTCTTCATCTTGCAGAATATAGAAGTAATTATAAAGAAAAGGAATTTAGAGATACTGGTTCTGCAATATATGTTAACAATAAAAGAAAATGGATAATATGGAAAGAGTTAAATCATAATAGCGATGATTTTAATAAGCTCGGGAAAGATTATGAAATAAAAATAGGGTACATACCTAAAAAAGTTGGATTAGCGACCTCAAGACTATTTAATCAGAGAGATCTAATTGATTTTGCTGTAAACTGGATGAAGAAAAATAGATAATATATAAGATGTTTGAATTATCATACAATTAATAATTATAAAATGTCTCAAAAAACCTAAAGGTTGAAATCTAAAAGAATAATTATTTCTTGTGAATTAATATAAATTGATACAGACCTCATTTTGATAAATTAAATGCTTAAATATTATGATTCTCAATAATATTATAAAATAAATTTAATTAAAAAGAGAGGTATCTAATGGAATCAAATGATCCCATCATCAGTAAAATACGTCAAGGTCCTTGGTTATATTTCATATTCACATATGTTTGGAGTTGGAGTTTTTGGATTCCTGCTGTAGTATTGAGAAAAAACGTATTTGACTTCCCATATTTTTTATTACTCGGATTGGGTGGACTTGGACCTTTCATAGTTTCAATCTTATTAACATATTTTAAAGAAGACCGTGAAGTATGGCGTGATTATTTGAAAAGAGTGATTGACGTTAAAAGGATTGGTTTTGTTTGGATGGCAGTTGCGATTTTCATGGCACCAATTGTATGTGGTCTCGGAATAATTACCGGAATTATATTTAATGGAGTTTTTCCTTCGTTTGAAACTGCGATTCAATATCTTTCTAACCCGGTTGGGTTTATCTTTTATTTATTTTTTGTATTTATTTATGGCCCATTACCAGAGGAATTTGGATGGCGTGGATATGCTCTTGACCGATTACAAAAGAAATGGAATGCTTTATACTCAAGTCTAATTTTAGCTCTTTTATGGGCACTTTGGCACTGGCCCATGTTTTTTATGGTTGGTACCTATCAGAGTGGAGAACAACCAATAGGGTCTCTTAGATTTTTGATAGATTATTGTTTAGGCATTACGGTTAACACCATTTTAATGACATGGATATACAATAATACAAAACGTAGCATTCTTTCAGCAGTCTTGTACCATTTTATGATGAATTTCACAGGTGAGTTCTTAAATCTTATTTCCCTCTATCATTATTATAAAGTAATGTGGACTACTATTATAGCTGTTTTAGTTATAATAATCTATAAACCACACAGTTTAACTGATCCACCATGGGTTAAATCTAGAAATAAAATGAGAAGCGAACTAAACCAATAAAGACCTATTCTAAGTAGATTTTTTTAAAATCTATTTTTTTATTTTGAAACTATGCTATGGTGCTTAAAAATTAATATTTCAATCTCGTATTATAATTAAATCTAATCAAGGATCATTCCATCTATTGTGAAAATTTAGATTTAAATTATTATTCTTATGATTCTTGAAGATTTCATAAATTTATTCAGTTTATCATTTTAAAATTAAATTAATTGATCTGTACATTTAATTAAATCTTTTTTATATTAATATGGAAGAATTCTGCTTTTATAATCTCATTATTCACAGAATTAAAAAATTATATTTCAGTTCTGTTTAAAAGAAGTAAACTTTTATAAATTAGAAAAAAGTATTTAGATTTATCAAAAAAACTTAATGGAAAATTTTGGAAATCTTACTATTCAGTAAGAAAATTAATATGAATACGACATTTTCCAAATAATTTTGATTTTTTAAAAAAATTTACTAAAAATAGGAGGTAAATTTAATGTCGAAACGTGATGAAGAAATCGAAAATTTGACTTTAAAAGCGATTGCTCTTGATACTGGTGGAACTATGACTGATGCGTTTATTATTGATGATAAAGGAAATTTTTCTGTAGGGAAAGCAGTTACTACTCCAGAAGAAGAGTCTAAAGGTATATTAAACTCAATTAATGATTCTTTAAATCCTTGGAAAATCACCATTGCCCAAGCTGGCGGGAGTGTTGATGCGTTGGTATATTCAGGTACTGCTATGTTGAATCGTCTTTTAGAAAGAGAGGGAAATTCCAATATTGGGGTCATAGTTAATGCAGGCTTTGAAGATTTACATAGATTAGGGAGAGCTCTTCAATGCTGGATATGGCTTGATTATGGAGGACGTTTACATGCTCGTGAACATGAACATCCCGAACCTTTAATATCACGAAAAAATATAAAGGGTGTAAGAGGTCGAATTAATTTTTGGGGTGAGGAACTCATTCCTTTATATAAGGATGAAGCAGATATCGCCGTAAATGAGTTATTAGATATGGGAGTCGATAGTATATGTGTATGTTTATTATGTTCTTATATGAATCCAAGGCAAGAAAAAGCAGTCGCGCGAATAGCGAAAAAAGCTATGAAAAAAAGAGGTATTGATATTCCTGTAGTATTATCTAGTGAGCATAATCCCGTGAGAGGTGAGACCCCCAGATTAAATGCATTAATAATTGAACAATATGCTGCTGAACCATCCCGTGCTCAAATGACTGGTATTGCAGAGAAGCTTAAAAGTAAAGGCGTCCAAGCTCCATTAAGGATATTAACTTCCTATGGAGGAACAATATCTCCATATCATAAAACTCTTATTCCTACAATGGTTTCAGGTCCAATAGGAGGAATGATTGGGACAAAATTTCTAGCTGAAACCTATAATATTACTAATTTAGTGTCTTCAGACGTGGGTGGAACGAGCTTCGATGTAGGTATTTTAAGTCAACGCTATATTCCGACTAAATGGGAATCTAGTTTAGGAAGATTTATTTTGAATATTCCAATGATCGCATTAGATTCAATTGGAGCAGGTACGGGGATGTATGTAAAATATAATGATATCTCAAGTAGGTTAGAATTTGGACCTGAAAGTGCTGGCCATCTAATTGGTGTATGCAATGAAAATTCTGGAGTAGAAATAGTAACTATGACAGATTGTAGTTTAATTTTAGGCTATATAAATCCAGATTACTTTTTGGGGGGTAGAATTAAATTAAATAAAGAGAGAGCCTATGAATTCATTGAAGAACAGCTAGCAGAGCCTTTGAATGCTGATGCATATAGTACAGCACGAGGATCATTAGATTTAATCGAAATTAATATGAGAAACCACCTTAATGGAATGATTCAAGGATTAGGTTTTAGACCAGAGAATTATACTTTAGTATCCTTCGGAGGTGGGGGGCCATTACATGTCGCGGGTTATGCAAGTGGTCTGAAATTTGAAAACATAATGATCCCGGAATGGGCTCCCGCATTTAGCGCTTTTGGATGTGCGTGTGCGGATCATTCTTACCGTCATGAAAAATCCGTTGATTTAATAATCACTCCTTCAGGAGATCTAAATGCTGCTGTAGCGATGATGCTTAATGCTACATGGTCTGAACTCAAAAAAGACATTATAAAGGAATTTAAAAAAGAAGGAAGAGATCCAAATGAAATGGTATTTCAACCATCTTTACGGATTCAATACTTAGGTATGTTAGATGATTTAGAAGTAGAATCCCCTTTTGAAATTGTGAAAGAAGAAGACCTTTCTGTTCTTGCAAAAAAATATGACGATCTTTTCGAACAAATATTTCGAAGAGGTACCAAAAGCCCGGAACTTGGTTATCATATAACTAAAGCTGTTGCAACAGGTATAGTTCCTGTACCCAAACCAAAATTACCAGATGATCAAGAGGTAAGTAAAATCCCTCCTGAAAAATCCTCCAAAGGATATAGGGATATTTTTTGGGAAGGAGGATGGCATGAGGCTTCCCTTTGGGAAATGAGTCTGCTTCAATGTGGGAATATAATTGATGGTCCATCTGTTATTGAAGCACCAGCTACTACTCTGCTTTTGCCTCCTGGATATCGTGTTAAACTAGATAATCATAGAATTTTTCATATGGAGGTGTGAAAATGGATAAAAAAGAAATTGGTTGGGATGGAAAAAGCTTAATAGAAATGTATGAAGAAAGTGAAAGATTAATCAATGAAACTGGAAAATATTATGGAACAGATATATTAAGTTTGAAAAAGAAAAACCCCTTTAGATATGAAAGATCGTATGCGAGCTTAAGGGGCGCTTTAGTGTCTGCAAGAGAGACGGCATTACATATTGCTGCGTCACCTATTGTGAAAGAAATTGGTGAATTATGTTTTGCTCTATATACTCCAGAAGGAGATTCTATTGTAGTTTCAACGGGTATACTCGTTCACGTTCATACCATGAGTGAGGCAATAAAATTTATGATACAACAGGATTATGAAGATGACCCTGGCATAAATCCCGGAGATATTTTTTTAAACAATGATCCAGAATGTGGAAATGTTCATACTACAGATGTACAAACTATTATACCAATATTCTGGAGGGATGAATTAATTGGATGGGCTGGTGGTGTCACACATCAAATCGATACAGGGGGTATTACTCCGGGTCATGATCTAGTTGCAGCAATTCAAAGATTTGATGATGGAGTATATTATACGTGCCGAAAAATTGGATCAAATGATAAAATTTGGAAAGATCACATGATCAATGCTCGGAGATCTGTAAGAACTCCATTATACTGGGAACTTGATGAGAAATGTAGATTAGCAGGTAATCTTATGATTAGGGATGCCGTATTGGATTTTATTGAAAAAGAAGGAATTGATTATTATAAACAATTTATTAGAGAGGCAATAGAAGAGGGACGGAGAATAGTATTAAAAAGAGTAAAAGAGCGATTAATCCCTGGAAGATATCGAGCAGCGTCATTTTTTGATGTACCTTTCAAAAAAGAAGCGTGGCAACCTAAAGCTAAAGTAGATAAAGTAACAAATGAGCCAATTGAAATAATTATTGATAAAGATGGTGGACTTTCAATAGATTTTGATGGTGCCAGTGGACCAGGTCCAAATCCTATGAATTGTGGAAAAGGAGCAATGGAAGGAGGTCAATGGGTTTTACTAACTCAAATATTAATTTACGGAGATAAAGTTAATGATGGAGCATATTTTGCAGTTGAAAAAAATTATCCCTTAGGAACATGGTGTAATCCAGGTGATCCATATTTAAGTTATCAAAGCCCTTGGGGAAATCTTATTCCTGCCTATACGGGGATGATGAAGTGTCTTTCTTTTGGATTATTTTCCCGTGGATATCGTGAAGAGGTTGTACCTGGTTATGGATTCACTGGTGATGCAATACAAGGAGGTGGAATTTACTCAAGTGGACCTTTAAAGGGGGATAGATGGGCTTTATCTACCTTTGAAATTAGTGGACAAGGTCTAGGTGCCAGTGCTGTCAGAGATGGGTTAGATTGGGGATATGCGATGTGGAATCCTGAATCAGATTTAGGAGATGTTGAAACATGGGAGTTATTTCAAGGAGGAGTTCCTTATTTATCTCGAAAAGTTAAGCCTAATACAGCAGGACATGGTAAGTATAGAGGTGGGGCAAATTATGCTGGTGTAGCGATGATTGCAAACTCAGAAGATGTGGACTTCTTTGGAGCGCGAGAGGGAATGGTATTCCATGGATCGGGAGGAATGCATGGCGGTTATCCACATGGAACAGGTTATAGATTAATTGCTAAAAATACGAATTTTAAAGAGATTATTGATAACCAAGAAGAATATCCTTTAGGAGATCCAGATCCAAGTAACGGTGAATTTGAAAGATTATTAAAGGGTGATATCATTAGAAAACCTTATTCTTCAATATATCCTGTAACATTAGAAAATTATGATTTAATACACTTTGCATTAAGTGGTGGACCTGGATATGGAGATCCTCTTGAAAGACGACTGGAGAGTGTAAAGAAAGATCTTGATAATGGAATATATACTGCTGATCTTGTTTATAATGTGTATGGGGTGAAAGCGGAATATGATGAACAAGAAAAAACTTGGAGTATTGATGAGAATAAAACAATTCAAAGACGAGAAGAATTAATAAAAGAAAGAAAAGAGAAATCATTGACCTATGAAGAGTTTTGGAGGTATGAGAGAGATAAGATTACAGAGAATAAATTATCCGAACCAGTAAGGAGAATGATCTCTGAAAGTATAAATTTATCGGATAAATGGAAAAAATTATTTATTGAGTATTGGGAATTACCAGAAGATTTTAACCTAGAGGTGAATTAAAATGCCAAAATATGATAAAATAACCTTAGAGAGACTAATTGAAGGAGAGCTGAAATGGGAAGAATTAAAGCCTATAATTTCAGGGGATAAAGATGCGGATAGATTTGATAGGATCTTAGAAGTTCTTCAAGAAAAAGTTCCATGGGAAGAGAAAATCATTCTACCACTTCATGAACATCTTCATATTGTAGCGAAAGATGGCAATAGGATTGTTAAATGTGATTGTGGCTATGAATTTGGAGAGTATACCGAAAATTGGAAGAAAAAATCAAGAATAAGAGTTAGGGATAAAATTGAAGAGATAGAAGAACTTTATCCGAAAGATATGGGATGTGATCCAGAATGGATGGAAATTAGAGAATATTATTGTCCAGGTTGTTTTGCATTGTTAGAAGCGGAGAGTGTTCCACCGGGTTATCCTTTAGTTTTCAATTTCTTACCTGAGATAGATGTATTTTATGATGAGTGGTTAGGAAAGAAAGCCCCAGACAGATAATTTATATTTAATTATTAATTTTTTATTTTCTTTTTTTTTATTAGGATTTGTATTAATGCTCTACAGTTAAAACTATGCTTCCAGATTTCTGTCCTTTTCCAACATATCTGTGAGCTTCAGCAATTTCTTCTAAGTGATAGTGTCTATCAATAACTGGTTTTATTTCTTTTGTTTCGATTAGTTCTTTAAGAAAAATAAAATCTTCAATATTATCTTTTGCCAATCCTTTCTTGGTTGTTACAAATTTTCCCTTAGGAGTTAAAACATTTTTACATTCAGAATAAGAAGTTTTTCCAACCACGTCAAAGATAAGATCATAAAGTTCTTCTTGTTCTTTAAAATCTTTTTTGGTATAATCAATCACCGTATCTGCACCTAAAGATTTTACTAATTCTAAGTTCTTGGTACTGCTCACACCAGTGACTTCTGCTCCGAAGTACTTAACAAGTTGCACTGCAAAGACACCTACATCTCCAGAAGCACCATTAATAAGAAATTTTTGACCCTTCTGTATACTTCCTTTTTTAAGAAAATATAAAGAGGCTAATGCCCCAAAAGGAATTGAAGCGGCCTCCTCATAGGAAATGTTCGATGGTTTTATTGCTAATGTTCCATCTTCAGGTAGACTTATATACTGGGCATTAGCACCAAAATCCATCCCACTCGAGCCAAACACTTCATCCCCAACCTTAAATAATTTTACATCTTTACCAACTGATATTATTTCCCCCGCGAGTTCAGATCCTAATATTGATCGCTTTGGCTTTTTGAGACCATACATTATTCGCATCATAAACCAGAACAATCTCTGACTTTTGAAACTTCTTAAGGATACATCTCCAGAGGTTACAGAGGTAGCATATATTTTAATTAGGACTTCATTATCCTTTGGACGGGGCTTTTCTATTTCCTTAATCTGAAGAACTTCTGGTTGTCCTGAGTTTGTTAAAATAGCTGCTTTCATATAATTCTCACCCTTTTGTTTATTAAATTCCTTTTCTTTTTTTCAGTATCTAATGAAGTATTTTATTTTCATTTATTTTTTTTGTTTTTGAACCCGACATAATCACCTCCTTATCCCGTTATAGGGATTAATTTTCCCTGGGACATGAAAAATAAATCAGTCAATAAGTCTTGATTATCTTGTAAAGTCCATTTCGCACTGGAATGGGTATTTTTTCTATATTTTCTGCGATAGGCCTCGTTTATCTTCCATGAATTATATAAAAGCATGCGAACGAGCATATCTAAATATCGGGTATTATCATATTTGGATTTCCATCGCTTTCCCATACGATTTAAGTCGGAAAAGCCGGTTTCTATCTTCCATCTTTTTTTATAAAATCGCGATGTGCGGGACGCCCATGAACTGGAATTGCCCCTCGGTTTTTGGGTAGTCATTATGGCATAAATCAGTTTTAAAGCATCATTAAGAGGTAATGTACCTCTCTGAAATGCTCGCTTCACTTCCAATAGCGAATGGCCTTTTTTCGCATTAAAAATCACATAGACATTTTGAAAAAATCGACATTTTGCTCCAGAAGCGCTGGAAAATGTGTATTGTCTGATTCTTCCTCGACATCCATTCAAATATTCTGTGATCATCTTTTTAATCTTTTTATATGACTTGCTGGGAATTATTACATTTCCTCTCATACCTTTAATCTCATCCAGCAGTTCAGCACGATAAAATTCCCGATCCATCAACACATAGTTTAACTCGAATCCAGAGTTAAGCAAAGAGTCTAAAAATTTAAGAATGACGGGAATTTTTGACTGTCCTTTGGCTATCTGTTCTAATCCCGCGAACAATTGGATTTCCCGTGAAAGAATTGAAAAACTTAAATAATGCCTCATTTTTTTCGTTCCCTTCTGCCGATTCGTCCCTTTAATCATCTTATCTTCTCTATTTCCGTAATACGCATGCTCAGTAAAATCAATTAATACATTGATCTTCTGAGAGATAAGATTCAGATCTAATGCCTCCTTTAATTGACAATAAAGGCATTCGTGAAGAATATTTCGAGCCTTTTTATATCCTATCTTTCTCAGATATTTATTTACGTCCGTTTGATGGGGAATTTCACGTTTTTTCCGTCCATCTGCATAAATTTTCTTTCTTCCCTTTTTTATACCTGAAAAATAACGGTCCAAACGTTCACTGGCACTTCTTATAGACCTTCCGGTAATCTCGGAATAATAAAAGACTCTTAAGAAGTCCTTAGCTTCATATCGAGCATTCTTCGCTCGATTGAACATCCACATTCGAGATCGGATTGCATCACAAAACTTTTTAAAAAATGACATCATATATTCATTAGAGAAAAGTGGTCCTAGCTCAGCTTTCAGATCCGAGAGTGGAGATATATACTTTATGTTCATAAATATATATTACCACTTTTCTCTTATAAAGATTCAGTATGATTTTACATTAAGAATATCTCATCAAAATAATATGCCAATATTTCGAATTGGCGTAAAACAATATCCAAATAAGTCAGAACGCTATTAGATTATAAGTTTAATTTCCTTTGATACTGTCCATATAATTTCACTTTTTTATTTTATATTTAAATTTAATTATATTTTATTCATTCTATTATTTTAATTCTATAAGTTGAAGAATTCTATTGAAATATTTTGAACTTAATTTTCTATTTTAGATTTAAAAATTATATCCTAAGAAAAAATTTAATTTATTAATTAGGATCTTATTCCTCATGATTTTACATAGGATTAATAGAAAGAAAATGCTTTACAATTATTTGTGATTCTCTCTCAGTGAAGAAACAGTAATATTTGAAATAAATTTTTTATTCGATTTCTGATTACGATTAGTATCTTGTCAAATTTAATTTACTTAAATATACATAAAACGCTCACCGGTGTTGGGGATAATTTAATAAAAATATTCATTCCAATTTTTATATATAAATACACGTTAAATTTGACTTATGTATTTCTTTATGCTTTTTGCTATTACATACTTCAAATCATATTAAATATCATTTTGAGAAGATTATTTATTGGTAAGTCCCGTTTTTGTATAATTATAAGAATAATTCCACTACTTCTAACCCAATTCCTTTTATTACATGAATATCCCTACTTTACATATACCGTTTTATTGAGCGTGTGTACGGCTTTTTCCAACGCATTTTATTGGGTACCTATTAATTATGTCTTTACTAAAAATGTAGAGAATAATATTGGGAAAAATTTAAGCTTTTTCAAAATTGCTTCAATCATTAGTAAAATCATAGGACCTCTTATTGCTGTATATGTTTTTACAAACTACGGTATTAATGAATTAGTTGGTTTTGCGATTCTTTTTTATGTTCTTTCATTTCTTTTTCTCTTTTTCAAAAAAAATAATAAATCGGATCCTGAACAAGATAAACGCTCCCTTGATGTTTCTAATGATGTTGAAACCTTAGAAAGAAAGAATTTTAAAAAGAAATTTGCCTTCTCGTATGCATTAACGGGTGTTTGTGATACCGCATCCATGTTTTGGTTGGTTTATATTT